>Ga0075425_100005141_pt1 | contig 13565 bp, 15 predicted proteins | sample SoiMethybrSBSTD4_FD_75300 | JGI IMG/M metagenome (GOLD analysis project Ga0075425, IMG submission 75300) | Bulk soil microbial communities from a Populus tree surrounding site in Tennessee, USA - Soil MetaG P. TD hybrid SBSTD4 | ecosystem: Environmental > Terrestrial > Soil > Tree plantation...
TGGAAGTTCTTTGGAAATTTCGTAAAGGAATCAAGACCTGACGTATATCAAGACCTAGATCGACTAGACATGAAATTAAACCAGAAAAAAAGTAGGAGCCAAGTCGTCATTGCCAGGTCTGATTGTACATTCAAACGATTAAAAATCGTAGAAGAATATCGAAATAACAAAATTGCGGTATTAGACCCTGAAAACAACATCAAGGTTATTATTCTAACCAACCAAAGAGGCTATGATTATGCATCGAAAGCCATTGTTGAGTCTGATTTAGTCCAATACGTAACAACTGGTGATCATTTTGATGGTCTAGAAGCTTTAAAAGAACTGAGGCGCAAATTTCGTATAGAGATTTTGTTAAATGATGGCGGAAGACAAATGTCAAACGGATTTAGAGACCTCGGTATTTTGGCCGAAGAAAGAATAACTCTCGAACCCTTCCCCGGCAAAAAAATAATACCTGATGTAGAGGAAATTGATCCCACATCAATTATGGCTATGGATGGACTCGGAATTGACGGAAATGAGCTGGAACATGCGTTACGAATATCCTCTATAAAAATTGGAGAAGAAAGAGCGAATGTATATTCTTACCCATTGAATGAATCATTGATTTTTTAGTACTGACTTTACGTCCGAATTTATACGAGTTCTCCGGAGTGGCTTCTGCAATAATGGATGTCAGTATTTTTGATAGAACCGCCGACGATCCTGTGTAGCCTACTCGGTTTTAAGCGATTAAGATAATAGCACGATTTTAGTTACCTTTGTGATTACAAAAAAAAGAAATTCTTCGAGTTCCCGCCAATAGTTTTGGACAGGTGCTCACAAGATGGCCTATGGGCGTGCTGAATTCTAGATGAAGACCAGAAAACTTTTCGTTTACATTTTGAATCCGTGAATTAATAGTGGCCCTAATGTGATGGAGACCGTCTTACTCTTAAGATTGAATATAAAATAAACCTCAACTTGAAGGCTTGTAGGAATACAATTTTAAGTGTTTTTCTAGTCCAGCTGAATCGGAAAATTGCATCCCGCATATATTGCAGCTTATCGATCCCATGATTCTACGGGACAATAATGGTTATAAAACTTGTTCATTAGTAAGAACAAACAGGTGCATATCCAAAACCTATTCGCGCCTAATCGTGTTTGTTCACAAGCAAACTACAATAAAAAAAGAAGGATTTTAGATTATGCGAAGCTGATTTTTCAGGTCCTTTGCTCTGTTTCTAAGGGTTACCTCTGTAACTCCTGAGGCAGTAGCCATTTCTGACTGCTTAATCGATACCCCACTAATTTGCATAGATACATACAAGATTGCACCAGCAAGCCCCATAGGATCTTTACCCGCGGAGATACCATGCTTCAGGACTTGTTGCATGAGTTTCATAGCATGTCTGACTATTTTTTCATTTAATCCAATCCTGCTGCCAATTTTTTCTATGCATTGGAAGTAATCTATTTGAGGGATTTCACGACCTAAGGATAGTACTATGTCTCTATAGGCCCTTGAGACAGTCTTCTTTCTGACGTCCGCTGCGTTTGCGATTTCTTCAATGGTCCTAGGTACTCCCATTTCTCTACATGCCACGTACAGGGAAGCAGCCAATGTTGAGGATATTAACCTGCCTTTGACAAACCCTTCTTGCTGAACCTTTCGGTAGATATACGCCGCTTTCTCTATAACGGCGTATGGAAGACTTAATTTATCCTTAAGTTTATTTAGTAATGTGAAGGCGACCCTAAAGTTCCTGACTGATGCGTCTTTCACTTGAATTCTGGCATCCCACGTGCGTAATCTGTTCATTCTGTTTCGCATGTCAAGGTCTATTAACTGGCCACTAGAATCTCTATTATCTTTACCCACTTCTGTAGCTAGGCCCATGTCATGCATAGTTAGAGAAATTGGCGGGCCAACCCTTACGTTATTATTTCCATCTGAAGTTCCGCTAAATTCCTTACGATTCTCCTCCATATATTCCGCGGCCACTGTTCCACAGTTACTACATATGATCTCGCCAGATTCAAGATCGGTAACCATCTTAGTTTGGCCAAGATTGCAAGTTGTACACGTAATTATATTATTCACTATAACGGAGTAATTATTATAATATACGACAAATATGTATATAAATATTGTACTTCTTTCGTATAATAAATTTAAGAAAGTCCATAAACCTAACTAGGATTTAGCTAAGCAGCCAGCAAGAAATTCTGAATCACTTTTTAAGTACGTCTTGGAATTAATTTACTAGACCTTTGGCGGCAATTCATCCAGACAAGCGTATAAGGAAGTTAGAAAGATTGAACAGAAAAATTTTGCGCTGCCAGTTATGCAAACTCAGTGATACTAGGAATCACCCCGTAACGGGTGAGGGCAATCTTCATGCAAAACTGATGTTTATAGGCGAGGCTCCTGGGAAAAAAGAGGATGAATTGGGTAGACCCTTTGTGGGTAGAGCAGGGAATATTCTGGACCAAATGTTGAACAGAGTAGGAATCAACAGATCTGACGTTTTCATTACTAATATTGTCAAGTGTAGGCCACCAGGCAATCGGATGCCAGACCTTGAAGAACGCTGCACCTGCATGAAAAATTACTTAGATCGCGAAATATCCGTAATTAAACCAGAAATAATTTGTTTAATGGGACGAACGGCTATTTGGTCCTTGTTGGGTATGAAATCGGTCCTACCCTATCATGGGAAATTTATTGAGCAAGGCAACAGAAATTATTTTCTTACTTTACATCCGGCCGCGACCATCTATAACAATAAGTTGCGTTCCTTTTTAGAAGAAGATTTCATGTTACTTTCCCGTAGGGTAAAATAGTAATACCAAAAACAATTGTGAAAGGCTATTCAAACCCTTTAAGTTCCTTATGAAGAACTCGAAAAAGTAGTAGGAAGAAATAATTCTAGGAATTACTTTATTCCGATCGCTTTCCCTATACCTTCAAGTGCTTTGCTTATGGGATTGGTCTGATTGCCTGTTTGATTTGATTGATTGCCTCCACCCGGTTGCATTGAGGAGCCTGTTTGATTTGATTGATTGCCTCCACCCGGTTGCATTGAGGAGCCTGTCGTTGCATTGGACTCACTTGCCATCTTCTCAGCTGTGCTAGCATTAGGATTACCTATCGCAGTGTTATTTGCCATTACCTCTGTATTATTTCCAAGCAACTTGTTCAGCTGGCTAGCACTACCAATTGCACCTTTTGATATATTCCCACCTGTAGTTTGATTACCCGTTGCAGAACTGTTACCCATCGATTGACTATAAGCGGACGAAAAAACCAAGCCCGAACCAATCCCTATTAGGATAAACATGACAACCGTACCGTTTGTTGTGATTCTATTCATCAATTGAAGTATATCCCGCAAAATATAAAACAATTATAGAATATAGAACTGCTATGTCTTAGTAAAATACCTCAAAAACTCCATAGAATGAAGTCAAATCTAATAGATAATCTAAATCACTATTACATCGGTGTGATTCGTCCTATACATGTAGTGACTTGCCGCCATAGTTGTATTTAATCGTGAAGGTATCGATACCGATTAAATTTAGTATGATATGGTTATGGCTTGGTTTAGTTTAAACTTAAAAAATCAATAGGGTTACTCGGTAACTGATATGTTTTTAGATCATTATAAGGTCGTCAACTGGAGAAATCATTACAACAGCCTTATTTCCACCCAACGCGTTCTTCATCCTCTTGACAACTTCGTCAACGTGATCAGAATTTACCACAGTTGCGACAATTTTTCGTGTATTATATGCAAGCTCAACCGTGCCGCTTCCTCTGCCCGACGCAACTCTTTCCTTATCTTTTGTCACACCTTTAACATCATATATTGTAGCCTCTAATTTCAAGTCTTTAAGCGATGAGAGGATATCATTAACATTTTCGGGTTTCACAAGTACCGCCAGCCGCTTCATTGTCCTTGACTTCTTAGCGGGCATTTCGCCGTAGCTGACCTCAAACGGAAGTGTGGTGGCATTACTGGGCATTTACCCATAGAACCCATCGGAAGTATAAAAATGTCACGATACTATGAGGCATTTTTCACTATTGTATTTGTGCTACCAAGTATTCGCATTCCATTCTAAATCAGGTTGACTAGGTACTCGCTTCTAGTAATGAGGTTAAATGGACAACATATTGAAAGGAACATATAATTAACGCAGATAATCTTGGTGAGAGCCTACTCGCTATTTTCGAGGTTGGTTAAGGCAGACCCAAAATGGACTGGGCGGGATTTGAACCCGCGACCTTTCGGTTGCGAACCGAACATTACTACCCCTGAACTACCAGCCCTCTACTTACTGAATCCGTTTAAACCCTGATATAAAATTTAAAAGTTGATGGATCAATGAATTGATTAGCTCTCGCACTTTTATTCACAAAAGGTATCATCAGTAACATTCCAGTAGTGTAATTTCACTTTAATCCATCCTTTTCTTAGTAGTAAATTAATCTAATGATGCCTCACTGTTTCCAGAAGAGTTATATCATTTAGATTTTATTTATCCAATTAAAAATTGGAGCCCCCGGATCATAGCGAAATTATAATTAGAAGGACAATCCCTGAAGATATTGATAAAATAGTCAACTTACAAAAAGAGTCCTTTCCGTACTTGGCTAGAACTGGAAATATATGGCATCCTGATGAGCTCCGGAGTCATCTTGAAGTTTTTCCGGAAGGACAGTGCGTTGCTGACTTAAATGGTCAGGTAATTGGCTCAGCAAGTAGTCTTGTTGTTCAGTTGGAACCCGAATATGTAGATCATACCTGGAAAGAAATTACTGGTAATGGATTGCTGACAACACATAATCCAAATGGCGACAGCCTTTATGGAGCCGACATATCTACACATCCAAAATACAGGCATGAGCACATCGGAAAAAGATTGTATGATTTTAGAAAGGAATTGGTAATAGAGTTGAATGTGAGAAGGATGATAAGCGGCGGAAGGTTGTTTAATTACTGCGAATACGCAGACAAAATGTCGGCGGTTGAATATGCGCAAAAAGTAATTCAAGGTCAATTAAGGGATCCCGTACTTTCGTTTGAATTGGAAAACGGATTCAATTTTATTAAAATCTTACCAAATTATATGGATGACATACGGTCCTTGAACTACGCAAGTTTCATAGAGTGGCCTAATCCTAACATAAGCAGAAAGCGATAATGGGAATCATAGATTGCCATGTTCATCTGAATGGCTATCGTGAATCTGAACCGTTTAACATAGGATCGGAACTTAAAAAACTGCTTCGATACATGAATATTTGTAATGTGGAAGTTGCCGTAGTTCTTTCTTCGTATAAGGTAACGTCGCATAGACCTTCTGTAGAGGGACTTCTAAAGACTTTAGAGAAATATGAAAATATAAAAATTGTTGCTGGATTTTCTATTGAAAACCACAGCTTTAGCGATTTTCTAAAATTTAGAGGGTGGTTACAAAAAGGGAAGTTGATTGGATTAAAGATTTACTGTGGATACGAACCACATTACCCATCAGACAAGGGGTATCAAAAAGTTTACGACCTGTGCGTAGAGTTAAATGTACCTGTGATGGTGCATTGCGGCGATACATATGCTAGCGATGCCAAGTTAAAATACAGTCATCCCATTAATGTAGATGAAATTGCTACTGATAATCCAGAGCTGAAAATTGTAATCTGTCACTTAGGTAACCCGTGGATTCTCGATTGTCAAGAAGTTTTGTATAAGAACAAGAATGTCTATGCAGATATTTCAGGGCTATTTTCCGGTCCTTCTGACCGATATTATGAGCAACGCCTAGTCCTAAAGATAAGAGAACTACTTAGTTATACTTCTAAACCTCATCATTTAATGTTTGGTACCGATTGGCCGATATCTGATGCAAAGCCATGCTTCAGACTTGTTGAAAAGTTAAATCTTTCAAAAAGAGATCTAGATTTACTGATGTATGATAACGCACAGAAATTGTTCAGCCTTTGAGTTAACCTCTCTGTCAGAATAGAGGCAAAGTTACATGTATTGGTTTGTCAAACTATTGATGTATATTTTCAAGAAAATCCAATCCACGGGCGGGCAGTCTAATAATATTTTAGGCCTGATAATTTTAAACTGTACTAGACTCTGGATGGTAGGTCTCGATTTGAATTGTTATGTGACTTATTCCAAACTTGTTCTCAATAATAGAATTAGTCTCTCGAAGTATTGCCTGTGATCTGGCTGGGTCAATTACTACGACATGTGCCGACAAAGCATCAATGCCTGAAGTTATTGTCCAAATATGCAACTCGAAAACACCGGTAACCCCCTTTACTTGCATAATCGCTTTTTTGACTTCGTCGTGTGATATATTGGGTGGCACACCCTCCATCAGAATGTGTACTGATCTTTTCATAAGAGACCATGTTCTTGGAAAGATGAATACAGATATGGCTATGCTCGCAATCGGGTCAGCCAAATAAAAACCTGTGAGGATTATGGTCAGCGCGACCAAGATTACACCAGCAGAGCTTAATGCATCACTATAAACTTCTAAGAACGCACTTTGAATATTCAAATTCTCCACATGACCATCGGCATGATAAATATGCGATCGCGACAAAAGCTTCATTGATATAAGATTCACTACGAGTCCAATACCAGCAACAAGAATCATCAAGGGTCCCTGAACTAGATTTGGCTGAAAAATCCGCAGATACGCCTCATATACAATATATACTGAGATTGAGATCAGTATAACGCAATTTGCCAAGGTAGCAAGTATTTCCATCCTGTAAAAGCCGTAGGTCCTCTGGGGTGTCGCCGGTCGACGTGTAAAGCTTATTGCTAGCAAGGAGAGTATTAGGCCCGCTACATCAGTAAGCATATGCCCAGCATCTGCAATTAATGCCAAACTACCTGAAAATAATCCTCCGCAAAGCTGAACCACGAAGTATGAAGAAGTAAGAACCAAAACCAGTTTGAGCGTCTTGACTCGCCCTGCAACAATTCCTTTTTCGTTATTCAATGATTTCGCTACTAAGATAGGAATTGTTTCACATTTAAGTTTCTAACCAGAAGTTTAAAACTAACTTTGATTAGCTTATGATGAGCCTAGATCTAGGAATATTGAGGGGTAGAAGACGAGGAATAAGCATTATATGATATATCGTTGAAATAGGTGTATGAGTGAAGGAGAAAAAGCTGAGCATGAAGAGATGAAAGACGAAACGCATGAATTTCAAGATGCGGAACAGGACGAGATTGAAGGGGATGAAGAAGGAAGCGTAGAAGAAGATCAATGAATTTAATTTGTTTGATTTTCACAATCTAATCGTTATTTTATTTTATATGGTATGTTCTTTCAGGCATATATCGGAGAAACGTTTAGGATTGATGCCCTTTGTGATGGATTCAAAAATGAGTCAAAGAAAAGAGTGAGGTCTTATAGGAGTTTAATCCGTCACATTCTAGATTCGATTGGATTGTAAAAATGTTTATCTAAAATTCATGGCTGTAAAAAGAAAATCGTGGACTTTAATTTTTTGTGGTTGGAATTGATTGATTTAAGTCGATCATTTAATTTTATAATCTATCGTTTACACAATGCCCAAAAATTACAGAAAATTTTGCCCTGGTACATTTGGAGTTCTTTACCAAATTTGAAACTAAATAAGTTGCGGTCTTTCCAATTAAAGGTTGTTAGCATATCCTTTTCTCACTGAACTTTTAGGAGCGTTTCGTAAACACCAATAAGCTTCTTAGCATTAGAAACGTTACTAGTATTATCGGGGTTATAAGAAATTGAAACAAGAAGAAGATAGTATCCGGAATTTGGAATATCCAAATTTATTATGCTCTTACCTTGCACTTTATTGGCCGAGCTATCAGGTTCTATAGGATGTTCAAGTACTTTTTCACCTAATTTGACTTGTTTAAGGGTCGCATTTTCATTTAAAGACGACACTTTGATAAGTTCGACTTTTGCTGCGTCTGGAGAAGTACCGCCAGTTACCTGGATCCCCAGCATGTCTTTAGAAGTTACATTTATGGTATTTAGTGCTACGGTCACTGATGTTCCTCCGGTAAGGTTTCCAAGCAGGAATTTATCGGTAATAATATTCATTAATGGGGCGGATTTTACAGCAGTCCAAATAAGGGGTCCTTCTGTTTGACTCTCTAGTGTTTCATTTTTTATTATAGATATCCTTGGCAATGTCACTCCAGTTAAATTGTCCTTATTACTCGATATCTGATCCATCGTACAATTGCAACTAGCCGCGTACGAGAATTGTTTAAGATCAAATTTAGCCTGACCAAATCCGCCGAATAAAAACATCACAAATGCAAAACATACGATGAATTTTATTGATAGAATTACTTTTATTTTTGGAATATGATCGAATTTCATTTTCTTAGTTTACTCCAAGCAATGATTGCTTCGAAAACATAGCCCATTTAACTTTTGTCTTCATTGTTTTTCGCAGTCATTGACTAGATGTTGGCATTATTCTGTAAATCGTTCCGCGCGCAAATGAAAGTACATACAAATACCCATCCGGTCCGACTTCAATTTCAGAAATGCCACCGAAATTTGATCCGAATATTATATTCTTTGTTTCGTCATCAGTATCGGCTACTTTATCAGCTAATGGCCCTGGAAGGACTAAACCATCTCTATTTGCATTTAATTTAAAATGGTATATCCTACCATGATGTACGTCAGCTACAAATAAGTCGTTTTCATATTCTTTGCCTAATTTGTCAGAATTGAGAAACTTTAACTTAGTTGGGCCGACGGTATCAGTCCAGGTGAATTCTGGATTTCTATAATTGCCCTTTCCACCAAAATTTACTAGTTGCGAGTAATCAAATTCTGGTGGTGCTTTACCTTGTACTTTTAACCAGCCACTATTGAATCCTGGTTCGACAAGGTTAATTTCATCGTTAGACCCCGCACCGTTTTCAGTGTCCCATAATTTTCCGCTGATTGGATCAAAATCGAGGCCAAAGCTATTCCTGATCCCGTATGCAAAATATTTTCTAGCCGATCCCTCCTCCCCTATAATATTCTGGATTGGCTTCCCTTCCTGAGAAATCCGAAGTATTCCCCCGGTCCCGTCAGGAGGGCGGCTCCCTTGAACGTTCTGGCTTTGGGTTGTATGACCATCAAGATCCCCTATCGGAACGTAAAGGTTACCGTCTGGTCCAATTTCTATAGCGCCTCCATTGTGCCTAGGGCCTGGAGTACCTGGTAGGTCTAGCAATAATTTTGGGTTTACCAAACTGTTATTTACGAGGTCATATCTATATACTCTGTTTGCGACCAAACTATGATCTACGGGATTAGGAGAATGGATTATTTCAGTAAAATATAAGAAAATGCGGGTAGGCGAACTTTGATTTTTTGAGACTGCTACCCCAAGCATACCCCGCTCGACTTGTGACGCGACATCAATCTTAAGTAGCGATTTGGGAGAGATTGTTCCATTTGTAATTCTAAGAACAGTTCCCTTTGCTTTCTCGAGTACTATAATATCGCTGGGTCCTAAGAACGCCATTGTGGTTGGGAAGTCTAGGTTTGCTGATACGACTTCCACTTTTAAGCTGGGATCTGACAAGGTCGGAATTCCCATGCTCTTGTCAAATAGCGATCCAGGAATTTCCTTGGGTGCAGGAGTATTAGCAGCCTGACCGTAACTCATGGTCCCATTCGGTGGCCATAATGATGTCAGGGCAGACAGTAAAATAATCAAGACAAGGATGACAAATTGTAAGAGCTTCATATCTATTAACGTCAGCTTTGTCACAAGGATGCTAAATGTGTTTTACTCCGAATTAATGGAAGCTTAACAATGTATCGATAAAGATATTAATGATGAAATACTACTCAGAAAAGCTCGTTTAGTCGGTCTATTAATTCGTTCCTAGGATTAGGAATGATTCTGTTACATAATATTAGTCAGACTGTTTAATTTTAATGAAATTCCTAATGATAATATTCTAAACGATTATTACGACTATGGTCTTAAAGTCATTACACACCTTTCATTTTAATAGTTGGTCAAAAAATTCCTAACAAGATCAAATACTACCGATGGTTTTTCAATGAACGGTGCATGACCTGTGTCCATTATTTTATGAAGTTGGGACCCAAAAATTTGCCTGTGAAAAACCTTGGCATGCTCGGCTGGAATTACTTTATCTTCTGAACCCCAAATAATGAGCGTTGGAATTCTTATCTTTTCAAGTCCTTCAGGCCCAATTTGTGTATTCGAGCTTTTTTCGACCGTAAGTTTGAACGCATATTTTGCATCTAAAGTGGAAATATATCTTATGAATATTTCAGCCATAAAAAGAGAGACAAAAGTTGGATTTGCTACCATCTTTCAAAATTCAGATAGTGCTTTATCGAGTGTGGGGTTCATCGCTAGATCAAGGTATTCTTTAAGCAATGAGGTTGGACTCGAGCGTCCCTGATGTTTCTATTAAGATTAGTTGATGCACTAGGAGTGGGTATTTTAAAACAAATACGCAAGCAATGTACCCTTCTAGTAAATGCCCAACGATGATAATTTTCTTCTTATCTACCCCTACCACATTTATGAATTGGCGGATGAATTCGACAAATGCAGAAATATCATACCTAAAACCCTAGGGTTTATCGCTCTTTCCAAACCCAATAAGGCCTAATGCAAATGTCGAGTAATATGATGAAAGTGCTTCTGGCATGTCATCAATCGGTCTGCTGAAGCTCCTAACCCAAGAACAAACAGGAGAGTATAATTGCCACGAGGAGCTGACTATGCAATACATCTTACGCGGTGCCCGTAGACCTCCACGAATATATCCTTCAAATTCCTATAAAATGAGAGCGTAAGAATAATTTACCTGATTATGGGCCTTATCTTCTTCGAGCAACTATAGTGTGGGTCTGGTCTACATACCATCTAACTTTGTCCTTAAAATTGGCCCACCAATCCAAAAACATGTCACTGGTCTCGGTCTCAAATAGCAAAAAGCCATTGTATTCAGTTCCCCATGCATGATCATATTCGCCTAGGAGCTCGATACCTGGAGGGAGACTGTTTTTTAAATCATGCCATTCCTTATTTGCCTTTTCCTTCTCTTCACTAGACATGGACTTAAATCTATAAAAGACCAACATCGTCGCTGTCATGGTTCTTTCGCGATCAAACTTACCTATTAACTTATCCTCACTATGAGATCAAGAGGGGTTTAAACTATGCTACTTAGGAAAAAGTGGTTTTATTGCCTGATTAAGCATGATAAGCCGATCCCTTATTTTTGGGAGTGAATCGTTACCGTAAAGAATTAGTATCTCATCTCCGTTTCGTACTACATAATCATTTATCGAATTTACCTGCTGCCCATTTAGATAGAAAGTTAATTTCATTTTATTGTTAGAGCAATACTTGGTTCCATTGTCTAAAACAAAACAGTTGTCAATTATGTTCATTCCGAGAGTATTGAAAAAGTGAATTAATGGTATATTCGAGGCGTGTCTATGTAAAGTCTTTCCTTCCTTGTTTTCCACGTGGATCAATGGACTCCGCAATTGGTATTTGTTCTGGGAAAAATCAATAGTAGAATTATTAAGAACCACCGCAAATGATGCATGTTGATGATCCGAGTTGGGGGGACCGTAAGTCAAATTTGACTGGCCGTATCCAGAATTTATAAATCCAATTGAATCTATCATCTTTCTTGCAATAGGGATGTTTTGATTGAATTCTTTGTCGAACGCGTAATATTCAATGAAGTAGACTAGATTTCCCCTTATAGTTCCTACTTCAAGGGTAGTTAGATTCACGGTGGAATTATAATTCTGGTTATAAAGAATTGAGTATGCCCTAAGTCCTCCCAATGTATTATTCAGTGAATATGAAATTAGTTTAAATCCTTCATGACTCCTATATTGGTCCACGGTATCGGCTACATAATCTTGAATGCTATATTCACCCCTCAATTTCTCAACATCGACTGTGAAATCACCAGAGAGGTTCTCATCATTCGGACTGCTATAGAAGTAAACCACTTGGACGGGATTCGCAGATCCGTTCTCGGCCACTTCAAATTCCCATAATTTAGGAAAGTCTATTCTAAATCCGTATGTCGGATTTTCATAGATTACAAATTGAATATTCTTCATGATAGATTGGTCACTCGTTAACTGCACTGCTTCGATCTTGACAGACCCTAGAGTTAGCAGCAGCGCTAATACAACTAACGAAACACCAATAATAAAGAAATATAGTGACATAGGATACAACATCCTAGAAGATTATTTCAAAAACTCCGCTTAATGTATATTACCTTAGTCTGTACTTGTGATCCAAGGAGTCATAGTGTCATCTACTAGTATTAAATAACTCTCTTAAATTAGTGGATTAATATCCTGAACTGGTAAGAGATAAGTAATAGTTTATTGCTACAATTTATGGTTGGATGCGCGAGGTTATTATTCTATACTTGAAGTATCTGAAAAGGCAACCTTTCAAGAAATTAGACGATCTTATAGAAAACTTGCCCGCAAATATCACCCTGATAGAAACGGCGCATCTGCAGCAGACGACATGATAAAAAAAATAAACCAGGCTTTTGAAACTCTTTCAGACAGAGATAAGAGACGTGATTATGATTCGCAGAGTCTCTTAAAGACATTGGATTCAAAGGTTCAAGTCCAGTCTGCCGATATTTTTGAATCAGGTTCGCAACCCGAGCGGAAGACCACCTCAACTTTTTACTCGACTACAGTTAAAAATAGTCAATCTGGCGGGTCGAATCAATCTATGACGATGTTAGCCAACCCAAAGAGCAGATTTCATATTATTATAGAGCCCAGCTTATGCTTGGCGTTTGGTGGTTGTGAATCAATTGCTCCTAGAGTTTTTACCGTTGACAAAAATAAACGCATAAATCCTAAGGCAAGAGTTCGTTCGGAGACGGGAGAAGAGTTGGAAAGGATACTATTAGCCGCTCAGGCTTGTCCGACGAAAGCCATCAAAATAATCGATAGATACAATGGGGATCAATTGTATCCTTAACATTTTTGCTGCGGTTTTTCAAGGGTAATAAATATCGGTCCAGTACTCATAACCAAAATTGAATTCAGGTTCCGAAAAGCCTAATATGTTCGGCCATCATGCACCTGTTAAACACCACGTCAATCCCTTTAGATTTTGCCGTCTGCTCAGCTTCTTTATTATGAATACCTTCTTGTAACCATATAACCTTAATCCCACTTTTTTTCAGTGTATCGAGTACGACATCTGAGACATCTTCTGATTTCCTAAAAACATCGACAATTTCTACGTCTAAATTTATTTCCGATACCTTTGAGAAGCTCTTCAGCCCCAGAATTTCCGAACTGTTAGGATTAACTGGGATTATGTTATAGCCAACCTTCATTAGATATTTCGGAACGAAATGGCCGGCTTTAGCAGGATTCGTCGACATACCGACAACAGCTATGTTTTTAAAACTGTAAATTTCCCTCAATTGGCCATCTGAATGACTGTCCTTCTCCGAGTTCATGGTCTGGTTATTTTA
>Ga0075425_100005142_pt1 | contig 13563 bp, 18 predicted proteins | sample SoiMethybrSBSTD4_FD_75300 | JGI IMG/M metagenome (GOLD analysis project Ga0075425, IMG submission 75300) | Bulk soil microbial communities from a Populus tree surrounding site in Tennessee, USA - Soil MetaG P. TD hybrid SBSTD4 | ecosystem: Environmental > Terrestrial > Soil > Tree plantation...
TGGCCGAGACATTTTTGCGCCGGTCGCGGCGCATCTGGCGAGAGGCACGCAAGTCGAATCGGTAGGTCCGTGCATTGTCGACTTTATAAAGCGTCCTTTCCCGGCGCCGCGTCGCCAGGGAGGCCGGATGCTTGGTACGGTGCTGCGCATCGACAAGTTCGGGAATATCATCACCAACCTCCGACTGAAAGACCTTGGCCCCGAATTCTCGGTCAGGGTGGCGGGCGTCGCTGTCACAAAGCTACGCCGCAGCTTTTCGGAGGGAGGACCCGGTGAATTTTTTGCGATCGAGGGCAGCGCGGGTTTCATTGAGCTTGCGTTGAACCAAGGTTCGGCGGCAGAGCGGCTGAAAGTCGAGCTTGGTGCCGAAATCGAGGTAGAAACGAAACCGGTAAATCAATAGAATTGCAGCTTTGCTTTTACCGAAATCTTATCTAAGAGGGATCTATGAAAGCGGGACTTGAAGACATTATTGCCGGCGAATCCAAAATTTGTTTCATCGACGGTGACAAGGGAATACTGGCGTACCAGGGTTACAACGTTCATGAGCTTGCGCCGAACTCCAATTTTGAAGAGACATGTTATCTCCTGTGGTTCGGTCGTCTACCGAAGAAAGCCGAGCTAGACGATGTATCGAAAAAGATGGCATCGAACCGCGCGGTCCCGCAGCAGGTCATTAACGCCCTGAAAGGCTTCCCGAAGACAGCCCTCCCGATGGAAGTGCTGCGTACTTCCACGTCGATGCTTTCGATGTATGACTCCGAAGCCGAAGACATGTCGCCGGAAGCGAATCTGCGCAAGGCGATTCGTCTCACAGCTCAGTGCGCGACCCTGGTCACCGCGTTCGACCGCATTCGTAATGGCAAAGAACCGCTTGCTCCCCGTCCCGAGCTGAGCCACGCGGCCAATTTCGTTTACATGCTGACGGGTGAAGAGCCCAACGAGACGATCGTGCGCGCTATCGACGTTGCGCTGATTTTGCATGCCGATCATGAGTGGAACGCATCAACGTTCGCGGGACGCGTTACGGCAGCAACGCTGTCCGACATTTATTCCGCCGTGACGTCCGCGATTGGTGCGCTGAAGGGGCCGCTGCACGGCGGCGCCAACGAAGCTGTCATGCGCATGCTCCTCAAGATTGGCGATCCCGCAAATGTCGATGCGTTTGTGAAGGATATCTTTGCAAAGAAAGCGAAGATCCCGGGCTTCGGCCACCGCGTCTACCATACTGAAGATCCGCGTGCGACACACCTTCGCCGGATGTCGAAGGAAGCAACCGAGCGGGCGGGCCAGCCGAAGTGGTTTCAGATGTCCGCGAGAATCGAGGAGATCGTCAAGGCTGAGAAGAAACTGAATCCGAACGTCGACTTTTATTCCGCCAGCACGTACTACGTGATCGGAATGGCCATCGATCTGTTCACCCCGTTTTTTGCGGTGAGCCGCATGTCTGGATGGACTGCCCACATCCTTGAACAATACTCGAACAATCGATTGATCCGGCCGCGCGCTGAGTACAAAGGACCCGAGCCCACGTTGAAGTGGGTGCCTGTGAACCAGAGATAGCGTAAGGGTCCTAATGCCCTGGTACGCGCTCTACACACGACCGCGTCACGAAAAACAAGTTTTCGAGGATCTGTCGAGCCGCAACATCGAGGCGTTTCTGCCGACCTATAAAGTGCGGCGGCGGTGGAGCGACCGGTACAAGTTGGTCGAAGAGCCGCTTTTCAAAAATTATCTCTTCGTTAATGTTCCCTCGCCACACAGCTACCACGAAACCCTCCGGCTTTATGGCGCGGTTTCCTTCGTCACGTTTGAGGGTAAGCCCGCGGAGATCCCTGATACGGAAATTGAAGCGATCCGACGGCTGGTGACGTCGGAGCTCAAATACAATCCGCATCCGTATTTAAAGATCGGAAGGAAAGTTTACGTCCGTTCGGGCCCGTTACAAGGGTGCGAGGGGATTTTGACTCGCAAGAAGGGGATCACGCGGCTCGTTCTCAGTGTTCAACTGCTGCAGCAATCCATCAGTGCCGAAGTCGATGCGGATACCGTCGAGCCCGCCTGATGATCACTTCATTTGTACCCATCGTTCGAGGGAATCGTCGCGGTCGAGGTCCACGTCTGCGGGTTGCGATGTGTCGATGGTGAGGCCGTCGCTCGAGTAGGCGAAGTTCGTCCACAGTTCGCGAACGAGATCTTCAGTGAGATCGAGCGCTGCATGTCCGGGCGGGCGGGATTTGAATCGGGCAAGTACGACATCAAGCGGTGCTTTGCATTGGATTAGCGCTTTGTGAGTTTCCACGGTTTTCAAAGTGGCAGCGAGTTCCTTGCGATGGAGTTCACGGTTGTAGGTGGCGTCGACGACGACCGTTGCGCCCTGACGGAGCAGAAGCTCGGCCATCAGGCGCATGGCACGGTATGCGGCATTCCGATCTTCGATGTTTTGGTTGGAGTCGGGCAAAATCCGCTGGCGTATCGCGTCGACGTCAAGATGAATGAAACCGAAACGACTTTCAAGGTCGGCGCCAATCGCAGATTTACCGGTACACGGCGGGCCACAGAGAATAACCAGCATGTCGTGATTCTACAACCTGCACAGCGATGGCGTGGCCTCGTCGAAGAACATCGCCCGGTTCGACAGGGCGCGAGAACAGGATTCGCCCTTCACCCGGACTCGTGATCGTGTGCCGTCCGATAGCAACGCGCGTCTCTTCGAGTTCACGATACAGTTTCGCGGTGCTCGTCTGGCGGTGCTCGGCAAAGTGAATCATCCTTTCGAGGGTGTGCTTCTTCAAGAGCAACTCTCGGGTTTCGAATTGAACGAGCACGTCACCTCGATGCGCGTGCGATCCCTCATTCAGGTTTGCACTTTTCACGGTCCCATTAACTTCGATGACGATAGGTTGAAAAATGTGCGGCAGTCCGAACGTCGGGTTTGGGTGGGCAGCAAAGCGGGAATGTGAGGGGACCTGGACGAAAACGAACAAGGTGAGTCCGACGATCGTGAGCGTGACTGCCGCTATCAACGCATCCAGGACTAGTCGGGGTCGGAGGTGCATAAACATGCGGCCGGCTAGTGCACGTGTACGTCCGCTGATATTCCAATCACTTATCTCAAACAAATCCGCGAAATCCGCGGAATCCGCGGCTTTTTATCAGTCTTTTCCAGACAAGTGAGGGTTCACCAAAATTGAACAACAACGCTACCTCTAGGTCGGTCGCCTTCAAGTAGGACAGAACCTGTGCGATATGGATGTCGCTGAGTGACGTGATGGCTTTGAGTTCCACGATTACGGAATCTTCGACAATCAAATCCAAGCGGTGCGTCGCCACGAGGTGCGCTTTGTATTGAATCGGAACCTCCACCTCAGTTTCGGTGTGGAGTCCTCGAATTAGTAATTCGTGTACAAGCGAACGTTTGTAGACAGACTCGAGGAAACCAGGCCCGAGAAGATTGTGAACCTCCATGGCGGCTCCGATTATCGAATGGGTTATAGCCGCGGATTTCACGGATTACGCGGATCGCGATTTTCGCGATTTCTTTGTCGCGAGCATATGCACTATTCGTGCGAGGGCTTGGCGCGATCGTCGTAGCTCCATCTTGATGGCCGATACCGATTTGTTCTGCAGCTTTGCAATTTCGGGAATCGAATATTCATGCTCGTAGAAGAGCTCCACCAAAATCCGTTTATGCGACGGTAGCCGTGAGAGCGCCGAGTCCAGAAGATCCAGACGGCGCCGAATGTCGATCGAGACCTCGAGGTCGGGCGATCGTGTGATCAATCGTTCATCGATGGAATCGATCTGTTCGAACGAGCGACGTTGCCGCCAGTGATCACGCACCTTGTCGTGGACGATCTTCATCAGGAGCCCACGAGGATGCGACACGTGCCCCAATCGGCGAAAGGCACAGAAGGCATGCAGCGCAATTTCCTGTTCGAGATCTTCGTCGCGTACGGGGGTTCCCGTTCGACGCGTAGCAGCACGAAGCATCGTTCGAATATCGGCAAGACTGAAATTCATGTGACCGTTCTCCGGGGTGTGCGGCTATAGCTAGCATGATTGGAAAAAGCGAATTGATGCAGAGAATGCGAGAACGAGTTCGAGCGGCTTCGAGGATTGCGGGTTCAGTGCTTGTTACCGGCGAGACCGGAACGGGCAAAGAACTCGTCGCAAGAGCAATCCATGAACACAGCGATCGAAGCGGCGGGAGGTTTGTCGCCGTGGACTGCGGAGCATTGCCGGACGACTTGATAGAAAGCGAACTGTTCGGCCATCGTCGTGGCGCGTTCACGTCGGCGCTGACGGACAAACCCGGTCTATTCGAAGAGGCAAACGGAGGCACGTTGTTCCTCGATGAAATCGCAAATACTTCGCGGCGCTTTCAGGCAAAGCTGCTGCGGGTGCTTCAGGATCGACAGCTTCGCCGGCTCGGAGACGTCGTCTCGCGGCGGCTCGATTTACGTGTCATCGCCGCGACCAATTGCGACCTTTCTCTGATGGTTCACAAATCCGAATTCAGGGAGGATCTCTACTACCGCCTGAATGTCTTTACGATTCAGGTTCCGCCGCTGCGGCATCGCCTCGACGATATACCGTTGCTCGTGGATCATTTTCTTCGAAACCGCAAAACGATTACGGCAGACGCAATAGAGAAACTCCGAAATTACAGTTACCCCGGTAATGTGCGTGAGCTCGAGAACATCGTCGAAGCCGCCATCTACACGGCACGTGGCCACAGTATTCATGCGGATGACATCACGCTTCCAAGTCGCTCCCATAGCAGCCTGCCCGACGAAGAACTGATTGTCGGTAATTTCTGGGACTCGGTGGCGACGCCATTCAGCGAGAGACTCATCACCAGGAATCAGGTCGAGCGAGTGATCCGCCGCGGTCTCGAGCAAACGCGCGGGAGTTATAAAAAGCTTTTGCCGCTGTTTCAGATACCGGAGTCCGACTACAAACGCTTCATGGATTTTCTGAGACGAAGTCGGTGCAACGTTGACTTCAGACAGTTTCGAAAATAAAGAGTGAATTGAGGGACGGAGGCCGAAGTCGGCCTCCGTCCCTCAATTCACACAGTTGAACAGCTTTACGACGAACTCCCCAATGAGCAGGTGCTGCGTCTTTGCCACGAACTGCCGATACGATCGGCTGGAGTGGTATCGGACACAATCTTCGCGCGTGTTCCACACAGTCAGCGAAACCGCCATCCGGCCGCCGTCTTCGACCATCAACTGCGCCGAAGAGAAACCGAATTCGTTTTGCAGTTGCGGCACCACCTCAGCACTGTAGATCCGCGCAAATTCCTTCACCTGTTCGTCACTGATGGCCTCACCGATGACCATACGGGCATACATGAGCTACTTCTTCGGCGGTTGTCTCGCGACGATCTGATCCTTTACCTTGTCATACTGATCCTGGCTAAGCAGTTGTCGCGTCACCAGGTCGCGCTTGTTTCGATACGGCCGGCCGTCGACGATCTTCTTCGCGATGGCCTTGTCGATTCCGACCGCCGCGATGTCGGCTTCGGGCGCGGTGTTGATATCCACGATCTTTGCATTCAGCGGGCGGACAGGAGTCTTGGGTAGTTCCTTGACTTGAGCAGCAAGTGCGACCGTCCACAGGACGGCGAAAGCGACGATTCCGAGAAAACTTCTTCGAAGCATAGACCTCCTTTGAATCAGGCTGCGCGCGGGTGGGCTCTCCCGGCGGTCTACGGCCTGCGGCCCTTTGCAACCATGGACGACATGGGTCACATACGCAGCCCGTCCCCTAACCGCCGGGAAACCGGTTGAACTCCCGGCGGACATTCGAAGGAGCCGGCCCTGCTCTCCTTCGAAGCCCCAGTCCGCCAGAAGTGGCCGTAAATAACGACGGCCGCACTGATGAAGGCACGCGATGAACCGAAGCTAAACGGTTGAAGAAGCAGGCGGGTGATCTAAGAAGTCGCGAATTCAGCGAAAAAGTCAGTCGCGAATTGCGCGGATTACGCGAACGATTCGCTCCGCAGCATGGCCATCCCAATATTCGGGAGGTCCTGAAGGTCTCCAGTCGCCATCCGAGACACGGCGGTAGGCATCGAGGATGCGATCTTTGTCGGGGCCAACCATGATGTTGGTTCCATGCGTGATCGTCACCGGCCGTTCAGTGTTGTGCCGAAGGGTGAGACAAGGCACCCGGAGAATCGTGGTTTCTTCCTGCAGGCCTCCCGAATCCGTCAATACGATCGTTGCCGTAGACATCAGATTCAGAAATTCGAGATAACCTTGCGGAGGCGTGGTCCGGATTCCATTCATCGAGAGACCAAATTCCTCGACTCGCTTTGCAGTTCGGGGATGAATAGGAAAAATCACCGGAATCGATTTCGAAATTTCTTCCAGCGCTTGAAGAATCGCGCCGAGCACCGTGGGATCATCCACGTTCGAAGGTCGATGTAATGTCACCAGAGCGTACTTCTGCGGCTTGTCGACCCTGAGCTCGGCCGCCTTCGTGCGATGTTTCAGCAACGTGTCGATCATCACGTTACCTACGAAATGAATCTTTCGAGAATCAACGCCTTCATGTTTGAGGTTCTCGTCAGCATCGCGACTCGTCGTGAAGAGAAGATCGGCTAAAGCGTCGGTAACAAGTCGATTAATCTCTTCGGGCATGGCTCTGTCGAAACTACGGAGTCCGGCTTCGATGTGCGCGACAGGGATGAGAAGTTTCGCCGCAACGATCGTGCATGCCATCGTAGAATTTACGTCACCCACAACGACGACGAGATCGGGCTTCTGTTCAGCGCAGACCTTCTCGAACTCGACCATGATGCGCGCGGTCTGCTCTGCATGGGTTCCGGAGCCCACGCCAAGGTACACATCCGGAATGGGAATGCCCAGGTCCCGAAAGAAAACGTCCGACATGCCTTCGTCGTAATGCTGCCCGGTATGGACGAGCATCCCGTTCAAATCCGGCGCTTTCTTCATCTCTTCGACGATCGGAGCGATCTTCATGAAGTTCGGCCGGGCGCCCACGACGTTCAGTATTTTCATGGTACTATTCCAGAGCACATTGTATTCCGTTGTCGGAGATCCAAATGTCGAAATTAGTCTTGGGGTTACTGTTGCTTGGGACTCAATTGAGTGGCCCAGGATCGAAATTACCTCAGGTTCTTCAACCGGAATATAAAGCTGCCGGAGCAACCGGCCCGACGGCGCCCATAAAGGCAGGTCAGTTGGGTGAGGTGACGGTTTCGTTCAATCTGTTAAAAGGTTACGCGATTAACCACAAGCCACCTATCAGCCTGAAGCTCACGAAGATTTCCGGCGTGACCCTTTCGAAAACAGACTTTGAAACGCCGACAGAAGATCCGAAATCCAAGGACGAGTATTACGTCGACCTTCCCACGATCAAAGTTCCCGTCACGGTGGCGAAGGCTGGACAGTACGATATTCCAGGGAAGCTGACTTATTTCTTCTGTTCGAAAACCGATGGATTTTGCTCCCGGCAAGTCCTCGATATAAAGATTCCGGTGGTCGTTCAGTAATTTTCTATGTCCACTCGAGTCGCCTCGTATCGTACGGCTGTTCTGACCACAGCCAATCAGTTAACGATTCTGCGCATCGTCTTCGTACCGGTGTTCATCATCCTGCTCGCCTATAGAGAAATCGGGTGGGCACTTTGCACGTTCGTTGCGGCCGGCATCACCGATGTGCTTGATGGCATCATCGCCCGGCGGCTTGGACAGAAGACTTCAATCGGCGCCGTGCTCGATCCGCTTGCGGACAAATTCTTGATGACGGCTGCAATGGTGTTGCTCTCACTGCCACAAATGGAGCTTCACAATGTGATTCCGCGTTGGCTCGTGATTGTCATCATTTCTCGCGATGTCTTCATTCTGCTCGTGTCGTTGATCATCGTGCTGATGGTTGGCTGGCGAGTTTTCAAGCCGAGCGCATACGGAAAAGCCAGCACGGTGCTGCAGGTCATCACTGTTCTGGCCGTTCTCTATTCGGACTGGAAATCCGTAACGGTTCCGGAACTCAACGTACTTTTTTATATGACGGGAATGATGACCGGTTTTTCCGGCCTGCACTACCTGGTAACCGCGCGGCTCGCTCCATGAGTAGCAAAAGGCAATTTTCCGCTTCCGCTTACGTCAAGAAGGCCGTGCATGAGTATCGCGAAGCGCCTGCACATCGTTCCGGCGAAGCACAACGCGTGCGTGTTCTTGCGGTTGAGCCTGGCTCGCTCGCTGAACGTATCGGACTAAAGGCAGGAGATGAGATCCATGAGATCAATGGAAAGGCGCTGCTTGACGTCATCGACTTCCAGTTCAATGCAGCAACGATCGGCCGCCGTACGACCATAACGACCCAGGAAAGGAAGATCACATTCGTGCGGCGCGAATGGGAATCGTTTGGGCTCGAGTTTGAAGCGATCGAGCCGTTGACGTGCAAGAACCAGTGCGTCTTCTGCTTCGTACATCAAAATCCGAAGAATGTTCGTCGATCGCTCCACATCAAGGATGAGGACTATCGCCTTTCCTTTCTTTTTGGAAATTACCTGACGCTCACGAATGTCGATGAAACGGAGATGCAACGGATCATCGAGCAGCGGTTATCACCGTTATACATCTCCGTGCATGCAACTGAGCCGGAACTACGCACCGTCATGCTGGGCAATTCTGAATATGACGGTGTGATGGAGAAGATCACCAGGCTTACCGATGCCGGCATCCAACTGCACTGCCAGGTCGTGCTCTGTCCGGGTCTGAATGATGGAATACATCTTGATAGGACTATCGAAGATCTTTTGAAGTTCCATCCGGGTGTCTCATCGCTCGCGATTGTCCCGGTCGGGCTGACCGATCATCGAAAAAACTTGCCGGAACTCAGACCGTTTACACCTGATTACGCGCGAGAATTGATTGCTCATATCACGCCAGTTCAGCGAAAGCTCAAGCGGTGTATCCGTACGCCTTTCGCTTTTTTAGGCGACGAGATCTACATCATGGCTGGGCAGGAGCTTCCGCCATCCAGCCACTATTCTGATTTTCCGCAGATCGAAAATGGCGTCGGAATGGTGCGAACCTTCCTGACGCAGTTCAATGCCGCGCTCCGAAAGAAACCCACTGGTCGCGCACGCGGGACCGTATGCACCGGCAAGGTTTTTTATCCGTATCTAAAAGACTGCGTCGAACGCCTCGGCATGGATCTGAGGACCGTCGCCGTTGAGAGCAAGTTTTGGGGATCTGGCATCGGCGTAGCCGGATTGCTGACCGGCAGCGATTTCATTGCGGCGCTGAAGGGCCGCGTTTACGGCGACTTTGTTGTTCTGCCTTCTGAGTCGATGGTCGGCGACGACTATCTGTTCCTTGATGACCTCACGCTGAAGGATGTGGAAAGGGAGCTTGGTGTTGAGGTCATTCCTTCCGGTTATGATGCTCGTGACTTCGTTTCGCAGATGATGGCTCGACGTATTCAGTCAAACGTCCGCGTCTGAGGTCAAAGAAAACTGCCGTCTTCCATTGCCCCGTGGCTCGATACCTCCGCTCTTTTTTACAACCCTAACCTGATATTCTTTGCGGTGAGGTCGGAGTCTCAAATCCTCGCGGGGCCGTTGGCCAGCGCGTCGAACCAACAATGGAGAAGAAACGGTACATCGACGGCAGATCGTTGACTATAGCGGCAGCGATGCTAGTGATTATGGTGTATGCATCGCTTTACCCTTTCCGCCTCCGAAGGCATCCCGATCCGGCGGGATCCCTTCACGCCTTGCTGTTGAACTCGAACACTGCCATTAAACCAACTGATGTTCTCGCCAATGTTCTCTTTTATGTACCCTTTGGTTTGTTTTTCGCCCGCTCCTTTATACGGTCACGCCCCGCGATAAAGTTAGTGTTGGCCACAAGCACCGGACTCTTATTGTCTTTTGCAATGGAGTCACTACAGTTTTATATCGTCGGCCGCTATGCCGCCATGTCCGATGTCTTCTCGGATGGTGCCGGCGCTCTGCTGGGAGCAACTGCCGCGTGCTTCACTTTACGCCTGAGATGGCCCGTTTTTTCTGGTCTGCGGGGGAATCGCTTTGCCGCGCTGCTTTTGTTGAGTTGGTTGGGTAGCCGTTTATTCCCCTACGTACCGGTGTTGGATCTCCATAAATATTGGGATGCGTTAAAGCCCCTGGTGTTTGCGCCAGTTTTGCCTCCAGTGGATCTCTTTAGACATGCAGTCTCCTGGCTTGCAATTGCCCTGCTGCTGGAGGAATTGTGGGGAGTCGCACGCAGCCGGGTAGTGCTAGCTCTGCTTTTACCCGCCGTACTTTTTGGACGAATTTTAGTCGCCAGAATTGTCCTTTCACCCGCCGAAGTTCTTGGTGGTGTTTTTGCTCTGTTGGCGTGGGTGTTGCTATCTCGCCTTCGCACCCGTGCCATTATTATTACGGTGCTGTTTGTGACAGGCGTTGTGTTGCAGAGCCTCGAGCCGTTTCAGTTCAACGGCTTGGCACGAGCTTTTGGATGGACTCCATTTCGAAGCTTTCTGATTGGTCCGATAGGGAACGCCGTCATTTCGTTTTTCGAAAAAGTGTTTGTTTACGGTTCTCTAATTTGGTTGCTGACGCGGTCCGGCTGTTCCTGGTTTTCTTCGACTGTCTGGGCAACAACGCTGGTTATGACACTGCGGCTTATACAAGTCTATTTGCCCGGACGCTCCGCCGAGATCACCGACGCAATTATGGTGGTCATCATCGCTGGAATCATGAGGTTGATTTCTGATCCAAGACTCGAGAAACGCCCAGCGCCCCAAAGCGCGCCTTCAGTGATGCCGTCATGATGCAAGCTGCGGTCATCTCGCATAGGACTTTGGAATAGGTCGCTGTTGCCAGAACAACACGTTCGCGCAGTTCACAGGAACACAGATGTCCGTAACATAACACTGGCAGCGACTCTCAGAACCGGAGATGAAACCAATCAGCGATGGACCGCTTAAAAACCGAAATCAGTCGCACGAAATCTCAACTTGAAACGACCCAGCAGCAACTGGACAGCATGCTTAACGATTATTCCGTGCCGGTCTGGATGCCAGTTGAAGCGAACAGGCGTTTGAAAGAGTTGGCCGCATACCTGAGAGGGCTTGAATATCAAACCGAATATGTGGGTGTCGAGACGACGGTTACGGTCAGTTCGTCTGCGCACCCGGCATGCAAAGAATGTAAATCAGGTCCCGACTTGAATTCGACGTTCGGCGAACGTGTCGATCACTATCTGAAACATGGATACAAAGTTCTGTATTTCGGACAAGAGACGCGTCGAGACAATGAAGGCAGACGCTGGGAAACGATCATTGCGGTGCTTGGAAAAGGTGAAACCGAAAGGCCATTGACCTCGCCATATCGGATGTGGGCTGGGCAATCCGGGCAAAAAACATAGGCGGAACCGGCAACGTAAAACCCTTTTTATCAAGGCCGGACTCGTCGCTTCGAGCGCGTGCCATCTGTAGAATCGCGGCCGTTACGAGTTGCGATCCTCCTTGACCGATAGTATCTGGGCCTCTAACAGTTCGAGACGGTTACCGAACGGATCATCGACGTAAATGTGGTCGTAACCTGCCAACGGCTCTCCCTGAACCACGTCATAGCCCGCGTCCTGAAGCCGTGCAACGATGACGTTCAAGCCATCGACGAGCAGACCTGCATGTGCTTTTCGGGCAGGTCGAAAATCTGATTCCACGCCAAGGTGAACTCGCACGCGGTCTGACTCAAACCACGCGCCGCCCGGCATCCGCTCAGGTGGTTTTGGGACCTCAGGAATTCCGAGAAGACCTGAATAGAAATCCCGCGCGGATTCTTCGCCGCCACGTGGCATCGCAACCTGAACATGATGTAGTCCGATGATAGGCATCTATTTCACGCGCTCGATGCTGACCTTCTTTAAAACAACCGGCTTGACGGGGTGGCTTTTTTCGCGGCCGCCTTTAGGTAGTTCAACGGGTACTTTGCCGATGCTCCGTACGACATCCATTCCATCGATCACCTGTCCAAAGATCGTGTATTTGCCGTCAAGCTGAGAAACCGGAGCGAGCGTGATGAAGAACTGGCTCCCGGCCGTGTTCGGCCGACCCGCATTCGCCATGGAAAGGCGTCCTTCGCGATCGTGTTTTAAAGTGCTGGAGATCTCGTCATTGATGCGATAGCCGGCGTCACCTGTACCGGTTCCCGTCGGATCGCCGCCCTGGATCATGAACCGGTCGATGATTCTGTGAAACGTTGTGTTGTCGTAGAACCGCTTCCCCTTGATCTTCTTACCTTCGGCAAGGTCCACGAAATTGGCAACCGTGTTTGGCGCCTGGAATTGGTAGAGCTCACACATGAAGTTGCCCATCGACGTTTCGAAACGGGCATAGATTCCGGGGTTCAACTTCCGGGGGGCGGCTTTCTCCTGCGCGAATGCAGAGGGAGCGACCATCAATAAAGCGACGAGCAGGAGTCGTTTCAACGTGACGCTCCCCTCAGGTTCAGGACGGACAATACTTCAACAGCGGTCTCGTAATGTTCGAATGGCCCCCGCACCTGGACACCCTGGACCATCGCCTGGATCTTCTCCAGGATGCCTTGCGCGATTCGAATTCCTTCGGCGCGTGCGGCCTCGGGTGTTTCCGCCTTTCGCATTCGGTCCAGAATTGTATCGGGAACCGAGCAACCGGGAACTTCGTAATTCAGGAACTCGGCCATTTTGTAATTCGACAGCGGCAGCAATCCGACAATGACCGGTATCTTGCAATCTTCGATCCGGCGCAGAAAGCGTTCGAGCACGGCAACATCAAAAACCGGCTGTGTCAGTGCAAACTCCGCTCCTGCTTCGACTTTGTAATAAAAACGCTTCAACTCCTCATCATTATTAATAGCGCCCGGATTTGCGCCGACGCCCACGACGAAGCCGGTTGGCCTTCCGATCGATTTCCCGCCAACGTCGAGTCCTTCGTTCAGGCGGTGCACCATGTTTGTCAAACCGATGGAATCGACGTCGTACACCGCTGTTGCATTTACATAGTCACCGGTTGACGGCGGGTCTCCCGTAATGAGCAATAAATTTCTGAGGCCCAGAGCGTACGCGCCGAGCAGGTCGGCCTGCATTCCGAGAAGGTTCCTGTCGCCGCACGTGTAGTGCGCAAGGCTTTCGATCTCGGTAGATTTTTCAAGCAGGATCGCGAGTGAGATCGCGTTCATGCGCGCACTGGACCGGGGCGCCTCCGGTATGTTGATCGCGTCGACATCGTGCGATTGAAGGTACTTCGCCTCCTCTACGGCGTCGGCAAAATCATGACCCTTCGGAGGAATCATCTCGACGATCTTGATGAACCGTTTCTCAGCCAGCTTTTTACCAAGCTTTGATTTTTCCTGTAGCGGCGCTCTATGAGCGCCTTGGCGGTCATAGACCGCCCCTACAGTTGAAGTGGTAGACGCTCTCGCGGCATTGGGAGTAACCGATTTGACTGCCGCCCGGATCGCCTTGATATGCTGCGGTGTCGTTCCGCAACAGCCACCCACCAGCCTTACGCCATACCTGACGAACTTCTTCGC
>Ga0075425_100005143_pt1 | contig 13563 bp, 10 predicted proteins | sample SoiMethybrSBSTD4_FD_75300 | JGI IMG/M metagenome (GOLD analysis project Ga0075425, IMG submission 75300) | Bulk soil microbial communities from a Populus tree surrounding site in Tennessee, USA - Soil MetaG P. TD hybrid SBSTD4 | ecosystem: Environmental > Terrestrial > Soil > Tree plantation...
TAGCCGGTACCATCGTACTTCTCCTGATGGGCATACACGATTTCGGCGGCCTCGGAGAGAAACGGAATTCGCCGCAGAATCTGGTAACCACGGAAGCAGTGCTCTCGCATGATGGCGACCTCGTCTGGATCCAGCGCTCCCGGCTTACGCAGAATTGCGTCCGGAATCGCCATTTTGCCAATGTCATGCAGAAATGCGCCGCGGGCAATCACGCGGATCTGGTCTGATGTCAGGCCCATGGCCCGCGCAATGGCGATGGTAAACGCCGTTACACGCTTGGAATGGCCTTCCGTCTCCGCGTCCTTAAGGTCGAGCGCGTTGCCTAAGGCTTCGAGAGTAATGTCGTACGAACGTTCCAGAGTGCTAACCGCCTGGCGAAGCTGCTCGGTGCGGGCCGTGACCAGGACTTCAAGATTGGTCTGGTAGGCGCGGTTCTCCAGCTTGAGCCGTCGGTTTTCTAGCGCGCGCCGGACGGTTGCCAACAACTGCTCGCGATCAAACGGCTTCAGCAGATAGTCATAGGCGCCATTACGGATCGCGTTCAAAGCGACCGATATGTCATGCATGGCCGTCACCATGACCACCGGCATGTCGGGAAACCGTTCCTTGGTCGCGGCTAGAAGAGCTTCGCCATCCATGACCGGCATCATCATGTCGGAAAGCATCAGCTCAAACTCTTCCCCGGACTGCAGCAGGGCAAGCGCTTCCTTGCCGGAACAGGCCTGGCTGCAGACAAAATTGGCAGACCCCAACATCGAGCACACCACTTCCCGAATAGGGTCTTCATCGTCAACTACAAGAATTCGCTCGGCTGGCATGGTTACAGATAGTGTATGGCCGATTGTACCCCAATGGCTTCCTATCGAAAGTAACCAAAGGGCAGGGGAAACCCCATTAATTACCCTGTTCCCCATGCTAAAACCTAAGCTAGCTAGGTCTGCATACTTATGAACACGGTTGTGTGGCACGTCCGAGGTGTCCTCGGCGGACTGGCCACGTTCAAACTCGTGCCTCGAGAGATGGCCCTGCTGATCATCTTGGCGGCCAGTCTGCTCGTTTTCCGCAGCTTGCGCGAACGCTGCCTGATGCTTTGGATCGCTGGCTGGATTGCCTACCTGGTCTCACAACACACTTTGCTATCCGCAGGGCCCTATGCAGTTCCAGTGGGTCATGCAGAATTTATTCTGGCCGTGGGACTTTTTGCCGCTGGCGCCTTTATTTATGCCGGAGTCCGCGACTGGCTCGGACCGCTACTCGGCATAGGACTGGCACTCATAATGTTTGCCGCTCTTCGCGCCGTACTGTGGCCGGACTCACCCACGCTGCGGTTTGCGCTCGAACTCTCCTATCGAATTCTCATATTGGCTGCGGCGATCGCAATCCTGCGTATTCAAAGGGCCCGGAGGGAAATCGCCCCCTGGATTCTGGTGTTGGGATTGTTATTCTTGCGCTTGGATTGGCCCGTCGTCGCCTCGCGCTTGCCTGCAGAGGCAGGACTAATATTTGACCTGGTCCTAGGGGTTGGCATGGTAGCCGTGGTTCTAGACAAATCACAGCTGCAGGCCCGGCGAGTTGCCGCTTTAAACTCCCTTATGACCGGCATTTCCCGCAGTAGCCAGAACGATGCCGCCGGCGAGAAAGCATTACGCGCCCTGGCTAACGTCACCCGCGCCGATGCAGCCTGGTTTAGAGCGAACAACGGCCATCGCCTCACCATTTTTCAGCAGGTTGCACTATCGCCCGAATTCCTTCGCGACCGCGCGACTGTCGCATTCAACGATCCCGCTGAGGGTCTGCCTGCTGACGCCCGCCCGGTTGCGATCTTAGGGGGGAAGGCAGGCGACTCTGCACAGCCCATCTTCAGGCGCGAACAATTGCAGCAGATCGTTGTAACCGGGGTTCCGGGACGCAAAGTGCCAGTAGGGGTTCTGGTTCTAGGCAACCGAAGAGCAAAATCCCACGCGCCCGATGAATTAGAGTTCCTGGTTACGTGTGCCCAGCAGCTGGGTTCAGCGCTGGAAAATGTGCACCTGGTAGAGGAAATTCTGCGGTCGCATCGGCAGTGGAGCAATACCTTCGAGTCCATCCAGGACATGGTTCTGTTGCACGACTCGCAGTACCAAATTTTGAAAGCGAATCCCTCGCTACTCAGCCGCGTGGGCAAGTCGCAGTCGGAAGTAGTCGGTCAGCTTTGTGAAAGCGTGCTGCCCAAGGATGAAGCCGAATGGACGAACTGCCCGTACTGCCGCGGTCAGGAAGAAGGGTTTTACGAAGGTCCGGATCCTTTCGGTGGGTTCTCGGTCACTTCCACTTCCAGCTACATTGACCAGGGCACCAAGCAAAAGGGCACGATCCACGTGGTTCGTGACGTCACTGAGCGCCGTGCCGCCGAGCGGAAGTACCGTTCCCTGTTCGAGCAGGTGCAGGAAGGCGTATTTGTGACGGCGCCGAATGGCAATCTGCTCGATTGCAACGACGCCTTTGTGCGCATGCTCGGCTACCCCAGCCACGAAAATCTGCTGGGTCGCAACGTGGACGCGGAGTTTTACACCTCGCCTGAGCAACGAAAGAAATTCCGCAGTGAAGTGGAAGCGCACAACTTCGTTCGCGACTTTGAGGTCACGCTGCGCCGCAAAGATGGCTCCATGATGACCGCCGTCGAGAGCAGTTTCGTCATCCGCGATGATGATGGGAAAATTGAACGCTATCAGGGATTCCTGTTGGATGTTACCGAGAAAAAGCGCGTCGAGGAGGAAATCCGCCGCCGTAACCGTGAGTTGAATGCGCTTAATGCAATGGCGGTGATTGCAACCCAGACTTTCGACCTCGACGAAATCCTGAATCTTACGCTGCGCCAGGTGATTTCACTGCTCGGTGCCGAAGCCGGCTCCGTCTTCCTGGCCGAACCAGAGCACCGGTTCAGGCGGCGTGCCCGATGGGGTCAGCGGGTGACCGACCGCAAGCGTCGAGTAGTGGAAATTTCCTTTCCGGAAGGTTTTGGCGATCTGGTCATGCGCTCCCGCGCTGAGGTTCTGACTGCGGAATACCTGCCCCATTTGCCAAAAGCGGTTTCAGAATTCGTACGCGAGGCCGAGCCAGGAGCTTCTATCTGGGTAATTCTCTGGGGAACAGATAAACCTATTGGCTTAATGGGCATCAGCCGCGACCAGACTGCCGAGTACACAAGTACCGATGAGAATCTGCTGGTCGCCATCGGCCGCCAGCTTTCGACCACAATCGAAAAAGTGCGGCTGTATGAGGAAACCAGCAAAGCCTATGACGACCTCCGCCGCGCGCAAGAGCAACTTTTGCAAAGCGAAAAGATGTCGGCCATCGGGCAGCTGATCGCTGGGGTCGCGCACGAGTTGAACAATCCGCTTACCGCAATCCTGGGCTACGCGCAGCTGCTTGAGTCGGAGGCGCTCGACACCAAAGCCAAAGAGTACGTGAGCAAGATTTTCAAACAGGGCCAGCGCACCCATCGTGTGGTCCAAAACCTGCTCTCGTTTGCGCGGCAGCGCACGCCTGAGCGGGAACAGTTTGATGTCGTCCGGGTGTTGGATGAGGCGCTCTTGCTGCGTGACTACGACATCAAGGTTGGTAATATTCACTTAGAGCGCGACATCGAACCTGGTCTGCCCGCCGTCTATGGAGATCCGCACCAACTGGAGCAGGTATTCCTCAACATCATCAACAACGCCATCGATGCCATGACTGATGCCGGCGATGAAACATCGAGTGAGGTCCAGAAACGCGGCCTGAAGGTTCGAGTCTCTTCCAGCGAGAGCAATGTTGTCATCCAATTCGAGGACGCAGGCCCGGGAATCCAGGAGCCCCACCGCATTTTCGAGCCGTTTTACACCACCAAGAACGTCGGGAAAGGCACTGGCCTCGGCCTGAGCATCTGCTATGGGATCATCAAGGAGCATGGCGGGGAGATTACCGCCCATAACGCAGACTCCGGCGGGGCGGTCATCGAAATAAAACTGCCCTCGGCCGGCCGCGCTGCGGTCGCAGCACCCGAAGCCGCGCCTGGGCTGCGGCATGAAGTCGTACTTAAGGGAAGCATTCTTCTGGTGGAAGATGAAGAAAGCGTTCTCGAATTCGAGCGCGACGTGCTAGCTGGAGCCGGGGCCGAAGTAACTACCGCCACCAGTATCGAAAAAATGAAATCCGCTCTGTCGGAGCAATCCTTTGACGCTTGCATTCTGAGCGGCAAGATGCCCGGCGCTGGCAGCGTGCAGGAAACCCACCAGTGGTTACTGGAAGCCTGGCCTGCCTTTTCCGGACACCTCCTATTCACTTTCTCGAGCCTGGCCGAGCCGGAGGTTCGGAGCTTCCTGGAGCAACACAAAGTTCCCTTCCTCGCCAAGCCGTTCGAGATCGGAGACCTCATTGCTAACGCCCGCAAGCTTCTAGTCAAGAGCCGCGCCGCGACTGCTGGATCCTGATTCATTGCTTTTGGTTGACGTTGCCCGGCTTGCAGCCTGATTCCCTGCCCGATATGCTTCTGGTTTATGCAAACTCTGGTGGAATGCGTCCCGAATTTTTCTGAAGGACGCGATAAATCGAAAGTAGACGCGATCATTGAAGTCATGAAAATGGATGGCGTCTATCTGCTCGACCGGGAAATGGATGCGGACCACAACCGCTCCGTGATCACCCTAGCCGGTGAGCGGGATGCGGTGCAGGAAGCGGCGATCCGCGGAGTCGGTAAAGCTTCAGAACTGATCGATTTAAATAAACATCAAGGCGCGCATCCGCGGTTGGGCGCGGCTGATGTTGTGCCATTCATTCCAATTGAAGGCGTAAGCATCGAAGATTGCGTCGCCATGGCCCGCCATGTGGGTGAGCAAATATGGAAGCGCTTTCAAATACCGGTTTATCTCTATGAAGCCGCCGCTGCTACCCCCGAGCGCCAGAACCTGGAGAACATACGCCGCGGCCAGTTCGAAGGCATCCGCGACGATATTGCTGTCAATCCCGCCCGCAAACCTGATTTCGGAGATCCTCGGCTGCATCCATCGGCTGGCGCTTGCGTCGTGGGTGCGCGGAAGTTCCTGATCGCCTACAACGTCTTTCTGAATACGCCCGACGTCGATATCGCGAAGAAGATTGCCAAAGCGGTGCGCTTCTCAAGTGGCGGTTTGCGCTTCGTGAAAGCCGCAGGATTTCTGGTGCGGGGCCAGGCACAGGTTTCCATGAACCTGACAGATTTTGAACAGACACCAATCCATCGCGTGTTCCAGATGGTAAGCGCCGAGGCCGCGCGTTACGGCGTTGTTCCCTCCAGCAGCGAGATCGTCGGACTGGTTCCCAAGAAGGCGCTGGAGCAGGCAGCAGAATGGTTTCTGCGGGTGGAAAACTTCGACTCTTCTCTAGTTCTGGAGAACCGCCTCTCATCGGTGATGGGCGGAAAGATGGCTGTCGGCGGAATCCGAGCCGGCGTTGAGCCTTTCATCGAGCAGTTAGCGGCACCTACTGCGACCCCCGGCGGTGGCAGCGCCGCGGCCGCCAGTGGCGCAATGGCCGCAGGTCTGGCGGCAATGGTCGCAAGCATGTCCCGCGGGAAAAAAGCGTATGCGCAATATGAACGGGAATTGAGCGAAGCGATTTCCCGGCTGTCGCAACGTCGAGAAGAACTGAAAGCTGCAATCGATGCTGACGCCGAGTCTTATAACTCGGTGATGGCTGCATACAAGAAAGCGCGAGAGGCTACTGCTGCAGACGGCTTGATCGACTCTGCGCTGAAGCAAGCCACCGCCGTACCGCTTAGCGTGGCGGAGAAATCTCGAGAAGTGCTGCGCATTGCAGAAGGCCTGGGCCCCATTACGAATCCGAACATGAAATCGGATTTGATCACTTCCAAGGCTTTGGCGCGCGCTGCGATCGAAGGGGCGCTCGCGAACGTGGAGATCAACCTGGAGTCATTGAAGGACGCGGATTTTGCCACCCAGATACGCGGACGCGCGGCAGCGCTGAAGCAGTAGTGCTCTTTCTTGCGAAGTAGAGAGGTTACTCTGGTCTTTAGATTGAGCACTTTTCCGCCCATTTCGGTCTACAATTGACTAACCTGCGGGTCACCGCTGGAATCAGCTGTGCATCCAACTTTGTAAGCCTTTGAGGATGACTATGACCGCCTTTCCACGCCAATGCATTATTGTCCTGTGCCTCGCATTTTTCTCTGTAGGCCCGTTCGCCGGGCCAGGAGCGGCGGCGCCTTTGGCCTCCTCGGTTCGCCCAGCGATTCCAGCCGAAGTGCAGCAAATTATTTGCGTGGATTATCGCGCGCTCAAGAATTCTGATACCGCCCAGCAACTCAAGGCTCAAGTTCTCCCGGATAACGTCAAGCAATTTGAAACCGCGCTCCGGGGAATTGGGATCGTTCCCGACCGCGACGTTGATACGCTCACCTTCATTTCTTATCGGCATGCCAAGCAAGGTGTGAAGGTTGTAGGTGCGGCGCAGGGAGTTTTTGCGAACAAGACGGTGCTCAAGAGACTTCGCCTGAAGAAAATCCGTCCGACCAAGTATCGCGACGCCGAGCTTTATCCCATGGCGGAAGGCATGGAGATGAGCTTTCTTGATGACACCACTCTGATCTTCGGCGACGCTGGCGCCGTGCGCGGCGCTCTGGATGCGCGCGATGGTTATGTGACCACTCTCGACTCAAACCCGGATATTTCCAACCTGATCAGCGACGTGGAATCCGGTACGGTGTGGAGCATTCTCGACCAGAAGGGCACGCAAAACATGTTGATATCGGCTCTCGGAGACGCCTCGAAGTTGGCCGATTACGAGACGTTGAAGAAGCACATCCTCGGCTCGCGCTACACCATGAACTTCCAGAACGGCGTGAACTTCGATCTGGACGTGATCACCTCGGACTCAGTGACGGCCGCAACGCTATCCTCCCTGGTGAAGGCTGGCGTGCTCTACAAGAAAATGACTGCCAGCCCGGTCGAAAAAGCGGCCCTGGAAGATGTTTCTGTGAATTCCGACAGTTCCAAGCTGCAGATGCACTTCAAAGCCGATGACAAGCAGTTCCAGTCACTGATGCGTACGAACTTGTTTGCTGCGGTCTCCCGCTAGGGGTGAAAAGGCTGCGCTGCAAGTCCCGACAAGCGCAATTTCCGTACCAACAAAGGGTCGCGGGTAAGCGGCGATGTCTAGATAAATCTGGACAACTCTAGATTACTCCAGATAAAATAGGCATAGGTGTTTCAACTATGCCTGCTCTGAAGAAAATGGGCCCGGCAATCGATGCCAAACTCCACCGCGAGTTTGTCGCCGTCGCCAAGAAGTTTGGGCACTCCCAGCGCTTCCTGCTGGAGAGGGCCATCGATCATTACATTCATAATGTGCTCCCCTCGGAACCCGCGCTCCGGCCAGAAGTGATGGCAGCCTATCGCCGTTCCAACGAAAAGTTTAAAGACCTTTATCGCAAGCTCGCGGAATGAGCCCAATGGCACGGACCTACCTTACGGTCGCAGAGGTCCTGGCCATTCATCATCTGCAGATCGAAGAGTACGGCGGAGTGCATGGTATTCGTGATTCCGGCCTGCTTGAATCCGCGGTGTTCCGGCCTCAGTCTGGTTACTACAACAACATTGTCGAAGAATCGGCAGCTCTTATGGAGTCTCTCGCCAACAACCATCCCTTTCTCGATGGCAACAAACGAGTGGCCTTCGCCTCCACTCATACTTTCTTGCTGGTTAATGGCTTTGATCTCGATGTCGAACCGCTTCCTGCGTTCGAGTTTATGGCTGGCGCCATCGCCAAAGGAGAGTTTCGGTACCCTCGAATTCTGCAATGGCTAAACCGACACGTCACGAAAATGAGTTGAAGGATTAGCAAGGTATTTATCAACCAGTTCGTTCCGACAGCTGCGCCTTCTGGACAAACACTCCTTCAAAATTCACGAAAAAACATTTGATTTGCAGCCCCGGGAAAGCTGTATTCAGAATACCTGACGCTTTCTCCAACTCCTCAAAATGATGCTCTGCTTCGGCGCTCTGATTCCCTTTGAACGCTGCCAGTCCTCCATAAGTCGCGCAATCCGAATGGCAGAACAGGTATGCCCGCTTGGTGGCGTGGAGCAGGATCGACATTCTGACTTGCTCGAGAATGAAGTCGCGCTCGAAGTCGTTTCGCGGAGAAGCCAGCGTCTTGGCTCCTCCCGCGACGACGATCATGTCCGGCCGCAGAATTCCCTGCCGTTGCAGAAATTTGTTCACTGCCGTCCGAATGCGTTGGTCGAAGCAGCTGAGCACCGCGGCATCGGCAATGTAAGGTGCTGACGGAGAATCGAAGTGAAAGACCTTGTCCATTTCTGTATCAGAAGCGTTCCCATCCTATCAAATGGTTTCAATTCTCTGTGAGAGCAGGAGCGTTCTGACCTAGGCAAATTATGTCCTTGAAATCTCTCCCACACAGGGTGTAGATTCGGCTCGTTCAAGAAGTGCGCGCCAGCCTACGCTCTTCCCCGCATATGCCTACGCGCAGGGGACCCTCCACACAAACCAGTCCTTGAAAGGAGGATGAGTATGTCTCCAAGTGCTTCCAACCTGGCCGTCTCAACTAAGAATGCCAAAGAACGTGCTGAACGACACGCGCTTGGTGGTGTCAGTCCGGTCCGGCACAAACCCGCCACACGCGATTTGGAAACCGTAGTACAACCAACTGGGCCTACGCCTGCGGCCGCAGCATTTCCCGGATTCTCTTATCACGGGGGACCAGTCGTAAGTTTTCCGCTAGTCTATGCCAGCTTCTGGGGCTCGAGCTGGCTTGCAGGTGCACCCAACCTGGAACGAGCTGGCCGCTTGAGCCAGTTCTTGACTGATATTCTGGCGAGCAACTATATGAACGTCCTCAGCCAGTACGGAGCAGGAAGTGGTGCTGGTTCGGCTTGTTTCCTGCGTTCCAGCTTCGTAACCAATATTCCCAACAATAATTTGTCCGGCACAGATCTCCGCAATACGATTCAGAATTGCATCAACGCTGGGGTATTGCCCGAACCGAACGGCAACGTTTGCCTTGTGATTTACCTGGGAGACGAAGTCGCCATTAACGACCCTCAGGATGGGATTGAGATGTGTGAGCCTACGAACGATAACGCCTTTGGCTTTCACACCTTTTTCACCACCACAGCCGGTAATCCGTGCTACTTCGCGGTCATTCCCGGCCTGACCAATGCCTGTTTGACGAATTCCTGTCCAGGAAACGACCTGGGCTGCTCGTTGCATCTGGCGGAAACTCAGGAACAACGGCAGACGCAGGTGACTAGTCACGAATTCGCCGAGATGATCACCGATCCCGAGTTGAATGCCTGGTGGGATTCGAACACTGGCGCGGAAATCGGCGACATTTGTAACGGCGAATCAGCAACCATCACCGTTGGGCCGAACACCTGGACAGTACAGCGCGAATACAGCAAGACTGACGACCAGCAGAGCAATGGAGCTACCTTCTGCCTGGTCGAGTCCCCGCAACCCATCCCGAAAATTACCGCCGGACCGGGACACTCACTTACCCTGGTCAAGCGCGTACATCAACTGCACTCTCTGGCGCAGTTCTTACCTCTGCCTCCAGTGTACTTCGACGCTCAGAAGAAGAAGGCAAGTACCGAGGAGAAGGATCTGCATGCGTTTGTGCACAATATGTTCCGGCCATTGCACCACTCTGACTTCATGCCAGATGCGCCGGCGTTTCTCCGTCAGTTTGCCGATGTTCTGGAAAAAACGCCTAAGAAGCGCTAACGACATGCGATATTCGCGGGCCGGGGCGAGCAGCAAGCCCCGGCCATTTTTCATTCATTATTTGGACCCGTCCGTTACCCCGATCTTTGCCTGGGAGTTCGCGGCGGTGGGGGATGTAGAAGACGCATGTTTCACTATCCAGCTTGCCACTTTTTCAAGCACTATAGGAGACATAGTTTCCTCAATCTCGGAATACTCCGCAATGCCTCCGGTTTTGGCGGTCTGAAAAAGATGGTTCAGTCCCGGCAACTCTTCGATTTCGAAATTTTTGTTTCCACCTGATTCGAGCGCCTTCCGAATCGGCGGAAGATTTTGCTGCGGTGGCACCTGCACATCTTTTTCTCCATTTAGTACCAGCACCGGACACGTCAGCTTGCTCAACACCGGCGCAGGGTCATATTGCAACAGGCGGCGAAACCAGGGCGAACTCACCGCCTTCACCTGCATTCCCATCTGCGCCTCCGGAACTTTGCCGGCCAGCTTTTCGCGGAGGTCTTTGTCGAGTGCCGCGTCGTCTTTGTCCCTCTCAACCATTGCAAGTATCTCGCTTTGTAACGCGACATCCTTCTCGATTTCGTCTTTGCTCTTCCCCGACGCTTCCTCGATGCGGCGCATCTGTTCCGGCAAAAGTTGATCTCCGGAAACTCCTGGTCCCGCCATCATCACCACAAAGGCAACGTTCGGATTGCGCGCCGCCGACATTGGCGCTTCCACCGCGCCTTCGCTATGTCCGATCAGACCGATCTTATGTGGTTCAACTTCGGCGCGCGTCTTCAGATAAGCAACTCCCGCGTCCGCGTCCGAAGCAAAATCAGTCATCACCGCTTGCGAATAGTCTCCGCCGGATTTTCCGACGCCGCGCTTGTCGGCCCGCAGCACCACAATGCCCTTGCGCGTGAGATAGTCGGCGAGCACCAAAAACGGTTTGTGCCCCATGATGCTTTCGTCGCGATCATGCGGCCCGGAGCCAGCCATCAGCAGCACCGCCGGAAACGGCCCTTTCCCCTCAGGGATGCTGATTGTCGCCGCAAGTTCGATATTGGCCGTAGGATTCTTGTAGCTCACTTCTTCTTCCTTGTACGGATATGGCTTCGCCGGAGTCTGCGGCCGCCGGAGCTCCAGTTCAGATGTATCCTTCACGCGCTTCAGGACCAGCGGGAAACTCTTGCCGAGTTGGCTCCATGTGCCGGTGAAAGCGCTGAGGTCGGTGCTGATCGCCCCGTCGTATGAGCCGCCGATTGTCTTGATCTCGAACTTTAGCGACGACCCGTTGCGCGTGATGCTGGTAACCGGAATGCCTTTGGCATTCTGGTCAAGGCTGTCCATGGTCGCGTTCAAGCCGTCTTCAGTGTTGAGAATATGCAGCACTACACGCAGTCTGCCCACTCCAGTGTCGATCGTGCCGAACCAGTCGCCGTCGATATCGCTGGCCTTGGCCGGTTTGGGCTTGGGCTTCGCAGCAACCACACCACGGTGGAAATTGAGCGGGAGCGAGGCGCCTTGCGTCCATGTGCCGGCGATCTCGCTGGCATCGGTATTCACTTTGCCTTCGTAGCTACCGTTCACTGCACCTACTTCGAGGTTTAGTTTCGAATCCTTCAGCGTGATGGAACTCACAGGAATTCCGTTGGCTCCCTGATCAACGCTGTCGAGTGTGGCCTTGAGGCTGCCATCGGCGTTCTTCGCAATATGCAGAACCAGCCTCAGTTCCCCGCCATTGACGCTGAGCTTGCCGTTCCAGTCGCCGGTGACATCTTGGGCAGCGACGGCGAGTGCCGAGGATAGGATGATAATTGCGATGCTGAAAAGTCTTTTCATAAACACTCCCGCTTGTGTGATGCTGTCTGTTTCTCGGTTCAGCCCAGGATGAACTCATTCGCTCAGAATGACATCGCCCCAGCTACGAGCACTCACTTCATTCCATCCAGAATCGAGCCGACAATTCCTCCCACTACGCCGCCCTGGACCGTCTCTCGGCGAGCCTCATGTGGCAGGTATTTATCGATTGCGTGCGCCAGCTTCGCGATTGGCAGCGTCTGCAGCCAGATTCGTCCCGGCCCGGTGAGCGAGGCAAGAAAGATTCCGTCGCCGCCAAAAATCATGTTCTTGATGCCCGGAACAGTCGTGATCTGAAACGACACGCTGGATTGAAATGCGCCGACGTGCCCCGGATGAACGCGCAAAGTCTCGCCCGGTTGCAGGTCGCGGACCACGAGTTCACCGGACAGTTCCAGCCAGGCGGTTCCCTGGCCGCTCAACCTTTGCAACAAGAAACCGTCGCCGCCGAAAATACCCGCGCCCAACGATTGCTGAAATCCGACCGAAATCTGAATTTGCGGCATCGCACACAGAAAGCCGTGGCGATGAATCATGTATTCGTGCCCCGGCGAAACTTCAACCGGCACGATGTGCCCCGGCAGCTTGGTCGCGAACGCCACCTCGCCGGGAGCGCCCATGGCGCGGTACTCGGTCATGAAGATCGAGCCGCCGCCAGCCACGCGCTTTATCACCCCGAACAATCCTCCGCCGCCGGCAAATTGTGTGTGCGTGGTCATCTGGATGGAGCTGCCCATCCACGAAAGCTCTCCGGCCTCAGAGACGATGGATTCGTTGGGATCAAGCACGAACTCCAGAACAGGCATTGTGGTTCCAGTGATGCGGGATTGCATGTGGGCTCCTAATATTGCCGTGATGTTTTCTTTCTGCGCTCTCTCTACTGTGTCATCCTGAGCGAAGCAAGAAGTCCGCGCAGCGAACTTCTTGCGGAGTCGAAGGACCTCTGCACTTCTCGCCTGTTAACGAACGTGTCAGGGAATTCTCACGATGCTGCTTCGTGTTCATCTTCAGAATGCCTTCAGGAACTCGTGGCGATACATGACAGTGCATAGGTCCTTCGACTCCGTTCGTTCATTCGCAAGACGAATGAACTCACTCCGCTCAGGATGACAAACACGACGAAGGTTTCTGAGCCGCGATTGTTATCAGAACTTTTTTCATCCGCGAACCTCTCACGCGTTTGCCGTGCTTCTCTCTCCTATGGCGGAGGCAGTGGTAGCGGCTGTGTACCGTTGAACCAAACAATCGCCAGCCACAAAAGTGAAAGCACAAGTGCGCAGCCCATGCCGGCAGACAAACTTAATAAAGCCGCTCGGCCCAAATCCGTCCCGAACTCTTGCGTTGGTGCGTTGCTTGCCATGGTGCTACGAGATCCTTCGATTGCATTCGTTCTTAGCTCAGGCGAATGATTGCTTCGGTTCAGGACGACAGACGAAGGAGCGTTCGATCGCGGAAAGAAGCTCACAAGCCATCTTCAAGGTCCCTCCACACGCCTGGATCGAGCTTGTTTACGGAGGGACGGTCCCGCCGATACCGAACGGCAACTGTCTGCCCGACCGCAAGCTTTTTATTGATGGACGGCACATCTGCGCCAAACCATGACGGGGAGCGGCACTCGCCGGTATAGAGGCCGTCATCACCGACCGAAAACTCGTAAACAATCACAACATTGAGCCCTCTACCGTACCCTAAGTCAACCGCCGTGATCGACCCTTCGGCGGTGGGCCAAAGTCGAAAAAACAACAGCGATATCTGGTCACGCAACTCGCTAAACATGATGGGTTCTGCGTCGCGGGCTCCAAACCTCCTACCCCTGCTTGCTCTTCATCTCCGCCAGCAGCTGTTCGATCCGGTCGGCCTTCTCGATCGTGGCGAAGCGATCTTCCACGTCCTCGGCGCCAAGCTCGGACTTGGCCTGGCTCACGGCTTCATTGTGCGCGACTTTGCGCTTCATCCGATCAAAGGCCGC
>Ga0075425_100005144_pt1 | contig 13562 bp, 9 predicted proteins | sample SoiMethybrSBSTD4_FD_75300 | JGI IMG/M metagenome (GOLD analysis project Ga0075425, IMG submission 75300) | Bulk soil microbial communities from a Populus tree surrounding site in Tennessee, USA - Soil MetaG P. TD hybrid SBSTD4 | ecosystem: Environmental > Terrestrial > Soil > Tree plantation...
GAACGCCGTTACAATCACAGAATGTGATTCACGCGACACGTCAACGCGAAGGTCGCCTTGCGTTCCTTGCTTGAGATGTGATCGGCTAGCCGGGATGATCGCTCGACCCCTCAGAACCGAGGATGAGGGCGCGCTCCACTCCCTGTTGTCGCGGTATCCATATCATGACTACCGCGCCTATCCCCGGATGCCGCCCGACGCGGGCTACCGACTTCTTCTCAGACGCTTCGGCGGGAGGAGCGAATGCGTGGCGTCTGGGGGCGTTTTGGTCGGCGAGGTGATGGTCGCCGCCGGCCTTCTCGAACGTCTTACGTGGGACAGCAAGCACTTCGGGCTCGCTATGGGGCGAATTGATCCTCTGGTAATCGATCCTCGTGAGAGCGCGACCGCGACAACAGACGCGCTGATCGAATGGTTGCTAGAGCGCGCGACGGAGCATGGACTTCAGCACCTGACGGTCAAAGTCGACAGTACCGAGCTCGGCATCCTGCAGGCTCTGGAAGCCAAGGGCTTTTGCCTCGTCGACTGCCTGGTGACATACTTCTACGACTGTCACCGCGATCCCGTTCCGCCAATGAAGCAGCTCGGCATGATCCGTAACTATGAGCCCTCCGATCTGGCGGCCGTTCTCGCCGTCGCCGAGCGGATGCTAAGCGAATACGGTGGACGATTTGCTTTCGATCGTTGGCTGCCGCGGCAGGGTGTGCGCCGTTTCTACGTAGAGTGGGCGCGGAATGCTTGTGCGGGCCAGATGGCCGATCGTGTGCTCGTCGGCGAGCGCCACGGACACATCGTGGGCTTTCTGGGGTACGGAATGGAGCGTGGGCCACTCCAGAGCATCGCTGTCCGCATCGCGGGCCATGGCATCAGCGCCGTTCTTCCCGAGGGAACCGGGCTATATCCGGCCCTTCTGGCGAAAGCCATCGTTGTCGATCGGATCGTCGCTTACGACTTCGCGGAGTTCGATACTTCCGTCCAGAATGTCCTGGCCCAGCGGATCTTTCAGCGCATGGGATTCCATCTGGCCAGGACGAAGTACACGCTCCACCGCGGAGTCGCCGATACAGTATGATGCCCGAGGGGTGAGATGGCGGACCCGCGGGATATCTCGGTGATCGTGCCCGTCTTCAACGAGGCCGACAACCTCGACGAGCTCTACGCCCAGCTGGTGGGCGCTCTCGAGGGTGGGCGGCGATTCGAGCTGGTGTTCGTCGACGACGGCAGCACCGACAAGGGGTTCGACATCCTCAGCCGGCTGCACGACGCCGATCCCCGCGTCAAGGTCGTCCGGCTCGTCCGCAACTTCGGCCAGCAGGTCGCGCTCGTGGCCGGGCTCGAGCACGCGAGCGGCCGCGTGCTGGTGAGCTTCGACGCCGACCTGCAGTTCGATCCCCGCGACATTCCGCGCTTGGCCGCCAAGATCGACGAGGGCTACGACGTCGTTAGCGGCGCCCGCACCGGGCGCGACGACGGCCTCGCGACCCGGCGCCTGGCCTCGGCGCTCGTGAACTGGACGATGACGCGCCTCACCGGCAAGCGGCTCCGGGACGCCACCAGCCCGTTCAAGGCCGTGCGTGCCGAGATGGTGGATGCGCTCCAGAGCGCCGGCGAGATGCGCCGCTTCCTGGGCGCGCTCGCGCTCCGCACCGGGCGCGCGATCGCCGAGGTGCCGGTGACGCACCGGCCGCGCCGCGTCGGCCGCTCGAAGTACTCGTTCCTCGACCTGGTGGCCGGCTACCTCGACCTCATCACCGCGTTCTGGCCGCGCGCCTTCCAGGTCGTGGGGCTCGTCGGGCTGGCCTGCATCGCGGCCAGCGTCGTCGGCGTCGTGGCGTACGCGGCTGCGCGCGTGAGCGTTCACGTGCCGATCGGCGTGCGCGCGCAGGCGCAGCTCGTGATCCTGCTGCTCGGCGGGTTCGGTCTGCAGTGCGTGGTCCTGGGACTGCTCGGCGAGTTCACCACAAGGATCTACCGGCTCGTCCAGGATCGCCCGTTGTACGTGGTCAAGGACGTGCTCGCGTAGATGCACGGCGGCCACGCGACGGTTCGACCGCTCGGCGTCGAGGACGATCCCGAGCTCCACTCGCTGCTCTCGCGCTATCCGCATTGGGACTACCGGGTCTACCCGCGGATGCCCTCGGATGCCGGCTGTCGCCTCCTGGTCCGTCACTTCGCGCCACGGGAGGAGCGCGTGGCCGCCGCCGGCCTGTGGTCGGCGGACACGCTGGTCGGTGCCGGCGTCGTCGACCATCTCACGTGGGACAGCAAGCACTTCGGTCTCGCGATGGGCCGGATAGGGCCGCTGGTGTTCGACGCGCGCCACGCGACGGCGCCCGACATGGAGGCGCTCGTCGGCTGGCTCCTCGAGCGGGCGATCGAGGCGAGGCTGCAGCATCTGTCCGTCAAGGTCGACACGGCGGAGGTCGGGCTCGTCCAGGCGCTGGAGGCGCGGGGGTTTCGCCTGGACGACTGCCTCGTGACGTACTTCATCGACTGCCACCTCGGCCGAGTTCCCCCGACGAAGGAGCTCGGCAGGATCCGGGACTTCGAGCCGGCCGACCTCGACGCCGTGCTCGCCATCGCCGACCGCATGCTCGGCGAGTACGGCGGGCGATTCACCTTCGACCGGTGGCTGCCCCGCGACGCCGTCCGTCGCTTGTATCGCGAATGGACGCGCAGCGCGTGCGCCGGCCACATGGCGAGTCGCGTCCTCGTCGGCGAGCGGCACGGACGCCTGGCCGGGTTCCTCGGGTACGGCCTGGAGACGGGCGCCCACGAGAGTCTCGGCGTGCGCATCGCCGGCCACGGCATCGGCGCCGTGCTTCCCGAGGGCGCCGGGCTCTTCCCCGCGCTGCTGGCCCGGGCCATCGCCATCGACCGGGTGGTGGTCTACGACTTCGCGGAGTTCGACACGTCGATTCACAACGCGATGTCGCTCCGCATCTTCCAGCGGATGGACTTCCATCTGGGCCGGAGCAAGTACACGTTGCACTGGGGGAGGGCATGAGAGTCCTCGTCACTGGCGGCGCGGGGTTCATGGGCAGCAATTTCGTCCGCCACCTCCTCGCTCATCACCCGTCGCACCAGGTGTGCGTGCTCGACGCGCTCACGTACGCCGGGAATCTCGAGAATCTCGGCGAAGCGTACCGCGACGACCCGCGCCTGTCCTTCGTCCACGGCAACATCCGGAACAGCGCCCTGGTGGAAGAGCTGGTCGCCGACTGCGACGTCGTCGTCCACATGGCGGCCGAGACCCACGTGCCCCGCTCCATCCACGACAACGTGGTGTTCGTCGAGACCGACGTCTTCGGCACGCAGGTCCTCCTCAATGCGGTGCTGAAGCGGCCGGTCGAGCGCTTCGTGCACATCTCGACGTCGGAGGTCTACGGCACGGCCGCGGAGGCCCCGATGACCGAGGCGCACCCGCTGAATCCCACGACCCCGTACGCGGCCGCCAAGGCCGGCGCCGATCGGCTCGTCTACGCGTATCACCACACATACGGGCTGCCCTGCGTGATCCTGCGGCCGTTCAATACGTATGGTCCGCACCAGCACCTGGAAAAGGCCGTGCCCCGTTTCATCACCAGCGCGCTGCTCGACACCCCGCTCACCATCCACGGCGACGGGTCGTCCTCTCGCGACTGGCTGTTCGTGGAGGATCTGTGCGCGGCGATCGACCGCGTCCTGCGCGTGGAGCTCGCCGCGGTGAACGGACAGGTGATCAATCTCGGCACCGGGCAGGACGTGTCGATCCGCGCCATCGCCGAGCTCGTCGTCGATCGGCTCGGCAAGCCGCGCTCGCTGCTGACCTACGGCGACGAGCGCCCGGGCCAGGTCCATCGGCACATCGCGGGCGCCGAGCGCGCCGCGCAGCTCCTGGGCTGGCGGGCGAGCACCGCGTTCGCCGACGGGCTCGGGCGAACGATCCGCTGGTACGACGAGCACCGCGCGTGGTGGGCCAAGCTACTGTGGATGAAGTCCGTCACCATCACCGGGCCGGGCGGCCAGAAGCTCACCTACTGAGGACGGTGCCCATGCCGGTACGCCAGAGCTTCCTTCCCTTCCATCAACCCTGGGTCGACGACGCGGGCATCAAGGCCGTGACCGACGTGCTGCAATCGGGCTGGCTCACGCGCGGGCCGCGCACCGAGGAGTTCGAGCGCGCGTTCGGCGCCTACGTCGGCAGCCGTCACGCCATCGGGCTCAGCTCGTGCACGGCGGGGCTGCATCTGGCGCTCGTCGCCCTCGGCATCGGTCCCGGGGACGAGGTGATCACGTCGCCGATCACCTTCCCGGCCACCGCCAACGTCGTCGTGCATCAGGGAGCGCGGCCGGTCTTCGCCGACGTCGAGCGTCTCACCCTGAACCTCGACCCGGCGCGCGTGGAGGCGAAGATCACGCCGCGCACACGGGCCATCATTCCCGTGCACTTCGCCGGTCATCCGTGTCGCATGGACGCTTTCATAGCGCTGGCCGAGCGTCATCGCCTGCGGATCATCGAGGACGCCGCGCATGCGATCGAGGCGTGGGCGGGCGAGCGGAAGATCGGCGGCATCGGCGATTTCACCGCCTTCAGCTTCTATGCGACCAAGAACCTCACCACCGCCGAAGGCGGCATGCTGACCACCAACGACGACGAGCTGGCCGACCAGGCGCGCATCCTCAGCCTGCACGGCATCAGTCGCGATGCGTGGAAGCGGTACGCCCCGGACGGACCGCTCCACTGGGAGACGGTGTCGCCCGGGTACAAGTACAACATGTTCGACGTGCAGGCCGCGCTCGGGTTGAGCCAGCTCGAGCGCCTCGAAGAGTGGTGGAAGATCCGCGGCGGGTACCTGCGACGCTACCGCGAGGGCCTCGCCGATCTGCCGGAGGTCGAGATGCTGGGCGAGGAGCCGGGCATCCGGCACGCCAACCACCTGTGCGTGATCGTGCTCGACACCGACCGGCTGCGCGTCGACCGCGACGGGATCATGAGCGCGCTGCGGGCCGAGGGCATCGGGACCGGCATCCACTTCCGGTCGCTGTCGCTGCATCCGTACTATCGCCGGACGTTCCCCGCGAGCGCCGGAGATCTCGCCGTCGCGGAGTCCATCTCCGAGCGGCTGCTGTCGCTCCCGCTGTATCCCAAGATGACCGCGGACGATCTCGACGACGTGCTGGACGCGCTGCATCGGGTCATCGCCGCCAACCGGCGGTGAGGCGGCGCGCCGCGGTTCACCTCGCCGTTGCGGGCGCCTACGTCGTCGTGGCGCTCGCGTTGACGTATCCCGTCGTCCTGCACCCGCGCTCGACCATCCCCATCGCCCACCAGATTCCAGACTGGCGCCCCGGAGACGGTGATCCGTGGCAGGCCCTGTGGGCGCTGTGGATGATGACCAATGCGCTGCTCGACACCGGCCGGGTGCCGCTCTCGACCGACCTGATCTTTTATCCGCTCGGCGTGGACATCTGGTATGCGCCGGCCACGCTCCCGGTGGTGCTCCCCGCCCTGCCGCTCGTCAAGATGGCGGGCATCGTCTTCGCGTACAACGCGATGATCGTCGGCTCGCTCGCGCTCGCGGGGTACGCCGCGTTCCTCCTCGTGCGCCGGCTCACCGGCGATTCCATCGGCGCTTTCGTCGGCGGCCTCGTGTTCGCGTTCTGTCCCTACCAGATGGCGCATGCCCTCGAACACGTGTTCCTGCTCGTCACCGCACCTCTGCTGCCGCTGTACATCCTCTGCCTGCTGCGTGTCCTGGACGAGGGGCGCCGGGCCTCTGTCGTCGGGGCCGCCGTCGTTCTGGCCGTCGTCACGATCGCGAACATCTATTACGCGGTCTTCCTCGCGCTCTTCACGGCGCTGCTGGTCGGCCACCGGTGGAGGACGGCGGGCGGACGCGTCGGCCGGCGCGCGCTGGTGCGGCGATTCGGCGCGCTGATCGCGGCCGTCGTCGTGCTGACGGCGCCGTTCATCCTGTTCGTCGCCCCGCGGATCGCTCGGGACACCCAGCCCAAGCCGGCATTTTCCGACGTGAATCTGTGGAACGCGGACGTCCTCGCCTTCGTCACCCCGAGCTCCGACCACCCGTGGTGGGGCGCGCCGTTCGCGCCCCTGTACGCCCGCTTCACGGGCAACTACTTCGAGCAGACCGTGTACCTCGGCTACGTCGCGCTCGCGCTCGCCATCGCCGCCGTCGCGTGGCGTCGTCAGGCGCGGTTCTGGGCGCTCGTCGCGGTGGTGTTCGGCGTCCTGGCGCTCGGGCCATTGCTCCACGTCGGCGGCGCCTGGAGCTTCGACGTCGGCGGCGTGCCCGTCACGGTGCCGTTGCCCGCGATGGTCTTTCACTTCCTTCCCGGCGTCAGCGCGCTACGAGTCTTCAGCCGCTTCAGCGTGATCGTCATGCTGGCGCTCGCCGTGCTCGCCGGCTACGCCATGGCCGCGCTCCGTGAGCGGCTGGAGGCGGTGCGGCCCCGACCCCGGCTGGTCCGGACGATCGGTGTCGCCATCGGTCTGGCGGTCCTCGTGGATTACCTCGCCGTGCCGTTGCCGCTCCTGTCGACGCGAATTCCGCGCCCGCTCGAGGCGCTGGGCGCGGAGACCGGCCTGAGCCGGCGCGGCAGCCTGCTCGACGTCCCGCTCGACTGGCGCGTGGGGAAGTACGAGTACTATCAGACCGCGCACGGCAAGCCCCTGCTGGTGGGCCTGGTTCCACGCCCGGCGCCGACCGTCCTGCGACAGCTCGACGGCGTGCCATTCGTGTCGTTCTTCAAGGACCCCCGCCGGCAGCAGCGACCGCCCGCGGAGATCTGGGACCGGCGGTCGGCGCTCCGCGTCGTCGACCTCTTCGATCTGGACACCATCGTGATCCACGAAAACTATCTGGATGCCGCCGCCGTCGCGCGCGCGAAGGCCACCGTGGCCGAGCACTTTCCCGTGGCCCAGGTGCTGGAGGACGAGGGCGTGACCGTCATGCGGCTGCGCCGCGACCACGATCCCGGCGCCGTCTGGACGGCGGACGCCTACGACTTCGAGTTCGGGGCCGACAAGCCTCGGTTCTTCATCGGCAAGGGATGGTGGCCGCCGGAGGAAACCGGCGGCACAGGCATGGCGTGGTCGATGGGTCGGGAATCGACGCTCGGATTCTACCTGCCCCGATCATCCGCCCTCACGATGACGCTGGAGGTGAGCGCGGTACCGGTCGTCGCGGCGCCGGCGCAGCGCGTGGCGGTGACGCTCAACGATCGCCCGGTGGGCGAGGTCGAGCTGGATCGGCAGTGGGGCTGGCGGTCGTACGCGATCCGGGTTCCCGCCGACGCGACGCGGACAGGCATCAACGTCGCCAGGTTCGCGTACGCCTACTCCGCGGTTCCCCGCGACACGATCCCCGGCAGCCGTGACCCGCGGGACCTCGCGGTCGCGTTCCGCCGGGTCCTCCTGCGGCCGCAGTAGGCGCGATCAGCGGCCGATCGCCGCCAGCGTCTTGCGCGCGGCGAGCCGGACGGGAAACGCCGGATCTCCGAGCGCTCGCGAGAGCGCGGATCGCGCGGCGTCATCCGGCATGGCCTTGAGCGCGATCGCGGCGGCGACGCGGACCTCGACGTCGGGGTCGGCGCGCAGAATGCCGGCTACGATGGTCGCCGCGCCGGCGAACGGCGACCGGCCCATCGCCTCCGTCGCGGAGGCGCGAACGACGGGATCCGTGTCGGCCGTCGCGAGCGTCGCGAGCCCGCGCGCCACGGCCGGCGTGGCCGTCTGCGCCAGCACGTGCGCGGCGCGCCGCCGGACGAGCCAGTTCGCGTCGGTCAGGCGCGCCGTGAGCGCCGGGTGTGAGGCCGCGCCGAGCGCGATCAAGGCGTCGACGGTCTCCAGCGCGACCACGCTGTTCGTAGCGGCGAGGAGGTCCACGAGACCGGGCACCGCGGCGGCTCCCATGGCTTGGAGCTCGCGGCGGGCCTCTGCCCTCGTCGCCGTGCCGTCGGGGGTGTCGACGGGATTCAGCAAGCGGCGCAGGTGTGCTTGCACGATGCGGCTCGTCTCGTCTCGCGGGGGAAAGCTTGGATCGACCGGTCGCACGTATCCGGGCGGCGCGCTCGGGCCGAACGCCGATGCGCGCGCCGCCGCGATCGGATCGGGACGGGGCGTGATATCGATGCCGGCGGCGACACCTCGCGCGTCGAGGCCGCCGCCATACTCCGCCCCGTCCCACTGCCCATCGGGCCGCCCGCGCCCGGAGTAGGTCCCCGAGCCGCCGACCTTCACGAAAAAGCCGAGGCTCTGCGCCCGGCCGCCGCTGCCGTGTCCCTGGACGCTGTCGGCCTCGGCGACGAAGCGATCCTCGCCCGCGACGTCGAGCAGGAGACCGAGGCCGTCGGCGCTGCCGGCTCCCTGGGATAGCCACGTCGACTCGTACCGATCGGATCCGCCGCCGTCGGCGAGCACACCGACGGCCAGGTCGTGACCACAGCCCTGGGAGACACCCCACGAGCGATACTCGTCGTCCCCTCCGCCATCCCACAGCACGCCGACGCCGAAGTGAACGCCGGCGCCCTGCGCGTAGCGCCTGGCGAGATACCGATCGTCGCCCGAATCGTCCACCAGGCCGCCCAGCCCGAGCCAGTAGCTGGCGCCCTGGGCGAAGTAGCTGGCGGTGTAGCGGTCGTGTCCGGCGTGGTCGACGAGCAGTCCAACGCCGCCAGCGGCCAGCGGACGAATGCCCATCGCGAATCCTTGACCGAAGCTCTGCGCCTGATCGGGCTCGCGGAAATCGCCGGGCCCACCCGCGAGGACGTATGTGTCGTCGCCGCGTTCGTCCAGCAACACGCCCACGCCTCCGGTCGCGCCGAAGGCCTGCGCCAGCGCGGTCGCCCGGTATCGGTCGTCACCCGCGTCGTCGACGAGGGCGCCGACACCGAAGACGCCGGCGCCCTGCGCGAGGGTGCCGGCCTCGTACCGGTCGTTGCCGGCGGCGTCGATCAGCACCCCGATGCCGAACAGGCCCATCCCCTGGGCGAGATGGCCCGCCACGTACGTGTCGTCGCCGTCGAGGTCGAGCAGGATGCCGACGCCGAAGGCGGCCGCGCCCTGCGCGAAGGGGGCCGTCGACACGTACCGATCGTCGCCGTCCACGTCGATGACGATCGCGATCGGACGACCGGGGTCGACGGTGCCGCCCGCGCGGTTCTCGTAGCGGTCGTCGCCGCCGAGATCCACGACGAGCGCGGCGTCCCGACGGTAGATCGTCGGCCCCGGCCCGCCGATGACGACGGGACCGAGCACCGTGTCGACGGCGAGGAGCACGTCACCCGCGATGAGATCGAAGGGGGCCGACGAGCCCGCGGCGAGACCGGGCTTACCGGCTCGACGCCACTGCGACAGAGCCACGCGGGCACGGTCTACCGCTGCGGCGATACTGAGGGACGCGGACAGGATCCGCGAGCGATCGACGCGGGCCGCGAGGTCGAGGAGCCGCCACGTGCTCGTCTCGTCGAGCGTCATCGAGTCGGCATCCAGATGACTCACGTTCGCGATGATGAACGCGCGATCCGCGTCCGAGAGGGATGCCGTGGCGCCGCGGAGGGCCGGCGCGGCCGAAGCCATCGTGGCGAGGAGGTCGGCGACGGCGGCCTGCACGGCGCCGGGGACGCGATCGATCTGACGCGCGAGCTCGGCGCGCGTGATCGCCTCGCCGCCACTGCGCTGGAGCGCCCACAACAGGTCGGCGAGAGGCCGTGCGCTCTGCGTCGATCTGGCCGTGTCAGGAAGGTCGAGGTCGAGACAGCGTCCGGCGGTCTGAAGGAGGTCGACGACGCTTCCGCGCGCCTCGCGCAGGCCTTCAGCGAGCCCGCGCACCGCGCCGATCGTCTCGAGGGGGCGCGCCAGCAGGTGATCGACGATGCGAAGGCGCCAGGGATCTCGCGCGTGATTGAGGCCACGGATCCCGAGCTCGCCGGGCGCGATGCCCAGCGGCGTCAGGAGCCGTTGCAGCGCCGTGTCGTGAACGGCGGCCGCGGCCGCGATGGGCGCGATCGGCGGCGTCCGCGCGCACGCAGCGAGCGACGTGCCCAGGAGGAGCACGAGGAGCGCCGACCTGGGCAGGCGTCGCGCGCTCAGCGCGTGCGCGAGCTCAGTAGCGGAAGAACGGCTGGTTCATGAGGTCCTTGAAGACCAGATACCAGTCGCCGTCGACGAAGATCCACTCCTGCGTCGTGGGATCAGCGCGCTTCGGTACGCTCTGCACCCGCCCGGGCGCGACTTCGATGCGCGGGACTTCGTACGTGTAACTGACGGTGGCCTGCGCGATCCGCTCCGTGACCGCGACCTTCTGGAGCTGGAATTCGTGGTACTTGACCGTGCCCTGGCTGCCGATGTACGCCTCGCGCGTCACCCGGCTGCGGAAGATCGGGTCCATAAACGAGAAGCTCGCCGCCCAGTCGCCCGCGATCCGGGTTTTCCAGAACGCGGCGACGCGCTCCTCGAGCCGGGCCTGCGCCGCTGCATCCAGGCCGGCGGGCGTCGGGAGACGGCGGGGATCGACACGCGTCACCACCACTTCCGACCGCTCCATACGGTCATCCATGGAACGCACCCAGACAGCAAAGAAGCCGCCGGCCCCATCAGCCACGCCCTTCGGAAAGAACGCGTGGAACTTGCCCGGGGGCTCGTCGATGCATGTGTCGCGCTCGAGCCACGTGCGCCCGCCGTCCTTCGAAAAGCGCGCGCACACGCTGGATCGGATGTAGCGGAGATCCTGCCACACGATCATGACGGTGCCGTCCTTGCCCGGCACGATCTGGGGCATGAGCGCGCTGGTGAGATGAGGCGTCTTCGTCGCGAGCGGCGCCGGGGCGTCGAACTGCGTGCCGTCCGCGGACGACGTTACCATGAGCGCGGGCCGCCCGGTCTCGCGGTCGAAGCCGTATGCGAGGATCACCCGGCCGGAGCGCGGATCAACGCCACCCGACAAGCCCGCGAGCCCGACATCTTGCATCTTGGGAAGGCCGGTGACGGGCGTCCACGTGCGACCGTCATCGGTCGATCGCACGCCGGCGAAGCCCTCTTGCGTGAACCAGTACAGCAACAGGCTGTCCTTGGCCCGCAGGAATGTGAGTGAGAACGGCTGAGCCCCTGGCTCGACGACACGGATCGGGTCGGACCAAGTCTGGCCACGGTCGGCCGAGCGTCGGAGCATCAACACGAACGGCTCGCTCGGGACCTTCGGCGCTCCGGGCTCATGCACGGGAATGATGTCGAAATCGCTCAGACGCCGGGCGTGGCGACGGCTGGCCTTGATCGAGGAGGTGCGCCCTGCGATGTTGCCCTCGACCCACACGACCCACACCTGATCGCCGGCTGCGAGGATCGCGGGATCGAACGTGCCCCCGAGCTTGTCGGCGCGGATGTCTATCTTCGTCTCGGTCGCCTGCCACGTCTTGCCGGCGTCGGCCGTGCGGTTCAGGTACAGGTGATACATGCCGAAGCGCTCGTCCAGCCATGTCGCGTAGGCGGCCCCGCGACCGTCGCCCGCCACGCGAGGGTCGAACGCTCCTCCGTCCCGGTTCAGGCGATGCGGCGGCCCGAACGTCTTGCCGCCGTCCGTCGAGCTCCGGACGTAGACGAGCTTGTCCCCGGGATTGCCGAGCCCGGGTGTCGGCACCGTCAGCTTCACCCGCCAGAACACGTGAATCCCGGCGGCGTCTGTGTACATGACGGGAAGCGAGATCTGACCGCCCGTGCGAGCGAGCTCCGCGATCCGCTGCTCGCTGTCGCCACGGCGCAGCACGAGGTCGCCCGCCTGGTTCAGCCGTAAGCTCAGCGGCTCACCGCCGACCACGCTAATCTCTGGCGCGTTGGCGAACGTGATCGGCCCACCCGGGAAATCCAGCGTGGTGGCTGCACCGAGAAGCGACGGCGTCAGGAGAAGAAGGCCAACGAGTAGCGGAAGTCGTGCGGTCATCATCACCCTTTAAACATGCGGCAGGGGTGGGGAACTGCTCCCCCACCCCTGCCGGCCCTGCCTACGTTGACTTGGGTATGTCAGCTCGGTCTTGTGCTAGTACCCAGCGCACACGAAGCCGAGCGTGCTCGTACCGAACGGAGTCGGGAACGCCCCGGCCGGGTTGAAGCACGGCGAGTGATCCGGCTCCTGGTGAACCGCGGACTTGATGGCGCCGAGCGCCGAGGTCGTCTGGAACTTCAGCGCCGTGAACGGCTGGCCGATGTACGTACCGCCCTGAGCATCGTTGGTGTCCGTCGCAGGGGCGATCACGATGCCCGTGCCGCTACCGGCCATGAAGGTATGACCACCGCCGGCCGTCGAGAGATCCGAGGCACCATTCAGGAAGCTCGCCCGCGTCAGCACGCCGAAGCAGCGGACACGCACGATGTTACCGCCCGAGAAGAACCGCTCGTCCAGGTCGTACGCACCCTGGATGTTCGGCGAAGGCAGGTGGTCGCTGATTGCACGACCCGCCCACCGGATACCACCGCCGCCGGCCGGCGCCATGTTGGCCCGGCTGCTGAGCGGCAGGATGAACCAGCTCGAGGTCACGACGCTGGTGGGATACCAGGTGAAGTTCTTGAGGCCCGCGAAGCTCACGCCACCGACACCGATCGGGGGACCCGCGCCGTCCGCGCCGCCATCAATGGCGGTGAAGTCCGGGTTCGGGCCAGCGTTGGCGTTCGAGGTGAAGAAGTTGGTCGAGTAGCTCGCCGTCAGGCCGTTAGCCGTGTCGACGACGGCCGCGGTCCCGAACAGGAACGCGCCGGTCGGCGCGTTCGGCTCGACGATCAGGAAGCCCTGATTGTCCGCGACGGGAAAGGCGACCGGCGCTGAGGTCAGCGGCGCGCCCACGCCCGGCTCGAACAGCACCGTCGTGCCGCCCGGCCCGGTGACCTTCCGGTTGACCTCGAAGATCATCATGTCGGTGGCGGTCGTCGACCCGTCTGCGTCGAAGTGCACGCAGCCACCCGTGTTCGCGATCGGCACCGGCTTCATCGCGTACGTGAAGTGGATGTTGTTCGCCGGAGCGCCCACGGGGGTGCCGAATGCGCCGCCGGCACCGTCGTTGGTGATGGTGATGAACGTGAACTTGCCCGTCTCAGTCGTTACGAAGGGGAACAGCAGCCCCTGTAACGCGTCTGCCTTCGGCGCGAAGAGCAGGCCGCCGCCGAGGAGAAGGTTCAACACCAACAGACAACTCAGCCCTTTCTTCAGTGTCCTCATGCTCCCTTTCTCCCAAGTGTCCCTGTTGAAGTTCATCCCGCCTCCTCAGTTGGCTTTTAGGTGAGCCGCGACGACGACAATCCCCCATTGGCCATCACCAACACCTCCACCAACACAGCGGCCCAGTTGTATCCCGGGGTCATGAGCAAAGTCAAGAATAGAATTAGGTTTGTAGTTGTCACTACCTAGGCGGTAGCCCCATCAGATGCTGCTGGATCTGACGCTTGAAATCCTCCGCGTCAACGGCGGCCGAGGCCTTGATTGGCGCGGAGACGCCCTCCGAGGCGTGGCGATAAACTCCAGCCGAGGGCGGCGTCAGGAACCTTTCCAGCTCGTCGGGAGTAGCGGGCGGCGCCT
>Ga0075425_100005145_pt1 | contig 13562 bp, 12 predicted proteins | sample SoiMethybrSBSTD4_FD_75300 | JGI IMG/M metagenome (GOLD analysis project Ga0075425, IMG submission 75300) | Bulk soil microbial communities from a Populus tree surrounding site in Tennessee, USA - Soil MetaG P. TD hybrid SBSTD4 | ecosystem: Environmental > Terrestrial > Soil > Tree plantation...
CGGCGGCTCACCATCACGTTCACGATGAAGACCAAGACGGAGAGGGCGATGACGAACGCGCCGATCGTCTCGAGTTGGTTGAGGAAGTCCCAGCCCAGCCCGGTGTCGTAGCGGTACGTGCGGCGCGGCATGCCGAGGAGCCCGACGAAGTGCATCGGGAAGAACGTGAGGTTGAACCCGAGGAGCATGGTCCAGAAGTTGAACTTGCCCAGACGTTCGTCGAGGAACCGACCGTAGAGCTTCGGGAACCAGTAGTAGAAACCGCCGAAGAGGCCGAAGACGAGCCCACCGAACAGGACGTAGTGAAAGTGAGCGACGACGAAGTAGGTGTCCGTTTGCTGGGTGTCGGCCGGGACGACCGAGTGGAGGACGCCGGACAACCCACCGAGGGTGAACATCGCGATGAAGCCGAGAGCGAACAGCATCGCCGTCTTGAGTCTCACGGCTCCACGCCACACGGTGGCGAGCCAGTTGAAGATCTTCACGCCGGTGGGGACGGCGATGATCATCGTCGAGAGCGCGAACGCCGAGATCGCGACGGGCCCGAGCCCGGTGGCGAACATGTGGTGCGCCCAGACGCCCCAGCCGATGAAGCCGATCGCGATGCCGGAGAACACGACCACGGGGTAGCCGAACAGGGGCTTGCGCGAGAAGACGGGCAGGATCTCGGACACGATCCCCATGCCCGGCAGTATCAGGATGTACACCTCGGGATGCCCGAAGAGCCAGAAGAGGTTTTGGTAGAGCAGCGGATCAGCACCGGCGGCGGGTTGGAAGAAGTTCGTGCCGATGTTGCGGTCGAAGTAGACCATGATCAGCGCGGCGGTGATGATCGGCATCGCGAACAGCGTGAGGAACGCGGTCACCAGCATCATCCATGTGAACACGGGCATCCGCATGAGCGTCATGCCCGGCGCGCGGAGTTGGAGGACCGTGACGATGAAGTTGATGGCCGACGTCGTCGACGCGATTCCGAGCATGACGATGCCGACGGCCCAGAAGTCCGCGCCGTGACCGGGAAGGAAGCCGCGGCCGAGCGGCGTGCTCGTGAGGGGCGTGTAGCCGAACCAGCCGCCGTTCGGCGCACTCCCGCCGATGAAGAAGCTCGAGTAGATGAACAACCCACCCATGAGGAAGCCCCAGTACCCGAACGCGTTCAGGCGCGGGAAGGCGACGTCACGGGCCCCGATTTGGAGCGGGATCAGGTAGTTGCCGAACGCCACTGCGAGCGGCATGCCCATGAGGAAGATCATGGTGGTGCCGTGCATCGTGAACAGCTCGTTGTACTGCGCCGCGGTCAGCAACGTGCCGTTGGGGCCCGCGAGCTGGAGCCTCAGCAGCAGCGCCTCCACTCCGCCGATCACGAAGAAGGCCAGCGCGGTGGTGCCGTACATGATGCCGATCTTCTTGTGGTCGATCGTCGTGAACCAGCTCCAGAAGCCGGTCGTCGCCTGCGGACGCCGTAGGACGCGAAGCCGGCGCGCCGGCGCCCGAACCGTGTCGGAGACGGTCGTCATCGGGGAACTCCCGCGCGCTCGTTCACTTCAGCTGGAGCAGGTAGTCGGCGATCTGCTCGGCCTCCTGCTGGGTCATCGTCGGCTGCCCGGCCGGAGTATCGCGGCTGAACGACGGCATGCCCACACACTTGCCCGCCGCCGGCTCGCCCACCTCCCGGCACGCCTTGGACTGCATCGGGATGAGGCCCGGCGCGTTGTGCACCCATTCGACGAGCTTGTCGCGTGTCAGCTCGTAGTAGCCGCTGGCGAAGGTCGTGCGGCTGGCGAGGTGGGTGAGATTCGGGCCGTAGCTGCTCACCTTCGAATCCCCGACCGAGTGGCAGTTCGTGCACTGGAACTTCGTGCTCATGAGATCCTGCGCCGGACCGGCGGGTTTCGTGTCCGCGCCCGTGCCGACCTGGAACGGGACCGCCGGCCCCTGCTGCTGCTCGCCGACCCACCGGTCGAACTCGCTCGGTTCCTTGGCGATCACACGAAACCGCATGTTCGCGTGCGACAACCCGCAGTACTCCGCACACTGCCCGAGATAGGTGCCCGGCTTGTCGGCCTCGATCGTCGTGAAGTTGTTATGGCCCGGTACGACGTCAGTCTTCCCGTTGAGCTCCGGGACCCAGAAGCTGTGGATCACATTGCATTTGTTGGGCAGCGACTCGTCACACGCCTGGAGGTTCACCCGAACGGGCCGGCGCGCCGGGATCACCAGCTCGTCGGCGGTGACGACCTTCTCCTTCGGGTACTTGAACTCCCACCACCACTGCTTGCCGACCACGGTGACGTTGAGCACGTCGCCGGTCGGCTCCTTGTGCAGGTCGAAGATGGTGATGATCGTCGGGACGGCGATGACCGCGAGGATCAGCGCGGGAACGATCGTCCACCCGATCTCGAGTGGCGTGCTGCCGTGGATCTGCTTTGGGTTCTCGTTCTTTCCCGCCCGGTAGCGGAAGCGCACGGCGAACACGACGACGGCGCCGAGGACCAGCACCCCGACGACGACCGACACGAAGAAGATCGGCGTGAACAGGTTGTAGATCTTGTGGGCCTGGGGGCCCTTGGGCTTCAGCGAGTTCTGCCCGTTGTTCTCCGCCGCGGAGCAGGCCGAGAGCAGCAAGCCCGCGCCGGCCACGACGGCCAGACCCACCCATCGCTTGGAACGCGACGTGAAGCCCCTCATCCTCCACTTCCGATCACGTGTCCGGTAATTGCTCGGGCGCCTCGTGCTCGGGGGCCTTGCGGCCGGGGGACGTCAAAATCGGAGCCTATCCCCGGCCTTCAGCGTGGGAGCAACTCGGACAGGCGCTGTGACCAGCGGTTTCAGTAGCCGAGGCGGTCGAGGGCGTGGGCGCGACGCTGCCAGTCGCGTTCCACCCGCACACGCGTCTCCAGATAGACGCGCACGCCGAGGAGTGCCTCGAGCTCCTGGCGCGCCGCGGTGCCGGCGTCCTTCAGGACGCGCCCGCCCCGCCCGATGACGATGCCCTTCTGCGAGTCGCGCTCGACGCTGATGTCGGCACGCAGCCGCAGGATCTCGTCCGGCTCGTCGACGTCGACGTCGGCGTCGGGGATGTCCTCCAGCTCCTCCACCGACACGGTGATGGAGTGCGGGAGCTCGTCGCGTGCGACCGCGAGCAGCTTCTCGCGCACGAGCTCGGCGGCGACGAAGGTCTCGGGCTGGTCCGTGACGACGCCTTCCGGGTAGTAGCGCGGCCCCTCCGGCAATCGGCTCTCGATCTCGCCGAGCAGCGGCGCAATCCCGTCGCCGGTGCGCGCCGACAGGGGGAGGTAGGCATCGAAGTCGCCGAGGTCGCGCGCCGCGATGGCGAGATGCTCGGCGATCGCGGGCTTCCCGGCCCGGTCGATCTTGTTCACGACGAGGAGCTTCGGCGTCGCGACCTGCTGCACGAGCCCGGCGACGAACCGGTCACCGGCGCCGATGGGTGAGTCGGCCTCGACGAGCAGGCAGACGACGTCGACTTCGCCGAGCGTCGCAACCGCCCGCTGGTTCGTCCGCTCGCCGAGGGGTGTCCGCGGCTTGTGGATGCCGGGGGTGTCGACGAACACGATCTGGTCGCCCGGAGTCGTGCGTACGCCGCGGATGGCGGCGCGCGTCGTCTGCGGGCGGTCCGAGACGATCGCGACCTTCGAGCCGACGAGCTGGTTGAGCAGCGTCGACTTGCCGACGTTCGGCCGGCCGACCAGGGTCACGAACCCGCTCCGGAACCCCTCCGTCACTTGGCGCCGACGGGCTCGGCGGCGCCGGCGGGCGCCGGCCGGATCTGCACCGACACGATCCGGCGACCCTGCACCCGTTCCGTGCGGAACTCCAGCCCTTGGAAGCGCACGCACTCGCCTTCCTCGGGCACGTGCCCGAGCAGATTGAACACGAGCCCGCCGACGGTGTCCCACTCCGTGTCGGGCAGCTCGATCCCGAGCTCGTCGCTCACGTCGTCGATCGAGGTGCCACCGGGCACGCGCAACCCGCCATCGGGAAGGCGCTCGACACTCGGCTCCTCGACGTCGTACTCGTCGGCGATGTCGCCGACGATCTCCTCGAGCAGGTCCTCGAGGGTCACGAGCCCGGAGGTGCCTCCGTACTCGTCGATCACGATCGCCATATGGAAGTGCTTCGTCTGCATCTCGCGCAGCAGCTCCGCCACCCGCTTCTGCTCGGGCACGAACACCGCTTCGCGGAGCGCAGTTCGGATCGGCTCGTTCCTCTTGCTCGCGCGAGCGAGTGCGACGAGATCCTTGAGGAAGACGAGGCCGATGATGTTGTCGGTCGATTCCTCGTAGGCCGGAATCCGCGAGAACCCGCCCTCGATGGCGGCGGTGATGCCCTCCTCGATGGTGGCGTCGGCCGAGATCGACACCATGTCCGTGCGTGGCGTCATCGCCTCGCGGACGACCATGTCGCCGAACTCGAAGATCGAGTGGATCAGCTTGCGTTCGTCCCGCTCGATGGCCTCCTCGTCGGCGGCCACGTCGGCCATCTGACGGATCTCCTCCTCGCTGACGAACGGGCCTTCCTTCAGCCCGCGTCCCGGGAGCAGGACGTTGGCGAGACCGATCAGGCCCCGGGAGAGCACCCGCAACGGCGGGAAGTTCGTCAAGAACGCCAGAATCGGTGACACCAGGAGCGCCGCCCGATCCGTGTGCTGGATCGCGAAGGTCTTCGGCACGACCTCGAAGAAGACGAAGAAGACCGCGATCTCGACCACGATGCCGAGCACGAACCCGATCGTCCCGAGGTGCGCCTCGAGCAGGACACCAGTGAGGTTGGCGGACACGAGCTGGCACACGAGGATGACCAGCAGCAGCGAGTTGAGAGTCCGCTCCGGCCGTTCGAGCAGTCGCGCCAACCTGGTCGCGCCTCCGCGCCCCTCTTCCTCGAGCGCCAACGCACGGACGCGGCTCATCCGCGTGAACGCCGTCTCGGCCATGGCAAGGACGCCGGAGACCAGGAACAGCGCGACGATCGCCGCGACGAGTAGCCAGTCCGCTCCGGTCATGTCACGCCGGTATCTGGACCCGCGCTCACCGTCCCTCTTCCCGCTCGAGTTCCCGGAAGCGCGCTAACAGCTCGCGCTCCCGCTTTCTCATCGCCTCGGACTCGTGGTCCTCGACATGGTCGTAGTTCAGCAGATGCAGGACGCCGTGTACTACGAGCAGCGCGACCTCGTCGTCGAGCGATCCCTGCGCACCGATCTGGCGCCTCGCCACCTGGGGGCACACCACGACGTCGCCGATCACGGTGGGCGGGTCGGCGGCCTCCGCGGGCGAGCCGGGCCCGCGCCCGCCCTGGTCGGGCTGGCGACCTCCAGGGGCGACGTCGTCGTCCATCGGGAACGCGAGCACGTCCGTCGGCCCGCTGCCGCCGAGGAAACGCTCGTGCAGGTCCGACATCGCCTGTTCGTCCACGAAGATCACCGACATCTCGGACTCCTCGGGAACGCGTTCCTGGTCGAGCACCATGCGGGCGAGCCGCATCCAGCGGAGGACGTCCACCTCCACCTCCGACTGCTCGTCCGCCCCGAACACCGTCCTCACGGATCGCGCCTCGCAAACGAGAGGGCACGGGGGGTCGACGGTCCGGCGCCGGGCAGTCCTGCCCGCCCGGCCGAGACCCGGGTCGAAGACCCGAGCCGAGCGAGCGCCGCGAGCGAGGCGAGCAGGGGCTCGGCCGGAAGAGCGGTGCAGGCCCGGCGCCGTTGGCCGTCGTGCCCCCCGGGACCGGTCACGAGGCGGACCTCATCGACGGTTTTCGTCGCGTTCGTAGGCGTCGACGATGTCCTGCACGATCTTGTGGCGGACGACGTCGGCCGAGCCGAGTTGGACGAACGCGACACCGTTGATGCCTTCGAGGATGTCGCGCACGACGAGGAGGCCTGATCGCCCGCGCCCTTCGGGGAGGTCGATCTGGGTGACGTCACCGGTCACGACGATGTTCGAGCCGAACCCGAGTCGGGTCAGGAACATCTTCATCTGCTCGGGGGTCGTGTTCTGCGCTTCGTCGAGGATGATGAACGAGTCGTTGAGGGTGCGGCCCCGCATGAACGCGAGCGGCGCGACCTCGATGACACCCCGGTCCATCAACCGTGTGACGACCTCGGGGTCGAGCATGTCGTACAGCGCGTCGTAGAGAGGACGGAGGTACGGGTCGACCTTGGCGAGGATGTCCCCGGGCAGGAAGCCGAGCCGTTCGCCGGCCTCGACCGCCGGGCGCGTGAGGATGATGCGGTTGATCTGCTTCGCCTGGAGCGCCTGCACGGCCAGCGCGACAGCGAGATAGCTCTTGCCGGTCCCCGCCGGTCCGATGCAGAACGTGACCGTGTGCTCCCGGACGGCATCCACGTATTCCTTCTGACCGGCTGTCTTCGGCCGCACGCTCTTGCGGCCGCGCAGGACCTCGGTCGTGAACACGTCCGTCGGGCGCTGATCGGCCTTGAGCATCTCGATGCTGCGTCCCACGCCTTCGCGATCGAGGCTGTGGCCCTGCTCCAGGAGGATCACCATCTCCTCGAACAGGCGCCCGACCCGCTCGGCCTCGGAGGCATCACCGGTGACGGTGATCTCGTTGCCGCGTACGTGGATCTCGACCGGGAAGGATCCTTCGACCAGGCGCAACAGCTCGTCACGTTGACCGAGGAGGCCCACCATCAGATGGTTGCCCGGAACGAGGATCTTGACCTGAGTCGGCGACGGCGAGGCCACGTCGGCGCGATGGTACCTCCGGGCGCGGCGAACGACGGCTTAGGTGGCGCGCAGACCGAGCTCGTCGAGTCGCCGTCCGAGGTCCTCGGCGCGGCGCCCGAGCACGGCGGCGAGGACTCTCAGGTCGTCGCGGCGGATCGTGAGCAGCCGGCCGTTGAAGTCCTGGCGCTGGAGCTGGATCGTCTCGGCGTAGCGCGACAGCACCGACGCCTCGGGGTCGTCGAGATCGCGCAACCGCTCGAGGTCGATCGTGAACCCTTCCTCGAACGTGTCGTCACGCTGGGTGCGATCGACGTCGACGTCGGAGCTGCGCGGCAGGAGCTGGTCGCCCGGGACCTGATAGATCTCGGCCAGCCGCAGGAGTCGCGGCACCGAGATCGCCCGCTCGCCCCGCTCGTACGCGCCGAGCACCGAAGCCTTGAACTCCATGCCCGAACGTGCCTCGACGTCGTGCAGCGACAGCCCCTTCTGGCGCCGGATCGAGCGCAACCGCTCGCCGACCATCGCCTCGCTCATGCTCATGACGTGCCCCTCCCTCGCCACCCGCCCCGCCCGAGGCTCTCAACCGGAGGCTACCACTCTCCGCCGCCATTCTCACCCTGCGTGGTAGCTGATCGACCCTTGCTGACCACGGAGAGTGCACAAGGTCCGTCAATCGCGCCGCTCGGGCGCGCGTCGCGTGGCCAGCACGGCCGCGCCCGCGATCGCTGCCGTCTCCGCCCGCAGGACATGCGGCCCGAGCCGCAACCGGGCCGGCCCGGCCTGGCCGGACGCCGGCGACGACAGCGTGGCCGCCTCCTCGGGGTCGAACCCGCCCTCGGGCCCGACGACGAGCACCCACTCGCCGCCCGCCGGGGAGGGCAGTCGCGCCGGGTCCTCACCGGCGCGATCGGCGACCACGAGCCCCGAACGACCGCGCAGCTCGGCCACCGGCCGTACCCCGTCGACGTCCGGCAAGCGGGCCCGGCGGCACTGGGCCGCCGCCTCGCGCGCGATCCGGCGCAGGCGGGCGAGAGCTGCGTCGGCGCGGCTTCCACTCCAATGGGGAATAGAACGACGCGTCGACAGCAGCGTTACACCGTCGACGCCGAGCTCAGTGAGCTTCTGCACCGCGAGCTCGGGCTTCGTCCCCTTCGTGAGCGCGAACGCGACGACCAGGTGCGGAACGAGGTGCGGCTCGACGACCGGCGCGCCCTCGGCATGCAGGTCGACGGTGCCGGGGCGTACTCGTACGACCGTGTAGGGGCGCCAACGCCCGTCGCCGTCGGCGACGGTAAGCACTTCTCCCCCGCGGAGTCGCCGCACCCGACTCAGGTGATGCCCGTCGTCCTCGTCGATCGTGACGTCGTCGTCGAGCCCGCGAAGGAACGTGTGCGCGGTCGCCGGGTACCGGGCCGCGTATCCCGTCACTACTGGAAGGCGGAGCGCACCCGGTCGAAGAACCCGCGATCGCCCGAGGCAACCTCCTCGCCGCGCAGCTCGGCAAGCCGGCGGAGCAGCTCCTCTTCCTCAGGTCCCAACTTCGACGGGATCTCCACGTCGAGGCGCACGAGCAGATCGCCACGCCGGCGACCCTGCAGCGACGGCACACCCTTGCCCTTGAGCCGCAGCACCTGACCCGGCTGTGCGCCCGGAGGCACGAGGATCTCCTCCTCGTCGCCTTCGAGCGTCTCGATAGTGAACCGGGCGCCGAGCGCGGCTTGCGTGAACGGGAGCTTGCGCGCGTGCACGAGGTCGTTGCCCTCGCGTTCGAACTCGGGGTGGGGCGCGACCCCGATCGTGACGTACAGATCGCCGGCGACTCCGCCCCGCGGCGCGGCCGGGCCGCGGTCGGGAAGTCGGAGCCGCTGTCCGCTGTCGACTCCGGCCGGGACCTCGACGTCGATGCGGCGGAGCGCGTGCACGCGGCCCTCGCCCCGGCAGACCCGGCAGGGCGAGAGGATGCGGCTGCCGGTGGCGTCACAGGTCGGGCAGGGCGACGCGGTGACCATCTGGCCCAGGATCGAGCGCCGCACCTGTCGCACCTCGCCCGTTCCGCCGCACGTGTCGCAGCGCGACGGGTGCGTCCCGGGCTCGCACCCGGATGCGTCACAGCGCTCGCAGGTGACGGGCAGCCGGACCTCGACGGGGTGGACGACACCGAAGGCGGCTTCCCGGAGGGTGAGCTCGACGGCGACCTCGGCGTCGTAGCCACGGGGTGGCCCGGCCGGCCCGCGCCCGCCGCCGAAGGCGTCACCACCGAAGAAGGCGTCGAACAGGTCGCCGAGCCCGAAGGCGTCGCCGGCCTGCGCTCCCCCCGCCCCCCTGGTGCCGGGAGAGCCGTCCGCTCCGAAGACGTCGTACCGCCGGCGGCGCTCGGGGTCGCGCAGCGTCTCGTACGCGATCGTGACCTCTTTGAAGCGGGCCTCGGCGTCGGGGTCGTCGGGGTTCGAGTCCGGGTGGTACTGGCGCGCGAGCGCGCGGTAGGCGCGTTTGATGTCGGCTTCGCTCGCCTGCGGCGACACGCCGAGCACGTCGTAGTAGCTGTGAGGCAACGTCAGTCCACCCGTGTCAGCAGACGTCCGAGCTGCTGTGAGACGGCGGCGACGGCGCCGATGGTCCGGCGGTAGTCCATCCGGGTCGGTCCGAGCACACCCACGGTGCCGGCGAGCTCACCTTCGATGCGGTAGGGCGCGAGCACGATCGCACAGTCGCGGAGCTCCTCGATCTCGTTCTCGGAGCCGATGCTGACGTTGACACCCTGGTCCAGCAAGTTGCGCACGAGTGAGACGACCACCACCTGGTGCTCGAGCAGCTCGAGCAGGTGCGCCGCGCTCTCGGCGGTCGCGAACGACTCGTGCTCAGCGACGAGACGGCTCGTGCCGCCCACGTACAGCATCTCCATCGGGCGCTCCGCGACCAACTCGCCGAACGCGGTGCGGACCGCGCGCGTCAGCCGGTCGATCGCGTCGTCGCCGCTGGGCGGGGGTTCAGGGAGCTGGTCGAACGCGCAGCCGTTCCACAGCCCCTCGAGGGCGGCGGCTGCCGCGGCGACCTGCGCTTCGTCGAGGACGTCGGGCAATTCCAGGGTGTGCTTCTCGACGGCGCCGTTCGACAGCACCGCAACCGCGAGCACGACGCCCGGGTGGAGCGTCACCAGCTGGACGCCGCGGACCTGGGCGACCTCGGGCTGCGGGCCGACCACCATCGCGGTGTGGTCGGTGACGCGCGACAGCAGCTGGCTCGTCTCGTGCAGCAGGTCCTCGAGCGCCCTGTGCGCCGACTCGAAGAACTCCGCCACCGCCCGGCGCTGCGCGATGCGGAGCGCCCCCTCGCTCGTGAAGTGGTCGACGAAGTAGCGGTAGCCCAGATCGGTCGGGATTCGGCCCGCCGAGGTGTACGGCTGAGTGATGTACCCCTCCCGCTCCAGCACGGTCATGTCGTTGCGCACGGTCGCGCTCGACACGCCGAGCTTGCGGGAGCCGGCGACCCGCTGCGACCCGACCGGCTCCGCCGTCTCGACGTACTCCTCGACCACGGCCCGCAGGATGGCGGCCTTGCGCTCGTCCAGATCCGTCGGCTCGGTCGATCCCATTGATCTCAGTCGATCCCGTCGTTGCCGTCGTTGCCGTTCTTGCGGAGCTCTCGAACCGGGAACTCGGCCCGCGCGCGGCGCGGACCGGCCCGGTGCTCGCCTGTTAGCACTCGATTCTACCGAGTGCCAACGGCTGTCGTGCGGCTGCCCCTCAGCTCACGGCGCCCTGGATCAGCGCCGGATTGCCGGGCGAGACGGCGCCGGGCGACTGCTCGTCGCTGATCGCGAACGCGACGACCGGGCCCTGGACCCGGAACGCGGTGACGCCCGGGTCGGGGCCGAGCACCCCGGCCGAGATCGGCCGCCCCGGGCTGGAGCCGCCCATCAGCGCCCAGAGCTGATACGTCCGGTCCGGTGGCAGCGTCCGGAGGTTGTTCTGGAGCAGGAAGCCCTCGCCGTCGGGGAGGTACACGACGCGGGCCTCGAGCGTGCCGTCCGTCGACGACAGCGCCACCCGGGCGGCGCGCGGGTCGCGTGACGCGCGCTCGGCGGCGGCGAGCACCGAGCCCGTCCTGGCCTCCCGACCGAGGGCGTCGATCCGATCGCCCTGCTGCACGACCTTCACCGCGAGCGCGCCCACCACGACCACGGCGGCAGCGACGCCGACCGCCACCGCGACCCGACGACGAAGGCGAGCGCGGCGCGACCCGAACCCAGCCGCGCCCACCGCGGGCGTCGGCAGCTTCGGTGGCTCCTCCTCGAGGCTCTGCTCGATCCGCTCCCACAAGCCGGGGGGCGCGTCGGTGCCGCTGTGCGCGAGCAGAGCCGCCGTCTCGCGGAACTCCGCAACGAGCGAACGCGCCTCGGGGGTGCGCTCGAGGTACTCCTCGACCTGTTCACGTTCGTCGTCGTCGACGGCGTCGAGTGCGTAGGCCCCCAACAGCTCGTCGAGCTCGCGGCGACTCAGCTCTCGTGCCACGGCCCCGCCATCCCGCTCTCGACCAACGCGTCACGGAGCCGGCTCAGCCCCGAGCGGATCCGGCTCTTCACCGTCCCCTCGGGGTCACCGAGCAGCACGGCGACTTCTCGGTAGGTGTGACCGCCGAAGTACGCCAGCTCGATCGCCCGACGCTCGCCCTCACTCAAGAGCCCGAGCGCGTCGCGTACGTGCTCCGCCTGGGTGAGATCCCATACCTCGCGCTCGAGGTCGTAGCCGCTCTCCGAGGTCATGCGCGCGTCGCGTTTCTCGCGCGCTCGGCGAGCGGCCTCTGCGCGAATGACGTCGACGCTGCGCCCGTGCGTCTGGGTCAGCAGGTACGTCCGGAGCGATCCCCGGGCGGCATCGAAGCGATCGGGTTGGTTCCAGAGCCGGAGGAACACCTCCTGGACGACCTCCTCGGCGAGCGCGCCGTCGCCGACGATGCGGCGAGCGAGGCCGAACGCGGCGGGCGCGTGACGTCGGTACACCTCCGACAGCGCGTCGTGGCGGAAGCGCCCGATCGCCACGACGAGCTGAGCGTCACTCGCGAGCCGCAGCTCTGCCGTCTTCACATCCTCGATCCGGTGCATCGCGTGCCGAGTTGTTCGTTCCCCGTCCGCGCCGCGGATCAGCAGCCGCCGGAGGGCGGCAAGGGAGATCGCCGGAGAGGGGCAAGGGAGATCACCGGACGGCGACGAGGGAGACCGCCGGAGGGCCGCAAAAGAGATCGCCGGTAGCCTGCGCCAGTGGACTTCGATCTCCCGGCAGAGGCGGAGACCTACCGCGACGAGGTCCGGGCATTCGTCCGCGAGCACGCCCCCGACGGACGCTTCCCACCCGACTGGACCGTGCGGTTGGCGGAGGCGGGATACGTCGCACCCCACTGGCCCAAGCCCTACGGACGCGACGCCGGCCCGGTGCAGCAGCTCGTGATCGACGAGGAGCTGCGCGCCGCCGGGGCGCCCCGCCCCCTCAACCCGATCGGCATCGGCTGGGCGGGCCCGACGCTCCTCGTCGCCGGCACTCAGGAGCAACAGGACCGCTACATCCCCGGGATCCTCTCCGGCGCCGAGCTCTGGTGCCAGCTGTTCAGCGAGCCCGGGGCCGGCAGCGACCTCGCGTCGCTCACGACCCGTGCCGAGCGCGACGGCGACGAATACGTCGTGCACGGTCAGAAGGTGTGGACGACGTTCGCCCACATCGCCCGGTACGGGATCCTGCTCGCCCGCACCGATCCCACCGCCGAGCAACACCGCGGGATCTCGTACTTCGTCGTCGACATGCGCACGCCGGGCATCACGGTGCGGCCGATCAAGCAGATGGACGGCACCGCCATGTTCAACGAGGTGTTCCTCGACGGCGTCCGCATCCCGGCGGGCGAGATCGTCGGCAAGGAGAACGACGGCTGGCGCCTCGCGAAGGTGACACTCGGAAACGAGCGGGTGTCGCTGTCCGGGGAAGGGGCGCTGTGGGGCCGGGGGCCGACCGCCGACACGCTGCTCGACATCGTGCGCGCGCACGGCGGTGCACCGGATCCCGGGGTCCGCCAGAAGCTCGCCGCGCTCTACATCGAGTCGGAGGTGCTGCGGTTGATCCGGCTGCGGACCGTCTCGGCGATGGTGCGGGGCCTGGAGCCGGGCCCGGAGACGTCGGTGCGCAAGGCGCTCGCCGACGAGCACGGCCAGCACGTGATGGCGCTGGCCGTCGACCTGGCGGGGACCGCCGGCATGCTGGCGGACCGCGGCCCGTTCGGCGACGTCGATGCGACGTGGGTGGAGGGGTTCCTGTACTCGCGGGCGCTGACGATCGGCGGGGGCACCTCCGAGGTCCAGCGCAACATCATCGGCGAGCGGGTCCTCGGGCTGCCGCGCGATCCCGCCTAATCCGCCAGCCGCAACGCGGCGACGAACGCCTCCTGGGGCACCTCGACCCGTCCGATCTGCTTCATGCGCCGCTTCCCCACCTTCTGCTGTTCGAGGAGCTTGCGCTTGCGCGTGACGTCGCCGCCGTAGCACTTGGCGATCACGTCCTTGCGGCGCGCCTTGACCGTCTCGCGGGCGATGATGCGCCCGCCGATCGCAGCCTGGATCGGCACGTCGAACAGCTGGCGCGGGATGAGCTCGCGCAGCTTCTCGGTCATGCGCCGCCCGTACTCGTATGCCCGGTCGCGGTGCACGACGGCCGAGAACGCGTCGACGGGGACGCTGTTGAGCAGGACGTCGACCTTGGCGAGGTCGGAGCGGCGATAGCCGGCCGGGTCGTAATCGAGGCTCGCGTACCCGCGGGTGCGGGACTTCAGCTGGTCGAAGAAGTCGAGCACGATCTCGGCCAGCGGGAGGTCGTA
>Ga0075425_100005147_pt1 | contig 13557 bp, 8 predicted proteins | sample SoiMethybrSBSTD4_FD_75300 | JGI IMG/M metagenome (GOLD analysis project Ga0075425, IMG submission 75300) | Bulk soil microbial communities from a Populus tree surrounding site in Tennessee, USA - Soil MetaG P. TD hybrid SBSTD4 | ecosystem: Environmental > Terrestrial > Soil > Tree plantation...
GGAGCGGACGGGGTGGTCAGAAATGTTTTTGACCACCCCGTCTGCGCGTCAAAGGTAGCTTCGCAGCTTTTCTTGATCGCGCAGCCACCCCTCCTCTAGAGGAGGGGACTATCAACATCCCTGCTGGTTTCATTCCGTTTGAAAACCGTTTTGCCCGTTCCTACGACACTCTCGTCAACGCCCGCGGAAACCGCAGGCGCAAGACCCGTTCCCGGCGGCGCTCTTCCTCCAGATTCCGCGTACGCGCGCGAAGAAGATCACTGAGGGCGATAAGGCCCAGCAAGTTGCCCGGATTGCCGCGCTCGACCACTGGCATACGAGTCAGACCCGTCTCCGCCATGCGATTCACTACGATGCGCAATGGCTCGTCCGGAAATGCCGTAACGGGAGCTCTCTTGATCGCCTCGCGGAACGTGACGTTACGCTCGATTACCTCTTGAAGGTTTTTCCGCGTCACAACTCCGGTAAGCCTGCCGTCCTTATCGACCACCGGATACAGATGCTGAACCCGTGAATACCTCGATTCAGTCCTGACCGAAAGATCTTCAGGTGAGATTCCCTCGGCGAGGGCGACGATGCTCGTCCGCATCACCTCGCGCACGAAAAGTATTTCCAGGGGATCGATCGAGTACTCGCGGCTCAGGTGAAAACCTCTCCGACTGATCTTCTCGGTCAGAATCGATCGTTTCATCACGAGAACCGTAAACGCGTATGCAGCCATAACAGCAATGAACAAAGGGAACATCGCATTGAAATCGTGTGTCACCTCGAGAGCGAAAATGATTCCGGTAAAAGGACACCGCATCGTTCCGCCGAGCACGGCGCCCATGCTGACGAGCGGCCAGAATCCAATGCCTTCGTTCGGAAAGAACATCGACTCGACGCCGCCGAGCGCCCCTCCGATCATCAAGAGCGGCGCCAGCACGCCGCCCGATGTGCCGGAGCCGAGCGACAACGCCCAGATTGCGGACTTCACAATGAGCACGCCGACAATGATGCGGCCCGGCACATCTCCCTGGATAAGATCACCGATCGTCTCGTAACCCACGCCTAGCGCCTGTGGAAATATCAAGCCTCCAAGCCCGATGATCAATCCGCCAATGGTGGGCCACCACATCCAATGAATGGGCAGCTTCTGGAACGTGTCCTCGGAAAAGTACACTGCGCGAGTCAGTAGGGCCGCGAGCCCTCCCGACAGCACGCCTGCAACCAGGCAAAAGAGCAATCCCTGCGGTGCGACCACAGCTGGATGTGGCGGGACAGGAAACAATGGTCCAAGTCCCAGCAGATAACGGCGCACCACAGCGGCCACAGCACTCGAAAGCGCCACGGGGACCAGGCTTCTCGGCTTCCATTCGAACAACAACAATTCCGCGGCGAGCATGGCGGCTGCGAGCGGAGATGCGAATGTAGCCGACATTCCGCCGGCAGCTCCGGCGACCAGCAGAGTTTTCCGCTCAGTACTTGTCAGATGAAACAACTGCGCGGCCATCGAACCGAATGCACCACCCGTCATGATGATCGGACCTTCGGCACCGAACGGCCCGCCTGATCCGATCGAGATCGCCGCGGAAAGCGGTTTGAGCAGAGCAACCTTCGGCTCGACACGGCTGCCGTTGAGCAAAATAGCTTCAATGGCTTCCGGAATTCCATGTCCGCGAATCCGCTCGGATCCATAGCGCGCCATGAAACCGATAATCAATCCGCCGATCATCGGCACGAGCACGACAAAAACACCGAGTTGGTGCTCTGTCGGTGAAATCAAGGCCGTGTTCCAACGCTGGTAAAAAAAGATGTTTGTGAACAGCCCGATCAACTTGAGCAGCGCAAGCGCTACGAATGCGCTGAAGGTTCCAATGATCACGGCCAGACCTGAGACGGTCAGCAGCCGCGGCGTAGTCGTGAAATCGCCCAGTTCTTCATTTTTCATGGATCAGTTCGTCGAGAGACTTGATAAGCGCGGCACGCAATGACTTGAGCTCCGCACGATGAATGATTGAAAGTTTTCGCAACAGCGCGTCACCGCGCGCCGTTATTTCCAGCAGAACGCGCCGGCGATCGTTTGTCGCCCGGCGCTTCCGGATGAAGCCCAGTTCGCTCAGGCGATCGGCGAGCTCGACCACGCTGTGATGCCGCAGGTGCAAACGAGCCGCAATGTGACCAATCGTCGGCTCCGCTGCCGGATCCGTTCCCTTCAGTGCGAGCAACAGCTGATGTTGTTGAGGCTGGATTCCCGCATCTCGGGCGGCTTTCTCGCTGAAATGGAGAAACCGCCGGATTTGATACCTGAAATCGGCGAGCGCTCTGTAGTCGATGGCGGTGAGTTTCCGTGAACGCACCGCCATATTGTATCGTATTGCGATACTATTTTGAATTGCTCAGCCGCTCAATGGTCCACATTTCTCCTTTCCACTGGCCTGAACAGACGTGTGGTCTGCCGCACCCGAGCCGTTTCTGAATTTCTTCGATGGTTACGTTTGACGTCGTGAGGACGAGAAACCGGTCTGGGGCCGTTTGAACAACGACATAATTCTTTGTTTCAAACGCACGGGTAGGCTGGGTGACGCTCATCCTGCGAGGAGTGCAGGCTGAAAAGGCGAGACATATCAAAGCAAATGACAAAGACTGTAAAATCCTGAAACGCATTACGCTCCTTTCATATGAATCAGAATTGTGAAGGAGCGTTCTTACATCGATGTGTGGGCGAAATGACAGTTTGTTTAGGCGTCCCTGGGAATTGCGAAAAATGTTCATAATTCTGTCACGGCGAATTCATCTTTAATCAATAACTTTGGACCGAAGGAGAGTACATGCGCAGGATTTCGATAGGTGTCGCGGCATTCTTTTTCGTTTTGATCATCCCAGTTTCGCTTCTGGCGAAACCTGGTCTACGGATCGTTCTTCCCGAAAGAACGCGGCTTCTTGAAGACCAACGCGTGGATCTTGTGGTTGAAGTAAGAGAAGCCACGACCCTTGAAGACTTCCGAGTGACGGCTGACGGCCAGGACATTACTGCCGCATTCACGGGTTCCACCCGCGTTGATCTCGACTGCAACAACACCACTGACATGGTGTACCGGTCCAATCTCTACAGTTTCAAAAACCCCGGCACTATTCGACTGGCAGCTTCAGCTTCTTCAAATGGAGAAATGCTCACCGACTCCCGCGAGATCGAGGTTCGCAGTTTCTCCATGCCCGCAAATCGCCGCAACGTTGTCTTGTTTGTCGGCGACGCGATGGGTACGGGCTATCGAGACGCAGCGCGACTGGTTTCGCGCAGTGTAGAAACATCGCCCGGGGTTCCGGGTCTTCGCGAAGGTTTCTTCGACCGGTTACTCGAGATGGACCAGATGCCGGTGAGCGGAATGGTCATGACGTATGCTTCCGATAGAGTAGTTCCAGACTCCGCGAACACCGCAACCGCATGGGCGAGTGGAAACAAGACCTTTGAAGGAGCTCTCGGCGTCTTCGCTGACGGGACCGACTGCAAATGGAATAACGGCGTGGACACGATGACACTGCCCTTCGCGCTCGATAATCCAAGGATTGAGACGCTCTGGGAATACCTGAAGCGACGCTACAACTATCGCACCGGCATCGTATCGACGGCGTTCATTACTGATGCTACAGTGGCCGCCGAGGGAGCCCACAGCGCGTCGCGGTTATCGACGTTCGAAGTAGCACGTCAGTACCTCGAGAATCCATTTCTCGGAGGCCAACCTGTATTCGACGTGATTCTTGGCGGTGGGAAGGAAGATTTCGACCCTGACGTGCGAGTCGACCATCGCGATCTGATATCGGAATTTCGAAGCCTGGGCTATCAGTTCATATCGACGCGTACAGAGTTGGCGCAAGTACCCACAGAGACGAGGAGATTGCTTGGACTCTTTCGCCGCGCAAATATCGTCGAGACCGCACCGTCGGGTGTTCGTCCTACCGCTAACGGAAATATGGATGTTGCTTATGACAAGCTACACCTGACGCGACCTGGAAGCGAACCGCTGCCCGTTTTCGGAACATGGACCGATCAGCCTTTCCTGGATGAAATGACGCGGACGGCTCTAGAGGTATTGAGCGCCTCCGGACCCTTTATTCTTCTCGTCGAAGGCGCCTCGATCGACAAGCAGTCTCATTTCAACAATGCCGCAGGGGTCATCTGGGACACGATCGAATTGGACAAGGCCGTAGGCGTCGCCCGCACATGGGTAACCTCGCGTGGAAACGGCGACACGTTAGTTTTGGTGACGGCCGATCACGATCAATCCATGGAAATTCTCGGCGTTGCGCAGGTTTCAGATGCTGATCTGACGAACCGCCAACGGCCTAGCGATGGCAATACGAATCTTCGAGCAACAGCACCGTTCGAACTCGTGCCTTCCCCGGCTGGCTTCCCGGATTACCAGGATGCAAACGGAGATGGTTATCCCGAAAACCACGAATTGAACGGAAAAGGAAAGACACGTCTGGCCGTTGGATTTCGAACCGTGAACCACCTTGGTTCGAGTGTTCCGATAACCGCGGAAGGTCCCGGCGCATGGCTATTCACCGGCTACATGGACCAAACGGACATCGCGTTCAAGATCGCAGTCACGCTGTCAGGAGATACGGCGGACGGCGACGCGTTTCTGGATAAGGTTCTCACGAACGGCCGGTACCCGAGGACAATTGGGAAATCCGGGAGACCGGCAGGGTCGTCGCAGCTCAATGGGTCGCCGTCAGGAACGGCAGCACGATCGATATTACAAACAGGACGATGATGATCCACTCCAGAACTTCCATTCGACGCACAGAGATCTGGTCTGAAATTTTCTCGTAAATACTTTCCAGTGTTTCGAGCTTTCGGAAAATGGTCGCGTCCCATTCCGCCAGGTGAAACCGCTCTGCGACCAGCCGGTACAAGCGCGCCAGGTACTGGTCGCCGACCAGCTTTAAGACATTGTTGACCCCTTCAAAAAGGATCGCAGAGTCAACTTGCCACTGCGAAATGTCGCGAAGATCTGAAGGATCGGAGCGAAATGAAAACCACTTTTTCGATCGCTTGGTCAAGCGTTCGTAGGAGAGAGCCAGGGCTTCATCGAGGCGCTGGTCGAGAAACCGCATCTCGAGAAGCTCGACGTTCGCGAATTCCAGAACCGTAAGTACGTCTTCCGCTTCCCTGTCGACAACGAGTGCAGCGTTCCAATCGACAATGACGATGTCCTCATTGCCGTAAGAAATGTGATGAGAGAGCGCGTCCCGAACCTCATCCTCAGAAAGCTGCTGCGTTTCCGCTCGGAGGACCTGGGCGATTTCCGTGGCGTACTTGCTGGTGAGGTCGCCAATCGAAACAGAACTCTCGAAGGCCTCAATCTGAAAAATGACGTAATCTTCGACGAATGGCGAAATGTTGAGCTTGGAAACGGCAGGCTGGATCACTTTCAGCAGATCTTCGACCCGGCGACGCGAGTCGTCAAACAGGCGCTGGTTTTCGTACAACTCCTGACTCATCGCCAGCAATTGGGAAAAGTCTCCGCTCAGTGGCCGGTGATAAATAACGCTGACGGCTCCAAAGTCGTATACGACTAACTCAACGCCTGCCTCCTGCGTAATGCGTAACGGCGGCGGACGAAATTCAAAATGTCGGGGCGTCCTCCGTTTGTGCTTGATGGTTTCCCGCTGCTTAAACGAAGTGATTCGCCGTTCGGCTTCATTCAGGTCAATCGAAAATGCGGCGTCGTACACAAAGAGGCTGTGACAGGTACCCCGGAGAATATGCGGGAGGCTGGTCATATATAAAAAATAGCAGAAAAAAACCCCGCGGCATCCGCCGCGGGGAAGGTGGGATGGTGGAGGAAACTCTAGTGTGCCGCGAAACAACCGAACACTGTTGATGATCGCCGATTCATTTAGAAGGTTAGCCGGAGCCCCAGTTGAGCCTGGCGGGGACCGCCGAAACGGTCTGTGCCGGGCGCAAACGTTGGAATGCCGGCTGAACTGTTGGCATAGGCATAACCGGTCGTTGGATTAATTGTGGTCTGAGGCTTTCCAAAAATGCTGTCGCCGTCGCCATTGAAGCTTTTGTTGCTGGCACGCGTCAGATTGAATCCTTCTATTGAAAATCCCAGTCGTGCGTTCTCCCCAATCCGGAATTCTTTAAGCAGGCGCACATCCCAATCGAAGAAGCTGGGAAGGCGAATGGAATCGCGAGAGACGACGTGGCCGTTGATTACGGGCCGGTCGTTATCTTTATTCCCATCGTTCTGCAGGTCCGTACCCAAAACGAACCTGCCGGGCAATCCTGTATGCGTGATCATTAAGCTGCTGATCGTGAATCCGCGACCAATGTCATAGAGTGCGTTGAAATTGGCATTGTGCCGAATGTCATTCTTCGCCCAGGCGGCATCGCCCTTCAGATAATATGTGTTCAGTTCATACTGGCGATTGAAGTCACGCTCATTTGAATCGTCGTCGCGATTACGGGCATAGGTGTAGTTAGCGCCGAATTGAACGCGGTGGTTCAGTCTTCGCTGAACGCTAATCCCTAACCCGTTGTAGCTGGAATGGCCAATCGACTGATTCACATTGAGTTGGCCTATCGACGGGTCCGGTCGCGTGATTACGGCCTTGACGGACCTGCCGGTGGCGTCCAGAAAAATCGGCCCTGAAGCGTTGTCATATCCTGAAGCGGGTACAAGCTTTCCTGTGGAATCAACAGTCGGATACACCGGAAAACCGTTAGCCAGAACTGTTGGCTGGAATAAATTCACATCCAGTCGCCGCTGAAGAGCCCAGGTTGAATTTCGATTGAATGCAATTGTGATTTTTGTCGCTTCATCGATCTGTTGCTCCAGCGCAATGGTGGCTTGTCCAGAACGAGGATTTCTGAAGGTCGGATCAAAGGCATAAATGGCACTGCTGCCGGCGATCTTCAAACTTGGGGGTAACAGGAGAATCGGTTGCGGCACAGTCAAGAACTTGAAGACGTTTGAATCGACGCTGCTGTCCAGAACGACGGTACTTGTCCCGTTATCTGTAAAGACACGCTGCATTAGATATGCGGGCGTACGCGCGTCGAAGAGTCCAGCGGATGCGCGAATGACGGTTTTGCCCCGACCGCCGACGTCATATGAAATTCCCAGGCGTGGCTGCCACATTCTGGTGTCGTTCGGAATCTGGCCGTTAATCGGATACAGCGGATTTGCCGGAGGCTGTGGATTGAATTGACCGTCCCATCGCAGTCCTGCAGTGAACGTTAAATCCCTGCGCAGTTTTATCGAATCGGTCACGAATAGGGCAGCGTCCTTCTGTGTTTCTGTAAACAACCCTTGTTTTCCGTTGGCCGCAATCGTTTGTTGGTATCTGGCGATCTTTGTAAAATCTCCGGCGCGAGCTGCAAGGTAATCGGCCAGTGTGTTGAATGTGTAGTCGCCGCCATAGTTCTTTTCGCGCTGCTGGCGTTCAGGTGTGAAGTTGAAATCACCGCCGAATTTGATGTTATGGATGCCGCGGGTCCAGCTCAGGTTGTCGAGCAGTTCAAAACGCTTTGCATCGTAAATGAACGTTCCGTCGGAATTGCCACCGATTACGCCAAAATCCAGAACGTCAACTTGAGCGAGCGGGCTAACGGGCTTCTGAATACGGTTGTCATAGTCCCACTGCACTCGAACATCGTTTAAAAGAGCTCGTGATAGCACCGAGGTCAGCCCAGCTTTGACGCCCTGGCTTGCTCGATCAAGGATGGTGTTGTTTGTCGAAGCGGCGTTGGTTTGGCCGCTGACGCCGCCGAAATTAAGTCCCTTTTGAGCGGCATACGTGTACTGCACATCCAACGATTGGCTGGAGCTGAATTGGAAATCGAGTCTTCCGAATCCGACGAGCGGATTGTTCTTTTGATCAAAGTTCCCTTGTTGGGCAAGGATGTCCTGCGGTACCACAACATTTCCGGAGGGCGAACTGAACTTTACGGTGTACGGGATGTTAACCAGATTCTTTTCCGCAGAACCGAAGAAGAACACTTTGTCCCTGCGGATCGGCCCACCGAACGCTCCTCCAAACTGATGCTGAGAGTTGCTGCTGCTGTCGTTGCCGAAGGCATCAGGCGATGTGAGATTTCCATTCCGGTTCTGGTAAAAGCCGCCTCCGTGAAACGCATTCGTCCCGGATTTCGTGACCACATTGATATAACCCGAATTCGTACGTCCGACCTCTGCTGACGCTCCGTTCAGCACCACCTGGAACTCGCGAACCGCCAATTGAGGAAAGAAGAACGCGGATTCCTTCGGCCCTCCGCCCCGCGGGCCACCCTGTAATGGATCGTTGAAGTCCGCACCGTCCAGGGCGATGTTGTTATTGATAGACCGCTGACCGTTGACCACGATTCCAAACCGGTTCGACTCCTGCGTCACGTTTGGGGACAACTGGACAAATTCCGTGAAGTTGCGCCCGCGAATGGGGAGGTCTTCGATAGCTTTTGAATTGATGCTGATGCTATTCGCATGATCCACGACATCGACGGCCTCTGGAACAACTTCAACAGAAACTTCCTCACTGATCGACGCAAGCTGGAGGGAAAGATTCAGCGTCTTTGTTTCACCCACGTTCAGAGCGACATTGCCGGCTACAGCCTTTCCGAAACCCGTCGCGATCGCCTCGACGCGATACGTGCCTACGAGCAGAGCTCCAACGCGGTACTGCCCCTCCTCGTTCGATTGAGTTTCACGCGCAAAACCCGTGCTCGTCTCGCGAACCGTGATAGACACGCCTGGAACAACGGCGCCGGAAGGATCGGTGATCCTGCCTTGTAATACGGCTCGACCCGTCTCGGATTGTGCGACAGCCAACGGGGCGCTGAGAAAAAGCAGAATAGTCGCAAGAATAGCTCGTTTCATGACACTCCTTAGTTGTATGGAATTCGGTCGTATGGAATTCGGTTGTGCGGCATCTTCAATCGTTGTTTGAGCCGAGCTCGAATCCGAGAGCCAGCCGCGTTTCGGCGCGTGCGGCCTCGAATTCTGCGATGAAGCGAGGATCGTTCATCATCAGACCGATGATCGCGTAGGCCACCGATTTGCTCGCGGCGACGTCGGTCGGGTAATGCACTCCGCAAACGAGACGGTTGTGCGCGTACTCATCTGCTCGGGCAAGAATGGCGTCACGTTTTTCCGGAACCATCATGGCCAGAACCAATGCCTCGAGATAGCCGGTCGTACCATGACCACTGGGGTAGGCGTAATCGCCCGGATCAGTCTTTACTTTGCAGACGGGCTTTAGAGTCTTATCGACGTTGTAAGGCCGCGATCGCCGGAAAAAATTCTTCGCAGGATTGACGATGATGCCTTCATTACCATGAACGTGATCACCGAGAGCTGCGGTGCGTGGCAGGCTCTCGCGTGTGAAGTCCGCTCCCAGGACATTCCTGAAAATAAAAATGTCTTCCTGTGCGTCATCGGCCTGGGCGTGCGCAATATCAGCAGCCGACCTGCTCTTCTCGAGTGCGTGCAGAAGTGCGAGTTCCTTGCGTGTCTGTTGAGAATTATCGGGAGGAGACATCGGCAGGACGGAACCGACATTCAGTTGCTCAGCCGCTACAAACGGCTCAGGTATTGGCGTTGGTGAAATCGATTGAGCGAATACAGTGTTGGTCGTAACGGCAAATAAGAGAAGTCCGAGTCTGCTTTTCATGAAGCAGCAGACTAGCGGACCGATATGGCGGGGCTGTTATTTTCCGGTTAACGCGCGGTTACAAAGATGAATTTTCAACGCTGCGTGATCTCGACGATACGTCGTTCGATGAACATTCTGACGGAAGGGTTAAGAGAGATCGATCGGGCAAAGTCTCGGTCGGCTTCTGCCTTGTCTCCCTGTTGGAGTCGGACGAGACCGCGATTGGCGTAAGGCTCAGGACGACGTGAATTGATTTTTATCGCGCGGTTGAAGTCAGCGATGGCTCCCTCGACATCACCCTTCACCAATTTTGCAATTCCGCGATTGTTATACGCCATCGCGTCACTGTGATCGTTCTTTACGACCTGATCGAAGTCCGCCAATGCGCCGTCTAGGTCGCCCCGATTGAGACGAAGATTACCGCGATTGTAGAAGACTGTGGTCAATCTCGGGTTGATGGCGAGCGCTGAGGCCCAATCCGAGAAAGCCTCGTCATCCTCCGACAGCAATGCATGAATGTAGGCACGATTCGCGTAGGCCTCTGCGCATTGCGGCGTGATTTCGAGCGTTCTGCTGAAATCCTCTATGGCTCCGGAAAGATCGCCGGCCCCCTGTCGGGCGAGACCACGCTTGAAATAAGCAGGAGCGTAATCCGGAGCGAATTGGAGGGCGATACCGTAGGTCTTGATCGCTCGATTGAAGTCGCCTTCGCTCGCCAATTTATCGCCCAGTTCGACATAGGATGCGGCCGTGGCGTTCCGCGTCTCAGCCGCATAAAGTTGCGCCGACGTTCCGATAATGCTTGTAAGGCAAATGCCCAAAAGGACCGACTTGCTCATCGCTTTTCATGCTGTATTACCCCATGTGACGGAACAATTGGTAGCAAATTCATCAATTATTCACATTTTTGTAACAAATTATTGGCAACTGCCAGGTCATCGACTGCAACAACAAAAAAGCCGCGAATCGAACGATTCGCGGCTTTTTTGTCGGACCTGTTTACGGAATTAGAAGTTCAGCCTTAGAGCGAACTGTATCTGGCGCTGGGTGCCCAGACCGACGCTTCTTTCAACCGTCGATGTCATAACTCCGAATGTTGAACTTGCCAGGGACTGACCGGGCTGTGTTGTTAACCTGCCCGTAGCATCGGATGCAGGAGCCAGCGTCGCCGGCGGAGCTGCAAAGTTCACGAAGTTGAAGATGTTGAATATTTCCGTGCGAAATTCGAAGTTCATCGATTCGCGGATTGGGAACCTTTTGTTCATTACCAGATCGATCTGACGGAAGTTCGGGCCGCGGGCGCCGTTTCTGCGGAAGTTGCCGAACGTGCCCGGCTTGGGAACTGTAAACGCAGCAGGGTTGATCAGCGCCCGGTCGTTGTTGAGATAGAGCGGAACACCGGGAACCAGATCCGGTCGGCGCTGCGAGCGGGATGAACCGCCGCCTGGCGTGTTGACGACTGCAGTGCGTCCGGCGCCGGCGGTCGTATATACAACTCCCGCTGCATCAACGAACGCCACATCGGGACGCGTAATCAGGACGTTCACAGGCAGGCCGCTGCGGGCGTTGGCGATCCCTCCGACTTCCCATCCGCCCAGGATTGCGTTTCCAATCGACCCGAGATCCTTCTTCTTGCCGGCACCGAGAGGAAGCGCGTAGACGAGGCTCGCGTTGAAATTGTGACGAATGTCGAAGTTGTTGTAACCGTTTTCGTAGTCAAATTCGCTGAGTGCTCTTGCGTTGTTACCGGCCGATGTGGCTTCGTTCGATCCGGCGCTGTTTCCATAGCTGCGGCCGAACGCGTACTGCGAATTCATCGTCAAGCCAGTGCTGGAGCGGCGAACCACCGACAACTGAAGAGCACGGTAATGGTCCTGGCCTCCGCTGGTCTTGTAATCGATCTCAGCGAATGGACGCAGAGGAGCAACTCCCGGTCCCTGAGGGATGTCGAATTCACGCGTAAGCACCCCTGTGGCCGGATCGACCGACACGATTCGGTTGGCAATACTTCTCAGGAAAAGTCTTCGTCCCTGGCTGCCGACGAATGCCGCCGTCACCGCAACTCTGCCCGGCAATTCCTGCTGGACCGAGAAGCTGTACTGATAGACCTGTTCGGGAACCTTGTAATCCGGGGCGTATGCGCGCGGAGCGAACTGCCTGTTATTGACGTTAGTGATGAAGTTCGCGCGAACCGCATTGACGTCGATCGGAAAGGCGCCGCCATTGACGAGAGTGTTGATCAGGTCGCTCTCGATGGGTTGCAACAAGTCTTCCGTCTGGCCCGGCCCATAGAAAATGCCGAAACCGCCACGGATCGCAGTTCGGTCGGTCGGTGCAAAGCTCAATCCAAGGCGCGGTCCAAAGTTGCCTTTCGACGACTGGTAGAAAGTGTGAGTGGGCGGCAGAAGTTTGCCCGCGTTAATGTCGAATTGAACATTCAGGTCACGATCTTCGCGGAGAGGCGAATAGTATTCGTACCGCATGCCATAATTCAACGTAACTTTGGAATTAAGCTTCCATGCGTCCTGTGCGTACCAGATGTAGTATTCCTGCTTCCCAAGACGTTGGCCAGTCGCTCCATTGTTGAACACACTCGGGTCCGACAAATCGCCGACGTATCGATAACTGGCAAGACGATTCGCCAGGAAATCCGGAAGGCTGTTATAGGTGTATTGCGTTCCGCCGTTGCGGTCGGTATAGAAGCGCACCAGGCGAATTTCGCCGCCGACCTTGGCGGTGTGATTGCCGCGAATGTATGACAGATTGTCAATGTACGAGGTCGTCCACGGCGTGTACGGTGCTCCGCGGCCATTGGCCTGGCTGTTGAGGCGTACAAGGCCGCCCGCCACCGCGATACCGGTGCTATTACCCTGGCCGGGGATTCCGGTATTCGATGCCGCGCCGGTAACGTTGATCGAAATCGCGGAAGTGTCAAAGCCATTTACGACCTGAGATTTCCCGAAACCTCGAGTCAGTGCCCCGTTGTAGCCGATTTTTGCCTCGTTCACGATCCTCGCGCCAATTACCGATTGCAGCGCCACGACGCCATTTTGCGGGAATGTGCGAATCTGCAATTGCCGCCCGCTGACGCTCTGGGGTTGAATGTTAAAACCCTGGTCGCGGAAGAAACGCGTGTAAAGAGAATGGTTGGCGTTCAGCTTGAAGTCGAGCCGCGCGCCGAACGAATTTTCGTTCACCGTGTTGTTGCCAACAAGCCGAACGATATCAAAATTCGGATCTGCGGAACCGCCCGGGATGATCGTGGCCTTGGGATCCTTGAAGGCATCGATGATTGATGCAACGGCCGGCACTGCCTGTGATTTTGCGAAAGCACTCGGAGCCGCTTCAATAAGATTGACACCGTTGCGCAGCCGGTAACCTTCATAGCTGCCAAAAAAGAAAACCTTATCTTTAACGATCGGACCGCCCACCGAGCCGCCGAACTGATTCATACGCAACGGGGCTTTTGCCCTGTCAAAAAAGTTACGTGCATCGAGCTTGTCGTTACGGAGATATTCAAACACCGAGCCGTGAAACACATTGCCGCCCGACTTCGTCACTACGCTGACCTGTCCGCCGGTGCCAGTTCCGTATTCGGCCGGATAGTTGTTCGATTCGACACGGAACTCCTGAACGTTCTCGAGACTGCTCTGCAATCGGAACGGTGAAGCCAGCTCGCCGCCCACGACCCCCGGTGCGGCATCCACGATTCCCGTACCTTCGATCCCGTCGTACCGGACGGCATTCTGCTCGACCGCGCGACCGTTGAATCGGATGTCGCCGAATGTGCCGGCGCCCGTGTTTTGCGCACCCGGAGCCTGAAGGTACAACTGTGAAAGCTGCCGGCCGTTGATGGGAAGGCTTCCGACTTCGCGAACGTCAACGTTGGCGCTCATGCTGGCAGAACTCGTATCG
>Ga0075425_100005149_pt1 | contig 13556 bp, 13 predicted proteins | sample SoiMethybrSBSTD4_FD_75300 | JGI IMG/M metagenome (GOLD analysis project Ga0075425, IMG submission 75300) | Bulk soil microbial communities from a Populus tree surrounding site in Tennessee, USA - Soil MetaG P. TD hybrid SBSTD4 | ecosystem: Environmental > Terrestrial > Soil > Tree plantation...
GGGTGCAAAGGAGGCTTATATGCCATGCTATTTGAAAAAGGGCCGCGCACCTGAACAGAACTCTGCTGACGCAGAGAAGGTTCGGCAGATCGTAGCCTCTATTCTCGCCGACATAGAAAGCCGCGGCGAGACTGCTCTTCGGGAAATCTCGGAGAAATTTGACAAGTGGAATCCACCGGCGTTCCGACTCTCAGACCGCGAGATTGAGGGTTGCCTGGCTCAACTTACCACGCGCAACATCGAGGATATTAAGTTTGCGCAAACGCAGATACGCAACTTCGCGCAAGCGCAGCGCGCTTCACTTACAGATCTCGAGGTCGAGACCCTGCCGGGAGTGGTTCTGGGGCACAAAAACATCCCGGTTGAATCCGTCGGCTGCTACGTTCCCGGTGGGAAGTATCCGATGGTGGCTTCTGCCCACATGAGCGTGGTAACCGCGAAAGTGGCAGGCGTGCCGCGCGTGATTGCCGCCTCGCCTCCTTTCCATGGTCAACCGAGTGCTCCGGTGGTTGCCGCCATGCACCTGGGTGGAGCGGACGAAATTTACTGCATGGGTGGTGTTCAGGCCATTGCCGCGATGGCGTTTGGCACCGCGAGTATTGTTCCTGTCGCCATGGTGGTAGGGCCGGGTAACGCGTACGTTGCCGAGGCCAAACGCCAGCTCTTCGGCCGGGTAGGGATTGACTTGGTCGCGGGACCGACTGAAACGCTCATTATTGCGGATGACACCGCGGATGGCGAGATCTGCGCCACCGATCTTCTGGGTCAGGCCGAGCATGGCTTTAACACGCCCGCCATTCTTCTGACCACTTCGGAGAAGCTCGCTCAGGACACTCTCGCCGAGATAGAGCGGTTGCTGCCTAAGCTGCCCACCGCGGAGTTTGCCTCGGTCTCCTGGCGTGATCATGGTCAGGTGATAGTGTGCGACTCCGATGAGGAAATGGTGCGGGAGGCGGATCGAATCGCGTCGGAGCACGTCCAGGTGATGACCCGGAACCCGGCCTATTTTCTGCACAACATGAAGAACTATGGCGCGTTGTTTCTTGGCGCGCGCACAAACGTGGCCTACGGGGACAAGGTAATTGGTACGAACCATACGCTACCAACCGGCAAAGCCGCGCGCTACACGGGCGGTCTGTGGGTCGGCAAGTTTCTGAAGACTTGCACATATCAGAAGGTACTCACGGACGAAGCCTCAGCCACGATTGGCGAGTACTGCTCCCGCTTGTGCATGTTGGAGGGCTTCTTCGCGCATGCCGAGCAGGCCAATATCCGGGTACGCCGCTATGGCGGCCGCACCGTCGGCAGTGCCGCTGCGGCAGATCCGCGCTGCGCTTAGTGTGTGTTCAAGCGCAGTAGCAGTTGACGGGAGAGACGAATGCTGAGACGCACATTCATGCAGGTCACAGCCGGAGCCGCGACGGCGCTGGCGCTGGAACCGCGGGTACTTGCCGAGGGGCAGGAACCCAAAACTCCCGTGGTCTATCCTGATCCGGCGGTCGAGGTGGTGGATCCGCGTTTCGCGAAATACAAAGTCAACAATGCAGCCGTCGAGCGGCTATACACGGGGGCGCGGTGGGCGGAAGGTCCCGTGTGGTTTGGCGACGGACGATACCTTGTTTTCAGTGACATCCCCAACAACCGAATGTTGCGCTGGCTCGAGGACACCGGAGAAGTCAGCGTCTTCCGCAGCCCGTCGAATTACAGCAACGGCAACACTCGCGACCGGCAAGGCAGGCTGGTTACCTGTGAGCATGACGCCCGCCGGGTAACGCGAACCGAATACGACGGCACAATCACCGTTCTCATCGACGAATTCGAGGGCAAGAAGCTCAACGCGCCGAACGATGTAGTGGTCCATTCTGACGGGGCCATCTGGTTCAGCGACCCTGGCTACGGCATCATGTCGAATTACGAAGGCCACCAGGCTCCCTTCGAGCTGCCGGCCAATGTTTACCGGCTCGACCCGCAAACCCGCAAAGCCGCCGTCGTTGTCAGCGGGTTGGATAAGCCCAATGGCCTCTGCTTCTCGCCCGACGAGAAGCGGCTCTACGTGGTGGATACGGGAATCCCAAAACGCGCCGACGACCCCCATCCCATTTTCGCCTACGATGTTGAGGATGGGGTGCGCCTAAAAAATAAGCGCCTGTTCGTGAATATGGCTCCGGGAACATCCGATGGCATCCGTTGCGATGTGGACGGGAACGTTTGGTCTGCGGCAGGGTGGGTGGGGGAGGGTTACAACGGTGTGCACGTATTCGCGCCCGACGGCACGCTGATCGGAAAAATTCACCTGCCGGAAACCTGCGCCAACCTCTGCTTCGGCGGCGCCAAGAGGAACAGGTTGTTCATGGCTGCGAGCCAATCTTTATACGCGGTGTATGTCGAAACCCAGGGCGCCCAGACACCCTGACCTGAGCGACCTGGTGGTGACTAATGTTCACTGCCAGCCACTCCGCTGGACCGCGGCGGAATGTACACACGTGACCGCGACTGGCACCGATGAGCCATTCCGCGCGCCAATGCATGTACCTACCATCGCAGTATGTCTGAGCAAGAAATCCGCAATGAGCTGCTGCTTTTGCTGGTTAGTCGCTACGAACAGCAGCGCGATCAGTATATGACGCTGTCCAAGCAAACCATTGATTGCTCCTTTGCCCGCTGGGCTGTCGCCGAATTGAGAAATGCGGGCCTGGTGGAAGAGCAGGTCCGAGGGGTGATCCGGCTGACGGCGGTTGGCTACATGAAGTACAGGAGCGTACCGCCTTCCTATGCGGACGCGGTCTGAACCACGTAGCGAAGCCGCTAACTCCACACCTGCGGTTCCCTCTCTCCGAGGGGTACATGCTCGTTAGTAATCTGCCCTGACTCACTGATTCCATCGCATATTGCTCGGCATGAGTTCCCCCTTCCGGCCGGCACGGGACATCCGACAACTGCCGTGCGACGGCATGCCTTCCGCCACCATACGGTTCGGGGACGGGCAGCGCTCATCCGCCAGACTTCAGACCATTTCTGCCAAGGGCGGACTGCTGCGGGTGCTCAAACCGCTCAGTCCCGGGTCAGTGGTGGAATTGATGTTCTCGACCCACGTTGGTCCCATACTGGCCATGGCGGAACTGCTCAGCCCTCGTGCAGCCTCGCCCATCGGCTTGCAGCCTTTTCGTTTCATCACGATTGAGCGTTCCGAGCTGCGAACTCTGCGGGCTGCGATTGCCTCGTCCTAGAACCCGGCAGGAGGCGGCACAATATCGCTCTCCTTGAACGGCCATCGCTTGCGGCGCCTCTCCCAAATCCTCACATCTCCAGGTGACTGCAATCACTGCGGCATCAGCAGTGGCAGGCGAAGATGAAGCAAAGATCTTTGCATAGCAGAAATGTTTGCCCCGATAACCTCACTCTCCACCGCTCTATCGGAGGCCGTTATGAAAATCCGCAAAATTATGACCAAGGCTCCCACTTATTGCACGCCCTCTTGTACCGCCGAAATGGCAGCCAGCCTCATGCACCAATCTGATACCGGCATTCTGCCCGTGGTGCAGGATTCTCTCGACCTGAAGCTCATTGGGGTTGTCACCGACCGCGACCTGTGCCTGGCCGTGATTGCCGCCCGCCGTGACCCGGCGCACACCGTGGTGAATGAGTGCATGAGCCGCAATCCCCTGTGCCTCGGTCCGGACGACGACATCAAGCAGGCCATGGACCTGATGGCCGAGCACCAGGTTCGCCGCCTTCCTGTGGTGGATGAGCACGGCAAGGTTGTAGGTATGGTGTCCCTGGCCGACATCATCGAACAGGACGCCGTCAGCTTTGAGGTGCTGGCGGGCGCACTGAAAAAGATCTGCGCCCCTTCTCGGGCACTGAACGTCAAGCGCGCCCGCGTGGCGTGACCAGGAATCGGGCCGACGGCAGAAAGGAAACAGCTATGAAAAGGACAATCCTGTGTCTCTCCTTCGACGAAATTGTCTCGGCAAGCCGGCGTTCCGCCCTCGAACAAGCAGGCTACGTCGTGATCCCCACCACCAAGGTTGCGGACGCTCTGGAAATGCTGGCGTCAGTGGCCTTTGACATGATCATCATCGGCCATCGCTTCTCCACCGCCGACAAAAACAGACTGGCAGCGGAGGCCAGGGAGAAGGGAATCCCCGTGCTGCTCATCTGCGGAGCTTCGGCGGATGCGGAGGTCTCAGCGGATGTTCGCGTCTACGCTCTGGAAGGGATCGAGGGCATGATGGCTGCCGTGGCCAAGCTGCTCCCCACAACCTCTGCCGCGGCCCCTGCCCGCGCTGCTTGACCGGGCCGCCTTTGCCGAAAAGCGCTCCCAAGGGCGGCGGCGGGGCAATTTGCCCATCCTGCAATTCTTGCCTGCACCGGGCAAAAACTGCCCCCTCAACCGCCTTCTCGTCTACTTCGCCCGAAAGGTAAGTTCCTCAATTCACTTTAGTTACTTGCCGGCCAGCCAATTGGCGTAGAGGATGCTCTCTCATTGGCAGAAATGAAACAGCCGCTGCTGATTACTTTCGTAATCTTTCGGCCTTTGTGCCGCATGCTGGGAGCTTGAGTCACTCTCTATGTCTCGTCCATGTAATTTTCCAGGAAAACTACTGCTTGCAATAATGGCCCTGATTGCCATGGCCGCGGCGCAGTCCGTGCCCGCAGCGCCTTCGCAGGCCGATACCGGTTTCACCTCCTACGTGGAGTTTGACGGCACCTCCAACGCCGAAGGCCAGGTCTACCGCCTCAACTCCAGCGTGGGCTACAGCTTCACCCAGCACTTTGGTGTAGATGTGGGCGTGCCCCTTTATTTTGTGCGTCCGTCCGGTTCCGTTACCGGAACCACTGGCGCCACATCCAGCAATGGTGTGGGTAATCCGTACCTGGATCTGCGTTTGAAGTTCCTGAATCCCGCGGTCAACTTTGGTTCGGTGCTCACCGGATACGCCCCTGCCGGCGACAGCAAGCTGGGCCTGAGCACCGGGCGCGCCACCTTCGACTGGACGAATCACTTCGATCACTCATTCAATAATCTGACGCCCTTCTTTGAGGCCGGCTTGTCCAACACCGTGGCCGATACGCAGCTATTCCTGCGGCCCTTCACCAGCCTGGGTATGAACTCCCACTTCCAGGGCGGCGCCAGCTATCAGGTGGGGAGATATTTCAACGTGGGCGCGTCGGGTTACGACATTCAACCCTTTGGCCAGCAGACTCTATTCAGCAAGGTGGCGAAGGGGCAGGTCGCAGCGCCATCCCGCGGCAACCCGTTCCAGAACAATCAGCAGGTTACCGGTACCTCTGATCTGGCCTACGACAACGGCTTTTCCGCCTGGATTGGCGCCAGCCCCTCACCATTCCTGGACATGCAGTTGGGGTATACGCGAAGCATTCAGTATGAGTTGAATTCGGTCTCATTCGGCATAGGCGTCAATGTAGGACGCCTGTACCACAGAAGCGCGAGCAAGTGAGAGCAGTCGCAGCACGCAAGGAGGACAATAACCCTATGAAGCAGTTGCAGATCACAGTTCTGGTATTGGCGGTGATGTTGTGCGGTATTCCCGTATTTGCCCAGCACGGCCACGGTATGGGCCCGGGCGGCGGCATGAACCCAGCGATGGGCGAGGGCGGCTCGCACCGCATGAACCCTAATTTGTCGCCTTCAACCCACGGCGTGACCATGACCCAGCAACTGAATAAGAACACGGCCCTGGCGGGTAAGATCCACACCTTGACCGGCATGTCGGCGCAGGATGCTTGTTCCGGATTCAAGAACCTGGGCCAGTGCGTGGCCGCAGCTCACGTCAGCCAGAACCTGGGCATCGGCTTTGCCTGCATGAAGGCGGATATGACTGGTGTGGCCGCCCCGACCAGCGCGAATTGCCCTGCCGTCAAAGGCGCCGCGAGCACCAAAGGCATGAGCCTGGGCAAAGCCATCCAGACGCTGCAGCCCACCGCGAACAGCAAGCTGGAGGTCAAGAAAGCGAACAAGCAGGCCGACCAGGACATCAAGGAAAGCAGCAACTCTTAGGACATCTGCAGCCGTCGACACTCAAGCCCCGCGATCTGCGGGGCTTTTTTTCATTGGATAGGAAACTTGAGAGGCTTAGCGTTTCAACTTCGTACCAGTCACATGAACCGGCGCGCCTCTTAGTCTCGCAAAACGCGGGCGGGGTCAATCCTGGTGGCGTGCCAGGCCGGCCATAGGCAAGCTGTGATTGTGGCGCTCGTCATCACCGCCAATGCCAAGCCAAAGGCACGAAGATCGTACGGGCTGACGTTGTAGAGCAGATCCCCCATCAACCGAGTCAACGCAAGTGCCACTGCCGTTCCGAAGACGATGCCAATCGCAGTCAAGGCCAATCCACGCGAGATCACCACTCGCAGCAGGTTCGAGGCTCCCGCCCCCAGGGCCATGCGCAGGCCTAGTTCACGGGTGCTCTGCGAGACCGTATAGGACATCACGCCATAAATGCCGATGGCAGCGAGAAGCAGGGCCAGGCCTCCCAGAATTGCCACCAGGGTTACGGCCACAAGTTGGGGCGAGGTGGAACGATCCACTTGTTCCTGGAGCGTAATAATCTCGTACAGCGCAAGGTTTGGGTCCAGGGTGTGCACTTCACGGCTCAATGCCGTGGCAATGGTGCGCAGAGGCTGCGTGGTGCGGATATTCAGGTTCGGGCTCTTGGCAAAATCCTGCCGCAGGGGAACGTAGAAAAATGGGCGGGGAACCTCCCGCATGCTTTCGTATTTGGAGTTGGCTGCGACACCCACAACGCGAACCCAGCGGCCGTTTACCTGTAACCGCCGCCCGATGGGATCCTGCCCGCCCCAATAGCGGTCAACCATCGTTTGGTTCACCACCGCGACCAGCGAAGCATTCTCGTCATCGGTCCGCGTGAATTCGCGGCCGGAGAGGAGTGGGATGCCCATCGTGGCGAAATAGTCGGGACTCACCTGGTTGTAGTCAACGCTGGGCTGCTCCCCAGGGCGAGGCTGGTATCCATCTACGGCGATGGGTGTTGAAGAGTACGAGATATAGCCGAGGGGAGTTATGCGCGCGAATGCCGCCGCTTCCACGCCCGGCAGCGACCTGACCCGATCAAGCAACTGATCCTGAAACGCTTTGGCCTGCTCCTCGCTGTATCCCGCGGCGCCTATGGAAACCTTGGTTGTGAGCACCCGAGTGGTTAAGAAGCCCGGGCTGGTGTTGCGAATCTTCTCCAGACTGCGCAGCAGCAATACCGTTCCCACCAGCAACACGAAGCTCAGGCACACCTGAACAATAACCAGGCTGGAGCGGACCCATGCTCTGCTGCGGCTGCCGGTCACGCTCGGGGAATCTGCTTTCAGAGCTCCGGAAACATCAAGGCTCCGCGTCTCCAGCGCTGGAATCAACCCGACGATCAGGGTGGTCAGGAGGCAAATGGCGACGCTGAGGGCCAGCACCCGCCAATCAATTTCCCCGGGTAAGTGCATGGAGATTCCAGAGCGCGCAGGGAAGAGCAAAATCAGCGCATGCCGGCACCAGTAGGCGACCAGGAGTCCACAAGCCGCACCCAGGGCGGAAACGATCAGAGCCTCGGTGAGAAGCTGCCGCAACACGCGTCCATACCTCGCCCCCAGCGCCAGCCGAACATTTATTTCGCGACGGCGGCTGAAGGACCGCACCAGCAGCAGGTTACCTACGTTGGCAGAAGCGATGAGCAGCACAGAACCCGCCACCCAGAACATGATCTTGAGCGTAGGAAGCAGAGTACTGGCATCGTTGAAGGGTGTTTCCCACAAAGGCCAAAGCTTGATGCCCCGCCCCCGGTTGGTGGCGGGATAGGCTGCCTCCAGGCGCTGCGCTATGGCAGAGACTTCCTGCTGCGCCTGCTGCCGGGAGACCCCGGGCTTGAGTTTGGCGTAGGATTCGATCCAACGCGCGCCCCGGTCCTCCAGCTTGTATCCGCCGGCTTCGAAGTCCTCCTCCATTGACGCCGGAACCCAGAAGTTCATCGCCCAACCTACGAAAGTTCCGTAGAACTCCTTGGGTGTGACCCCGACAATGGTGTACACCCCGCTGTTCAGGCGCTGAGTCTTGCCAATAATCTGCGGATCACCTTTAAAGCGGCTTTGCCAGAGCTGATAACTGATTACGATGACCGGATGGGAATTGCGCCCCACGTCTTCGCCCGCTTCGAAGCCGCGCCCCAGAATGGGATGAACGCCGATGGCGTCGAAATAGTTGGCGGAGACAATGCTGCCCGTTGTGACCTCGGCCCGCTCACCGATACTCAGAGTGCCGCCGGTAATCTTGGTCACAAAGGTGGTTTCGCATAGCGTGCAACCTCGCTGCAGGTCCAGGTAGTCGGGCCAGGAAAGCGGGCCGCCCCGCTCTTCGCCAGGGGAAGTGCCGCCGATTGCGACCAGGCGTTCCTGATGCGCCACCGCAGGGTAGGGTCGGAACAGGGTGCCTTCGATCCAGCTGAAAACGGCGGTGTTGGCGCCGATGCCCAGGGTAAGACAGGAAAGTGCCAGCACAAAAAAACCGGGGCTGCGGCGCAGTTGCCGCAGACCGTAGCGCAAATCCTGAACAAAATTTTCGATCATGTTCACTCCGCGTTTCTCTCGGCACTCCTCTTCTATCTGCGTTAAACCGCCTAGAGCCCGCAGCGCAGCGTAACGGGCCGCTTCCGGCGACATTCCGCGCGCCATGTTCTCCTCCGTCTGCAGCTCGAGATGATCCCGGAGTTCCTCGTTCAGTTCCTGGTCTGCTCGCTTGCGAAGAAAGAGAGAACGCAACCGCAAGGGCACGGTATATAGCCATTGTTGGCAGCTCATCCTCAGGCCTCGCTCATCTTGACGACGCTGGAGATAGCAGCGGAAAGCCTATTCCAGTTGGCGGCCTCTTTTTCGAGCTGCTTACGCCCCAACCGGGTCAGGGAATAGAACCTCGCGCGGCGGTTGCTTTCACTCACCTTCCACTGAGCGCTGATCCATCCTTGCTGCTCCAGTTTGTGCAACGCCGGGTAAAGCGACCCGTCGCTCACCTGCAGCACCTCGCCGGAGATCTGTTTCAGGCGCTGGCTGATCGCCCAGCCATTCAGCGGCTGCAGAGCCAAAATTTTCAGGATCAGCATGTCCAGGGTGCCCTGGACCAGATCCGAAGGCTTGCTCACGTCGGTCTCCTCTCGGTTACCGAGTTAGACTACGCCGGGGGCCACCGGTGAGCAAGGAATTCAACAAAATGTTTGGGGTAAACCTGGACGTCGGTGGCGCCCATTCACGACAGGGAAAGCTGATAATGAGCGTAGGATTTTGTGATTCGCGCCGGCAAACGCCCTAGTGGCCGGCTATCTCAATCGGGCGGGAAACTTTTGCTCCCAATCCAGAAATCCGCCAGCGATTTGAGGTTCTTGCGATAGCTCCGCGCCACCGGGTATTCATGCCCTCCCTTGAGCCGTACACGATATTCTCCGGTGGCATGAGGATGAATCTCCTCCACCATCGAGCTATTTACCAGAAACGACCGATGAATCCGGATGAACCCGTAAGGCTTAAGTTTCTCCATCAGGCCGGAAATGGATTCCCGCAGAAGGTAGGAGGTCGGTCCCTTCTGGAGCAACACGTAGTTTCCCTCGGCGTGGATGGAGACGATCTGGAGCAGATCGATAAAAAGAATTCTTCCCTTTTCCTTGACCGCAATCCTTGGGGGGCCGGGTCGCACCGTGTCCCCAATAATTGGAAGTCCGTCAAACATTCTCATTGCCGGTTGAGTGGCGTTCATGTTCATCGCCTTCCCAAGCTTACGATCAGGATCGTATGATCCCGCGCTTGCCGTTCTCTTGCCTTACTTCGCCAGGGCGTCGCGGTTCTCTTTCGCCCAATTGCTATCCGGCAGCACTGCCTTCATTGGTGGCCCGCCTTGAGTTCCGCAGGCACACGGCCCTTCCATCTTGGCTTCCGTCATGCAGGAGCAGGACTGCGTCCCCAGGCAGGCACAAACGTAGACCACCTTCTCTTTAGCCTTGGCCTTCTTTTTTGAGCCGCCCGAGGGCGAAGTCGCGCTTGAAGAAAGCAAGGCCAGCAGGACAAGGGAAAGAATGGCTCCGGTAATCTCATGCGGTGTCTCATAGCCTTCTCCCCTTATGCGCCTCTTGCGCGGAAGGAAAGAATGACATTGAAAATGGCATTGTTCAATAGCCACTTGACACCTTGCTTGCAATGCCATTATGTTGCGCCCATGAAGCGAGCTCCTTCCGGATTGGCCCCCATCATTCAAGTCCAAAAAGGCGCCTCAAATTCGCTATACCGGCAGGTTTACGAGGGCTATCGCAAAGCGATTGTGGACGGGAGCCTGCGCCCAGGCCAGCGGGTGCCCTCTACCAGGGTGCTGGCCTCGGAATTGGGTATCTCGCGCATGCCGGTCTTAAACGCTTACTCGCAACTCCTGGCAGAAGGTTATTTCAAAGGGCGGGTTGGCTCTGGGACAGTAGTTTCCAAATCGCTGCCCGATCGAATGGGCAAGATCGGGCCTGCCACAGCCGAGTCAAAACGGCCTGATCAGCAACGTCGGCGCGTTGCGAAGCGCGCTTCAAAGCTTGCCAGTGCGGAGGGCTTTTACAGGTCACGCGGCCTGGGGCCCTTCAATGTGAGCCAAATAGGTTTCGATTGCTTTCCGCTGACGTTGTGGAACAGCCTCGTAACCCGCCATGCTCGCAATGTGCAAGCCAAGGCGCTTGACTACGGTGATCCCATGGGATTGAAGGAGCTTCGAGAAAGCATTGCCGAATACCTTCGCATTGCCCGGGGAGTGCGCTGCGAGGCTCGACAAATCTTGATCGTCAGCGGCTCGCAGCAGGGCTTAGAAATAACCACTCGAGTCTTGTTAGACCCGGGAGACCGGGTGTGGATGGAGGAACCGGGCTACAGGTTTGCGCGCAGCGTTTTCGCTGGCGCTGGATGCGTGGTTGTCCCAGTTCGGGTTGATGGGGAAGGACTGAATGTCGCCGCCGGCGCCAAACAATGCGCCGGCGCGCGGGCGGTGCTGGTTACGCCCTCTCATCAATACCCTCTGGGCGTGACCATGAGCGCTTCGCGGCGGCTGCAATTGCTGGATTGGGCTGAAAGCAATGGTTCCTGGATTATCGAGGACGACTATGACAGTGAGTACCGCTACGAAGGCATGCCGGTGACGTCGTTGCAAGGACTCGACCGGAATTCACGTGTTGTCTACATCGGAACCTTCAGCAAAGTGCTGTTCCCCTCTTTGCGGCTCGGGTACTTGGTCATCCCGGAAGATCTGGTGGAGCGGTTTCTTGCCGCCCGCTTCGCGCTGGACATTGGTCCACCAACATTTCATCAGGCAGTGCTGGCCGATTTCATTGGCGAGGGCCATTTTGCGCGCCACATCCGCCGCATGCGATTGGTCTATGCCGAGCGCCGCAACGCTCTGATTGCGAATCTACAGGATCAATTCGGGTCCATGGCGGAGATAACGGGGGCGGGGGCGGGCATGCATCTTTCGGTGGTGCTCAACGGAATTCCAGATCGGGAACTTAGCCTGCGCGCCGCACAGGAGAACTTGTGGTTGGCGCCTCTCTCTAACTTTTACTTGGGGAAAGCGGTGCAACAGGGATTCATTTTGGGATTCGGGAGCACGTCAGTAGAGCAGATGCCCGCCGCGATCCGCAAACTGCGGGCCTTGGTGCGTCCCAGGAGTGTCGCGTAAGCTCTCAAATAAGTTTCGTGGATGGTCGGCAATTCGGGTCTTAGCTAGACCCTGGGTTCCGGTTTGCCCGTCATCCCGCCTGTAAATTGCTCACATCATCCCCCTCGCGGTATCCTCATCCACCCATGGAGGACCTATGCTTAGGTCTTTTGCTCGCACCTTTGCTTCGTCCGGGATCTTTCTGTTACTCCCACTGTTCGGCCAGGCGCAAGCTTTGGGTTTTTCTGTCGGCACTGCCACTGCCGCTCCGGGCCAGAAATCAATGGGCTATTTGGAAGTCCCCGCTGGTGTCGACGCCGCTACGAATATCCCTGTCATCGTCATCAACGGCGAAAAGCGTGGTCCTGTCCTGGCGCTTGTCTCTGGTGCCCACGGTACTGAATATACCTCCATCATCGCGATTGAAAAACTTATCAACCTACTGGATCCCTCTCAAATCGCGGGCAGCGTTATCCTTGTCCCGCTCGTCAATATTCAATCCTTCGAACAAAAGGTCCCCCACGTTAACCCCATCGATAACAAGAGCATGAATCGCTTCTACCCCGGGAAAGCCGATGGGACGCAAACTGAACGTGCGTCCTTTCTCATCACCAAACAAGTGGTCGATCGATGTGATTATCTTATCGACTACCACGGCGGCGATCTCGACGAGAGCCTCCGCCCTTACGCATACTGGGCACCTACTGGCAAGGAGACCCAAGACCGTATCTCCAAAGAGATGGTCCTCGCCTTCGGACTCGACCACATCATCATATGGCGCGACCGTCCCACCGACCTGAGCGCCACTCGCTACCTCGACAACACCTCTACTACTCGCGGCAAACCTTCCATCGTCGTCGAAGCTGGCTATTCCGGCACCGTCGAAGCGGATGACGTGGCCCTTCTCGTCGACGGGACACTCAGCACTATGCGTGCTCTCAAGATGCTTTCCGGAAACCCTCGGCCCATCGATAATCCCGTCTGGCTCGACAGAGTCGTGGATGTCTTAGCCGACGGCCCTGGCATTTGGTATCCGCTTGTAAAGCGTGGTGCCTATGTCCAGGAGGGCATGAAAATTGGCTTTGTCACCGACTATTTCGGCAAAGTCATACTCGAAGCTCGCGCTCCGGTCTCCGGTATCATCTTGCACATCAACGCGGTTCCATCGCTCAAAAAAGGCGATAACATTGCAGACATCGGCACCATTGCCTCCCACGCCCCGTGAGCCTGAAGTCGGCCACAAACGGTCGAAGATCCTCTTCTGTGCACGCATTTGCTCGCATGCATCAGACGTCCCTCTCCCCTCTGCGCCTGATCCGGGAAAAATGCTTGAATAGGGCAGAACCCTAATTACCGAGCACCGAGTCTGTAAGCTGAATCGGTGCTGATGCAGTTAAACAGTCCTGCCGTGTGCCGGTGTGGCACGAGATACATCCGGACTCTACTTGATTCCGACAGCATAGCCTCCAAACCAGCCGCTGGGTGGTGGCCCGGGATTTACGTGCCCCTGATAATTCGTCCGAAAAGCCTTCCCGGATTGGCCCAACTGGTATGCCGTGCCATTGAGTTCAAAGGCCGACACGCCGGTTATGGAATTGACATGGACGGTGCTGAAACTGCCGGTTACGTTATCAGCTACGACCTGCTGCTGATAGCTGGAGACCTGAACCGGAGTACCCGAGCAGAAGGTGCTGCGGTCAACTGGGTTCCGCGGCGCGGGATTGGAGGTGAAAAAAATGGTTGTCGTGCCTACCCGATTCACCATCGTCAAGACGCCATTGGGAACCGCGCGCACGGTGGTGGCTTCGGTACAGAAGGTGAACAGGGCAGTGTTTTCGTTTTGGGGGGTGCCGCTGAAAATCGCACTTAG
>Ga0075425_100005150_pt1 | contig 13556 bp, 11 predicted proteins | sample SoiMethybrSBSTD4_FD_75300 | JGI IMG/M metagenome (GOLD analysis project Ga0075425, IMG submission 75300) | Bulk soil microbial communities from a Populus tree surrounding site in Tennessee, USA - Soil MetaG P. TD hybrid SBSTD4 | ecosystem: Environmental > Terrestrial > Soil > Tree plantation...
GTCTGCCCGTTGATCTCTCTCGACGGAAAGTTCAGCGTGTAGCGCAGGCCCGGATTGATCGTCAGCCGGTCCGACACCTTCCAGTCGTCCTGGGCGAAGTACTCCTGGAAACGCGCGCGCTCTTGAATCGCCGACTTCTGGACGTCGATCGAGAACTGTTGCACCTGCCCGAGCAGAAAGCTCGCGAACGGCGTTCCGGTATTCGCCGTGCCCGGCAGGTCCGTGAACAGGCTGCTGAACGTGAACGATCCCGTCGGCGACGGCGGCTGGACGACGTCGAGCCGCTCCCAGCGCCAGTCGAATCCGAACTTCATCGTGTGGCGCCCGTGGACCCACGACAGCGAGTCGGCGATCTCGGTGACGCCGGTGCTGAAATCCGATGCGGTGTTCGGCGGCGAGCCGAGCTGCTGGTAGCCGGCGATCAGATACGTCGGCAGCGTGCCCTGAATGCTCGGGGCCGAAGCCGATGAGGCCTGCGCCGCCGTTCGCAGGACGCTGCGACGGGTGTCGCCGGCGCGCAGTTCGTTCACCATGTTGTCGCCGAGCACGCGCTGCCAGCGCGACGCGAAGGCCCACGCATCCGTATCCTGCGGACCGAGCGTGCCGGTCGTCACGCCGCTGCCGTCGGAAAGCGGCGTCACCGGGATAAATCCGTCGCGGAAGTACGTCAGCCGCGCGAACAGCTGATCGCGCCCCGTCCTGAGGTTGTGATCGGCGCGCACGTCCCACTGATCCTGGTCGTCGACTTCATTCGCGGTGCGGCTGTAATTGTTCGCGGCGCCGGCCGCCGTCGGCAGCGGATAGCGCTGCAGCAGCGACTGCGCGACCGGATCGATGCGCGCGAGCGGGATCGTGTTTCCCGGAAACGGCATCCGCGTCGAGGCGGTCGATCCGGTCGCGGGATCGTAGATGACGGGCACGCGGCCGCCGATCGCCTCGGTGAAAATGCCCTGCCGCTGCAGCAGCGTCGGCACCGTGGACGTCGCCGTGCGCGCGACCGACTGCCGCTGTCCCTGGTAGTCGGCGAAGAAGAACGTGCGATCGCGGACGATGGGACCGCCGATGGTGCCGCCGAACTGACTGCGGCGGTACCGCGGCGTGTCGGCCAGCGTGGACTGGAAGAAGTTGCGCGCGTTCAGATCTTCGTGACGCAGGAATTCGAACGCGCCGCCGCGGACCGTGTTCGATCCGGCCTTCGTCGTGAGATTGACGACGCCGCCGTTGAAGCGGCCGAACTCCGCCGGCGGGCTGTTGCTCTCGACCTTGAACTCCTGGATTGCGTCGATGACGGGGAAGTACGCGACCTGTCCGGGTTCGGGCTGCAGGACCGAGATGCCGTCGTAGAGGTACTCGTTGGTCCGCGGGCGGCCGCCGTTGATGCGCGGCAGCTGCGAGTTGGGCGGGAGCGCGACGCCGGGCAGGAGCGACGCCAGGTTGACGAAGGTGCGGCCATTGAGCGGCAGTTGCAGGATCGCGCCGTTGTCGACGACCGCACCGAGGCCCGCCGTCTCCTCGCGCAGCACCGGAGGCCGCGCCGTGAGCTGCAGCGTCTCGTGCAGCCCGCCGACAACGAGCGTGAAGTCGATGCGGAGCGTCTCACCCGTCGCCGCACGCACGTGATCGCGGCGGATCGGCTTGAATCCGGCGAGCTCGACGTCGATTTGGTAGTCGCCCGGCGCCAGGTTCGGCGCCGTGTAGACGCCGTCGCCGGTCGACGTCGCGACGAGCCGGACATTCGTCGAGAGGTTCGTGACGGTGATCGTCGCGCCCGGCACGACCGCTCCGGACGGGTCCCGGACGAACCCGGTGATCCCGCCAGCCGCGACCTGGGCGGCGAGCGTGATGACGAACGCGACGATCGGACCCACGACCGACGCACTGTAATGTTAATAGGTGCAATCGGTCAAAACAATCCGAATCGACTGAACGATATGAGTCGATTCGTTCTTTTTTGCCTTCAGTCGAGCACGAGCCGGTGCGCGACCGATTCGCCCCTGATGCGCACCGCGGTCAGCGCCTGCGATCCGTCCGGCTTCGTCACGCTCCGGAAGTCGGAAAGCTCGATCTTGCCGGACAGCTGCTCCTGCGAGCACGGCACCCGCGCCAGTTCCTTTCCGTCGTCCGACGACGTGATGATCAGGAAGTGCTTGCCGTCGACGAACACGCACTGGAACTTGTACGTGCCGGGCGGGAGCGTCGTCGTTCCGACGACGAGCGCCTTCGAGATCTGGAATTCGGCTTTCGGGCTGTTCGCCTCCGAGTGGTCCTGGGCGAGCGCGGCGTGAGGCAGCGCGATCAGGACGGCGACGGCGCAGACGAGAACGAAGATGCGTTTCATGAAACCTCCATGCTGAATGCGTGTTCGGCTGCCGGATACAAGAGCGTGTCGGGCTCGACATTGAGAAGATCGCCGTCCGCCTCGAGCTGCCATGGCCACGCCGGCGGCATGGCCGCCATCGCCTGCAGGTCGACGGCGCGCGTGGCGATCAACCGCAGCGCAGCCGCCATCAGCGGCCCGGAGGCGCTTCGCGCCATCCACTGCTGATGCGCGAAGATGTACGCGTCGACCGCGTCGCGCGCGGTCTTCGTCTGCAGCACCTCCACGAGCGGCGATACGGGGAACGGCCAGGAGCGCACGATCGGCGCTCCGGCGTCCGGATGTTCGGTGACGAGATGCACCGTCGCGTGCGTTTCGGAGCAGCCGGCAAGAATCGCGTCGCGCACGGCGTGCGGCCCTGAGAACATCGGAGGACCGTCCAGATGCCGAATCGTGAGGTCTCCGAACTGCAGGCCGATCACCCGCGCCGGAAACGCAGCCAGCAGCGGCGCCGTCACCAGATACCGGTACCCGTCGAGCAGCAGCAGATCGGGCATGAACGGCTCGAGCACGTCCGCCGTCTGCTGGTCGTACGCCGCGCGCACGCGCAGACCATGAACGAGCGACGGATCGTTCCCGTCGTAGAACGCGCGAATCGGACGCGCCAGGGTCGGAATGCCGCGCCGCTCGACCCGCACTTCTTCGGCGAAGGTCGGCTCGCTCGAGACGACGCACACGATTTCGAACGTCGCACCGCGGTCGGGCGCGCGGTTCAGGAGATACAGCAGTCCTGGCGCGTGGGCCGAGCAGAGCACCGCGACGCGTAAGGGACGATGCGGTGTGGGCATGCGATGGTGGAGGCAAGACCACTGCCACCACGGGAACGGCCGGAATCCGGATCGATCGCGTGCGAACGCCGGAAACCCGTCACGCGGTCATGGCGCGACGGGCGTCGGCGGCGCGAAGACGTCGTGAATCCAGCGGTGGAACCGGTGCACGCCGGTCGGCTTCGTGTACATCAGGATGCACTCGCCGGCCACCGTCTCGAGCCCGAGATCGGCGCAGACGCGGAGCACCCAGGGCGATTCGGCGCCCTGCTGCAGCCACACGCGCCGGATGCCCGCCGCCGCCGCGGCGCGCACGACGCCGACCGCCTGCGAGGGCGGCACGACCACAAGGGCGGCGTTGATCGGCTCGGGCAGATCGGCAAAGGAGCGGAAGCACGGGATGCCGCAGACGCGCTGAAGCACCGGATGAACCGGATGGACGCGGTAGCCCTTCTCGGCCAGCGCGCGGACCGCTGCGTTGCCGAATCCGCGGCCCGACCGCGACACGCCGACGACGGCGAGCGCCGGTTCCGCGATGAACGACTCGATGCGCGATCGCGGTGTCATCGCTTCCTCCTCAACGGGTCGCGGCGGCGACGACGTGCTTCTTGCGTTCGGAGGCGTGCATCGCCGGATGGAGCGCGACCTTCATGACCCCGTCGCGCTGATGCGCGAACAGATCCAGGGCCGATTCGATGTCGTCGAGCCCGAAATGATGCGTGATGAGCGGCGTCAGGTCCACGCGTCTGTGATCGACCATCGCCATCAGACGCCGCATCCGCTCCTTGCCGCCGGGACAGAGCGTCGTGACGATCGTCTGGTCGCCGAGCCCGGCGTAGATCGCCTGGTACGGTGCCACGAGCTTCCCCGAGTACACGCCGAGGCTCGACAGCGTGCCGCCCGGCCTGATGGCTCGCAGCGCGTTCTCGAACGTTTCCTGCTGCCCCAGCGCCTCGATGGCGACGTCGACTCCTCGGCCGCCCGTCAGCCGCTTGATCTCGGCGATCGGATCGACGTGCCTGGGGTTGACGACCTCGTTCACGCCGAAGCGGCGCGCGAACGCGAGGCGGCTGTCGCTGGTGTCGACGCCGATGATGAGAGCCGCCCCCATCAGCTTCGCCCCCAGCGACGCGCAGAGGCCGATCGGACCCTGCGCGAAGACGGCGACGCTATCGCCGATCCGTATCCGTCCGCGTTCGGCGCCGGAGAGACCCGTGGAAAAGATGTCGGGGCACAGCACGACGTCCTCGTCGGCGAGGCCGCGCGGAATCGGGGCGAGGTTGGCTTTCGCATCCGGCACGAGCAGGTACTCCGCCCAGGCGCCGTTGATGGTGTTGCCGAACTTCCAGCCCCCGAGCGCGCCGCCGCACTGCGAGTGCGATCCGCTGAGGCAGAAGGAACACTGCCCGCACGGTGTGATGGCCCCGACGATGACGCGCTGTCCAATTTCGTAGAGATCCTCGAGCCCCTCGCCGAGCGCGTCGATGACGCCGACGGGTTCGTGGCCGAGAATCAGACCCGGCTTGACGGGATACTCGCCGCGCACGATGTGCACGTCGGTGCCGCAGATCGTGGTCGTCGTAATGCGGACGACGGCCTCGCCGGCGCGCGGACGAGGCCTGGGCACTTCTTCGATCGCTATCCGGTCCTTGCCCTTGAAGACCACCGCTTTCATCGTGTTCATGACGCCCTCTTCGCATGCATGTCCGAGGGCCGCGCGTAGGAGCCGTCGAGCCGGTGGACGACGAAGCCTTCGGCGACGAGACGGCTCATCAGGCGCACACACAGGTCGCTGCTTATGCCCCACATGCGCCGAATCTGCGGGCAGGTGAGGACCAGTCCGGGCATTTCCTCGTACTCGGCTCGGACGAGACGAATCCAATCAGCGACGGAGGCTTCGACGACTGGCATGGCGGACCTTCGGACGCGTGCCGGAATTCGGGCACGCGTCATCTATCAATGCATTCCCCGATCCAGAATCAGAATTCGGTCGCGCGCGGGAGCGGCGGATGATTCACACCGCAGCCGTCCGTGCCATCTTCCGCGGGCGTCCACCGCGGGCGTCCTTCGGCGTCGCGGAGCACGAGCATCGACGGTCCCTTCATGATCGCTTTTGCCCAGAACGTCGTGTGTCCGCCGACGGTCATCGGCGCACCGATGATCTCGATCTGCTCGTCGGCCATGTAGAACGCGTTCTGCAGCCCGATGTACATCGCCGGCGCCACGTGCACGCTGACCATGCCCTCGGCCGTCTTGAGGTCGAAGTGCACGCCGACGCTGCCGTCGGGCGCCGCGAAGCTGGCGACTGCCCTGATCGTGCCGTTGATCGTCTTCTCGTCCGAGCGGTTGTACCGGATCGTCGTCCCCTGGGCGGCGAGGGCCGCCGTGGCGGCAACGACCAGCGTGCCGCTAATGAATCTGCGCATCATGACGGGCCTCCTGTCGCTGAATAGCTGCTGAATCCTGATCGGGCTGATAGGTGCAGAACGGCTCTTCGGCCATGAAGGATCCGGTGGCGGCATACGCCCGCGCGCGGCAGCCGCCGCAGATCGCTTCGTAGCGGCAGTCGCCGCATTTGCCTTCGTACGCGCCGGGATCGCGCAGCGCGGCGAAGACCCGCGAGTCGTTCCAGATGTCGCCGAACCGCTGCACGCGCGTGCTGCCTGCTGCGACCGGGAGATAGCCGCACGGAAACACTTCGCCTTCGTTCGAGACGAAGCAGACGCTGGTGCCCGCCAGACAGCCGCGCGTCATCGCGGACAGATGCTGGCCGCTGCCGTGCGGATGTCCGCTCGCGGCGGCCCCCGGATGACCCGGTCGCCTGCCCGGATCGCCGAACATCACCGGCGCCGCCTTCGAGCGTGTTCCGGGCGCGATGAACGTGCCGCTGAAATCGCCCCTCCGGCGCTCGTCTGCGAGACGTTGCGCGCGGATGCGGTAGTAGTGCGGCGCGCACGTCGCCTTCAGATCGATCGGGCAGGTCTTCGACTGTTCGTCGAACCACCGCAGGACGCGCTCGTATTCGTCCGCCGGCAGCATCTCGGTTTCGGCGAGCTCGAGGCCGCAGCCGACCGGCACCAGCATGAACAGGTGCAGCGCGTCGGCGCCCATCCCGAGCGCCATCTGCAGGATCTGATCGATCTCGCCGACGTTGTGCTTCGCGATTGTCGAGTTGATCTGAATCGACACGCCGTGCTCGCGAAGATTGAAGATCCCGCGGACCGCCTGCGCGTGCGCCCCGGGCAGGCCGCGAAACGTGTCGTGCGTCGCCGGGTTGGCGCTGTCCAGGCTGATGGCGACCCGCGCGAAGCCGGCATCGGCAATCTTCGCCGCCACCCTGCTCGTGATGAGCGTGCCGTTGGTCGCCAGCGCCATCCGGAATCCCGATTCGACGCCGTACTCCGCGATGTCGTAGAGATCGGGCCGGAAGAGCGGCTCGCCGCCGGACAACACCATCACGGGTTTCGCCACTTCCGCGATCCCGTCGATCAAGTCGAGCGCGCGCTTCGTCGTCAGCTCGGTCGGACCGAGCGATCGGCGCGGCACCGCGCGGCAATGCTTGCAGGTGAGATTGCACGCCTTCGTCGTTTCCCAGAACACGAGCCGCAATGCCGAGGCCGCCATGATTACCGTCCTCCCGTCCGGACCAGGATCGCGTCGGCGACGCCGCGCTCGACGGCGAGCTCGGTCTGATCGCAGAGAAACACGACGCCCGGAAACTTCTGAAGCAGGGTGACCGTCGCGCCCGGCGTCACGCCGAGCCCGAGAAGGCGATCCGTCCTGCCGCTCGAGTGCGATCGCACTTCGAGCACCTCGCCGCACTCGCCTTCCTCGAGCGAGGAGAGCGTGCGGATGGCGCTAGAAGCGAATGCCAAGCGCATGCAGCACCCCGTTCAGTCCGGCGCCGGTAAGAATTGCGACCGGCGTGACGACGGCGAGAATCGCGAACCCGGTCTTCAGACCGCGTTCGCGGACCATCATGAGAAAGTTGGCGACGCACGGCACGAACAGCGTCATCACCGTCAGCGCGACGACCGACTGCACGCCGGTCAGCTGTCCGCTCTGCGCCAGCTGGAAGAGCCCCGCAGCGCCGTAATCGCGCCGAAGGAAGCCCATCACGAAAATCTGTGCGGTCGACTCCGGAAGCCCGAGCAGGCCGGTGACGATCGGCCGGCCCATCGCCGAGACGTAGCCGAGCAGACTGAGGCGATCCAGAACGAACAGCAGCACCGTGCCGAGCAGGAACAACGGCACCGCCTCGCCGAGGTACCACCACACGCGCAACCGCGTCTTCGTCAGAAGATTCCCGATGCGCGGCCAGCGGATCGGCGGCAGCTCCAGGATGAATTCCGATCGCTCGCCCTTCAGCACCCGCGCCGCCAGCCAGCCGACGACGAACATCTGGCCGAGGACGACGCCGAAGAGCGTTGCCAGGGCCGCGAACGACACGCCGCCGAGAATCCCGAGGATCGTCGCGAGCTGCGCGGAGCATGGAATGCCGAGCGCCAGCAGCAGGATCGCGATCAGCCGTTCCTTCGGCGTCCCCAGAATCCTCGTCGTCATCGTCGCCATGGTGTCGCAGCCGAGGCCGAGGACCATCGGTAGCACGGCTTTGCCGTTGAGGCCCATCACGCGAAACATGCGGTCGCAGAAGATGGCGAGGCGCGGGATGTAGCCGCTGTCCTCGAGGAAGCCGAACATCAGGAAGAACGTCGCGACGACCGGCAGCACGATCGCGATGGAATAGGTCATACCCATCGTGATCAGCCCGTACGGGCCGACGAAGAAATCGCGCACGACCGCGAACGGGATGAATCGATCCGCGATCCAGATCGCCGCCGGGTTGATGCCGTTGCCGAACAGGCGGTCCTCGAGCAGCTTGACCAGCGTCTGCGCGCCGAAGACGCCGACGAACAGATACAGCGAGTAGAGAACGACCGCGAGGATCGGCAGTCCGGTCGCCGGCCGGCGCGTCAGCCGCGCGAGGGCTTCCTGCACGTAAGCGAGGGACAGTGTGCTGGCGTGACGGACCCGCTCGGTCAGCTGATGCGCCCAGACCGCGCGATCGCCCGCGTGGGGATGCACCGGCACACGAGGCCGGGCCGCACGCGCGAGCGCATCGCGCAGTTCGGACAACCCGCGGCCTTCCACCGCGACCATCTCGACGACCGGTACGCCCAGCGTCGCCTCGAGCGCCGCCGCGTCGACGACGATGCCGCGTGCGAACGCTTCGTCGACCATGTTGAGCGCGAGCACCATCGGCTTGCCGAACGCGGCGATCTGACCGGTCAGCATCAGCGCGCGCCGGATGTTGCGCGCGTCGGCGACCTGGACGACGAGATCGCACGACGCGCCGGCGACGACGTCGCGCGTGATGCGCTCGTCCTCGCTGAGCGTCCCGTCGAGCGCATTGACGCCGGGGGTGTCGATGATGTCGCACACTTCGGCACCAACCGGTGCGCGCCCTCTGGTTACCGCGACGGTCGTGCCCGGATAATTCGACACGGTCACGTAGCGCCCCGTCAGCCGTCCGAAGACGACGCTCTTGCCGACGTTCGGCTGCCCCACCAGCGCGATGCGCAGCGGATGCGGCCGCAGCGTCAACAGCCGCGGCGCGGCCGCGGCGCGCTCGAGAACGACGTGACAGGACATTTCGGCGGTTAGAGGGGCAAGGAGAGTGCCGCGGTAGAGATCGCATTTCTCGAACGTTTTCGCGAAAAATGCCAGGAATCCGGCCGGCTTCCGCGGGGATTTTCCGGCAACTGCGAGTTATTTCACGGGCCAGGACTGGGCAAGAAGGGCGAGATCTCGCACGAAATCTGCGCAAGAACGCGGAGAGCGGGGCTCAACAGTCACCAGTCACGAGTCAGGAGTCAGGAGTCACCAGTCAGCTTCCGGAAGTCGGAAGGGTCGGGTCAGCAGTCAGACGCGCGGGAGCGCGAAGCGACGAGCGGAGCGGGGCGAACGGGTCCCCGCGAGCGAGGAGCCGGGGTATGGGGCAGAGCCCCATGTAAAAAAAGACCCGACGGACGGTGCGGAGGGAGCCCGTCCGTCGGGCCTCTTCAAGATTCCCGGTTCCCAGTTCTCCGCTCCCGGTTCTCTCGCTACAGAACCGGGAACAGGGAACCAGGGAACCGGGAACCTACTGCCTCGAGCCTCTTACCAGAAGTACGTCAACCTCCCCCAGAACGTGTTCGCCGTGTAGGGCCGGTAGTTGTACCCAATCATCATCATCGTGGGAGACGCGGCCGTACCGGGCGCGAGCGGCAGCGGTCCCATGTTGAAATCGTTCACCGAGTAGCTGTCGTACCAGTAGACCATCCCGGCGCCGAGGTGCGAGGTGATGTGATACATCACGTCCATCGTGCCTCGATTCAGCTCGTTGTGCACCGGCGCCAGCGGCACGTTCGTTGTCGGCACGACCGTTCCCGCACGCACGCTGTAGACGTAGCTCGAGTCGGTGTGGCTGTATCTGTAGGCCAGCTTCACGTCGGTCTTCGGAATGACCTTCAGCATGTCGGCCGAGACGTCGACCGCATGTCCGAGGTCGGAGCTGTCGTCCCACCAGTCCGCAAGCGGGTTGAAGAACGTCGGCGGATAGCCGCTGTTGACGTGCGCCGCGTAGCGCGAGCCCTGCGCGGCGTCGGTCTTGTCGCGGCCGTAGGTGGCGCCGAATGTCAGATGGTTCTCGATCGGCACTGCGTCGAAGCCAATCGAATACGTCAGGTTCTCGTTGTTGGTCAGACCGAACTGGGACGCCGGATACTCGTCCTTCAGCCAGCCGATCGTGCCGGTAAAAGACACCGCCGTGAACGGCGTGAGTGTGAAAACGCCGGACGTGCGCTGCCGGTTGCGGTTGGCGACGTCGTAGTGACCCAGCTTCGGCTGCTCGCCGAACGCCAGAATTTCGGCGGCGTCGATCGTGTCGCCCGTCTTCTTCGCGTACTCGTAAATGGCCCGCGCGCTGAAGTACGTGAAGCCGGTCACATCGATCGAGGCGCGGCCGATGTTCTCGTGCGTCGTCGGCACCCAGCGTTCCGGCTGATCGTTGGCGGCAAACGTGTAGCCGCCGCGGATCCCCATGTGGCGGAACGGGCTGTAGGTCATGTCGCCGTCGAACGTGTGCCGCGTGTAGCTGAGGGGCTCGGTCTCCACCGCGCCGCCGACCGAGTAGTCGTACGAAATCGACGACGCGGAGATGAACAGCGGCGTCTGATTGTCGTACTTGTATTCCCGGTAGCGCGCGTTGAAGAACAGCTGATCGAGCGGCCGTGACGTCGCCGTGAAATTCATGGCCGTCACGTGCGCGGTCACGTCCGCGGTCGTCCGCGGCAGCGCCGGCGCCGCGAGTGCCGTATTCACGGTCCAGGGAATCAGCGTGTCGTTGTTCGACAGGACGCCGTAGGAAAGGAACCCGGTCAGGTGCGTGCGGCCCGGCAGCCTGTTGAGGCCCGCCGACGCGCTGACGGTGTTGCGGTCCGTGTCGGGCGCGAGCGACATGCTGCCGTTGGCCGGACCCGCGGTGGCCGAATCGATCGCCCGCAGCGGGTTCGCCCAGGTCACGGCGTTGAGATCGTTGCGGAAGAACGATCCTTCGTACGCCAGTTTGACGAATCCCTTTGCGCTCCCGTACCCGACCGACGTGCCGAAGTCGGTCGTGTTGTATTGAATCGGCACGGCGATCTCGTCGGGCATCGCGCTGAAGCCGAACGGACCCGAGAGCGGCTGCGATCCGGAGCGGTTCTGGTTCAGGAACATGATCCGGACGTCGACGTCCGGAGCCGGGTTGTACACGAGGTTCGCGCTGGCGTTGCCGCGCTTGACGCGCATGTCGAACGCCGGCGCGGTGCTCACCACATTGGCCAGCGTCGTCGTCTTGTTCTGCAGCGCGAGCTGGACGCCCGACGGCAGCGACAGCTTGCCATTGTTCGTCGTGTAGAGCGACTGCGTCGTGCCGCTGTAGTAGAGCGGAACCTGCAGCCACTCGAACGACGCCTTCACCCTGCCGAAGTTGTTGTACGCCCCGTAGAAGCGCTGATCTTCGTAGCCGACGTGATCGCCCTGCAGCTTCAGGCTGAACGCGTTCGTGTCCTTGAAGTAGCGGATCGCGTCGAGGGTTCCGCCGTCGCTCATGTCGCGATAGCGCTGGAACCGCGCCTGATCCGATCGGTCGCCGTACGTCGTGCCGCGGAGACCGATGTCGATCCGGTTGAGATTCCCGAACTCGGGCAGCGACGCGGAGGCCGGCTGCTTGGGCGTGTCCTGCTGCGGATCGTTGATCGATCCGGGGGCCCCTGTCCCCCGGTCGTCGCTCCTCGGGCCCTGTGCGCGCGCGCCTGCAGAAACCAGCAGGAGGGCGGCACCGATCACGAATAGTCTGGTGCGCATACAATCCTCCCCGGTTACCGGATGAACCTGTTGCCCGCGGGGCTGTTCGACCCGTGGATTTGCGCGTGGCAGTTCACGCAGCTCCGTCCGAGCATGCGGTTGCTGGCGTTGGCGAGCTGCTGGCCGTCATAGACCGTCGGCGGGTGGCCGCTGCTGACGTGGCACCGCTGACAGAGCATCGGCGTCTTGGCGACGAGCATCCGATCGTTGTTGCTGCCGTGCGGATCGTGACAGCTCGCGCAGTTCTCGGTGACCGCCGCGTGCTCCCAGAGATACGGGCCGCGCTTCTCCGCGTGGCAGGTCGTGCAGGCTTCGTTGATCGTGTTGCCGGCCTTCAGCATGCGTACGTTCGTGGATCCGTGCGGGCTGTGGCAGGTCGTGCACTCCATCTTGCCCTCGCGCACCGGCATGTGACCGCTGCGCTGCGCCTTCATCGCTTCCTGCTTGTGGCACGTCTCGCAGGTCTGCACCACGGTGACGGTCTTCAGCTGCGCCTTCTCGGATTTGTAGCTGTGCGCGCTGTGACAGCTGACGCACGACACGTTGCGCGCGTCGTGCATGCTGCCCTGCCACTGCTCGTGCGCGTTCTTGTTGTGGCATGAGAGGCAGGTTTCGTTCGCTTCGCGCGCCGAGATGGCGTTGAAACGGCGGATGTCCGCCTTGTTTCCCGAATCGACGTGCTTCTGGCCGGGGCCGTGGCACGATTCGCAGCTGCCGCCGGCCTTTGCCGACGGCGTGCGCGAATCCTGCGCTTTGCCGTGCAGCGAATGCTCCATCGACTTGCCTTCCGACTCGTGACACGTCGCGCAGGTTTCGTTGCCGACCAGTCCCGCCGCCGGATCCGACGCCGCAGGGCCTGATGGCTTCGGGTCCGACTTGCCGGCGTTTGCGGCGCCGACGCCGATCGCCATCACGCCGACGAGGACGAGCGCGGTCACCAGCAGTCGCGCCGGATTACCGTCACTCCGTTTCCACATGATTTGAGCCCCCCTCTAAGTGCCGCCGAAGTCCCGTCAAAAACCGGAACGTCCGCGGTGGTTAGAGCAAGCGCAGGGCCACCACCGGCTGCAGCTCGTTGATCGCAAAGGGGATAGCCGGGACCTGATTGCTCGCGGCTACTGGATCGCGTGACAGGTATCGCAGTCCTGTCCGATCTTCTTGCCGTCTTTCGTGGCGTGGCTGTCGTCGTGGCAGCGGAAGCAGCCGGGAAAATCCATGTGGCCGATGTTGTTCGGGTAGGTGCCGAATTGCACGTTCATGTCGGGGAAGACGTTGCGACGGTAGATCGCGATCGCGCCCTGGACCGCCTTTTCGACGTCCTGCCGCTTCGACATGTAAACGTCGCCCGCCTGCGATCGGTAAAAGTCCCGCAGGCTGCGGGAGATTCCCTGTTCCGCCGCGTCCTCGGTCGGATAGGCCGCCTTCAGCGCCTTGACGGTTTCCCGGTGTACGAACGGCAGCGTCCGTGGAATCTCGCCGCGCGCCATGAGCTGATTGACCGCGCGGTCCGGCGTCGCCGCCATCGGATGCGCGGGACGGTTGTGGCAGTCCATGCAGTCCATGCGGCGCCGCTCGCCTTTCGCGAGATCCTCGGGCTTGACGCCCTGCGCCGTGTACTCGCGCACGTTGCCGAATCGATCTTTCACGCGCACCCAGGGAATCACCTGACGCTTCGCGTCGGTGGTGATGTACTCGACGTCGTTCGCGACGTTCATGTGCCAGTGAATGCCCTGTGCGATGCCGAGCCGTTCGCTGCCGCCGTCCACATGCACGTTCAGCGTCGTCGTCGTTTCGGTGTTCTTTTCGTCGTCGGCGTACTCGCTCACGACGCGGACCTTGTCGCCGTGGAACTTTTCGGGCCAGTGACACGTCTCGCACGTCTCGCGCGCGGGACGCAGATTCTCGACCGGTGACGGAATCGGCGTCGAGTAGGTGCGGAACGACACGGCCAGGACCTGACGCGTGCCCGAGATCTTCGATTTCGCGAACCATGACGCGCCCGCGCCGATGTGGCACTGCACGCA
>Ga0075425_100005151_pt1 | contig 13556 bp, 10 predicted proteins | sample SoiMethybrSBSTD4_FD_75300 | JGI IMG/M metagenome (GOLD analysis project Ga0075425, IMG submission 75300) | Bulk soil microbial communities from a Populus tree surrounding site in Tennessee, USA - Soil MetaG P. TD hybrid SBSTD4 | ecosystem: Environmental > Terrestrial > Soil > Tree plantation...
GGTCCATTCGCGGAGGTGAGTTCGTGATTTGCAACATCGAAACGCTAAAGCGGTCTGGTGTTCTTTTTGGTTTAGCAGCTTTTCTGTGCGCAATCCCAACATCGGCCAACGCGCAATGCGGAACTACTCCCGCCACCGGCGCCATTGCATGGACCACAAACTGGTGCGATGAATTCAACGGCGCCTTGAATAGCCAGATCGACCCTACCAACTGGACCTACGACACCGGCAGCAGCGGCTTCGGCAATAACGAACTCGAAGACTATTGCGCTCCCACAGACAACACCGCGCCTTGCAGCTCAAGCTCGCCCAATGCGTTTATCGACGGCAGCGGGCATCTCGCCATTCAGGTCCGCGGCCCGGCTAACAGCGACTGCACGCCCGTCGGCACCTGTACTTCAGCGCGCCTGAATACCTCAGGCAAGCAGAGTTTCCACAGCGGCCGCATTGAAGCCAGGCTTCAGATTCCCTCACATGTCGGCCTGTGGCCCGCATTCTGGAATCTCGGTTCACAACCTGGAGTTTCTTGGCCAACAGTTGGCGAGTCGGACATCATGGAGAACTGGCCCACAACTTCGAACATCGCGGGTCCAGGTGCAACCGGCAATTGCTCGACCATTCATACCCAAGTCACCGCCGGCAACGGCAAAGGCCATTGCTTTACTCTTCCCACCGGACAAATCGATACAGCCTTCCACGTCTACGGCCAAATCTGGTCTGCCAACATGATCCAGTACTACATCGACGATCCCACCCAGCCTTATTTCGTGGTCACGGCGTCCGACCTGCCCGCGGGTGACACCTGGCCCTTCAGCAGCTCTGCGAATCCATTTTTCTTGCTCATGAATGTAGCCGTCGGGGGAACGTTGGGGAATCCAACAGATACAACGACTAGCAATCCGCCGCCCCTGCTGGTGGATTACGTCCGGCAATACCTGCCGTCGGCGATCTCTCCGCCGCAACTTACGCCTAACGGGGACATCACAATCAAGGCGGGCGCGACCACTGGAAATACAACCTCGGTCGACCTGTTGGGCACCGTCGGCACAGGGCGAGTTACATTTTCCTGCAGCACCAATGCACCCAAGTCCAGCTGCGTCGTCACGTCGAGTGACGCAGTAAACAATCACACCATCGACTTCGCCGCATTGGGCACGGCCACCGCGACGGTAAGCGTAGCTACAACGGCAAACACGGCCGTTGCGAACGCTGCCCCGTTTAACTGGATGGGTTTCACTGGCGCAGGCCTACTCGCTGTGGTCCTGATTCCCGTCCGGAAAAAGATCCCTGGTTTGCGGCTTTGCGTTCTGCTGGTTGCGATTCCGGCGATTGGAATGATGCCATCCTGCGGAGGCGGGTCAAGCACCAACATCGGCCCACCTCCTCCTCCGAACGGAACCACGCCTGGCCACTACACCGTCACTGTAAACACCTACACTATGAGCAGTTCGGACGCAGCGAATCCATCATCAAGTGCGACGTTTAATTTGACTGTGAATTAAGATCTGCAGCTTTGAGCTTTACCCACTCTTTGTGATTGTAGGAAGGTAGGAAGATAACTTTCACACTTTCGCATAAGTTCCCTGTTACCGTGTACCTGATTTACTGCATTGACAAACCTGACTGCCAAGAATAACGTTTCGCTGAATTAGCTGGAGGTGAGTCCGTGAACTGCTGTCTTCGTTTCGCCCGCAATAACTTCGCTTCCCTTTTTGTCTTAGTACTCCTTATTTCCGCGGTCTCGACAACCGCCGCTGCCCAGTGCGGCACCACGCCTGCAACCGGAGCCATCACCTGGACCACTAACTGGTGTGATGAATTCAACGGCGCGGCCAACAGTCCGATCAGTTCCGCGAATTGGACGTATGACACCGGCGGCGGCGGATTTGGTAATAACGAGCTAGAAACTTACTGCGCGCCTACCTCAAATACCGCACCCTGTAGCTCAAGCTCGCCGAACTCATACATAGACGGCAGCGGCCATCTCGCTATCCAGGTGCGGCTGGTGGGCAGCACTTACACTTCGGCGCGGCTCAAGACCCAAGGTCTGCAAAGCTTCCATTCAGGCCGGATCGAAGCCAGCATTCAAATGCCATCGCACGCAGGATTATGGCCCGCGTTCTGGAATCTCGGTTCACAACCTCGGGTTTCGTGGCCCACCGTCGGTGAATCCGATGTGATGGAAAACTGGCCTACTACATCGAACATTCCCGGACCAGGCGCGACCGGCAATCGCTCCACCATCCACACCAAACTTACCGGCGGCAGCGGATTCGGTGGCGCCTTTACCTTTCCCTCCGGTGAGCGAGTCGATACCGCCTTTCATGTTTACGGCGAGATCTGGTCCGCCAACATGATTCAGTTTTACGTGGACGATCCCACGCAGCCGTTTTTCGTAGCCACCGCGGCTGATTTGCCTTCTGGCGATGTCTGGCCGTTCAGCAGTTCGGCGGATCCGTTCTTCCTGATTACCAATGTGGCAGTGGGCGGCACACTCGGCGCCCCAACCGATTCGCTAACTGGAAGCCAGCCGCCTATGCTGCTCGACTACGTGCGGCAGTATCTGCCGTCGTCGATTCCAGCGCCGCTGCTCACAGCTGGCGGAAACATCACCGTAAAGGCCGGCGCAACCAGCGGAAATACCACCTCTCTCCAGGTGATGGGGACAACCGGAACTGGACGCGTGGCCTTTTCGTGCACCACCACCGCTCCGAAAGCTAGTTGCGTAGTTACATCGAGTGACACCCTCAACAAACACACAGTTGATTTCAGCAATTCGAGCTCCGCCAACGCAACGGTTACGGTTACCACAGCGGCAAACACCCACGGTGGAAGGACGGGCGGTACGACTCCCGGCACTTACACCGTCACAGTAAACGCATTCACCGAAAGCAGCTCAGATGCGACTCAGCCATCGGCGGGCACGAGCTTTAGTTTGACGGTGAATTGAAAACTACTTATGGGTGACCGTCTGGGATACCCTGAGAAATTGTTAATTTGGACCGCCCACCCTGTTTGATCGGTTCCCCAAACTCAGGGCTGTCTGGCTATCACGTGACCACAAAGAGCAATGGCTCCGGGTATCCGGAGCCATCAAAAGTCACGTGGTGTTGGCACTCTGTCATCCTCAGTATTGTGACGGCGACTGCAGTGTCAAGTTACTTTGAGAAGATTATCTCTGCGTTCTCTCCTCAAGCAAGCGACCTAAGCCAGCCCTACGTGTATTCCCAGCCCTTCCGCGACTTTGCGAAGTTGCTTATCCCTTGTCCACAGCAGCGTTGGCGGATTGATAAAGACGGAAGCAATCAGATGAGCGTCGATCAGTCCGATGCCCCGGTTGTACAAATGTCGAGCCTCAATCGCCAGCCGCACTTCGTTCAGTTGCGCCACCTGCACTTGCGGCAAAAGGTCAAGAAGCGCAAGAGTGTTAGTGCGGTCCTGCAGTGAACCCAGCGCAAGCTCCGCGATGATGAACGGATGGATCGCAATCTCCCCCTGGTTAAGATGCTTGCGCAGTTCCTTGTCTCCAGAGCGAAGGTGGTCGATCCAAACGGACGTATCGGCGAGAATCAATTCAGCCGCGCCCTGCGGCGTGGAATTTTCTTCAACTTCGGCATTGTGCCTCCCAAAGAGGCCAACCTGCGAGCGCTTTCGCGCTCGATAAGGGCTTTGAGGGCTTCACGAACCAACGCGGTTTTTTCGGCTATCCCGGTGAACTCCTGGGCAATGCGTACGAGGTCGTCATCAAGTGCAAGGGTTGTTCTCATAGGAACTCCGCGCACTAATTATAGCATCAACTGATGCTGTATTGTATGCCTGCATCCTTCGGATACTTAGCTACGCGCTGGATTTCTTCGCGATCATCCCTTACTCGTTCATAAAGGATTCCTTCATTATGCTGGCTTCTCGCGCGCGCGAAGATATGCCTCGATTTCCGTCCGGCCGGCGTGTTGCGCCCAGCCCGCCGGGGTCGCTTGCCAAAGAATATCCTTTAAATCCGACCGCGCCCCTCGTTCGACCAGCAGCCGGACCAGTTCGTCAAAGCCAGCCCCGGCGGCCTGATGCAAAGGTGTGGTATGAGAATGTCCGCCGACAGGGTTGTACCGGTTTGGATCTTCGCCCGCATCGAGCAGCAAGCGAACAATTTCGACACGGCCAAACTGAGACGCCAATGCGAGCGCCAAATGGCGGGCGCGTCCATCGGCCCGAGGAAGCAGTTGGCGGAAATCGTCATCCCTCCCCAAGGCTGCCGCTATGGGTAAATTAACCCGAGCTCCGCGTGCAATCAGGGCCTCCAGCGATTCCAACTCCTCGTGCAGCGCGGTTGCTTCGAGAGCGCTGTCGGGATCTGCTCCGTAGTCGCACAGAAGATTGATCAGTGGAATTTGTACGCGACATTCACGCGGCACACTGCCGGTGGCGACCAGCATCAGCGTTTCGTTAAGCGCCTCCCGTTCCACTCCAGCATCGAGAATCGCTTGAGCTATCTGAACAATGTTCTTGGGCAACTTGCCATGGCGAACTGGATTCTCCGCCACAAATTCCAGAAGCGCGGGATTATGAAAATAATTCCCGCCTTCAAAGACGACGCGCTGATGCACCAGCCTCGGGTGCTGCTTTAAATGCGCGCGCAAGCCTGACACGTCGCCAGCATCGAGGAGATCGACGGCACGGCGAAATGTGGCATCTTCAATCCGCTCGTGGTGCGGCAAGTCTAATCGATCGGAAAGTGTTGGTTTTTCAATATGCCGTTTCAGTCTCGTCCAACTCGGAAACCCATACTCGCGCGCAATTGTGAGCTGAGCGCTGCTCAGGCTTAGTGAAGCACTAAAAATTTCAGCATCGCTGGCGTTGCGGAAACGCGGATGAAATTCTCTGATCCGCTGCGCCGCTTGTGGCTTGCGGGCGGAGTGGTCCTTGATCAAGTCTTTTGCTTGATATTTAAGGTGATCGAGATCCGGGTCTGCGGGGAGGCGTTTTACAGGCATGACGAACTTCCTTTCATGCGCCCAGGTCCGCATTTGTGGGCAGAAAGTCAGTTCGCACAAACGAATTGTTGAGATGCAGGTGGACTTCTGTCCTTTCCGCGGACCGGATGCGCCCTGTGCGCTGCGGCCATATTAGCACGGGTACACAGATGCCGCGCGTTTGCTCCGACTGGCACAGACACGACGAAGCCGTCGTCAACGACGAGCTCTAATTTCGTGGTGAACTCAGAGCTATTCTTGCCGCTCCAATGGACGGGCGAGGGCGCCCGTCCCCACACGGACATTGCTGATCCGATAGACCATTACTGCCGTATCCTGGGGTTCGCCACCGAATACAACAAGTCTGTCAAGAAGTTCACCAGCACATAAGTCAGCCCAATCGCCAGAATGCATCCCTGCACCAGGAAATAATCGCGATTGCCGATAGCGTCAATCGTCAGTCGACCGATGCCAGGCCAGGAGAAGATTTTTTCGGTAACGATTGCGCCCGCGAGCAGCGCGCCAAACTGCAATCCCAGCACGGTCAGCACCGGCAACATGGCGTTGCGCAGCGCGTGTCGATACACCACAGCCCGCTCGGAAAGTCCTTTGGCACGCGCAGTGCGAATGTAGTCCTGCCCAAGCTCTTCCAGCATCGAAGTCCGCACCATACGCGTCAGGATCGCAGCCAGCGCCCCTCCCATGGTGATCGCCGGCAGCACCAGATTCGCAAAAGTTCCTGATCCCGAAACCGGAAGCAATCCCAGCTTAATTGCGAAAAACAAGATCAGGATCGGCCCCAGAGCAAAGTTCGGAAACGACAGTCCGAACAGGCTGACTACGCTGAGCAGTTTGTCGTCCCACCTTCCGCGCCTCTGCGCCGACCGCACCCCCGCCGGAATCGAAACCAGAATCGCAACCATCAACGCCGCGAGAGTCAATTGCAGAGTGTAAGGATACCTCTGTGCAATCAGCCTGCTCACGCTCTGATTGAAGCGCAGCGAAAGCCCGAGATCGCCGTGCAGCACGCCTTTCCAGTAATGCAAATATTGTTGGCCAAGAGGGAGGTCCAAGCCATACGCGTGGCGGGTTGCGGCAACATCAGCCCCGGGCGCGCCCTCACCAAGCATCTGCAGAATCGGATCGCCTGGGATGAGATGTATCAGCAGAAAGACGACAGAAACCACCAGCCACAAGACGGGCAGTGTGTAGAGAAGCCGGGTAAACAACAACTGAAGCGAATTTTTCACGGGAGCGAAGCCAGAATCTTACGGCAGCAGCCCGTAAACATCCAGTTCTGTTCGCGTGCCAATGTACACTCTCCCGTTGGCAACTGTCGGAAGTGTAAACTTCACGGCCGCGCCTGCCTGGTCGCGTGCAGCGGCGGCTTGCGAGCTATCCCAAAGCTTATTCGACAGGTTAGCGGCATCGAAAGCAAAAAGTATCGCCGGTGCCGCGCACGGGCTGGCAGCAGTTGTGTAACAGCCGGAATCGATTGCCCACACAATCCCATTCGAACCGCCGGACGAGGAAACCACTGGCGAAGCTCCCGGAAACCCGAAACAATGCGTGGAATCCGATCCAGATGTGATGGTAAAGGAACTGCTCAACGAATCGAAACTGTAAGCGTGCAGCGAGTCGCAATTTCCGTGGTCTCCGGAACCTGCGAGATACAACGTGTTCTGCCAGAAGGCCGGAGTGGTCCACGAGCCGTTGTCGGCCTGGAACTCCTGCACAATATTGTCTGTCCCAACCGTGAATTGGCCCATATTGTCGCGATTGATCACATAAACCAGGCCTTGCTTCCCGGCCTGTATCAGCAGATGTGGAAGTCCGGTCGCCTGATCAGGCAAGAGCACCACCCCACCCGAGCCGAGATCTGCGTCCACTTGGTTTAACGACGCCTGGTTAAAAGGTGTGAAGTAATCGGTCACGGCCAAAGCTCCCGAAGTCGTAAGCCTCGCCACCGTGTCGCCGAGGTCATTCCCGCCAGTGTCAGCATCGAAGGTGCCGTTGCCGGTAGCAAAATACAGGTTATTACCGCCATCGGCTGCGAGAGCGGCCCCAGCCATCCATATCCCTCCCAAGCCGCCGTCTGGCGTAGTGTTAAACACCTCGCGCTGTTGCTGTACATTGGCGGCGTCATAACCGATCACCCAGCCGTGATAAGGAAACGCATCTTCATGCGACGCCCAGCTGATATAAACCAGGTCGTGAAGCGAACCGCTAACGGCGACTCCCTTGAGCAACGTAAGCCCAGGCCTCTGGCCTTCGGACTTCGCATTGAACTGCAGCACACCAGCTGAGGAACCGTCTCCGGTTCCGGGTACGCTGGCTGTGATAGTGACAGGCCCATTGAGTTTTTCGCTGCCGCTGGCGACATCAATTGCATGCAGCCGTTGATGAACAGATGGTTGAACACCGGTGCTGCATCCGCCATTTTCTGACTTGCTCACGACGTAAAGCGTGCCGGTGCCCGGATCAACTACCGGCGTGCCGGTAATTCCCACCTCAGGCTGAATATCACCGAAGCCTTGGCCAACGTCATTCGCGCAAACCGAACTCTCGTTGGCTGTGCCGCCGTGCAAAGCGTCAAGTAAGTCGGCACGCCAGATCTGCTGGCAAGGACCGGTATCAGCATCGAAGGCGTATAGGCTGTCATGCGCGGTTGCGACGAATACCACGTTGCGAACGGAACCGTTGACGTTCAACCCTGCAGCCCACAGCGGCTCGGCATAGACCACCCCATCCACCGGACAACTGAATAACTTCCCAAAAGTGCTCGGATTCACGTTTGTGGTGGTAAGCGCATACTCCTGCGAGTTCACTCCGTCCCGCGCCAAGTTATTGTGAAAGGTAAACACGCCGGAGAGGTCGGTAACGCCTACGCCCGCCGAGGCACTCTTAGAAGTATCGGCGACAGCGGTGGCTGTCACCGTGTGCGCTCCAGCAACTGCCGGCGGAGTGTATAAGCCCAAAGAAGAAATGGTGCCCACAGCTGCGTTGCCACCGGCAATCAGATCGACCGACCAGGTCACGCCCAGATTGTTCGGATCACCGGTAACTTTCGCCGAAAATTGCTGTGGTTGGGTAGCAACAACCACCGACGCGTTCCTTGGTGTGACACTAACAGCGACCGGCTGGGGCGGAGGGACGTGTGTGCCTCCAGAGCCACATCCACAAGCCAGGGCGACGCTGGCCAGACTCAACGCGAAACCGCCATAACGCACAACCTGCAAGCGATTCATTTCGTCTCCCCAGTGAAATGATCGGCACGGCGTTTACAGCTCGAACTAAAAGCGCGTCAAGTATCTGTTTTTTCAGCTTTCACGTCTAGTGACATAAAGAACAATAGCAGCGAGTCGCACTAAAGGGCTTCCGGTTCTGGGCCCAATTGTCCGGAGTTCTCGTATTACTTAGGTCATCTTGGGTTGGGTACGATTTCGCGTCATTATGTAGTGAGTTTCCGAGGGACCGTCCGCAATGCAAATTGATGATCTCCTGCGAATCGCCATGGAGCGCAAGGCTTCCGACTTGCACTTGAAAGTCGGCAACTATCCACACCTGCGGATTGACGGCGAACTTACGCCGCTGACTGACCAGCCGCGTGTCACCGCTGAAGACATGCTGACCATGGCATTCAGCATGATGTCTGCCCGGCAGAAGCAAAAATTCAAGGAGACCAGTGAAATCGATATGGCGTACGGCGTCGCCGGCCTGGGACGCTTCCGTGTGAACGTGTTCCAGCAGCGCGGAAACGTCGGCCTGGTACTGCGCGTGATTCCAACCAAGATTCGCGCTTTGGATGAACTGTACCTGCCCAAAGTGATTGAGCAGATTTGCGAAATGCCGCGCGGTTTAGTGCTGGTGACAGGCGTCACCGGCTCCGGCAAGTCGACGACTTTGGCGGCCATGATCGATCGCGTTAATTCCTCGCGCGCAGAACACATCATCACTATTGAAGATCCCATCGAATTTCTTCACCGCGATAAAAAAGGATACGTCAACCAGCGCGAAATCGAAGTGGACACGCCGTCGTTCTCGGCTGCGTTGCGAGCTTCTTTGCGTCAGGACCCGGACGTCATCCTGGTTGGCGAAATGCGCGACATGGAAACTATTGGCACGGCCCTGCACGCGGCCGAAACTGGTCACATGGTGTTCTCAACTTTGCACACCTTGGACGCAGTCGAAACCATCAACCGAATCATTGCGGTTTTTCCTCCACCCGAACAAAAGCAAATTCGCTTACAGCTCGCGGCTGTATTGCGAGCAGTCGTGAGTCAGCGACTGGTGCGCCGTTGCGACGCTGAAGGCCGAGTGCCTGCGGTCGAGGTAATGATCAACACCGCTTACATTCGTGAATGTATTCTGGTCCCGGAAAAAACGCGTTCCGTTCGCGACGCCATTTCGGCGGGCACATCGCAATACGGAATGCAGACCTTCGATCAATCTCTGTGGGACTTGTTCCAGGCGGGATTGGTCAACTACGAAACCGCTCTCGAGAACGCTTCTAACTCCGACGACTTCAAGCTCCGCATGCAAGGCATCTCTTCCACCAGCGACGTTTCGAAGAACGCTATGCAGGCGGCGGGATTCAGTTCGAAGTAACTCCTCAGACTCACGCCGTTGCGGCAGCGGGAGCAGCTTTCAGCTCCCGCTTATTTTTGCCACGAAGCTTTCGCCGGGCGGGTTCTTCAATCCACTTATAGACTCCGATAGAAACAGCGATCGGGACCATCACGCCTGCCGCTACCTTCCATAACGGAAGGTGCAGAGGCTCTCCGGTTGGCTGAAACACCATGGGAATGAGATTCGAGTGCAGCAGGTAAAACGAATAGCTCGCGTCGCCGAGCAAGATCAGAGGCCAGAACTCGAGGATCCGTGACCAAGCGGGTCGAAGCGCCAGGCCGAAGATAATCATTGCAAAGCCGGGCGTGAGCGCCGCATCGTGAAGCACGGGATACGGAACGCGCGGGGCAAGCGCAACCATCAATCCAAAATACACCACTCCGCTTGAGACCAGCACCGTTCCCCATTTGCGATCTATCGAGTTCCGCAGGAAGAGAAACCCGCAACAGGCGCCCAGCAGAAATTCCGGGAATCGGACCAGCGGAAAGAACTTGATCACGTTGAGCCAAGTGAAATACGAGTTGTCATCCACAAAGCTGACGCCGTCCGGCTTGAAACCCGCGTATGCGAGTGTGATGGCCAGACTCACTGCCCAGGAGGCAAGAGCGATTCCGAACCAGGACTTCCGATTCTTTTTCGCGAGCCAAACCAGCAGAACCGGAAACAATAAATAAAAAAATGCTTCGTCGGACAAACTCCAAGCCGGCCCGTTCCACGCCAGCGCAGCGCCCGGGACCCAGGACTGTACCAGCGGTAGTACCAGCAGGCAGCTGGTAATCAAGTGGTTCTGCGGCCAGATCATAAACGGAATCGGCGCAGGGTGCATTTTCAGCGACACATAAAAGAAGAACGGGGCGGTAAGGAGCAGCGCAAACAGATATGCCGGATAAATTCGCGCGAACCGCGCCCACCAGAATTCACGCGCCGGTGTGCCGCGGTCCGCATACGTGTACACCAGAATGAATCCCGAAAGAATAAAGAAAAAACTGACACCCACATACCCGATAGACGCAACCTTATGAAGCCAGCCACTGTCGCCGGCGATCTTCATCGCGTATACGTGAAACAGGCACACGTGCAGCGCCGCCAGAAAGCGGACAGACGTCAGAGCCGGAAGCCGCGGTCGGTCAGTCATAGTCGTTTATACGAAATTGCAACGGCATGGTTCCCGAAATATCACGGTGCGTTTATTTCCCAGTTCGCTTTGCGAATACCAATGACTTTCGTCGGCCGGCAAATAATCGCTTCAATTCTAATCGTGGAGGATGGAATGAAATTGTACCTTGCAGAACGGAGAGATGCTATGGGAGAGGCTATTGGAAATGCCTTTTCTCGCGCTACTTGGTTTGCGCGACTTCAAGGCGGGCTTGAGCACGCCGGATCTTGGCCGTTGCCATCGAGAAATCTTCTTCCGTCTGCGCGGAACCCAAGGACTCTTCCGCTTTCGCCAGCGATTGTTGCGCCCGGGGCACATCGATTTCGTTCGCCCGCTCGACTGTCTCAGCTAGCACCGTGACCCTGTCCGGCAGGACTTCCGCGAATCCCCACGCCATGGAGAATCGGTGCAACTGGCCGCCGGAGCGGTAGCTGATTTCGCCCGACCCGAGTTCGCTGATCAGCGGAGCATGCCCGGGCAGCACTCCGAGGTAGCCATCGCGTCCCGGTATTTGCACTTCTTCCGCCCGGTCGCGGACCACCAACTTCTCGGGTGTCACAATTTCGAGTTGGAAAGAATCGGGCAAATTAGCTTTTAGCCTTTAGCTATTAGCCCTTAGCTCGAACACTGGCCCCGCCGATTTGGCTAAGAGCTAATGGCTAAGAGCTAAGAGCTTTCTTACGCCGCCACCTTCAATTTCTCTGCCGCTTGCACGACTTCGTCGATCGTTCCCTTCATATAAAACGCCTGTTCAGGGATGTCGTCGTGCTTACCTTCAACTATTTCCTTGAAACCCTTCACCGTGTCGGCAATTTTCACATAACGGCCCGGCGCCCCGGTGAACTGCTCGGCCACGTGGAAGGGCTGCGACAGGAAGCGCTGAATCTTTCGTGCGCGCGCCACTGTCAGCTTCTGATCTTCGCTCAATTCGTCGATGCCGAGAATCGCGATGATGTCCTGAAGGTCTTTGTAAGTCTGCAACGTCTTCTTCACCGACTGTGCAACGTCGTAGTGCTCCTGGCCGACAATTCGCGGATCGAGAATGCGTGAAGTCGAGCCCAGCGGATCGACCGCCGGGTAAATTCCGATTTCCGTTAATGCGCGTGAAAGAACTGTGGTCGCGTCCAAGTGCGCAAAGGTAGTCGCTGGCGCGGGATCGGTAAGATCGTCGGCGGGCACATAAATCGCCTGCACCGATGTGACTGATCCCTTCTTCGTTGACGTAATCCGCTCCTGCAACTCTCCCATTTCCGTGGCCAGGTTCGGCTGATATCCGACCGCACTCGGCATGCGGCCCAGCAACGCAGAAACTTCCGATCCTGCCTGTGTGAAGCGGAAAATGTTGTCGATAAACAGCAGCGTATCCGCACCTTCGACATCACGGAAATATTCAGCGACGGTCAGGCCGGTTAGGGCTACACGAAGACGCGCGCCTGGAGGCTCAGTCATTTGGCCGTAGATCAGCGCGGCCTTCGACTTCTCCGAATCACCGGGCTTGATCACGCCCGACTCGCTCATTTCCAGCCATAGGTCGTTGCCTTCGCGGGTGCGCTCGCCCACTCCCGCGAATACGGAAAATCCGCCGTGCTGCTTGGCAACGTTGTTGATCAACTCCATGATGACAACGGTCTTGCCCACACCTGCGCCGCCGAACAGTCCGATCTTGCCGCCCTTTAGAAATGGCTGGATCAGATCAATAACCTTCACTCCGGTCTCAAACATCTCGGCGCTGGTGGCTTGCTCCTCGAACGACGGCGCCTGCCGATGGATAGGCATGCGTTCTTTGGCCTGAATGGGTCCGAGATTATCCACTGGCTCTCCGATCACATTCATGACCCGGCCCAGCGTGCCGCGTCCAACTGGAACAGAAATGGGTCCTCCGAGGTCGATGGCGTTCATTCCGCGCACCATGCCATCAGTGGCTTCCATGGCAATGGCGCGCACGCGGCCCTCGCCCAGATGCTGCTGCACCTCAAGAATGACGTTGATGGGCGCAGGAACGGTGAAGCCGTCGCTGACCACGCGAAGGGCCTGATAGATCGGCGGCATGACCGCTTCGGTGAATTGCACGTCCACTGCGGGTCCGGTGATTTGAATTACGTGTCCAATGTTTTCCATAAAAGAAGCTCTTAGCTTTTAGCCATTAGCTCTTAGCTCGCCATGTTGAAGCATTCTGCCCTTCCTTCTACCACTGACGAATGCCAATCAGGTTTGCCTAAAAGCTAAGAGCTAACAGCTAATAGCTGCTTCACAACGCTGCTGCTCCGCTCACAATCTCAATAATCTCTCTCGTGATCTTCGCCTGGCGCACTCGGTTCATAGAGAGCGTGAGCGAATCGATCATATCGCCCGCATTTCTGGTCGCTGATTCCATGGCTGTCATGCGCGCGGCATGCTCAGCCGCGACCGATTCAAGCAGCGCGTGAAAAATCTGAATGCCGACATACTTCGGCAGCAATGCTCGAAACAAATCTCGCGGGGACTGCTCGTAGATATAGTCCACCGGTGCGGCGGCGAATTCGGCGGCGTGCGCATCGGCTTCACGGGTATCGGCAGGACGCAAACCGACGCCGGCGCCTTTTGCCGCCTCAATGGCGCGCTTCTTTTCCTCCAGGTCCATCTCTTTTGCTTCCGCAACCGGCGGCGCGCCAATCTGCTCAATCGGCAAAAGCTGCTCGACTACCAGACGTTGAGCAATCACCGACTTGAACTCGTTATAAACGAGATAGACAGAGTCGATTTCCGCGTGCGTGTAGCGCATGATAATCCGATCGGCAATCTCCGATGCCAGCGGATAGTCAATC
>Ga0075425_100005155_pt1 | contig 13550 bp, 14 predicted proteins | sample SoiMethybrSBSTD4_FD_75300 | JGI IMG/M metagenome (GOLD analysis project Ga0075425, IMG submission 75300) | Bulk soil microbial communities from a Populus tree surrounding site in Tennessee, USA - Soil MetaG P. TD hybrid SBSTD4 | ecosystem: Environmental > Terrestrial > Soil > Tree plantation...
GTTGAGCTGATCGACCATGGTGTTGAGCGTTTCCTTCAGCTGCAGGATCTCGCCCGATACGTTGACCGTAATTTTCTTGGACAAGTCGCCGCTTGCGATCGCGGTCGCGACGTCGGAAATGTTGCGTACCTGTGCGGTTAGGTTCGACGCCATGAAGTTGACACTGTCGGTCAGGTCCTTCCAGGTGCCCGCGACGCCGGGCACTTGCGCCTGGCCGCCGAGCTTGCCTTCGGTGCCGACCTCGCGCGCCACGCGCGTCACTTCCGATGCGAAGGAGTTGAGTTGGTCGACCATCGTGTTGATGGTGTCTTTCAGCTCCAGGATCTCGCCGCGGACGTCGACTGTAATCTTGCGCGACAGGTCGCCGCGCGCGACCGCGGTGGTGACGTTGGCGATGTTGCGCACCTGTGCGGTCAGGTTGCCGCACATCGCGTTCACGGAGTCGGTCAGGTCCTTCCAGGTGCCCGCCACGCCGGGGACGATGGCCTGTCCACCGAGCTTGCCGTCGGTTCCGACCTCGCGCGCAACGCGCGTCACTTCGGAGGCGAACGAGCGAAGCTGGTCGACCATCGTATTGATGGCTTCCTTCAACTGCAGGATCTCGCCGCGCACGTCCACCGTGATCTTCTTGGAGAGATCGCCATTGGCGACCGCGATCGTCACTTCGGCGATGTTGCGGACCTGGCCGGTCAGGTTGTTGGCCATCGAGTTGACGCTCTCGGTCAAGTCTTTCCAGACGCCGGTCACCTCGGGCACCTGGGCTTGCCCGCCAAGCTTGCCTTCGGTTCCGACCTCGCGCGCCACGCGCGTCACCTCGGAGGTGAACACGCTGAGTTGCTTGATCATGGTGTTCACGATGTTGGCCGATTGGAGAAATTCGCCTCCCAGCGGCCGGCCATCGACGTCCAGTTTGACTGTCTGCAACAGATCGCCTTGCGCCACCGCGGCGACCGCGCGGGTCACCTCACGCGTGGGCCAGAGCAGGTCATCGATCAGGGTGTTGACCGACCCCTCCATGTCGGCCCAGGAACCGCTGGAAAGTGCGAACTTGACGCGCTGACGGGTCTTGCCTTCGCGTCCCACGACTTGGCCCACGCGCTCAAGCTGTTGGGCCATGCGCTCATTGCCGGCAATAATTTCGTTGAAGGTGTCGGCGATCTTGCCCTCGATCCCCAGATAGTCGCCGGTCATCCGGACCGAAAAATCTCCCGCGCGCATTGCCTGCAACGCATGCAGCAGGTCCTGCTGCAAATCGGGCGCGCCACCGTTGGCTTTGCGTCGCGTTGCCGTCCTCTGAGGAGCCGAGCCCGGTCGAGGATCGAGATCGCTCATGACATTCCCCCCTTGTTATGCACAAGCCCCCCGTGGGGTCGGCAGCGGCCGACGTATCGAAGCTTCGCCTTTGGAGCGGATCAAGCGTGAAAAGCGATGAGTTAAAATTGGAACCTAAAGTAAGCCCAGGTGCTGCAACGACGTGCCGGCCAAATGGTTCCGGGCGGCGCGCAAGATTCCGGCGAATTACCCTTTTGTTCCCTGGTTTCCCCGCACTGCAAAAATTATGAAGATCGCGTAACGCTCGATTGTTTTCTGTACGCACTTCACTACGTGCCCCACATGAAGCAATCCGACATTTTCCGCGAAAACGCCGAGAACTGCCTGCAGCTCGCTGACAATGCTGATAATCCGCCGGCCTGCCGGCGCTATTTGCGGATGGCCGAGGCATGGAATGCGCTGGCCGAAGAGCAAGATTGGCTGGACGGCGAAATACCCCCGGTTCCTCGCAATGCACGGAGTCACGCATGACAGGAGCAAGGCGTGCAATCGTCATTTTTCTCATTGCTTTCGGTGTTGCGTCGTCGATCGCCGCGTTGACGACCGTGAGGTGGGTCAAGGCAGAAGCGTCTGCCGCCCCGCACCAGATCAATCGCGTTTCCTAGACATCCCGGTCCTTGCGAAGGAAAGCGGCCCCGGCACGCCGGTCTCCCTACAAGTGCGTGCAAGCGGCCGTCGGATCATTCGTCGCGTGCAACAGCCATTGTGTGTCAGTTTCATAAGTTAACGGCGGTCGGGGATTGCGCGCTGAGCAAGTGGGCGCGTGAGCACTGACCTCCGCAGGTCACTCTAAATGGCGATGCCCGTAGCAAATGGACCGGCTGTCCAGTTCCGTTAACCCATGACATTTCGGCGCCTGGAACGTTCGGGCGGGTGGCGCGTAGGAATTTAGGTGAATTCCTTGCACTCACACTCGAGCGGCATCGGTGCCGACTGACGGAGGCTTGTGTGCCGCTCTATCACTTCGACCTGGTGAACACCAAAACGATCACGGACCAGGGCGGCGCCGAATTGTCTGATGATATCGAGGCGATGGATTCGGCAGACGAGATGGCGCGCCGCATCCTCAGTGAACGGCCGGACTTGAAACATCGCCATTACGCGATTCTGGTGACGAACGAGGACGGCGAGGAGATTTGCCTCCTGCCCCTCGAAATCATCCACTAAAAAAGAAAATGCCGATGAAGAAGATCACGCGCAAAACAATAAGTTAAAGCGCGATCGCGTTTCGATTGTCGCAATCGCGCTTTAGCCCGACATCAGCGACAGCTCGATCGTGCGTGCTCTTCGGTAGCGTTGAAATTGCGAGATCGCGCGGTTGGCCAGCAAAAGCCGATTGCGGTGACCCTGCCTGATCATGAACTCCACCCTGTCCACCAGGAACCGGCACGTCTCGGTGTAGTCATCGATCTCGCCTGCGCGCTGAACGTAGTTCAGTGCGATCTGAACAGCGCCTTCCAGCAAGAATGGGGTAGCATCATCTCTGAACCAGGCCGACATGGCTCTATCTCGAATCCTTCCTCCTTCATTCGCGAACAAACGCAAGCCGTTGCCGTTCCAAAAAAGTTTTTGGCCAAGCAGTGAGGTCGCGGGAACCAGCACCAAAAACACGTGTTGCATCCGAAAGCGCCTCGCATCGGAAGGACACAAAAATGGCCATGGATCGCAAGGAACTGGACAAAAGAGAATTCGGCAATCTGATCGGCAGCGACAAGGTTGAAGGTACTGCCGTGTTTGGGATCAACGATCGGAAGATTGGTACGATCGAGCGTGTGATGATCGACAAGATCAGCGGCAAGGTCTCCTATGCCGTGCTCGGCTTCGGCGGATTTCTGGGTGTCGGAAACGATCACTATCCGCTGCCATGGCAGTCGCTCAAATACGATACCGACCTCGGCGGCTATCGCACCGGGGTGACGGAGAGCCAGCTTCGCGGTGCTCCGAAGTATGGTGACGAAGGAGAGTGGAACTGGAGCGATCTGTCGCGCACTCGCGCGCTCAATGACTACTATGGCGTGCCGGTGCCTTGAGAGGCTCAAAGCTTTGCCGACCATGGTCGCGACTTAAAGAAAATGGCCCTGGAGGCTGGCGCGGCCAGGGCCGTTCTTTCGCGGGAGAAGGAAGGAGTGCGCTGAAAGGCGTTCCAAGCCTTGACGCGTGCCCTACCACTCCGTCCAGCGATCGCCGTGCCAATAGCCGCGGCCCTCGTGCTCACGGAAGCTGTACTTCTCGCGCGGACCCCAACGCCAATCGTCCTCGTGGATCACGATTCTTGCTTCCGGGGGATAGGCGTAGCGTTCCTGGGTATGCCAGCAGACGTGTCCCCGGCACGCGATGGCCGCCGATGCGCTGACGGTCGATGCGGCCACCAGACCGGCTCCGATCACGCTGCCTGCGAGAGCTTTCCCGAGCAGATTCATGTATTCTCCTCCTTGCACTTGGCTCGTTGCCCGGCGGGCCAACCCCTTGGGACCCGCGGATGTTCCGGCCATCCCTCGCCGGAACTCGAAGGTGCCGTGCAGCGGGCCATTGGCTACGTTGAACCAGTGCCCGTCAGGAGTCCGATGACGTGTCAGAAGATAACATAGGTTATTGAATTCAGGGCTGCAGGCCCCGACTAACCCGGGGGAGGCCGTTGCGTTGAGTCACATCATCCGAAAGCTTGAGCACTTCGTCCATCTCTCGCCGGCCGATCGTGCCATCCTCACCCGCGTCTCCTCCGAGCGAGTGCACAATTTCGCGCCCAGGATGGATATTGCGCGCGAAGGCGAAAAGCCGAAAGACGTGCATTTGATCCTCACCGGCTGGGCTTGCCGCTACAAACAGCTCGAGGACGGCAGGCGGCAGATTGTGTCGTTCTTTCTGCCCGGCGACATTTGCGATCTCAACGTATTCATCCTGCACGAGATGGATCACTCGATCGGGACCATAACGGCGGTCAGTATCGCCGATCTGTCGCGGGACTTCTTTGACGAGATCAGCTCCGGCTATCCGCGCATCGCCACGGCGTTCTGGTGGGAGAGCCTCGTCAATTCCGCGATCCAGCGCGAATGGACCATGAGTCTCGGACAGCGCACTGCGTCCGAGCGCATGGCCCATCTGCTGTGCGAGCTGTTTTTCCGTTTGCGGCTGGCCGGCTTGACCCGGAACGACGCTTGCGACTTTCCGTTGACGCAAGCAGACCTCGCCGAGGCCACGGGCCTCTCCAAGGTGCACGTCAACCGCACGCTTCAGGAACTGCGTTCCGCTGACCTAATCATTTTGAAAGGCAAATCGCTCGCGATTCCGAGTCTCGAGCGACTGATGAATACCGGACTATTCAACGCAAATTATCTGCATATGGACCGCGAAGGCCGCCAGCTCGATTCAAACGAATGAGACGGCCCGCGAAGCTTGCCCGAGGGAGTTACCCTGGACCACGCCGCCAGCGGGAGAGATGCTGGGCGCGGACGCCGAGACGACGCTGCCAGAAGGCGAAAGCGCAGTTTCGCCAATTCGCGGAGGCGTCGACGGACGTGTTGTGGATAAGGCGCGCGGCGGCGGGCCCAGGTGCGGAGTTCGGCGCGCAGGGTGGGGAGATTCATCTTGTCTGAAACTGCGGCAACGTTAAATTCCTGGTTGTGTCTTCCCGGCGATGACACTTTTCGATCGCCGGAAAAATCAGGAAAGTACACATGAAGGTGAGCGCTGCGGCGGCGGCCCTGTTCATCACGTCTTGTTTTCCGGTGCTTGCGCAACAAGGGGGCGCCGCTCTTTACAATCAACATTGCGCGTCGTGCCACGACGCCGGCGGCGATCAGCAGAGCCGCGTCCCCGGCCGCAATGCGCTGCAATCAATGTCGTTTGAGCATGTTCTCAGAATCATCACGTCGGGCAGCATGGCCGAGATGGCCAAGGGGCGGACGGACGACGAGCGCAAGGCGATCGCCTTATTCGTCACCGGCAGAAGCTCGAATGACACTCTGCCGACAGTTGCTGGCGAACCCTCAGCGAAGTGCGCCAAGAACCGCTCACGTTTGCGGGGGCGCTTGACCGACCGCGATGGAACGGCTGGGGCGCGGGTTTAAACAACAGCCGCTTTCAGCCGGCGGAAATGGCGCGGCTGACCCCAGATCAGGTGCCGAGACTGCAGCTGAAATGGGCGTTTGGATTTCCAGGAGTGTCCATCGCCAACGCGCAGCCGACTGTCATCGGCGGAGTGCTGTTCGTGGGGGGCACGGATAGCAAACTTCACGCGCTCGACGCGAAGAGCGGATGCACAATCTGGACCTACGTGACTGAGGCGCCAGTCCGGACGGCCATAAGTTTTGGTCCGCTTTCCGGCACCGATCAGTTCGCGGTGTTCTTCGGCGATGTGCGGGCCAACGTCTATGCGCTGAATGCGAAGACGGGCGAATTGGTTTGGAAGAGGAAGGTGGAGGATCATCCAGCGGCGAGGGTGACCGGGACACCGACCCTGTTTTCCGGCGTCCTTTACGTGCCCGTTTCCTCGGTCGAGGAGGCGACCGGATCCCGAGCCACTTATGAATGCTGCACGTTTCGCGGTAGCGTGGTGGCGCTGGATGCAGCCAGTGGCAGGCTGATCTGGAAGTCGTACACGATCGCCGAAGCGCCACGGCCCACCACCAAGAATGCTGTCGGAACGCAGCTCCACGGTCCTTCCGGCGCCTCGGTCTGGTCCGCGCCAACGATCGATGCGCGGCGCCAAGCGCTCTATGTCGCAACCGGAAATTCCTATTCGAACCCGCCGGCCAATACGAGCGATGCCGTCCTGGCGTTCGATCTGAAAACCGGACGGATGCTCTGGCGTCAGCAGCCGACTCCAAACGATAGCTATGTCGTGGCCTGCTACGCCCCGGATAAGACCAATTGTCCGGAAAATCACGGTCCGGATCACGACTTTGGCCAATCGCCGATCCTGGCGAGTTTGCCTGATGGGCACCGCATGCTGGTCATCGGGCAGAAATCGGGCGTCGTCCATGCGTTTGACCCCGACCAGGAGGGAAAGGTCCTCTGGCAGACGCGGATTAGCAAAGGCGGGCCTCTGGGCGGGAGCGAGTGGGGCTCCGCCGCGGATCAGGACCACATCTATGTTGCAAACTCTGATGTGCGCTTTCTGTACGACGGTGGCCGACGTCTCGACCCCGCGGCAGGCGGGGGCCTGTTCGCGCTCAACTTGTCCGACGGGAAGATCACGATGCGGGTGCCGCCCGTGAGTTGTGGCGGCCGAGAGAAATGCAGTCCCGCTCTCTCGGCGGCAGTGAGCGCAATTCCCGGCGTCGTCTTCTCCGGCAGCGTGAGTGGGTTTCTGCGCGCCTATGCGACAGACGACGCGCGATTGCTTTGGGAGTTCGACACGGCGCGTGACTACTCAACGGTGAATGCCGTCCCCGGGCACGGCGGCGCCATCGATGGACCTGGTCCGGTCATCGTCGACGGCATGGTCTATACGAATTCGGGCTATGCGCAATGGAGCGGCATTCCCGGCAACGTGCTGCTCGCCTTCGAGGTGCGCAATGACAAATGAACTCGCCGTGGTTCAGCCGATGCGGCTTTGTTTCAAAAATCTGCATTGCGAACTCGCAGCGTGAATGATGCAGACTCCCACACTGGAGGGTAGCTGGACTTGCTGGATTGGCCCGAGATCGTGTTGCGCCTTGGTGTTGCGACGCTGACCGGCTGCGCAATCGGCCTCAACCGCGACCTGCAGGGCAAGTCGATCGGCTTGAAAACGATGGGGCTGGTGGGACTTTCGACCGCCCTGGTCGTTTTACTCGCCATGAATTTGGCGGAGCCCGTGCTCTCCGATAGTGCAGGCCGCGTCATCCAAGGTATTCTCACCGGGATCGGCTTTCTCGGGGCCGGGGTGATCGTGCGCGAAAGGCATCATTTCCGCGTGCGTGGCCTGACCAGCGCCGCCTGCACCTTTCTTGCCGCCTGCATCGGGATCGCCTGCGGCGCGGGACACTGGCGCGCCGTAGTCACCGCAGTGGTGATGGCGTTTGGCTTGCTGATTTTGGGCAGGAAGCTGGAGGAGTTCATGCACCGCGCGCTCGGCGGCGGAAGAGAACCGGAGGAGGATCGGCGCCCGCCGCCGCACGATTAGGCATGGCTCGCGATCCAGCTTCTTGACGTCCTACCTGTCAGCTTCGGCCTTAAGGGGCTAGGACCGAGCGATGCCGCGCAGCTCTGACTTCAGGACTTTGCCGTTGGCGTTGCGGGGTAGAGGCGCCGTATGGAGCTTAACTGTTTCCGGCACCTTATAGTCCGCGAGCCGCTCTGCGCAGAACAGTTGAACTGTGTGTGCGGTGAGAGTACTCCCGTCCGGCACGACGACGATTGCATGCACGCGTTGTCCGAGCACCGGATCGTCACGCCCAATGATGGCGCATTCCAAAACTCCTTCAAGGCCGGCGAGGACGTTCTCAACTTCAGCGCTGAAGATCTTGAAGCCGCCACGGTTTATCATATCCTTCTTGCGATCGAACACACGTACGAAACCGTCGGCATCCATCGATCCGATATCCCCCGACCGCCAGAATCCATCGACGAATTCGCTCGCGTTCGCATCAGGCCGGCGCCAATAGCCAGGCACGACCATGGGGCCTGCTATCCAGAGCTCGCCGGTCGCGCCCTTCGGCACTTCGTTTCCGTCATCATCCACAACCCTGATCTCGCCGCAGGGCACGGTAATGCCAACGCTTTCGAAATGATCGCGCCATTGCGTGCGTGGCATGATGGTTGAGGGAGACGTCGTTTCGGTAGCCCCGTAGGCGTTGAGCAGTTGCAAGTGCGGTAATTTTTCTGCCAACATTTCAATCGTCGCAACCGGCATCGGCGCACCGCCGAAACAGCCGATCCGCCAGGAGGACAGATCATAAGCCGGCAAGTCGGGCGACATTACGCAAAGTGTGTAGATCGTGGGAACGAGGATCGAATACGTAACCCTCTCGCGGCTTGCGAGCGCCAGAAAATCGGAAGTCTTGTAGGCCTGGCGCATGAGGACGACGCAACCGCCCACGATGATCGTCGAGAGCGCAACGCCGACGAGTCCAGTGACATGCGACAGCGGCACCGCAACCAGCCCGCGATCGTTTTCGGTTAGGCCGTGACACCGGGCAAACGTGAGACACGAGTGGATGATGCCAAGGTGGGTTAGTTGCGCGCCCTTTGGTCGGCCAGTTGTTCCCGACGTATACAAGATGACGGCAATGTCTTCCTCGTGGATGTCTGCGGCGCGGTTTACCTGCTCGTCGGCCAACAGATCGGAAAATGGGCGGCTTTGAGCCGCCACTCCGCGGATCGAGAATCTGTGCGCTAGTGCAGGAATCTCGGTGGATGCCGGGACAACCTCCGCGAGGTCTGCCTCGAATACCAGAGCCTTGGCGCCGCTGTCGTTGATCAGAAAGCTAAGCTCTGCTTGTCGCTGACGCGTGCCGATGGGAACCACAATGGCGCCGATCCGATTGCACGCAAGGGCGCAGGCTAGAAATTCCCAGCAGTTGCCGAGAAAAAGGGCTACGCGGTCGCCTCGCGACACGTTTAGACGACCCAAGCCCGCAGCGATCTTCCCGATTAGCCCGTCAAGCTCGCGATAGGTGATGATCCGATCCTCGACGATTGCTGGCCGCTCCGGAAATTGCACGACGAGGCCGGCGAACATCGCTGCCAGCGTTAGTGGCCTTTCTGAAAAGCAGAGCATCTCTCGGCCATCGTAGTGCACCTCAGGCCTGAGGGGGCCACCCAGTCCGCTGTCAGCCCAAATATTGTCGAGCACGTCTCGCCATCCCGCATTCGCTCTTTATCTATGGCGGCCCGAACTGAGTTCGGAGTCTGTCACCAGTTTGACCGCACGAGCTGCACCTGACATGCAGGAGCACGTCCGCCCTATATATCAAAAACCTGCGCGCGGGCCTGGCCAAGAGAACCGAAATCCTTAGCGGACCTCCAGGTAGCCGCGCGTTAGCGCCGACCGCCGAAGACAAAGGGAGAGGCGCCGGGTAGCGAGAGCGAATTGATGTCGCTGTCGATGCGCCCAGACTGTTGGGTGTACCCGAACCCGAGTGACAGGCTGACATTCGGTACCGGCTGGAATTCGACGCCCGCATGCGCGCTATATCCGGGCAGCGTATTGGACATAGAGTCGAAGGGAGCAAAGGGGCCACTGATACCGGAATTGTATTTCAAAGTGTCGTAACCGGCAAACACTGTGAGGGGCAACCCAGCTGCGTTTTGAAAGTTATAGCCGAACTGCACGCCTTCGTAATAGAGCGAACCAATATTACCAAAAGCTCCATCGCGGTTGATGCCGTTCATGCTCAAACCCATGCCGCCGCCTTCGCGGCCGATAAACCAGCCGTTCAGAAAATTGTAGCGCATATATGAGAAGCCACCTCTGGCGTCGCCGTCACCGAAGCTCGGAAAGTTGCCATAAATGCCGGAGCTCTGACTGACTGTTAGATTGCCGGCGAAGCCGACGGGCCAGTTTGGGATCCAATACGTCACAGGGGCGGCTTGGGCGTGGGCCGTTCGCCCGCCCAGACACAGCGCTGACAATACCAATGCGAGACTTAATCGGCCTAAGAAGGACATCACGCGACCACCCAAGCGTGCGGAAATTATAAGCTTCAGTTAGCAAGAACGCCAGCGAGGCGCCGCTTAGCCATCGTATCACTAAGAATAGCAGCCAACCCAGTTTTGCGTGCACAAACGTTTCAGATCCCAGGCAATCATCAACGGGTGCTGCAGAACGTCATGATTGAGCCGCGATTGACGGCGACGGCACATTTTTTGAATCCAAGCCGACCGCCGTCAAAGCTAGGATACCCGCATCCAGAATTTCGTCACATCGACAGCGCGACGCCCCGGCAATGGTGTGTCGGCCGCGCAAGGGCCGTAGTTGAGCAAGCCCCCAAGCAGCAGATGGATGTAAGGCCGGGTCATCATCAAACAAGCTCCTGCCTGCGGCTATCGCCATCTCTCTCGCATACGCGCAGCAATATCGACGCGAGGCCGTTGGACCGAAGCCGCTCCCGTCGTCGCAGCAGATCCAGGCCAGTTAAGACGCTCGAATAATGGCAGAAGCGTTTCTGGTATGAAACGAGTTCGAGAAGCATAGAGGTGCCGATCTCCTTGCGCGCTCTGGCCGTGAGCGAAAAATCTATGCGGGACTATGAGATGCAGGTCATCCCTGGCGCGTGTCATCGCGACATATAGCAGGCGACGCTCTTCCTCCAGCTCCTCCGTGGTGCCAGCACCCAGGTCCGACGGGATGCAGCCATCGACGACATTTAGAACAAAGACCGATTTCCACTCCTGGCCTTTTGCCGAATGGATCGTCGACAGGATCAGATAGTCCTCGTCAAGCAGCGGAACACCAGCCTGGCCACTGGTGGCGTCGGGCGGATCGAGCGTAAGCTCGGTCAGGAAGCGCTCACGCGAGGGATAGCCGCCCGCAATCTGTTCAAGTTGGACCAAATCCGCTCGGCGGATTTCCGCGTCTTCGTGGATGCGCTCAAGATGCGGTTGATACCAGAGACGCGCGAGTTCGAGATCGCTCGGCCATTTGGAATTGCCAAGGCGTCCAATCGTCTCGACAAGAGAGGTCCAATCAGCGCCGGATCGAGCTGGGGCCTGTAGCTCGCGAAGCGCCGCGATGGGATCAGAGGATTTGGCGATTTCATCAAGTAAACGTTGCGCTGACGCGGGGCCTACGCCCGGCAGGAGATTGAGCACCCGAAAGCCCGCGACGCGATCGCGCGGGTTCTCGACGAAGCGCAGGATCGCTAGGATATCTTTTACATGAGCGGCCTCCAGGAACTTCAGGCCGCCGAATTTGACGAAAGGAATGTTGCGACGGGTCAGTTCGATTTCGAGCGGTCCGCTATGCGACGACGTGCGAAACAGCACAGCCTGGTGCTTCAACAGCGAGCCCTGCTCTCGGTTTGACAAGACCTGTTCGACCACATAGCGCGCTTGATCGGCCTCGTCGCGAAGCGCGACGAGCTGCGGCTTTTGCGACGACAACCGCTCGGTCCAGAGATTTTTTGTGAAACGCTCCTTGGCAAGGCCGATCACGCCGTTTGCTGCCGCCAAAACTGGCTGGGTCGAACGATAATTGCGGTCCAGCGTGACGATTTCGGCGCGCGGCGTGAATTGATCGGGGAAATCGAGAATATTGCGAACGGTTGCAGCTCGGAACGAGTAGATCGATTGAGCGTCATCGCCGACAACAGTAAGACCCTCCCCGCGAGGTTTCAGCCCGAGCAGGATTGCCGATTGCAGGCGGTTTGTGTCCTGGTATTCGTCAACGAGAACATGATCGAAGCGTCCACCGACGTCATCGGCAAGAGCCGCATCCGAAATCATCTGGGCCCAGTACAAAAGGAGATCGTCGTAGTCGAGCACGTTCTGCGCTTGCTTAGCCTCGACATAAGCTGCAAACAGTTGCTTCAGCTCACATGTCCATCCGACACACCAAGGGTAGGATTGGTCCAGCACCTGCTCAAGTGGCGCTTCCGCATTCACGCATCGGGAATAGATTGCAAGGCAAGTACCCTTAGCCGGAAAGCGGCGTTCTGTTTTCGAAAATCCCTGCTCGTGTCGGACCAAGTTCATCAGATCGGCGGAATCTTCGCGATCGTGGATGGTAAAAGCGGGATCAAGTCCTATTCCTTCGGCATATTCCCGCAAAAGGCGCGCGCCAATGCCGTGAAAGGTCCCCGACCAGATCAGCCCTTCGATCAAGAGAGTCGAATCCTCGCTGAGGACCTGCCGCGCGATACGCTCGACCCGCTGGGTCATCTCCGCGGCCGCGCGGCGCGAAAACGTCATCAACAAGATGCGCCGAGGATCGGCGCCGTTGACGACAAGATGCGCAACCCGGTGCGCCAGTGTGTTGGTTTTTCCAGATCCGGCCCCGGCGATGATGAGAAGTGGTGGTCCGACCGTCCAATTCTGCCCCACGCCATACTCAACGGCTCGGCGTTGTTCCCGATTGAGCCCGTTTAGATATGTCGCAGAGCATGCCGGCACGAATCGCCTCTCAAGACAGAATCGGTGATTCCGCGGGGAAGCGCAATCCGTGCGCGTTAGTCGCTAGCCATAGTCGACCCAGCCTTTTCGATCTCCGCCCGACGCACTCGAGCCGCCGTCACTCGCGCCCTGCCTGATTCTACTGGCATGATCTCTTTCCGGCACGCTTGAGGCAGGTTGGCAGCCGGCATGTTCGACGGAGTCGTCCCTGCTGAGCCTTCTATTATGCGTCTTTGAATGCTTGCTTCCGCCGCGCTGCCCGCTTGTCGCCCGCGGCAAGAACGGATAGTCGTTACGGCTGTACCACTCATGCTGTCCAGGTATTTCATGGCCCAGCAAAATGCCGGTGTGGCCAAGCGTGCGCTGCGAACCGTCGCGGTCGTCGCGTGCCTGCTGGCGGTAGTCGCCATCATCTGGATAACCGCCGGCGAGCTCCGCCAAACTTCTTCGGAGGAGGCATCGCGAGCGGACGATCCCAACCGCACCGAGCCTTCACGCGGTGAAGCGGCCGGCGAGGCGACAGTCAAACTCTCTCCGGATCAGGTGAATCAGATTGGGCTCGAGACGGCAGTCCTGAAGGCCGCGCCTCACTTGGAGCAATTCCGAGCCTATGGCACGGTTGTGGATGTCGCGCGCATCACCGAACTCACCAACAGTTACGCCAACGCGCAGGCCCAGCTTCAGACCGCGCAGGCCAAGTTCGAAGTTGCGAAGAGCGCGTTCGAGCGGACCAAGAACCTTGTCCAGTCCGTGGCACTTCCCAAGAAGGAGGCCGAAGCGGCCGAGGGAACGTTCCGAACCGATCAAGCCACACTCGCTGCCGCTGAGTCGCAGGTAAAGACCTTGGCGGCCACGGCGCAGCAGGAATGGGGTCCAGTCCTCGGAAAAGGAATCATCGAGCGATCGCAGGAGGTGGTGCGACTAATCGAACGTGACCGGTTCCTTGTTCAGGTGACGCTTTCGCCCGGCGTCACCCTGGCGGAGCCTCCGCGGACGGCCCTTGCGCAAGCGCCGATTCGAGATGCAAACATTGACTTGCAGTATGTTTCGCCGGCGACCCGCACTGACCCACGCATTCAAGGACTGAGCTTTTTCTTCGACGCGCCCGGTGACAGCGGTCTTTTGCCCGGAATGAACACCATAGTCTACGTACCTTCCGGCAAGACGTACGAAGGCGTTTTCGT
>Ga0075425_100005157_pt1 | contig 13544 bp, 10 predicted proteins | sample SoiMethybrSBSTD4_FD_75300 | JGI IMG/M metagenome (GOLD analysis project Ga0075425, IMG submission 75300) | Bulk soil microbial communities from a Populus tree surrounding site in Tennessee, USA - Soil MetaG P. TD hybrid SBSTD4 | ecosystem: Environmental > Terrestrial > Soil > Tree plantation...
CGCGCGCGCGACAACCTGAAGCGGCTTGCGATGCGCGCCGCGCCGGACGTGCTCGTGTCCACCAGGACGGCGGCGGCGATTGAAGCGCGGTGGGCGTCGGCGGCCGAGCACGATGCCGATCGCGCTGGCGCGGCGGACAACGCGACGCGCTGTGCGCTGGCGTCGGCGCTGATCAAAGTCGCGAAGCTGACGCCGCTCTCGACGCCGCTTGCCGAGCCGATCTCCACGCTGGTCGACGGCGGCGACATCGCCTCGCGCGTCCAGCGTCTGCTCGACGACGGCGCGCCGCAGGCGCGCGTTGGGAAGCTGCCGCGCCTGTCGACGGCGGTGGCGATCGTCGGGACCGTCGTGTTGTCCTACAGCCCCCTGCTTTGGCTGGTCCACGAAGCGACCGAACTCCTCGTCAACACCCTCCCCTGAGGGGGGTCGGGAACCGTTTCTTCGTCCCACACGGGGTCGGGAACCGTTTTCGCGCGCCCGGCGAATTCACAGGCAAAATCGCGGGTCTAACCAGCGGCCCCACTGTTTTCCACCGGGGGTCGGGAACCGTTTCCGAATCCGCCTGCTTTCCCACACGGGGTCGGGAACCGTTTTAAACCCTTCCCGACCCCGCGTGGAAATCCTGACCGGACCAGAACGGTTCCCGACCCCCAGTCGAACCTTTTGACTCGCGGGCTCGTCATAGACCACAATCTCCCCTAATCGACTTATGGGAGAGACGCGCGCGAAACCGCCGCAGGGCGAACTGATACCCGGCACGCTCGACATGCTGATCCTGAAGACGCTCAGCCGCGGCGCGATGCATGGCTACTCGATCGCGCAGTTCATCCAGCAGGCGTCGCGCGACGTGCTGCGCGTGGAAGAAGGCGCGCTCTACCCGGCACTGCATCGACTCGAAGTCCGCGGTCTGCTGAAGGCCGAGTGGGGGACATCGGACAACAACCGCCGCGCGAAGTTCTACACGCTGACGACGCTCGGACGCCGCGAACTCGACGAGGAAGCGGCGTACTGGACGCGCGTCGCCGCGGCGGTCACCCGGGTGATGCAAACCGTGTAACGCAACGCGGCGTGGGACGCGATGAATCTTCATTCGGTGCGTCACCGGTTGCTGGCGCTGCTCCGTCGGCGCAGACTCGAGCGCGATCTCGACGACGAGCTGGCGTTTCATCTCGCGATGCGCGAGGCCGACTACGAGCACGGCGGTGAGGCGCCCGCCGCCGCGCGCGACGCCGCGCGGCGGCGCTTCGGCAACGTGACCTACCTCAAGGAGCAATGCCGGGACATGTGGACGTTCCATCCGCTCGAAACCTTCGCGCAGGACATCCGCTACGCGCTTCGCACGCTGCGCCGCTCGCCCGGGTTCACGGTGGTCGCGATCTTTGCGCTCGCCGTCGGCATCGGCAGCAACACCGCAATCTTCAGCGTGCTCGATGCCGCTCGGACCCACGCGCTGCCGTATCGCGATCCCGGCAGACTTGTCGCGCTCTGGGGCAACGTGCAGCGGGCGCGGGTCGAGCGCCGCGGCACCTCGTATCCAGATTTCCGCGACTGGCGCGCGCGCGCCCGAAGCTTCGAAGAGATGGCCGCCTTCGCCAGCCAGCTGGTGACGCTGAACGACGGCGATGACCCAGAGCGGATCAATGCGGAATCCGTTTCCGCACCGTACTTCGCGCTGCTTGGCATTCAGCCGACGCGCGGCCGTACGTTTTCGGACGCTGAAGACGATGTCGCCAGACCCGCACTGGTCGCGGTGATGAGCGACGGGTTGTGGAAACGCCGCTTTGGCAGCGACCCTGGCATCGTCGGCCGCTCGGTACGATTGAACACCGGCAGCTATACCGTGATCGGCGTGATGCCGCCGGAATTTAAAGGGCTCAGCGACACCGCCGAGGTGTGGCTGCCGTTCGCCGTGTACGCGCCTCCGGCATCCATGGCCGAGCGCGGCAACCGCGGCTTTGCAGTGCTCGCCCGCCTGAAGCCAGGCGTGACGATCGACGCCGCCCAGCGCGAACTCGATGGCGTCTCGAAGCAACTCGAAGCCGAACATCCCGACACCAACGAGAAGCGCGCCGTCGAAGTAAGTCCGCTCGACGTCGAACTGGTGGGCCCGCTGCGTCCGGCGCTGCAAACCTTGATGGCCGCTGTCGCATTCGTGCTGTTGATTGCCTGCGCGAACGTGGCGAACCTGCTGCTGGCGCGATCCGAAGCGCGACGCCGCGAGATTGCCGTACGCACCGCACTGGGCGCCGGGCGCGCCCGGCTGCTGCGCCAGCTGATCACCGAGGGCTGCGTGCTGACCGCGATCGGTGCCGTGGCCGGACTGGTCATGGCACGCGCCGCCGTCGCCGCGCTGATCGCACAGAGCCCCGTCACCTTTCCCAGCTTCGTCACACCCGGCCTCGACGTCCGCGTCGCGGCGTTCACGATCCTCGTGTCGATCGCCTGCGGCGTCCTGGTCGGCATCGTGCCCGGCCTGCAGGCACGCGCGGTGGACCTCGCCGATTCGTTGAAAGACAGCGCTCGCGGCAGCGACGGGCCGCGCTCGCAGCGGATGCGAAGCTCACTCGTGGTCGCCGAGTTGTCGCTCGCGGTGGTGCTGCTGATCGGCGCCGGCCTGATGATCCGTTCGGTGCGCAACCTGGCGGCGCTCAATCCCGGCTTCGACCCGGGATCGGTGCTGACATTGCACATCAGCATCCCGCGCGCGACGCCGCCCGACGCCAACCCGCCGGCCACCGCGGCCGGCGCGCCGCCGCCGGTGGTCTACGGCCGCGCGCTGCTCGAGCGGCTGCGTTCGGTACCGGGCGTCGCGGCCGCCGCACTCGGCACCGACGTGCCGCTCGACGGCAACGCCGGCGCCGTTTTCTACAGTGCCGAAGGGCAGCCGCCGGCCAACGCCCAGAACGCGCCGCGGGCCTACCTGCACCGTGTGTCGCCGGAGTTCTTCGACACGCTGCGAATCCCCTTCGTGCACGGGCGCACGTTCGCCGACGCCGAAGCCGTCGCGTCGTCCGCCGTCGCGATCGTCAGCACGCGACTCACCGCACGCTTCTGGCCGGGACAGGATCCCGTCGGCAAGCGCATCAAGTTCGGCGGCCTCGCCTCGAACAGCCCGTGGCTCTCGATCGTCGGCGTGGTCGGCGAGGTGAAATACCGCGGGCTGCCGGACAACCCGACGGCTGATCCTGATATTTACCTGCCGTTCGCCGACCGCAACCAGCAGGTGGCGCTCGCTGTCCGCGCCAACGTGCCGCCTTCGTCGCTCGTCGCGCCGCTGCGAGCGGCGATTCGCGGCGCCGATCCGTCGATCCCGATCTATGCAGTGGCGCCGATGGACGAATTGATCGCCGGGCAGACGGCGCAATCGCGGTTCACGATGTGGCTGATGGGCGTGTTCGCCGCCGCGGCCCTGATGCTCGCGGTGGTCGGCATCTACGGCGTGATGGCGTACCTGGTCACGCAGCGAACGCGCGAGATCGGCATCCGCCTCGCGCTCGGCGCCGCCGCGCCCGACATCCTGCGGCTCGTCGTCGGCAACGGCGCAAAGCTCGTGGCCGGCGGCGTCGCAATCGGCGTGGCCGCCGCCTTCGCGCTGCAGCGGCTCGTCTCGTCGCTGCTGTTCGGCGTCACAGCTGCGGACACGGCGTCGGTTGTCGCGGTCGCCGTCCTCGCCGTGGTCGCACTCCTCGCCTGCTACGTGCCCGCGATCCGCGCGACGCGCGTCAGCCCGCTGCGCGCCTTGAGATACGAATAGGGGCTCGGGGCTCGGCGCTGGCTGTGCGGCGCTTGAGGCTTGGGGCTTCAGCTAGCCCCAGCCCCCAGCCCCGACGTGGACAGCGGCAGCGTGACGCGGAAGGTGCTGCCGGTTGCGCCGCTCTCTTCGAGGTCGAGGCTGCCGCCGTGCGCTTCGGCGATCCACTTCGCGATTGGCAGGCCGAGTCCGGCGCCGGCGTTGTGCCGCGCCGGGTCGAGTTGCACGAACCGATCGAAGATTCGCGCGCGGTCGCTCTCTGCGATCCCTTCGCCCTCGTCGCGCACGCGGATGCAGGCGACGCGGCCGTTCGGGACGACGTCGACGCGAACGCGGCTGCCGCTGCGCGTGTAGGCAACCGCGTTCTGCAGCAAATTCAGAATCATGCGCCGCAGCAGGCTCTCGTCGCCGCAAAACGGCACGTCGCCGTTGGCCGGGGCCACGATGGTCACGCCGCGGTGCTGCGCGAGCACCGCCACGCTGCGCTGGCAATCGACGGCCAGCTCGTTCAGATAGACCGGCTCGCGGCGCAGCGGATACCCGCCGGCATCGGCGCGCGCCAGGACGAGCATGTCGTCAACCAGGCGGCCGAGGCGCCGCGATTCGCTGACGATGTGCGACAGCGCCGCGCGGTACTCGTGTTCGTCGCGACCCTCGCGCGCGAGCGCGACGTCGGCGGCCGACTGGATCACCGACACCGGCGTGCGCAGTTCGTGGGAGGCATCGGCCATGAACGAGCGCTGCGTCTCCAGTGTTTGCCGCAGGCGCGCCAGCAAGCCGTTGAATGCACGAGCCAGCTGGCCGAGTTCGTCGCCGCGATCTGATTCCCCAAGGTCGGTCATCCCGGCCGGCGCGAGCGACTCCGCGCGCCCGGCCATCGCCGTGATCGGCCGCAGGCCGCGCGAGGCGAGCCACCATCCACCCACCGTCGCGAGCAGCAGCACGATCGGAATCGCAACCAGCATCGCTTCCTGCGCCTCACGCTGTTCGCGCAGGACGTCGGCGAGCGGGGCGGCGACGAGCAGCAGATAGCTGCGCGGAGGCGCCGTCATCGGCTCGACATGGACGCGCCATGTGCCTCCACCGGTGACGATCGTCCACACGCGCCGCTCGGCAGTCGCGTCGATCGGCGACGGCAGCGTCAAGCCGCTCCAACTCGCGGCCAGGACATGGCCGCCGGCGTCGAGAACCGCCGTCGCGCGACTCGAGGTCGCCATGGTCCGCTGCACTTCCTGGGCGGCGGCTGTGGGATTCGGCATCTCCGACAACTCATCGCGCAGCACGTTCGCCAGCGTCGCCGACAGGTCGTCGAGCCCGCGATCGACGCGGCGCAACCCGATCCGGCCCTGCTGCCAGACGACGGTTGCCCCGAACGCTGCCGACACGACGAGCAGCGCGAGCGAGTACCACAACGTCAACCGCGTCCGCAGCGACAGCGACCGCAGACCGCTTCCGCTCATGCGATCACCTGGTAGCCTTCACCGCGCCGCGTGCGGATCGGCGGCTCCGCGCCGGCGTCTTCGATCTTGCGCCGCAGCCGCTGGATATAGACGTCGACGACGTTCGACATCGGATCGTAGTGCTCGTCCCAGACGTGTTCGGCGATGTCGGCGCGGCTGACCACCTCGCCGGCGCGGCGCACGAGATACTCGAGCAGCGCGTACTCTTTCGCGGTCAGCATCAGCTCACGCCCGCCGACCACGACGCGGCGGCCGCGCGTGTCGAGCGTCAGCGCGCCGATCGCGATCCGCTCGGGAAGCACCGGCTGGCCACCGCGGCGGACGATCGCGCGCAGCCGCGCGAGCAGCTCGCCGAAGTCGAACGGCTTGACGAGGTAATCGTCAGCGCCGCAGTCGAGCCCGGCGATGCGCGCGTCGACGGCATCGCGCGCCGTCACCATCAGGATCGGGACCGAGCTGCCCGACTCGCGAATCGTTCGGCAGACGGCGAGCCCGTTCCGCCGCGGCAGCATCACGTCGAGGATCACCGCGTCGTAATCGGTGGCGGCGGCCTGCTCGATCGCCGCGTCGCCGTCGGCGGCGACGTCCACCGCGTAGGCGTGTTCGCGGAGGCCCTTGGCCAGGATCTCAGCGGCGCGCGGTTCGTCCTCGACCAGCAGCACCCGCATGGGTCACACGGCGACGCGCTCCGCGCTCCTTGCGGTGAAGAAGAACTGGATGGCCGGTGTGACGACGAGCGACAGCACCATCGAGATCAGGATGCCACCAATCACCGCAATGGCGAGCGGCTGCAGCATCTGTGATCCTTCGCCGAGCGCCAGCGCCAGCGGCAGCATGCCGGCGGCCGCGGCAATCGCCGTCATCACGATTGGCCGCAGCCGGCGGCGGCCGGCCTGGACGATCGCTTCCTCCGGCGAAAAGCCCACCGATCGAAACTTCTCGTTTGCATCGAGCAGCAGGATGCCGTTTTTCGCGACGATGCCGATCACCATGATCAGCCCCATGAAGGACGACACGTTGAAGCTGGTGCGCGTCAGCAGCAGCGCGACGAACACACCGGAGGTGGAGAGGAGCGCCGATGAGAGGATCGCGACCGGCGCGGTGAACGAGCGGAACTCGAACAGCAGGACGAGGAAAATCAGTACGACCGCGAGAATCAGCACCACCGTGAGATCGCGGAACGACTTCTGCTGCTCCTTGAACGTGCCGCCGTACTCGACGCGAATCGACGGTGGCAGCTTGAGATCGGCGACCGTCTTTTGAACTGCGGCGATGCCGGTGCCCATGTCGACGCCTTCGAGCCGCGCCGTTACTTCGACCAGCCGCTGCAGGTTCTCGCGGCGGATTTCCGTCTGCCCGGGCAACTCGTCGATCGTCGTCAGCGATCCGAGCGTCGCCGCCGAGCCGGTGGAGCTGACCAGCATCGTGTTGCTCATCGCTTCGAGCGACGCGCGCGCCGCCGACGGAAATCGGACGCGCAGCGGATACGGCCGCTCGTTGATCAGAATCGGCGCCGCGGTCGGCTCGCCTTCGACCATCGCGACGCCGACGGTCCCGAGCTCTTCGGCGGTGAAGCCGGCGCGATCGGCGGCGTCTGGGTTGACCGTGAAGCGCACCGCCGGGCCGCTGGTCGTCTTCTCGATCCCGTCCTCGACGTCGACGATCGGCGTCGCGCTGCCGATCTTCGTCTTCTCGAGTGCCTCGGCGACCTGCGGCGCCCACAACTTGAGGAGATCCGGATCGGGCGAGAACAGCTTCACCACCACCGGCTCCGGCGCGCCGGTGAGATCGCCAATCATGTCCTGCAGGACCTGGATGAACTCGACGTCGAGCCCGGGTTGCGACGAAGTCACCTTGGCGCGCACGTCGCTGATCACTTCGTCCACGCCGCGGCTCCGCTTGGCTTTCAGCTTCACGGCGATGTCGCCGGTGTTCGGCTCGGTCACCGCCGCGAGCCCCAGCTCGAGGCCGGTGCGCCGCGACGTGCTTTCCACTTCCGGCGTGTCGCGAAGAATCTTCTCGATCCGGCCGACGACGCGGCTGGTCTCCTGCAGCGAGCTGCCGGGCGGCATCACGTAGTCGACGACGAAACCGCCTTCGTCAAAGGCCGGCAGCAGATCGCTGCCCAGGAACCGGTAGCAGAGATACGACAGCGCGACGAGCAGCACACAAAACACGGCCAACGCCAGGCGATGATGCAGCGAGCGGCGCAGCACGCGCTCGTAGCCGACCAGCACACGTCCGAACAGGCCGCCGGTGAGCGACGCTTCTTCGGCCGCCATCAGCCGCCGCATTTGCGCGGCGTGCGGATCGGTCGCGAAGCCGCGCGGCAGCGGGTGCGCCGCATCGGCGTGGAGGGTCGCCGGCGCAGCGGCGCCATGACGCCGCACCAGGCGGATGCTCAGATTGCTCGTCCAGACCAGCGCCAGCACCAGCGACGTCAGCAGCGACACGCTCATCGCGATCGCCAGCGCGCCGAAGAAGGTTCCGGTCACACCGGTGATCGTGATGAGCGGCAGGAACACGACAATCGGCGTCAAGGTCGATCCGATCAGCGGGATGGTGAGTTCCTTCAACGCGCTCGCCGTCGCCTGCAGGGGCCCTTCGCCGCCATCGCGATGCAGCACGATGTTCTCGACGACGACGATCTTGTCGTCGATCACCAGGCCGACTGCCGCCGCCAGACCGCCGAGCGTCATCAGGTTGAAGCTCTGGCCGAGCATCTTCATCACGATGAACGTCACCACCATCGTCACCGGCACGACCAGCCCGGTCATGACGGCGGTGCCCCAGTCGCGCAGGAACAGCCAGATGATCAGGCCGGCGAGAAACAGGCCGATCACGATCGCGTCGCGGACGCTGGCGATCGACTGCTTGACGATGTCGGATTGATCGTAGAAGGGGCGCATCTCCACGCCGGCCGGCAGCGCCGGCCGAATCGCCGCCATCTCCTGGTGCACTTCGTCGGCGACCTGCACGGTGTTGCTGTCCGGCTGCCGGTTGACGCTGAGCAGCAGCGCCGGCTTGCCGTTCGCGCTCACCGCCGTGTAGATCGGCTCGGTCGCCGGCCCGACGGTCGCGACGTCGCGGACGCGCACGGGAACGTTGTTCGCGCGCTTGACGACGATGTTGCCAATGTCCTCGACGCTGTGAACCTGTGCGTCGATGAGGCCGAGGAACAATTGATGATTGCGATTGAGCAGTCCCGGCGAGTCGACGACGTTGGTCCGGTTGACGGCGTTGACGATGTCGGCGATCGACGTTTTGGCGCGGAGCATCTGCGCCGGATCGACGATGGCGTGGAATTCGGGCCGCTGGCCGCCCTGGACGATGACGCTGGCGACGCCGGGCAGCCGGTTGAGGCGCGGCTTGATGTCGTAGGTGGCCAGTTCCCAGAGATCGGTCTGCGGCACCGTGTCCGAGGTGAGGCTGTAGCCGATGATCGGGAAACTCGAGAAGTCGAGCCGGTGCGTCTGAATCTGCGCGGTCGCCGGCAACGCTCGCTGGACGCGCGACACGGCCGCGTCGACCAGCTGCAGCGTCTCGAGCATGTTCACCGACCAGTCGAAAAACAGGTTGATCTCGGCCGAGCCGCGGCTGGTCACCGAGCGCACGTCCTCGAGCCCGGGCACGGTGCGCACCGCCTCTTCGATCGGCCGCGTGATCGACACCTCCATCTGCTCGATCGGCGTGACGCCGTTGTCGACGCCGATGATGATGCGCGGAAAGTTGGTGGTCGGAAACACCGCGACGGGCAGCGTGAACGCCTCGTAGGCGCCAATCACCGTCAGCATGCAGATGAAGAAGATGATCGACTTCGAGTGGCGGGCGAACCAGTACTGCTCCGGGTGTTCGTTGACGGTGGCGCTCATTACGTCTCTTCGGGCTCTTCGTCTTCCTTCGCCGGCGCGATCTGGACCTTGACCTTCGAGAGCACGTCCGGTTCGAGCTTGAACAGTTCGAAGGCGCCCGTCGTGGCGACGCGCTGGCCGCTGTCGAGACCGTCGGTGATCTGCACTTTGCCAGCGTCGCGGATGCCGACAGCAATCTTGCGGCGGTGCGGCTTGTCGTCCTTGTCGATGACGATCGCGAAGGTCGCGCCCGACGGGCTGGTGAGAACGGCCGACTGCGGCACGACGAGGGCGTCGGGAACCGTCCGGGCGATCATCTCGACCTTGAATGTCGATCCGGGCCGCAGCGCGCCGTCGCGGTTATCCGCCTCTACCCACACTTCCACGGTCGTGTTCGAGGCGTCGAGCGCCGGGCTGATCTGCGTCACCTTCGCGGCAATCGGCGCGCCGCCCGGGCCGATCACATTGGCGTCGTTGCCCACCTTCAACTCGGCCGCTTCGGCCTGCGCGATGTGGGTCCGCGCGATCACTCTGGAGGTGTCCATCACGGTAACGACCGGCTGACCGCTTGCCGGCATTTCGCCGGCATAGAGCGGCAGGTCGGTGACCACGCCGTCGATGGGACTGGTGATCCGCGAGTAACCCAATTGCGCTTCCGCCGACTGGAACCGTGCGCGCGCGGCGTCGCGCTGCGCGGCGGCCGCCTTCAACTCCTGATCGCGGGCGAATCCCTGCAGATCTTCCAGGCGCTTGCGCGCCGTCTCGTACTGGGTTCGTGCCTGGCTCAAGTTGGCGCGCGCGTCGTTGACGTCCTTTTCCGCGATCGCGCCTTCCTGCAGGAGGCGCTGGCGGTTGTCGTAGATCGCCTGCTGCGCATCGAGCGCATCCTTTGCCGCCCGCGTGTCGAGCTCCGCTTTCTGGAGTTCCTGCGGCACCGTCGCGCGCGCCGCCGTCTCGAAGGTGGCTTGCGCCTGATCGAAGGTGGCGCGGCTTTCGGCGGTGGCTCCGGCAAGATCGCGATTCTCGAGCTCGACGAGGAGCTGGCCGGCGCGGACGCGCGAGCCGCGCTGCACGTAGGCCTTGTGGATCGGCGCGGCGATTTTCGGCACGATCGCCGCCTGCTGCCGCGGATACAGCACGCCTTCGGCGCGGATGGTGCGCTGGATCGACGAGAGCAGCGCCGGCGCGACGTCGACGGTCACCACCGGTGCCGCCTGCGGTTCTTCCTTGTGACGGCAGCCCGCCGAGGACGCGCATGCGAGAACCAGCACCGCCGCCGCCGTTCGCCAGTCGGTTGTTCGTCGCATCGCGATCACTCCCGTATTCGTCGCGGCCAACCTAAAACCGTCCGGTCAGCGTCTGCAGTTCGGCCAGCGCCACACGGTAGCGCACCTGCGCATCGTCGATCGCGTTGCGCGCGAGCACGAAGGTGTTCTGCGCATCGACGACCTCGAGCGCGGTGGACTCGCCGGCCTGATAGCGCAGCGTGGTCAGCCGCAGGCTCTCGGCGGCGAGCTCGGCGACGTGCTGCAGGTTGTCCACGCCCGCCTTCGCCGCCAATGCTTCGTTGTACATCGAATACAGGTTGCTCATCACCTGGCGCTGCGCCTGGGTGAGCGCCACCTCGGCCTGCCGCTGCCGGGCCTCGCTCTGGTGGACTTTGCTGCGGAGGCCGCCCCAGTCCCACACCGGGACATTGAGGTTGACCGTGATGAAGTAGCCGAGGTTCGGCAGCACGCCAAGTTCGGGCTGCGCGGCGATCGCGCTGTTCAGCGCGAACTCGTTTGCTTCGATCCCGTACACCGCGTCGACAACGACCGTCGGATACAGGGCATTCTTTGCAGCGCGGACCTCGTGGCCGGCGGCGCGCAGCGCTTCGTCGGCGGCACGCACGTCCGGGTTGCCGCGGCCCGCCATCGCGCGGATGTCGGCAAACGGCGGCAGCGCCGGCGCGGCCGCCAGGTCGTCGACGACCGCGAAATTTTCGTCAAGCGTCGGCGAGATCAACACCGCGAGGGTGAGGCGGCCGTTGTCCATCGCGACCTGTGCGTCGCGATAAGCCTGCTGCTGCTGCTGGTACTGAATCTCCGCCTTGATCACGTCGCTGCGGGCCACCTGGCCGAGCCGCTGCTGCTGCTGGGTGATGTCGAAGAAGCGCGAGGCCTGCTGCGCGGAGGTCTGCGTCGCCGCGTATTTTCGCTGCGCCACGACCAGCGCGTAATAGGCGCGGGTGACGGTAACGGCGAGGCCGCGCTGCGCGACCTCGAGCCGCGCCTCGGCCGCGGCTTCGGCGGCGCGGGCGCGGTTGAGCGGCGTCTTCATCAGCACGTTCGGCGACAGTTCCTGGTGCAGCACGCCCCACGCGCGATACATCTTCACGCCGTCGAGCGAGACGAAGCGGCCGTTCGGATTCACGTTGTTCGGCGTTGGCGAGTTGCCGAGATACTGCGTCGTGTAACTGATCGCCGGCAGCAGCGCGGCCTTCGCCTGGACGCGATCCTCACGAGCGACCTGCGCATCGGTGACCGCGGTCTGGAACTGCGCGTCGTTCTGCCGCGCGCGATCGAGCGCATCCTGCAGGGTGAGCATCGCCGGCGGCGCGGCCGGCGCATCCGGCTGCACCAGCGTGAGCGGCGGGCCGGTCGGCGGCGCGGGCGGCTGCTGCGCATGAACGATCGACGAGGCGGACAGCAGCGCCGCCGCGCCGGACGAGACGACGAACGTCGCTGTCCTCATTTGCCGACGACCACGACCTTGAAGGTGTTCGGCAGGTAGCTGGTGCGGCCGCCGCCCGCCGACGGCGCCACCTTCGCGGTCGGCAGATACACCTTGTGGGTCTTCTCGTCGATCGCAATCGTCCGCGCGCCGCGCTCGGTCGCGATGTTCTCGAGCACCTCCCACTTGCCGCCGTTCTGCTGGACGACCGTGAGTGTGCCGTCGCCGTTGGAGCTGAATCCGTAGCCGGTGCCCGGATCGAACGCGGCGCCGTCGGATCCTGCCCCGATGGCGACCGTGGTCACCACCTTACCGGCGTCGGGATCGGAGATCGCCATCACACGGTTGGCGCACACGGACATCAACCGACGGCCCTTCGCGTCGAACGCCATCCCCGACGGTTCCTCGCACGGCGCCAGCGAGTACTTCTTCGCGACTGCCGCCTTCGCCGCATCGATCTCGACGATCTCGCTGGTGTCTTCGATGTTCGTGTAGATGTGCCCCTTGCCGTCGGCGACTGAGAACTCCGGTTTGCCAGGCAGCGCGATCGTCGCCGCCGCCTTGTTCGCCTTGGCATCGATCACGGTCGCGTTCTTCGAGCGGCCGTTGAACACGAAGACGCGGCTCGATCCGGCGTCGTAGCAGATGTCGTCGGGGTTCTCGCCGGTCGGTACACTGCCGAGCTCTTTCAGCGACTTGAGATCGAAGATGGTGACGGTATTGCCGCGGCCATTGCTGATGAAGCCCTTGTTCAATTCCGGGGCGATCGCGATGCCGTGGACGCCCGGCGTGTCGGGGATGTCGCCGACGACCTTGTTGGTGTCGAGATCGACGACGGCGACGTGGGTGGCGTGCGAGACGTACAGCCGGTGCGCGGCGCTGTCGACGGTCAGGTAGTCCCAGCCGCCCTCGCCGCCGATCGGGATCTCGCCGATGATGTGGTAACCGGTGGCAGCAGCGCAGATGGCGGCGCCGAAGACGAGGCCACCGAGCGTAGTGAAGAGCGATCGTCGCATGCAGCCCTCCCTTGACGGACGAGAGGACTATAACGCGACGAACATGAACGGAGGATGAAACGTCGCGACAGCGACGTGCGACTTGCGACTTGCGACTGACTTGCGACTACCGACGTGCGACTGACTTGTGACTTCCGACTTGCGCCTTGCGACTAACTGTCTTTCTTCTTCTTCACCGCTCGCTTGCGCGTCGGCGCCTTGTGCGGCGCCGGCTCGTTGGTGGCTTGCAGAACGACGAGCCGGGTCGCGAACGTACGGCGGCCGTGCTCGTCGAAGTCGATCACCGTGTGGTGCTCGTTGACCTCGACGAGCGTGCCGGCGCCATAGGTCGGCTGCGTGACGCGGTCGCCTTTCGACCAGTTTTTCATCGCCTTACCAGCGCGGCTCCCGGCGTCCACCGCCGCCGCCACCGCGGTTGCCACCGTAGCCGCCGCCGCCGCCGCCGAATCCGCCTTCCGGCTTCGGACGCGCCTCGTTGACAGTCAGGGCACGGCCGCCCATCTGGAACTGGTTCAGTTCGTTTGCCGCCTTCTGCGCTTCTTCGTCAGTGGCCATCTCGACGAACGCGAAACCGCGGGCGCGCCCCGTGGCGGCGTCGCGCATCACGCGCACCGATTCAACCGTGCCCGCGCGGCTGAACAGCTCCTGCAGCTCCGCCTCACCGGTCGTGTACGGAAGATTTCCGACGTACAACCTTCGACCCATCATTCACTCCTCTGAACCAGGCGCTACCGCGCGTGCTCGAAGCCGG
>Ga0075425_100005158_pt1 | contig 13543 bp, 12 predicted proteins | sample SoiMethybrSBSTD4_FD_75300 | JGI IMG/M metagenome (GOLD analysis project Ga0075425, IMG submission 75300) | Bulk soil microbial communities from a Populus tree surrounding site in Tennessee, USA - Soil MetaG P. TD hybrid SBSTD4 | ecosystem: Environmental > Terrestrial > Soil > Tree plantation...
ACGCCACGCCGATCGGGGACGGGATGGCCGGCCTCGGCGACCTCGACGATCCGGGTCGGCCGGAGGTAGCCGTCCTTCACCACCACGAATCCCTCGCTGATCCGGTCGCCGAGGACGGACTCGACCGCCGCCGCCATCGCCGCCGCCGCCTTGCCGCAGCCGAGCACGACGACGCGCGAGATGTCGCCGAGGTCGACCGTCCGCGAACCGCACGTCAGCGTGTCGCCATCTCGGCGCAGGGCGGATCGGACGAGAGGATCGACGGCGGCCGCGGCGAGGGTGGCGCGCCAGATGTCGAGCGCCGCCTCGCGCGGCGTCACGCCTGGAGCCTGAGGAGTCGCTCCCCTGCCTCCCCGAGCACGTCGTCGGTCTTCGGGAAGCAGAATCGAATCTTGGTGCGGCCGAGCTCGCCGTGCGCGTAGAACGAGGAGCCCGGCACGGTGGCGACGCCGATCTCCTTGACGAGCCACATCGCGAACGCGGTGTCGTCCGCGATGCCGAACCGTGTGAGGAAATGCGCCACGTCGGTGAGCACGTAGTACGCCCCCGCCGGCGCGTACGTCACGAAGCCCGCCTCGTCGAGATAGCGGAGCATCAGGTCGCGCTTGGCCTGGTACATCGTGCGCAGCCACTCGTAGTAGCTGTCCGGTAGGGCCAGCGCGGCCACCGCCGCTTCCTGCAGCGGATGCGGGGCGCCGACCGTCACGAAGTCGTGGGCGCGGCGGATGCCGACGCTGAGGTCGGGCGGGGCCACCGCATAGCCCACGCGCCAGCCCGTGACCGAGTAGGACTTCGAGATGCCGGAGATGGTCACGGTGCGCTCGGCCATGCCGGGCAGCGTGGCGATCGGCACGTGGCCGCGGCCGTCGTAGACGATGTGCTCGTAGACCTCGTCGGTGATCGCGATGAGGTCGTGGCGCCGGCACAGCTCGGCGATGACGCCGAGCTCGGCGCGCGAGAAGATCTTGCCGCTCGGGTTGTTCGGGCTGTTGAAGACGATCGCCCGCGTGCGCGGCGAGACGGCGCGGGCGAGCCGATCCGGATCGAACGTGAAGTCCGGCGGCTCCAGCGGGACCCACACGGGCACCGCGCCCGAGATGATGCAGCCCGGCCCGTAGTTTTCGTAGAAGGGCTCGAAGATGATGACCTCGTCGCCGGGGTTGAGCACGGCCAGGAGCGTCGACAGCATGGTCTCCGTGGATCCGCAGCAGACGGTGACGTGGCGCTCGGGATCGACGTCCATCCCGTAGAACTTGCGGTACTTGTCCGCGATCGCGCCCCGCAGGCTCGGCGCGCCCCAGGTGACGGCATACTGGTGGAAGTCGCCGTCGATGGCCGCGTGCGCGGCCGCGATGACCTCGGCGGGCGGCGCCCAATTGGGCATGCCCTGCGCGAGATTCACACCGCCGTACTCCATCACGACGCGCGTCATCTCGCGGATGACCGACTCGGTGAAGCCCTGGACCCGCTGTGAGATGCGCGCGGTCATGTGACGGTGACGCTCAGCGGCCTCCCGCGATGGCGGGCACGATCGACACGGTGTCGCCGTCCTTCAGGCCCGTCGTGCGGCCCTGCAGGAAGCGGACGTCCTCCTCGTTGACGTACAGGTTGATGAAGCGGCGGAGCTCGCCCTTGTCATCGACCAGGCGGTCGCGCATCCCCGGGAACTGTCGCTCCAGATCCTGCATGACGTCGTCGATCGTCTGTCCCTTCGCCTGCACCTCGGCGCTGCCCTTGGTGAGCGATCGCAGCGGAGTCGGAATCCGTACCACCACCGCCATGTGTCCCTCCTGATTCGGTCTGCGACGTGTCGAAGGTTAAACCTATCATAGGGCGGCTCGACATGGCCCCCTACTCCCCCCTGGCGCTGCTGCTCGCCTACGGCATCGCGTTCGCGTCGATCGCGCTCGGATCCTCGTTCATGGCGTTCGACGATCACCCGGGCCAGGTCTACCGGGTGTGGCACGTCGTCGCCCACGGCTGGGCGCCGTGGACCTGGAACCCGGGCTGGTGGACGGGCTATCCGGAGCTGCAGTTCTACCCGCCCGCGCTCGCCTACGCGGGCGCGCTCATCCACGTGGCGTCGTGGGGCACCGTGTCGATCGTCGGCGCGTATCAGGCGCTCGTCTGGCTCGCGTATCTGGCACCGGCGGTGACGGTGTGGCTGCTCCTGCGACGTGTCCTCGACGACGGCTGGCTCGCGCTGCCGGGCGCCTTCGTGGGCCTGACGCTCTCCGCGAGCCTGGCCAGCGGCGTCGAGGGCGGTGTGCACATCGGCATGGTGGCCGCACGCCTGGGCTGGGCCGCGCTTCCGCTCGTGCCGCTCGTGCTCGATCGGTGGATGAGAGGGGCGGCCGGCTTTCCGTGGACGATCACCCTCCTGATCGCGGGCATCGTCCTCATGCATCCGGCGCACCTGCCCGCCGCCGTCGTCCTCGTGCTCGTGAGTGCCTGGGCCGCGACCGGAAGACGTCCTGCCACGCTCGTGCCTGTGGGCTCGGCGCTCGCGCTGGCAGCCGGGCTCACCGCATTCTGGACGGTGCCGCTCCTGGTTCACGTCGACTCGACGCGCGCGCTCGCGTGGGGATCGACGTCGCTGCGAGACACGGTCGCGCAGCCTCTGGCGCTGGCGCTCGGCGTGCTCGCCGCGATCGACGCGTGGACGGCCCTGCGCTCGGATCCGCGCGATCCTCTCCGTCGCGCGCTCGCGGTGTTTCCGTGGGCGATGCTGGCCGTCGTCGTCGTCGATGCGCGCATCGTCGAGCCCCTCGGGCTGCGCTGGCTGCCGGCCGATCGCGTCGCGGACTCCGCGTGGCTCGCGTTCGTGCTGGCCGGCGGAGCCGCGGCCGGGCGTCTCATGGCCGTCCCCGGGACCGCGCGAGCGCGCCCGGCCGTCTGTCTCGCCGCCGTCGCCGTCGCGGCGCTGCTCGGACTGCCCGGCAGGACGCTCGCGCTCTGGCCGCGTGCGGTCGACTGGCCACGCTACGAGACGATCGCGCGCGGCGCGCGACTCGACGCGCTCTGGTCCACGCTGCGCGCGGCGCCGCCGGGCCGCGTCCTGTTCGTGCGGTCCGGCGTGCCGCTCGTGTATGGCACGGAGTGGTGGCGGCCGCACAGCCACGTCACCGCGATGACGCCGCTCACGGCGGGCCGCGACATCGTGAACGGCACGTTCACTCACCCCTCGCCGGTGGCCGCACTCGTCTATCGCGGCGATGCCGGGCCGGGAGCGATCACCGAGCTCGTCGAGCGCCTGGACGGCCGCCGCCTCTTCGGTCGTCCGCTCGAGGACCTCGATGGCCAGACGTTGAACGGCCACGCGGACCGGCTCGGCATCGGCGCCGTCGTCGCGCTCGACGAGGACGTGCCACGCCTGGCCGCGCTTCGCGACAACGCGCTCTTCTCCCGCGTCATCGCCTCGCCGCCCTTCGTCGTCTACGCGCGTCGCGAAGGCGTCACGTTGCCGGTCGAGATCGCGCCAGGCCGACTGCGTCTGCCCAGCCCAGAATGCTGCGCGTGGCGGTCGACGCGGCTCGCCTACTATCCGCTCTGGCGCGCGACCAGCGAGGGTCGGCCCGTCCCGACGCGCCGTGGAGCCGCCGGCGATCTGGAGGTCCACCCGCCGAAGGCCGATGCGGTGATCGACCTCGTCTACGAGCGTGGGGCGGCGGAGACGGCGGGCGTGGTGGTGAGCGGCGTCGCCATGATGGCGCTCGTCGCGGTGTGGCTGGGCGCGCGCGTCCGCTCTTGACGCTCGGGTCAGTTGGGCGTGAGGGTGTGGCCGAACAGGGTCGAGCCGTCCTCGCCGATGAAGCGCGCGGTGAGCCCGGTCGCGTCGACGGTGACGAGGCCGAAGTTGTTGGTGCCGCCGCGTGAGAAGAGCGAGCGTGGGTTCAGCCCGTCGTCGAGCGGAATGGGAAGGCCCGGGCGCGCGGCCAGCGGTCCGGCGATGAGCTCGTGAAAGGTCCACCCCGGCCACGGCGCCAGGCGCGCGATCTCGATGTAGTGGAAGTCGCCGGACAGCACGACGAGGTTCTTGATACCGGCCGCACGGAACGCCGCGAGGATCGCGTCGCGCTCGGTCGCGAACCCCACGCCCTCCTGCGGCACGCCGAAGATCGTCGCGTTCGACCAGGAGTCGCGCACGCCGCCCTTCGACACGGACATCGGCACGCTCGACACGACGACCTTCCACTGCGCGGTCGACGCCCGGACCGCATCGATCAGCCACCGACGCTGGGCGCTGCCGAGCATCGTCTTGCGCGGCCCGTCCGGTGACGCGTTCGGGCTCCGATACTGCCGCGTGTCGAGGATGAACAGCTCGAGCCGCGCTCCCCATCGCACGCGCCGGTAGAGCCGGCCGGGCTCTTCCTGCGGCGGCGTGATCGGCCAGTAGTCGAGGAATGCGCGGCGTCCCGCTGCCATCAACGGCTCGGTCGGTCCCGCGAAGTCGTTGCGCACTTCGTGGTCGTCCCAGGTCGCGTAGACCGAGGTGGTGCGGAAGAAGCGCTGCACCGCGGGGTCGGCGCGATTGTAGCGGTGCTTCCTGCGGAATCCATCGAGCGTGGTGGCGACGAAATCGCTGCCCGGGACGTCACCCCGCCGGCTGCAGCGGGCATCCGCGTAGATCGTATCGCCGAGGAACAAGAAGAAGTCCGGCCGGAATCGCGCCATCACGTCGAAGATGGGATAGCCCGTGTCGGGATGACGGCACACGCCCTGCCCGCCGAGATCGCCGCTCCACGCGAAGGTGACCGCCGCCTCGGCGTCCCGGGTCGGCGCGGTGACGAACTCGCCGTCGACCGTCTCGCCGTGCGCGGTCAGCCGGTAGCCGTAGCGCGTCGCCGGTAACAGCCGCTCGATCCTACGCTTGCCGGTCAGGTCGTCGGCGGCCCGCACCGCCATGTGGGCCCGCGAGCGTTCGCCGCCGAGGGGTGCCTCCGACACGCGCCCGAGAGGCGCGTCCGACACGCGCCCGAGAGGGGCGTATTCCACGGCGACGTCGCCGTCCGCAACGCCGCGAGTCCAGACGACCGCCGACGTCGGCGTCACGTCACCGACGGTGACGAGCAGGCCGGCGGTAGTGAGGGACGAACCACCGGGCAGCAGGAGGATCGCCGCCACCGCGGCGATCGCCCGGAGCGCGATCACGCGCCCGTCACTGCCGCTGCGTGGCGAGGTGGGCGAGGAATTCCTGCTCGAAGCTCGCGACCGTCTGTCCGAAGGCCGTCCGGAAGTTGCGTCCGCGGGCGCGGCTCTCGGTGAAGGCGCGGAAGTAGGCGACGACCGACGGGAACCCGTCGCGCGCGATGAGGTAATCGACCATGAGGAACGCCAGCTGATAGGTGGGCACCGTACCGTCTCGGCGATGTCGCGCGACGAAGCCGGCCGGCGATCCCAACGCTTCGATGTCCAGGCGCGCGGCGGCCAGCGCCTTGGAGTGGCGCACACCGGCACGCGCGGCCTGACGTCGCTGCTCCACGGAATCGATCCTCAGGCGCTCGAGGACGCTGAAGGCCACCCACTCCGCCATGCCTTCCTTCACCCACTGGGCGGGGCCACGCTCCCCGGCGGCGAGCTCGATCTGGCACACGTGCGCCAGTTCGTGCGCGATCAGGCGCAGCCATTCGCGGCCCCTTTCCGGCGCCTCCTCGTGGAAGAGCAGCTGGCGAGGGCGGCCGACGCCGACGGCGAACTCGCTCAGCTCCGCGGCCCGCACGGGCGACAGGCGCGCGTCGTGGACGAGACCTTCCTCGAAGCCGCGGCGCGTGCCGTAGACGAACACCGTCACCTGATCGGGCACGGGCAGCTGGAAGTCGCGCGCCAGCATGGCCGCGATGCCGCGGACGGCCGCCTCGTGGGTGGTGAGCAGTCGCGGGTCGGTCGGCGAGACGAGCGTGGAGGCCTCGAGCGAGATGGGAACGGTCGACCGCGCAGTCTGGCAGCCCCCGAGAATCAGGAGCGCGAATCCAACGACGAACCGCCGCATCGACATCCGCCTACCGCCGGCCGGCATTCTTACACGATCCGCGGGAAAAACGAAAGCGTCCCCTGCGCGCTCAGACCAGCGGATCGTAGTTGAAGTACTGGCCCGACGTCTCCAGCGGCACGCAATGGTGCTGGAGCGTCCCCGCGAACATCTCGGCGATCCGCTCGACCGTCCAGCCCTCGGCGTGATGCACGCGCATGATGGGCCGCATGTGACCGAACAGCATGATCTCCTTGCCGCGGACCCCGAAGATCTGGCCCGTCACTTCCTTGGCGTAGTCCGAGGCGAGGAAGGCGGCCACCGGCGCGATGTGGGCGGGCGACATCTTCTTGATCTTCTCGACCCGCGCCTTCTGGGCCTCCGTCTCGGTGGGGATCGTCCCGATCATGCGCGTCCAGGCGAAGGGCGAGATGCAGTTTGCGGTGACGTTGTAGCGCGCCATGTCGAGCGCGGTGACCTTGGTCAATCCCACGATCCCGAGCTTGGCGGCGGCGTAGTTCGCCTGCCCGACGTTGCCCACGAGCCCGGACGTCGACGTCATGTTGATGAAGCGCCCGGACCGCTGCTCCCGCATGTGGGGCGCGGCGGCCCGCGTGACCCCGAAAGAGCCCTTGAGGTGGGTGTTGATGACGGCGTCCCACTCCTCCTCGGTCATGTTGAAGATCATCCGATCACGGAGGATGCCGGCGTTGTTCACGACGATGTCGATGCGGCCGAAGGTGTCGAGCGCCGTCTGCACGATGCGCTGGCCGCCCGCCATGGAGGCGACGGAGTCGTAGTTGGCGACGGCCTCGCCGCCGGCCTTGCGGATCTCGGCCACCGCCTCGTCGGCCGGCGCCGCCCCCGCGCCCTGCCCCGCTTCGCTGCCGCCGTAGTCGTTCACCACCACGCGGGCGCCGAGCCGCGCCATCAGCGCCGCGATCTCCCGCCCGATCCCCCGCGCCGCCCCCGTCACCACCGCGACTTTCCCCTTCAGCACCATGCGAACCTCCCCGGCCCCATGAGAAACGCCCGCCACCATAACACGGCGGCTGATTTACGCTCGTCGCACAGCCCAAGTCATAGGCCGATCAAAACGGTCATCTGCTAGGCGCCGACGAGTCCGCGAGGAGCCGTATGCCGCATACGGTGAGGGAGTGGAACGAGGAGGCAACGACGGAGATGGGCTGTTTTCATCGGCCGCCACTCCGACGGGCTTCGACGGCGGCGACGAAGCACGCGCCGAGGACAAACACGACGCACGTGTAGTACACGAACATCGCGAATGCCACGAGCACGCCGAGGGACCCGTACATCTGGCCGTACACGGCCACGTTTCTCACGTACAGGCGAAAGAGTCGCTTGGCGATCTCCCACAGCACGCTGCCGAGGATCGCGCCGGCCAGGGCCGCGCGGGGGCGGATGCGGCGCCGCGGCAGGTGGCGATAGCCGAGGTAGAGCATCATCGTGGACAGCGTGAGGCTCAGCGCGACCCACGCGGCGTCGATCCACTGCGTCGAGACCTCGGCGGGCTCGAGAATGAAGATCTGCAGCCACTCGACCGTCCACGAGGCGGCGGTCCCCACGAACAGAAAGCCGCTGAGCACGGCCACCATGAAGGCGTCGCGAGCGAAGTTGCCGAGGAACCCGCCGCCGCGGACGCCCAGCACTCGATGCATCACCAGGCGCGCCGCGCTGAAGAGCTGGGTCGAGAACAGGAAGAGGATGACGGTACCGACCAACCCGGACACGCGCCGGGTCTCCACGATGGCGAGCAGCGTGCGGGTGATCTCCCGGCGGTAGACGGGAAAGTTGCGCGCCAGCTGGCCGACGACCTCGTGGGCCGCCTGCTCTCCCGACAGCACGAAGCCGACCGTCGAGACGGTGAGCAGGACGAGGGGGATCATGCAGATCAGCGAGGAGAACGCGAGACCGGCGGCCAAGAACAGCCCGTCGACGGCGTAGAAGCGCGCGCCCGCCGCCCGCAGCGCGCCGATCATGACGCCGGCCGACGCCCGTCGGGCACGCGCTAGAAGAGGCCGCGGACGAGACCGCCGTCGACCTGCATGGCGACGCCGGTCACGTAGGACGCGCGCTCGGAGGCCAGGAAGGCCACCACGTTGGCGAACTCCTCCGGCGTACCCACCCGGCCGAGCGGGACGTCCGCGCCGGCCTGGCGGACGTATTCGTCCGGCGGCAGACCGGCCTGGCGCGCGCCGCCGAGGAGACGATCGGTCAGGATGCGTCCCGGACAGACGGTGTTGACGAGGATGTTGTCGCGACCGAGCTCGTTGGCCAGTGTCTTCATGAGACCCGCGGTGCCGGGACGGACCGCGTTCGACAGGTCGAGCCCGTCGATCGGCTGCTTCACGGAGCTCGACTGGATGGTGACGATGCGACCCCACCGACGCCGTCGCATCGAGGGCAACACCGCGCGGATCAGCCGGACGACGGAGAGCAGCGACACCTCGAAGGCGCCATACCACTGCTCGTCCGACAGCTCGTCGAAGTATCCCCGCGGCGGCCCGCCGGCGTTCGCGACGAGGATGTCGACGCCCCCGAACACCTCCTCCGCGCGCGCCACCAGCGCCGTGACGTCGGCGGCGCGCGTGACGTCGGCAGGCATGGCCACGACCTCGGCGCCCGTCCTGCGCACCTCGCTCGCCGCCGCCTGCAGGTCGGCGTCGGTTCGCGCGCACATGACCACGCGCGCGCCCTCGGCGGCGAGCGCGATCGCGCACGCCTTGCCCATCCCCTTGCTCGCCGCCGTCACCAGCGCCGTCTTACCCGCGAGGCCCAGGTCCATCCGCTACTCCCTTCGCTGATCCGACGACGCTCGAGCGCCGCCCATCTGACGCGCGAAGAACTCCGCGATCCGGAGATGCGCATCGGCGTCGGCGCCCGGGTCATAGCCCACCGTGGCGCCGCAGCATCCCGCCGGCTTGTTGCGGTTGACGACGTCCGCCAGGAACGCGCGTGGCTGACCCACGACGTCGAAGTAGTGGTACGCGCCCGGATAGACGACGATCTCCGCCGGCGCCCCGCGCGCGCGCATCGCGGCCACCATCTCCGCACAGACCGCGGCCGGCGTCCAGTCCTCCGCGCCGCCGACGAGGACGAGGAGCGGCCGGATCACCTGCTCGCGCACCAGCGAGGCGCAGCCGCCCGGGTAGACGGCGACCGCGGCCCGAACGCCCGGCGCGGGCGGCGCGACGCCGCGTCGCGCCTGGCGCTCCAGGCTCGGGCCGTTGACGAGCGACATCGCGAAGACGCCGCCGGCCGACCATCCGATCACGCCGATGCGCTCGCGGTCGACGTCGGGCTGGCCGTGCAGGTAGCGGAGCGCGCCCACGGCGTCGTCGAAGCGCACGCTCGGCGGCAGATCGACCGACCGTGGCGTGCAGTCCTCACCGATGCCCCTGACCGTGAAGCTGTCGACGATCAGCGCGACGTAACCGCGCTCGGTGAACCAGCGCGCCCACTGCGCGGTCGACGCCGACACGCCGTGACAGCCGTGCAGCAAGATCATCGCGGGAAAGGGCGGAACACCGGCCGGCCGTGTCCGCCATGCGGCGATGCCGTACGGCGCCTGGGGCGTGGCGCTGGCGAAGGTCACCGGTCTCAGCGCGCATCCGCCGACCACGGCGGCGGCGATGATCGCTGTGAGCGCCTGTCGGAGCACGGCTGCGAGCATACAACGGCCCTGCCGGTATAGAATTGCCGACGTGGATTTGCCGCCCCACGTGCCGGAGGACGCCCGGCGATCGCTCGAGCGGGCGTACAGCGCGCACATGGACGGGCGGCTCGAGGAAGCGATCGAGTTGTACCAGGAATCGATTTCCCTCTCGCCGACGGCCGAGGCCCACACGTTTCTCGGCTGGGTGTACAGCATGCAGCGCCGGTGGGACGAGGCCATCGCCGAGTGCCATCGCGCCATCGCCGTCGATCCGGAGTTCGGCAACCCCTACAACGACATCGGCGCGTATCTCATCGAGCTCGGCCGTCTGGATGAGGCGATCCCGTGGCTCGAGCGCGCCAAGCAGGCCGTCCGCTACGAGCCGCGCCACTATCCGCACATCAATCTCAGTCGGATCCACGTCATCCAGAACGACATCACGTCGGCCGTCCGCGAGCTTCGCTCCGCCGTCGACATCGACCCTGGCCACACCTCGGCCCGGCGAGAGCTGCACCGGCTCCTGGGAATGCTGAATTAGCGTGGGCGCGAGCGCGCGCCCCGCGCTGAGCCTGCCGGAGGCGCCGCTCCTCTTCGGCTGGGAGCCGACGCCCGGGCTCGTCGCCGCGACGCTCGCCGGCCGCGGGGACGCCATGCGTCTCTATCGCCGCGACGGCGGCGCCGTCGCCGCCGAGACCGTACCCTTCACGCCATTTCTGCTCCTGGCCGACGCCGAGCTGATCGCCGGGGCGGGCGGGCTCGTGGACGTCATCACGCTCGAGGGCCCCGGCGCGTTCCGCCAGCTCGCGCGCTTCCGGACGTGGAGCGACGCGCTCGGCGCGCGCGACCGTTGCCGTGAGCGCTCGGGGCCGGCCGCGGGATCACCACAGGCGCCCTACCGATTCATCGGCGACCCCGTGCAGCAATTCCTGACGCTGACCGGACGTACCTCCTTCCGCGGGCTCGCCTTCGGCGATCTGCATCGCCTCGCGCTCGACATCGAGGTCGTCACCAGCGAGGGCTTCGAGTTTCCCAGCGCCGCCCGGCCCGACGACCGGATCGTGGCCGTCGGCCTGGCCGATTCGCGGGGGTTCCGTCACGTGATCCGCGGCGATCGCCTGGACGAGCGCGGCTTGCTCGGAGCGCTCGTGCGGATCGTGACGGAGCGCGACCCCGACGTCCTCGAGGGCCACAACATCTTTCGCTTCGACCTCGAGTATCTCGAGGCGCGCGCCCGGCTTCACGGCGTCACGCTCGCGCTGGGACGCGAGGGGGCGGCCTTGCGCGGACGACCGTCGCGCCTGCAGATCGCCGAGCGGACCGTCGGCTACCGGCGGTACGAGGCGCCGGGCCGTCACGTCGTCGACACGTGGATGCTCGCGCAGCTGCACGACGTCGGCACCCGCGATCTTCCCGGCTACGGTCTGAAGCAGATCGCGCGGCATCTCGGCCTGGCGAGCGACGACCGGACCTACGTCGACGCCTCCGCGATCGCCCGCGAGCTGCGCGATGCGCCCGACCGGCTCATGGCCTACGCGGCCGACGACGCGATCGAGACCCTGCGGCTGGCGGAGATCCTCGCGCCGCCGTACTTCGCGCAGGCCGGGATCGTGCCCTTCGACTACCAGTCGACGATGCTCCGCGGGGCGGCCGCGAAGATCGACGCGCTGATGCTGCGGCAGTCGCTCCGGCGCGGGCTGGCCGTCCCCGCCCCCGGCACCGGGACGTCCGTCGGCGGCGCGTATGTCGCCGTCCTGCACCGCGGCGTCGGGCGTCCCGTCGTGCACGTGGACGTCACGTCGCTCTATCCGTCGCTGATGCTGGTGCACCGCATCGCGCCGAGGGCGGACGCGCAGGGGATATTCCTCGAGCTGCTGGAACGGCTGCGCGATTTCCGCGTCCAGGCCAAGCGGCTCGGGCGCGAGACGACGGATCCCGCGCAGGCCGGCCACTTCGCGGCGATGCAGCAAGCGTTCAAGATTCTCATCAACGCCTTCTACGGCTACCTCGCCTTCTCGGCCGGCCACTGGAACGACTTCGACGCCGCCAACCGCGTGACCGCGGAGGGCCGCGCCGTCGTGAACGGCGTCATGGATCGGCTGACCGCGCTGGGGGCGACGCCGCTCGAGGCCGACACCGACGGCGTGTACTTCGTCCCTCCCGCCGGCCATCGCGCGGAGGAGGACGAGGCGTTGCTCGCGGCGATCGCCGACGGTCTGCCGGAGGGGATCGTCCTCGAGCTCGACGGCCGGTACGCGGCCATGCTCAGCTACAAGGCCAAGACGTACGCGTTGCTCGACGAGCGCGGTCGCCTGACCCTCAAGGGCTCGGGCTTCCGTTCACGCGGGCTCGAGCCGCTGCAACGCCAGGTGATCGAGGAGGTGGTGAGCCTGCTCGTGGCCGGCCGCGGCGCTGACGTAAAGGCCGCCATCCAGCGCTGGATGGAGGACCTCGGGGCGCGCCGAGTGCCGATCAAGCTGCTCGCCCGCACCGAGACGCTCCAGGAGCCGCTCGACGTCTACCGCGAGCGGCTCGCCGCCGGCGCGCGCAACCCGTCGGCGGCGTACGAGCTGGCGCTGGCCGGGGGCCGCGTGATGCAGCCGGGCGATCAGGTGTCCTACTACGTCGCGGGCCGAGGCGCGGGCGTGGCCGTCAACGAGCACGCCAAGCTGCTCAGCGCATGGAACCCGGCGCGCCCGGACGAGAACGCCGAGTACTACGGAGCCAAGGTACTGGAGATCTGGGAGCGCTTTCGTCCCTTCACCGACGGGGAGGGTCTACGACCGTACACCGATGAGGCCGAGCCGGGGTCCGACGCCCAGCTCAGTCTGTTCTGACGACGGTAGAGGCCGTGCTAGCGGCGCCAGCCGCCGCCGCCACCGCCGCCGGGACGCGGGCCGCGGCCCCCGCCCCGCTCGCCGCCACCGCCAGGACCGCGCTGCGGCTGAGGGCGCGCCTCGTCGACGACGAGGTTGCGGTCGCGGAACAGCCGGCCATTGAGCATCTCGACGGCCTTCGTCGCTTCTTCCTTCGTTGCCATCTCGACGAAGCCGAACCCACGCGGTCGGCCCGTGAACTGGTCGGTGATGATGCGAACCGTCTCGACCGTGCCGGCCTGCTGGAACAGCTCGCGCAGGTCTTCCTCCGTGGCCTGAAAGGAAAGATTACCGACGAAGAGCTTAGCGGGCATCGCGCGACCCCTCCTGCCGTCAGACGCTCGGCGTCATGAGGCACTCCCCCGGCTGAACCCGTGGCAACAGAGTAGTGACAGGACGTAATGCCTGTCAAGGTAGCGCGTGCGGCCCGCCGCCGTCGTCACAGAGAGACGCCGCGGGTCGACCCGCCATCGACGGTGATGCAGATGCCGGTCAGGAACGACGCGCGCGCCGACACCAGGAAGCACACGAGGTCGGCGACATCCTCCGGCGTGGCGATACGGCCGAGGGGGTAGGCCTTCACCGCCTCGGCGTGGAGCTCCCCGGGCGGCCGGCCGGTGGCCGCCGAGCGCTCCGTGATCATGTCGTTCCAGCGGTCGGTCGCCGTCGCCGCCGGCGAGACCGCGGTGACCAGGACCTTCGACGGCGCACCGAGGTCCGCGAGGCCCTTGGTGAAGTTGATCAGCGCGGCGTTGGCCGCCCCGCCGGTCAGGTAGGCGGGCGTCGGGTTGCGCGCCGCCGCGCCCACGATGTTGCAGATGCGCCCGCCACCTTGCTCCTGCATCCCCGGAAACACCGCGCGCGCCATCCGGATGTACCCGAGGAGCTTGAGCGACCAGTCCTCGCTCCACTGCGCGTCGGGGATGGCGAGGAAGTCGCCGCCCCGGATGGCGCCCGCGTTGTTGACGAGGATGTCGATGCGACCGAGGCGCTTTCGAGTGGTCGCCACGACCTCCTCGACGCCGC
>Ga0075425_100005161_pt1 | contig 13541 bp, 12 predicted proteins | sample SoiMethybrSBSTD4_FD_75300 | JGI IMG/M metagenome (GOLD analysis project Ga0075425, IMG submission 75300) | Bulk soil microbial communities from a Populus tree surrounding site in Tennessee, USA - Soil MetaG P. TD hybrid SBSTD4 | ecosystem: Environmental > Terrestrial > Soil > Tree plantation...
TCGTCCGCGCCGCGGTCAGCGGCGTGCGCAGCTCGTGCGAGGCATCGGCGACGAGCCGGCGCTGTCGGCCCACGGAGTCCTCGAGCGCGGCGAGCATCCCGTTGAAGCGTGTCGCGAGGCGCGCGAGCTCGTCGTCGCCGTCCACCTCCACGCGCTCGCCGAGGTCCCCCGTCGCGGCGACCGTCTCGGCGGCCTTCGTCAGCCGCTGCACCGGTCGCAGGGCGGCCGTCGCGACGGCCGCGGCGAGGGCCGCGGCGACGGCGATGCCGATCCCACCGACGAGGAGGATCCAGAACTTGAGTCGTGCGAGTGCGTGCTCCGTGCCGGCGAGCGGGATCGCCGTGATGATCGCGCCGCCGTGTGGGAGCGGTGCCACGAACTCGCGCATCCGCACCTCGTTCTGCCCGACGTCCACGTTCTTGAAGTAGGCGTCGCCTTTCCCGTCCGCGAGCTGCGCGGCGCGCTCGTCCACGGGCAGCGGCGCGCCGTTTGCTTCGCCGCCCGGCTGGACCAGCGTCTTGTAGACCTGCGTGCCGAACAGCGTCGGGCGCACCTCCTGCTGCGCCTGCTGGATGAGCGTCTGATCGAACTGACTCAGGAGCTCGCGCTTCGCGACGACCCAGACCGCGAGCGAGGTCCCGGCAACCGTCACCGCGATCGCCGCAGCAACGTAGAGCGTCAGCCGTGCTCTGAAGCTCAACTGTCGTCGCCTCCGTCGAGCGGACGGCTCATGGCTCTTCGCGCAGCGCGTACCCGACGCCGCGCACGGTGTGGAGCAGGCGCGGCTCGCCGCCTTCTTCGAGCTTGCGGCGGAGGTACCCGATGTAGACCCACAGCGCGTTCGAGGTCGCGCCGAAGTCGTAGCCCCAGACGCGCTCGTAGATCTGCGAGCGGGTCAGCACCTGCCGGGGGTTGCGCATGAACAGCTCGAGGAGGTTGAACTCGGTGCGGGTGAGCTGGAGGCGTCTATCGCCGCGGTGGACCTCTCTGGTCGCCGTGTCCAGCGACAGGTCGCCGAAGCGGAGCGAGTCGTCGCCCGCCCCGGTGCGCCGAAGGAGCGCGCGCACGCGCGCACGTAGCTCCTCGATCGCGAACGGCTTGACGAGGTAGTCGTCCGCCCCGGCGTCGAGGCCTTCGATGCGGTCGTCGACGGCGTCCCGGGCGGTCACGACGAGCACCGGCACCGGGTCGCTGCGGAGCCGAAGGGAGCGGCAGACCTCGAGGCCGCCCACCTGCGGCATGAGGAGGTCGAGGACGATCGCATCGGCGGGCGTCGCCGCGTGCTGCGCCAGCGCCTCGGCGCCGTCGGCCGCCTCGCCCACCTCGTAGTCCACGCGGAGGGCCCGAGCGATGGCCGAGCGGACGCCCGGATCGTCGTCGACGACTAGAACACGTGCACTCATCCCACGTATTGTCCAGCTTGCGCCTAAGAGGGGGCTTAGGCTGCGGCACCCGGCGGCCGATCGGGGGAAGGCGTGCACGACCTCGTCACTGCGCTCAACGTCCTGAACAGCGTCGTCTTCGTGGTGCTCGCGTTCGTCGGCGTGCGCCGCTGGCAGCAGCGGAGGAACGAGGCGACGCTGTGGCTCGCGCTCTCGTTCCTGTGCCTCGGCGTCATCGTGAGCGTCGCCCGGCTCCTCCCCTCGCCTCCGCATGGTTTCGTCGAGGAGGCGGCGCTACGGCTCGAGGTCGAGCTGCTGGTGCTCTTCCCGTACTTCGTCTTCCGGTTCGCGACCGCCTTCGCCCGGCCCTCGCGGCGGCTCCTGCGGATCGTCACGGCGCTCACTGCGGCGCTCAGCGTCTGGACGTTCGCCCTGCCGGAGGTTCCCGCCGCCGGCGAGCACCGGCCGGCGAGCTTCGTCGTGTACGTCGTCGCGTTCCTCGTGCACTGGGCACTGCTCTCCGTCGTGGTCACGGTGCGCCTCTCGCGCGCCGGACGCGGCCAGCCCTCGGTTGCGCGCAAACGGATGCGGCTCCTGGCGTTCGGCGCACTGGCGCTCACCGTCGCGGTCATCGGCTCGGCAGTGACGAGCGATACCGACTCGGCCTTGTCGCTCGGCGCTCAGATCGCCGCGCTCGCCGCCGCGCTCGCCTTCCTCCTCGGACTCGACCCGCCGCAGTTCCTCCGCGCGTCGTGGCGGCAGCCGGAGACGCACCGGCTGCAGGAGGCGATCCAGGGCCTGATGACACTCGCGACGACCCGCGCAGAAGTGGCACAGCGCGTGATCGGCCCGGTCGGCGGCATCGTCGGCGCCTCGTCGGCGGCGATCTGCGACGCCGACGGCAACCTCCTGGCCCAGCAGACGGCCCCGAGCGCGGGTGATCCCGGGGAGCCGGTGGAGGTGCGGGAGCCGGGTGCGATCCTGCGCGTGTGGCTCTCGCCGTACGCACCGTTCTTCGGCGAGGACGAGCTCCGCAGCCTGCAGACGGTCGCGGCGCTCGCCGGGATCGCACTCGACCGCGTGCGGCTGTTCGAGCAGGAGCACGAGTCGCGCATCGCGCTCGAGCGTGCCAACGAGCTGATGACGAACTTCGTCGCGCTCGCCGCGCACGAGCTGCGCACGCCGGTGACGACCGTGCACGGCTTCGTCCAGACGCTGAACCGGCTCGAGCACCGCCTCGACCGGGCGCAGAAGGACGAGCTCCGCGACGCGCTCGAGCAGCAGACGGTGCGGATGGCCTCGCTCGTCGAGCAGCTGCTCGATCTCTCGCGGCTCGACGCGGAGGCCGTCGAGGTCAGGCCGCAGCAGTTCGACCTGCGCAAGAGGCTGTGCGACGTGGTCGATGTCGCAGCGGGCCCGCGGGCGGCGGAGGTGGAGGTCGAGGTCGTCGGACCGGCGACCGCGAATGTCGATCCCGCGGTTGTCGACCACATCGTCACGAACCTCGTCACGAACGCGCTTCGCTACGGTCGTGCGCCGGTCCGCGTCAGCGCGCATGTAGAGGGCGCGCACGTGCGGATCGCGGTCGAGGACTCTGGGCCCGGCGTCGCGCAGGAGATCGAGGAGACGCTGTTCGAGCGGTTCACGCGCGCCGGGGTGTCCCGCGACCGCGCCGCAGGCACCGGCCTCGGCCTCGCGATCGCCCGCGCCTACGCCCGTGCGCATCGCGGCGATCTCCGCTACGAGCCGCGGCAGCCGACGGGCGCGCGCTTCGTGGTCGAGCTGCCGACCGGGTGAGTTCCATTATGTTGGGGACTTGGCCGTGATCTCCTTCGCCCGCGGCGTCCCGGCGCCCGAGTGCCTCCCGGTCGAGGAGCTCGCCGACTGCGCGCGGGCGGCTCTCGAGCGTGACGGCCGCACGATCCTCAGCTACGGCTCCTCGTCGGGCTACCAGCCGCTCCGCGAATGGATCGCCGCGCGGCACGACGTCGATCCGGCGCGGGTGTTCGTCACCAACGGCTCGCTGCAGGGCTTCGTCTTCCTCGCGCAGCGGCTCGCCCCCGGCCGGCGGGTGCTCGTGGAGCGGCCGACGTACGACCGGCCGTTGAAGATCCTGCGCGAGCTCGGCGCCGAGGTCGTCGGCCTCCACTGCGACGACGAGGGCCTCGACCCCGACGCGCTCGAGCAGGCGCTCGGCGCGGGCGAGCGGCCGGCGTTCCTGTACCTGATCCCGACGTTCCAGAATCCGAGCGGCCGCACCCTGAGCGTGGAGCGCCGCCGGCGGATCGTCGAGCTGGCGCGCGAGCACGACCTGCTGGTGCTCGAGGACGACCCGTACGGCCTCGTGCGCTTCGAGGGCGAGCCGCTGCCGTCGCTGCTCGAGCTCTCGGGCGGCGAGACGGCCTACAGCTCGAGCTTCTCGAAGACGATCGCGCCGGGGATCCGCGTCGGCTGGTTCGTCCTGCCGGAGCCGCTCGCGCGGGAGATCGAGTCGACCGCGGTCGCGACGTACATCACCCCCGTGCTGCTCGGCCAGGCGACGGTGCACGCGTTCGTCACCCGCGGTCTCTTCGAGCCGAACCTGGAACGTGTGCGCATGTTGATCGGGCAGCGCCGCGACGCGATGCTCGCGGCGCTCGACCGCGAGCTGCCGGACGTCCGCACGACGCGTCCCGAGGGTGGGTACTTCCTCTGGCTGGAGCTCGACGGCGTGGACGCGGGCGAGCTGCTGCCGCGCGCAGAGTCGGCCGGCGTGACGTTCGTCAAGGGCACCGACTTCGGCGGCGAAGCCGACACACTGCGGCTGGCCTACAGCTTCGTCTCGGTGGACGAGATCGCCGAAGGCATCGGCAAGCTAGCGGCGGCGCTGCCGGCGACGGTGTAGCTGCGAGAGCAGCACCCCGAGCACGACCCCGGCTCCGAGCGAGAGCAGGATCACCCAGATCAGCGACACGCGCGGCGACGCGAAGACGAAGTCGACGTTCACGTGCCGCGTGTTGAACACGACGAAGAGCAGCACGTAGACGCCGACCCCCGCGAGCACGATCAGCCGCGCCCAGAGGCCGAGCTGGAACGTCTGACGCGTCTCCTCGAGCCGGTCGGAGAGCCCGGGCCCGGGGCTCTCCGGCGGCTCGAGGTTCGACTCCTCGGTCACGCCGCGACTTTACGCCACGGCGGCTGCAGCGACAGCGAGCGGTACGAGTCGAGGCTGGCGGGGCGGCTGCAACGTGCGGGTCGCCACGCGAAAGGTCGGGCAAGGGCGCTCCGGCGCCATCGCGCAGAGGCCGTGACGTCGGAAGTAGCAGTCGTCACAGGTCGGAGTCTGTCGGGTCATCGCTCTGTCCTTCCGAGGGCGATCGGCGGTGGGGACGGCACGGGATGCTACGACCGCCGCTGACCCGCGAAAAGGGCTTGCCCAAACGGAAAACGTGCATTTTCCGGTAAGTTCTCCCTCCCCAAATGGGGAGGTTCCTACCCGTTTTGGGGGAGAGTTGCCAAGGCTCGCAACGCCTGTGGAAATGTCTTCACAGGGATAATCGTCAGCCCGGCCGCATGCTTGCGCGCCTCCGCCGCGTTATCCCCAGCCGGGACCAGGAACGCATCCACATGGGCCTCACGCGCGCCGATCGTCTTCTGCTTGACGCCGCCGATCGGGCCGATCGAGCCGTCGGGGTTGATCTCGCCCGTGGCGGCGATCTTGTGCCCGTGGAGCACGTTGCGGCCGAGCTCCGCCAGCACCTGCAGCGCGAACGCGACGCCGGCCGAGGGCCCGCCGACGTTCCCCGCGTCGATCCGGACGGGGACCGGGAGGCGGATGTCGAGGGCAGGCTCGAGCGCGACGCCGACGACGGCCCGCCGCTCGGCGCCGGTTCCTGCGCCGACCGTCTTCATGTGCTCGACGAGCGTCTGCTTCCCACGCTGGACGGTGAACGCGACCACGTCGCCGACGTTGTGCGCGGCCATGCGGACGTGCACGTCGTTCAGCGTGCGAACGGGCTGGCCGTCTATCGCAACCACGACGTCGCCGGGGCGGAGCTTTCCGAAGGCCGGGAGCCCTTGCTGCACGAACCCGATGCGCGCGCCGACGGGACGCATGACGACCTTCAGCCCGGCCGCCCGCTCGGCGACTGCGCCGGCGATCACCTGCGATCGTTGCATGTCCTGGAGGTCGAGAGTGCGGCGCTGGCGGTCGTTGACGCCGGGAGGGTCGACCGCTTGCGGCGGGTAGAGATCGGCGCCTTCGTGGAGGCCGCCGAAGAGGCGCTCGAGGATCGTCGCCTTCCGAACGACGACGTCGACGAAATAGACGCCGCCGCGCCGTGGCTCGTGGCCGCCCTTGACCTTGACGAGGGGTGCGACCGGGTGTGCCCGGTCCGGCAGGAAGATGTAGTCGCGCGACGGGATGATCAGCAGCGCGACGGCGACCGCGAACAGCACCAGGCCTGCGACGACGAGACGGCCCGGGCGCAGGAATCTCACAGCAAACCGCGGGAGAGGCCGCCGTCGACGAGGAGGGTCACGCCGTTCACGTACGAGGCGCGGCTCGAGGCGAGGAAGCAGACGACGTCGCCGAACTCGCGCGGCGTGCCCAGCCGGCCGACCGGGATCTGCGCCAGCTCGTCGGGCGACGGGCCGTCCTCGCCGTAGACCTCCTTCATCCGCGGCGTGTCGATGCGCCCCGGCGCGACGCAGTTGACGGTGATGCCCTGCGGGCCGAGCTCGCGTGCGAGCGTCTTGGCCCAGCCGGTGAGACCGGGGCGGATCGTGTTCGACAGGGCGAGATGGGCCGTCGGCTCCTTGACGGCGGCCGAGGTGATGCAGACGATCCGGCCCGCATCGCTCCGTTCCAGGTGCGGGAGCGCGAGCCGGACAAGCCGGGCGGCGGGGAGGAGGAGCAGCTCGAATGCCGCCTCGAGCTTCTCGTCGGTGATGTCGACGGCGCGCCCGGGCGGCGGGCCGCCGGAGTTCCAGACGACGATGTCGATCCCGCCGAACGCCTCGAGGGTGCGCGCGACGAGGCGCTCGAGGTCGGCCGCGTTCGTCACGTCGCCGCGCACGGCGAGCGCCCCGATGCGGTCGGCGTCGCGTTCGAGGTGCTCCCGCCGCCGAGCGAGCATCGCAACGTTGGCGCCTTCCGCGGCGAGCGCTTCCGCAGAGGCGAGCCCGAGGCCCGACGAGGCCCCGCAGACGATCGCCGTCCTGCCGCGCAGACCGAGATCCATGGCGCCCGGGAAGGTAGCGCGTGGCCCGGGCGCCGCGAGCCGGCGACGCAAAGCCCGAACGCGCGCTTAATGCGAAAGTCGCGTTACGAGGAGCTGTCAGACAGCCTGGAGCACGCCGACCACATCGCGGACCGCGTCTGCAGACGCACGCAGCGCCTCTTGCTCGGCGTCGTCCAGCTCGACCTCGTAGACCTCCTCGATCCCGGCCGAGCCGAGCCTCACCGGGACGCCCATATAGAGGCCGTCGATGCCGTATTCGCCCTCGAGGTAGGCGGTGCACGGGAGGACGCGCTTCTCGTCGAGCATCACGGCGTCGACCATCTGCGCCGACGCGGCCCCGGGCGCGTACCACGCGGAGGTGCCCATCAGCTGCACGAGCTCGCCGCCGCCCTTGGCGGTGCGCTCGACCATCGCGTCGATCCTGTCCTGCGAGACGAGCTTGCGGAGCGGGACGCCGCCGACGGTCGTCGCCGAGATCACCGAGACCATCTGGTCACCGTGCCCGCCGAGGACGACGGCGCTCACGTCCTTCACCGAGGCGCCGGTCTCCCAGGCGATGAACGTCTGCAGCCGCGCCGTGTCGAGGATCCCCGCCTGACCGAACACGCGCTCCTTGGGGAACCCGGACACGCTCTTCGCGACGTGGCACATCGCATCGAGCGGGTTCGAGACGACGACGAGGATCGCGTCCGGGCTCTTGTCGACCACCCGCTCCGTGACCTCCTTCACGATCTTCTCGTTCGTCGTCACCAGGTCGTCGCGGCTCATGCCCGGCGAGCGTGGAAGCCCGGCTGTGATCACGATCACGTCCGAGCCGGCGGTCCCGTCGTAGTCGTTCGAGCCGGTGACGTTCGGCTCGTAGCCGAGCACGGCGCCCATCTGGTTGATGTCGAGCGCCTTGCCCTGCGGCAGGCCCTCCTTGATGTCGACCAACGCGACATCCGCGTAGTCGCGAAGCGCCAGCACCTGTGCGCACGTCGCGCCGACGTTCCCGGCGCCGACGACGGTGACCTTCCGCCTCTCGCTCATGGATTCACGCCTCCTGCTGTCAGCGGCTCCGTCGAGCCTACGCCTGTAGCTTCTCGATGATCGCGTCGGCGTACTCGCTCGTCCCGACTGCCGTCGGGTCGTCGCGCGACGGCTTCATGTCGTAGGTGACCCGCGTGCCTTCGCGGATCACGGCGGCGACGGCGTCCTCCAGGCGCTGCGCGGCGTCGGGCTCGCCGAGGTGCTCGAGCATGAGCTTCCCCGAGAGGATCATCGCCGTCGGGTTGACCTTGTTCTGGCCCTTGTACTTCGGCGCCGACCCGTGCGTCGCCTCGAAGACCGCGCTCGCCGGGCCGATGTTGCCGCCCGGTGCGACGCCCAGACCGCCGACGAGCCCGGCGGTGAGGTCGCTGACGATGTCGCCGTAGAGATTCGGCAGCACGAGCACGTCGAACTCCTCCGGCCGCTGGACGAGGCCCATGCAGAGCGCGTCGACGAGGTTCTCCCACGCCTCGATCTCCGGATAGTCCTTCGCCACGCCGCGGAAGACGTCGAGGAAGAGCCCGTCGGTGAACTTCATGATGTTCGCCTTCGTGACACACGAGACGCGCTTGCGACCGTGCTCGCGCGCGTACTCGAACGCGAACCGGACGATGCGCTCCGACCCTTCGCGGCTGATCGGCTTGACCGAGATCCCCGAGCCGGACGTTATCTGCTTCTTCTGCATGCCGTTCAGCGCCGAGATCACACGCTGCGCCTCCGGCGTCCCGGCTTCGTACTCGATCCCCGCGTACAGATCTTCGGTGTTCTCGCGCACGATCACGATGTCGACGTTGTCGTAGCGGGAGCGCACGCCGTCGTAGGACTTGCACGGACGCAGGCACGCATACAGGCCGAGCTCGTGGCGCAGCGCGACGTTGACCGAGCGGAAGCCCGTCCCGATCGGCGTGGTGATCGGGCCCTTGAGCGCGACCTTGTTCTCCATGATCGACGCGAGCGTGTCATCGGGCAGCGGGGTGCCTGCCGACTCCATCACGTCGACGCCCGCCTGCCGGAGATCCCAGTCGAAGTCGACGCCGGTCGCCTCGAGGACGCGGCGGGTTGCTTCGGTCAGCTCGGGCCCCGTGCCGTCGCCGGGAATCAGGGTGACGCGGTGCGGCATCGGGGGCGGAGCGTACACACAGCGCGAGTCGCGGCAAACGCCCTTTGTGTACGGTTCGCGCCGATGGCTGCGGCCGACACCGAGTTCCGTCCCGGCCTCGAAGGAGTCATCGCCTTCGAGACAGAGATCGCCGAGCCGGACAAGGACGGCGGGTCGCTCCGCTATCGCGGCGTCGACATCGAAGAGCTGGTCGGCGCCTACCCGTTCGAGAACGTCTGGGGCCTGCTCGTCGACGAGGACATCAACTTGCCGCTGCCGCCGAGCGAGGCGATCCATCTGCAGGATCCGAGTGGCTCGGTCCCCGCCGATCTGCAGGCCGCGCTTGCGACGCTCGGCCCGAAGTGGGGCATGAAGAAGCTCGTCGACATCGACGACACGCAGGCGCGGGACGACCTCGCGCGGCTGTCGTCGGCGACGCTGACGATCGTCGCGCAGGCGGCGCGCGGCCGGCAGCCTGCGGTGCCCGAGTCCGAGGTCGAGCAGGGCGAGAACGCGGCCGCCAAGTTCCTCATCCGCTGGCGCGGCGAGGCCGATCCGCGCGCGGTCAAGGCGCTCGACACGTACTGGATCTCGGCCGCCGAGCACGGCCTCAACGCATCGACGTTCACGGCGCGCATCGCAGCCTCGACCGGCGCCGACTGTGCCGCCGCCATGTCGTCCGCGGTCGGCACGTTGTCGGGACCGCTGCACGGAGGTGCGCCGGCGCGGGTGCTCCCGATGCTCGACGGGGCGGCGAAGGCCGGCGACCCGGAGCAGTACGTACGCGACCTGCTCGACCGCGGCGAGCGCGTGATGGGCTTCGGCCATCGCGTGTACCGCGCGTACGACCCGCGCGCCACCGTGCTCAAGCGGACGGCGATGGAGCTGGGCTCGCCGCGCGTCGAGGTGGCGGCGGCGCTCGAGGAGGCAGCGCTGAAGGTGCTGCGCGAGAAGTCCCCGAACCGCCAGCTCGAGACCAACGTCGAGTACTGGGCCGCCGTGGTGCTCGACATCGCCGACATCCCGCCGGAGCTCACGCCGGCCATGTTCGGCTGCGCACGCACCGCCGGCTGGTCGGCCCACATCCTCGAGCAGAAGCGCACCGGCCGCCTGATCCGTCCCGGCGCCCGCTACGTCGGGCCGCCGCCGAGGCCGGTCTCCGACGTGGCGAAGTGACCCAGCCGCCCGCGACGGCCAAGAAATCGGTCCAGCTCTCGGGCGTCGTCGTCGCGGAGTCGGCGGTCTCGTCGATCGATCCCGACGCCGGCGTCCTCATGTACCGCGGCTACGACATCGCCGACCTCGCCGAGCGCAGCACGTACGAGGACACCGCGTACCTCCTGCTGCACGGCGAGCTGCCGAGCGGCGCCGAGCGCGAGGCCTTCGCGCGCGAGCTCGCGGAGCGCGACCTGCCGGCTGCAACGGTCGGGCTGATCGACGGCTCCGCGTCGTCGGCGACGCCGATGGACATGCTGCGGACCGCCGCGTCGACGCTCTCGTTCGGCGCGGCGGGTCAGGGAGCGACCGACCGCGACTCCGGTCTCACGGCGGCAACGAGGCTGATCGCGCAGCTTCCCACCGCGATCGCGCGCCACCATCGCCGCCGCCAGGGGCTCGAGCCGGTCGACCCCGACGCGTCGCTCGGCTACTCCGAGAACTTCCTCGCGATGCTGACGGGCAAGTCGCCGTCCGAGCGCGCGGCGCGGATCTTCGACATCGCGATGATCCTGCACGCCGAGCACGAGATGAACGCCTCGACGTTCACCGCGCGCGTCGTCGCCGGGACCGGCGGGGATCTCACCGCCGCGGTCGTGGCGGCGATCGCGGCGCTCAGCGGCCCGCTGCACGGCGGCGCCAACACGGCGGCGATGGAGCTGTTCGAGCGCTGGGGCTCACCCGAGGCGACTCCCGCCGCCGTCCGTTCGATGCTGGGCAACAAGGAGAAGCTGTACGGCTTCGGGCACCCGCTGTACCGCGCCTACGACCCGCGTGCGGTGATCCTGAAGCACCTCTCGGAGGAGCTGTCGGCGAACCGCGACGGGCCGAACTGGTACGCGATCACCGACGCCGCCGAGCGCACCGTCTTCGACGAGAAGGGGCTGTTCCCGAACGTCGACCTCTACTCGGCGTCGGTGTACCGGTACCTCGGGATCCCGACCGACCTGTTCACGCCGGTCTTCGCCGCGAGCAGGACGGCCGGCTGGGCCGCCCACGTGCTCGAGCAGCACGCGGACAACAAGATCATCCGCCCGTCGGCCGCGTACGTCGGCGAGCCGCGCCGCGCGTACCCGACGTGAGCTCGCTCGCCGACGCGGCGGCCCGAGCGGACGCACTCGCGGAGGACGGCAGCGAGCGTGAGCTCTCGCAGCTGCGCGCGCAATGGGACGACGAGCTCGAGGCGCAGGCGCGGGCCGCCGACTTCCGCGAGCGCGCGGTCGCCTACCGCGCGATCGGGCAGTTCAGGTTCCGTACGAAGCGCGAGCTCCTGCGGCGCGGCCTCGAGGACGACAGCCCGGCCGTGCGCGGCTCCGCGCTGCTCGCGCTCGAGAAGCTCTCCCGCAACCACCCCGGCGACGTCAACGACGTCCGCTCGCTCCTGCACGAGATCGTCACGAACGACGGCAACGAGGCCGTGCGCCGTCTCGCCGTCGTCGCGCTGAAGAACGGCTCGTCGCGTCCCGACACGATTCAGATCCTGCGGTCTCTCGGCGACGACGACGAGCAGCCGCGCGAGCTGCGCGAGGCCGCGGCCAAGGTGGCGCAGCTGCTGCGCCGGAAAGGCGGCCCGAAGTAACGGACGGCTCGCCGTTCACGGACCCGACGTGGCTCGCCGACGTGCGGGCGTGGATCGAGCGGGAGGTGACGGTGACGGGCGAGATCGAGCAGCGCCACCTGCGCCTGTGGTCGACGGCGCTCCACGTGCCGACCCGCGACGGCCCGGTCTGGTTCAAGGCCGCGCGCGAGGGCTTCGCGTACGAGGCGCGGATCCTCGAGGTGCTCGTGCCACTCGCACCGGACATCCTCCCCGAGGTCGTAGCGGCGCGACCCGAGGCCGGGTGGCTGCTCTTGCGGGATGCGGGCGACCGCGCCCGCGAGCATCCGATCGAATGGGAGCCGCTCGTCCGGCGCTATGCGGAACTGCAGATCGCGGCGGTGCCGCACGCGGAGGAGCTGCTCGCGGCGGGGATCGTGGACAACCGCCGGCCGCGCGTCGAGGAGATGTTCCAGTACCTCACGCCGGGCACTGCCGACCGGCTTCGATCGCTGATGCCCGAGATCGAGGAGCGGCTCGCGCGGCTCGCGTCGTCACCGCTCCCGGCGACGGTCGAGCACAACGACCTCCACGACGGCAACGTCTTCTCACGCAACGGCCGCGCGCGCATCCTCGACTGGGGCGACGCGGCGCTCGCGCACCCGTTCTTCACGCTCACCGTCGAAGAGGATCCGAGCGCACGGGCCGCGTACCTCGAGCCTTGGGCCGAGCTCTGCCCGCACGAGCGCTTGCTCGGGGAGGTGGAGGACGTCCTGGCGCTCCGCTACCTCCTCCGGGCGGTCACCTGGGGTCGGCTCGTCGATCTCGACCCGGCTTTCGCGGCGTCCGTCGAGGAGCGGGTCGTGCTGTTTCTCGGTCCGGCGGGCTAGAGGCTTGATGTGGAACTGCGTGCCCCTGGGGATGGCTCAGACCAAGCAGGTCGCCCGGGGCGGGCGCAGGACATAGCAGTGCCTACGTTCAAGCCCGACCCGGGTGAGATGCGCCGTGTCTGAGCCACCAGCCAGGGGTGCGCCCGTTTCACATCAAGCCTCTAGTACTGCTTTGTTAGTTGGTTGAAGGGACCTCTGTCTCGGGGTCGAACGGTGTCCGTGTCAGCGGTCATCGTTTCGGGAGGCAGTGATGGGTGCAGCGGTCGCGGTTGGGGTGGCGGCGGCGGGGACGCGGGAGCGTCTGGCCGGGTTTGTGGCGGAGGTGGTGTCGGTGCTGGCGCATGTGCGGCAGCGCGAGAACGCGCTTGTCTACGTGCGCGGGCTGATCGAGCAGGGTGGCAGGAAGAGCTTGCAGCCGACGCTGTTTCGGCTCGAGGAGACGCCGGCCCGGTACGAGTCGCTGCAGCAGTTTCTGGCCGACTCGCCCTGGCAGCCGGGGCTGCTGGTGCGCGCCTGCGCGGAGCGGGTCGCGCCCGAGCTCGGGGTTGTGGCCTGGGTCGTCGACGACACCGGGATCGCCAAGCAGGGCCGGCACTCGCCGGGGGTGAAGCGGCAGTACTCGGGCACGTTGGGCAAGGTCGGCAACTGTCAGATCACGGTCTCGCTGCACGCGGTCGGCAGGCGCGGCACGGCGCCGTTGGGCTGGGCGCTGTATCTGCCCGAGGAGTGGTGCGCGGACGAGCTGCGGCGGGCGCGGGCGAAGATCCCGGCCACGGTCGTCTTCGCGACGAAGCCGCAGCTGGCGGCTGGGCTGGTCGAGCAGGCCGCGGGCTGGGAGCTGCCGGCGGCGCCGATCCTCGCTGATTGCGCCTACGGCGACGACAGTGCCTTCCGCACCCGTCTGCAGGCGCTCGAGCTGGAGTACGTGCTCGCCGTCTCCGCCCAGATCAGCGTCTACGGGCCGGAGACGACCTTTGCGGTGCCCGAGCGCACCGGCCAGGTCGGGCGGCCGCGCACCGTCGCCCGACCCGACCGGAAGCCGGAATCGCTGCGTGCACTCGCGCAGCGGTTGCCCAAGCGCGCCTGGAAGACGCTGCCCTGCCGCACCGCCCCCGACGGCGAGCAGATCAAGAGCCGCTTCGCCTTCGTCCGCGTCGTCGCGACCCA
>Ga0075425_100005162_pt1 | contig 13540 bp, 15 predicted proteins | sample SoiMethybrSBSTD4_FD_75300 | JGI IMG/M metagenome (GOLD analysis project Ga0075425, IMG submission 75300) | Bulk soil microbial communities from a Populus tree surrounding site in Tennessee, USA - Soil MetaG P. TD hybrid SBSTD4 | ecosystem: Environmental > Terrestrial > Soil > Tree plantation...
CCGAGCACGGCGTCGAGCTCCGCTTCTTCCACGGGCGGGGCGAAACGGTCGCCCGCGGCGGCGGTCCGTCACAACAGGCGATCCTCGCTTTGCCGAAAGGGAGCGTGCGAGGCCACTACAAGGCAACCGAGCAGGGGGAAGCCCTCGATCACAAATACGGTCGTCCCGAGCTCGCGTTGCGCACGCTCGAGCTCATGATCGGCGGAGCGCTCCTTCATACCGTCGACGCGCAAGACCAACCATCTTCCGATGCCGAGCGTCGTTACGTCGAAGTCTTCAAGCGGCTCGCCGAGACCGGCAGACGCGTGTACCGGTCGCTCGTGTGGGAAAATCCTCGCTTCCCAGAGTTCTTCCTGTCCGCGACCCCCTACGAGGAGATCGCGCAGCTTCCGATCGGATCGCGCCCGAGCAAGCGCTACGCGGGTGGGCTCGAAGCCGTGCGCGCGATCCCGTGGGTGTTCGCCTGGACCCAGACCCGCGCCATCCTTCCCGCCTGGTACGGCGTCGGAAGCGCGCTCGAAGAAGTCGGGGCGACGAAGGGCGGACGCTCGGAGCTGGTCGAGATGGCGTCGAGATGGCCGTTCTTCCGAACGGTGCTCGACAATGTCGAAATGGTCATCGCGAAGACCGATCTCGTGATCGCGGCGCGTTACGCCGAGCTCGCGAGCCCCGAAGCGCGCACGAGCATTTGGCCGGCCATCCGAGCCGAGCACCAGAGAACGAAGCGATGGGTCAAACGCCTCACCCAGAGCCGCAAGCTCCTCGAGCGAAACCCGACGCTCGCGCGCTCGATCCAGCTTCGAAACCCTTACGTCGATCCGCTCAACCTGATTCAGGTCGAGCTCGTGCGGCGAAAGCGCGCCGGCGATCCCCAAGCAGCGCGTCCGCTCCTGCTCACCGTGAACGGAATCGCCGCCGGCATGCGCAACACCGGTTGAGTGCGCCCGATCGCGCGCCCGCAACGCCGTCAGCCCCGTCGCATCGAAAGGATGAGGAGGACGAAAACCATGGCCACGCAGCCTGTCGAACAACTCAATTCGTTTTTGCGCGGTGAGATCTCGGCGGTCGAAACGTACCGTCAGGCGCTGAGCAAAGTGCACGACGTCCGGGCCCGGACCGAGCTCGAACTATGCCACGTATCGCATCAGCAGCGCGTCGATCGACTGAGGGCGCGGATCGTGGAGATGGGCGGCAAACCCGCAGAGAGTTCGGGGCCGTGGGGCGCATTCGCCAAGGTGGCCGAGGGGAGCGCAGCCGCGTTCGGTGAAAAAGCTGCGATCGACGTCCTCGAGGAGGGCGAAGATCACGGTCTCAAGGATTATCAGAAAAGCCTCGGCGATCTCGACGCCGCCTCACGCATGCTCGTCGAGCAGGAGCTCTTGCCCGCCCAACAGCGGACGCACCGCGCGTTGAGCACGCTGAAGCACACCCTTCACTGAGCTGAAGGGACGCGAAGCTGGGGGACCGATCGGTCCCCCAGCCAGCCACGAGAGAGCATTTCAGAGCGAGAGAGCGCCGGTCCGGATCAAATACGCGAGCTTGCTGCGTTGCTCCGGCGTGAGAAGGGCGTGGATCTTCCCGAGCGCGCGGACGAGCGCCTCGCGCAGGTGCTCGGCTGTCTTGACTCGTTCGCTGGCGATTTCCGTCACTTTCGCCGGGTCGAAAGTGTCGCCCGCGATCTGATCGGCGAAGGCGGCGGTGCTGCGCCGGTGATCGACGGCTGCTTGGGCCCGCTCGGTTTTCAGCTCGCTGAGGATGCTGGCAAGCTCGCCGACTTGCCGTTCGTCGAGGTCGAGCCTGTGCGCCAAAAATCGGAGCGGCCTTCGGACGCCGAACGAACCGCCTCCGAAGTCTCCGTCTTCGGGCGGCGCGGCGAACCTCGGCTCCCAATCGCCATGACCGTGCGCCGTGCCACAGCCGCCAGGCCCACAGCCCGCAGCGGCTCCCCACGTCTGGGACGCGCGACGCGCCTGTCTCCACCAATCGAACATTGCAGGATGCATTTTCGAACTCCTCTCGCCGGGGCTTTCGCTCCCGATGGGGGCTTGAACGCGGGCAGAACGCCTCGCGTCTCGGCCAAGCTTGGCCTGCGCGCCGGGCTTGTCAATCCCCGGTCAGCGGCCGAACGAGGTACGTGAGGGCGGCCGTCACCGACGCGGCGAGCTCGGCGATCGGTTCCTTGCCGGGGATCCGGTAGACGAGGAAATCTCTCGCGATGACGTCGTAGCGGGCGCGGTGACGCAAAAGTGACAGCGTTTGGCCCCCCTCGAGCTCCAGTGTGGGTCCGGTGACGATGACGTCGTCGGCCAAGGGTCTTCCGTACCGCTTCATCACCGCGTCCAGGACGCCGAGCTCCACGATCGCCCTCTGACCCGACGTGTCCGCGCCACTCGCGTCTGCGTGACTCGCGCCGTCGGCCGGCGGGGAACCCGACCGGCCGCTCACCAGACCGTCGGAGCCAAGCACGAGCCGGCCGCCGGAGACCTCGAGCCACGTTCGCTGGAACGCTCCGTCGGCAAGCACCCGTTCGTGGATGACGAGGCGCGCCGTGGCTGAATCCAAGAGCCCTCTTCCGCGTCTGCCCCGTTAGGGGGGCGGGAATACGCACTCGTTCTCGAACTTGTCGGCGCAAGACGAGCCCGCCGGTGTCCCCGGATCGAGGTAGCAATCGATGATGCCCTGGCGCGCGGCGTCATTGAAAGGACCGAGCCACGCCTGGCACTGCGCCACGGTGATGCCGTCCGTCCCGCCGTCGACCGGACACGATGCGGCGATCTGGGCGCATCCGTACGACCCTCCGTCGACGTTGCCGTCGGGCACAGCGCAGGACGAGCGATTGAAAATCATCCTGCTGCAATCGGACGCGGCAGCGTCGTGCGCGGATGAACAAGCGTCGATCCCCCCGTCGGCCCCCGGGATCACTTTGAGACAATCGATGAGCTCCTGGAAAGCGGCCAGCTTGAGATCCCCTTCGAGATCGTCGCAGATGGCGGCGCCGAGCGGCGGACCCTCTGTCCCCGCGTCGTCGGTGCAGACCTGGTCGTGGTAGGTGAGCCAGGAACAGGGGGGCACGCTTGCATCCGCGGCGTCGTCCGCGAAACATGCACCTGCGGCTACGTCGTTCGAAACGTCGGCAAGTCCACTGTCGACGTCGCTTCCACCGGCACCCCCCGTTGCCGAACCTCCCGCACCCGACGAGCCTCCCGCACCCGATGAGCCGGTCGATCCAGCCGCTCCGGTCGACGTCACGCTCGACGAGCCGGCGCTCCCCGAACTGGTGACGCCGAGACCGCTGCTGGTCGTGTCCACGGTGCACCCCGGCACGCCAGCCACCAAGAAAGCCACTGCAAGAAATCGTTCCACGCCCAATCGCATCACACCCTCCACGCTAAGTTCGAATCGAAACCGCCGCGCCCTGGTAAGCGCCCCACCTCGTTTACGTGGCAAGCCGTCAGGTTATTCAAATTTGCGCCGTCCGCGGGGCATTATTTGCGCCGCCCCCCTTCACCGTTGCCGAATTGCGACTGCCGTTTTAGATACCACCCATGCACGCGACCGTCGTCGTGTTCCCCGGGTCCAACGCGGACTCCGAAATGATCCATACTCTCCGGGACATCGTCGGCATGACCACGATCGTCGCTTGGCACAAGGACGCCGAGTTCCCTCAGCCGACCGACCTCGTTGCCATCCCCGGGGGCTTTGCATACGGGGATTATTTGCGGTGCGGCGCCATCGCGAAGACCAGCCCCATCATGGCAGCCATCCAGCGTCACGCCGAGCGCGGCGGCTACGTGCTCGGCGTCTGCAACGGTTTTCAGATCCTCACCGAGGCGGGCCTTTTGCCCGGCGCGCTCACCCGCAACGAGCACCTTCGTTTCGAGTGCCGTGACGTGTTCGTCGCGCCCGCCGCCGACGGCCCTTTCACCGGGGGTCTGCCGGCCGTCTTGCGGATGCCGATCGCACATGCCGAGGGGCGCTACCAGGCCGACGAGCCGACGCTCCGGAGACTGGAAAAGGAGGGGCGCATCGCGCTCAAGTACTCGGACGCGAGCGGCAAAGTCACGCGGAGCGCCAACCCGAACGGGTCGGTGGACAACATCGCGGGCATCTACGGCGGTCCGCGCAAGAACGTGTTCGGTCTCATGCCCCATCCGGAGCGGATGAGCGAACCCTTGGTCGGCGGAGCCGACGGCCGAAAATTCCTCGATGCCCTCCTACGCGCCGACGCTCTCCTGCGTGCCTCTTGAGCTCCCATCCGACAGACGCGGCGAAGCAGCCGAATGGACCGGGCTCGCCCGGGCCACCCTGCCCCGGTTGTGCGAAACCTCTGCCGAACGACGCCACCCGTTGTCCGAGCTGCGGGCTCGCGCTCGGCGAGCACCAGAGGTGCCCGCATTGCCGTGCCGTGGCTGGCGTCGAGCCATCGGAGCAGGCGCGCTTCGTCTGCGCGGTGTGCGGAGGCGTGCGCATCCCCATCGAAGACGCCGCCATCGCGCGCTCGCCCGAACAACTCGACCTCTTGCGACGAGCCACGGCCGCGCGCTCGGCGACGGCCATCTGGAGCGTCATCGCGATCGTCGTCGGCGCGTTTGGCGTCTTTTCGGTGCTCGTTTTGTGGCTCGTCATCAGCTTCGCGCATCCTCCCGCTCTCGCGTCGGTCGTGGCGGCGCTCGCCGTTCTCGTGCCCTTCGCATTTGCAGGCTTTTCGTGGCGCAGGGCGCGCCTCGGTGCGGTCGAATTCGGCCCGACCCTCGAAAAAGCCTGGATCGCGGCGGCGGCCGACGTCGCGCGCGCCCGCGGCGGCGAGCTCGATGCCGCCGAGCTCGCCAAGGTGACCCGCATCGCCGAGCGCGATGCCGACCGGCTTCTCGCGCGGATGTCGGCCGAAAGTTTGCTACTTAGCTCGGTGACCACCGACGGGGGCCTCAAATACACCCTCGTCGAGAGCCGAGCCGCCGAACCGGCGAAGCCTCTGCCGGCCGCCAGGTAGCTCGTGCGCGCAAGCCGCCGGCGTCACGGCAACGTGCCATCGGAACGAGAACGAAAGCAGCGGCGCTCGCTCGCGAACGTCGGGGGACCGGTGGAGCTCTCGGGAAACGACGAGCTCGAGCGTGCCGCGCTCGCCCGCGCTCTCGACGTCGCCGGCGAAGACACTGCGGCACGCGCTCATGTCCACGGCTTTCACAGCTACCCGGCGCGCATGCATCCGACCACGGCGCGAGTGTTCATCGAACGCCTGTCGGCGCCGCGCGGAGTCGTGCTCGATCCGTTTTGCGGCAGCGGCACGGTTCTCGTCGAGGGACTTCTCGCCGGGCGGCGCGTCGTCGGCATCGATGCGAACCCGCTCGCCGTCGAGCTGACATGGCTGAAGACGCGCGGCAGCACCTCCGACGAGCGGAGCCAGCTGCTCGAGAGAGCGGGCTCCGTGGTCCGGTCGGCTGACGAAAGGCGAAAGCGGAGAGCCGGCGCAACCCACAGGTACGGACCGGAGGACGTTGCGCTGTTCGAGCCTCACGTGCTCCTCGAGCTCGACGGGCTCCGCGAAGCGTTGCGACGCGTCGACGTCGAGTGGGCACGCCGCGCACTCGCCCTCGTTCTTTCCTCGATCCTCATCAAGGTGAGTCGCCAGCCGGGCGATACGTCTCGCGCGCGCGGCGAACGACGGCTAAGGGCCGGCTTCACCCTCGAGCTGTTTCGACGTAAGGCCGAAGAGCTCGTTCGGCGACTCGCGGAGTTTCAGTCCCTCGTGACCGGTCCCGCTTCTCATCGACCGCCCACCTCGCACCCGCTCGGCTCCCCCTCGGTGCGGCTCGGCGACGCGAGGCGCCTCGGAGGTGTGGAGCGCGGCTCGATCGATCTGGTCGTGACGTCGCCCCCCTACCCCGGCACGTACGATTACCTCGAGCACCACGCGGCTCGGCTCAGATGGCTCGAGCTCGACGCCTCCGGATTCGCCGAAATGGAGCTCGGGGCCAGGCGCCACTTCGAACGTCTTTCCTACGGCGCCGCCCTCGCTCGCTTCACGTCCGAGCTCGGCGCATGCCTCTCGTCCATGTCACGCGCTCTCGCGCCTTCCGGCAGAATCGTGGTTCTCCTGGCGGATTCGGTCATCCAGAAAAAGCCCGTGCTTGGCGACCGGCTCATGCGGGAGCTCGCCCCCTCGGCCGACCTCGAGATCACCACCGTCGGCTCGCAGCAGCGCGCGCACTTCCACGGGCCGAGCGCCCGTGCCTTTGACCGGATGCCGCGCCGCGAACACGCCATTATCTGCCGCCGCCGGATCGCAGGCGGGCCGAAGGCCGCGCCCAGTAACATGGTTGTCCAGTGACCGGAACGCTGCACAGGCCACACTCGGATCCGAGCTGTGAGCCTGCGCGATGTCACACAAGGGACCAGTCCCACCGAGGTCCGTCCATGTCGCCACTTTGCGAGATCCGCACCCTTGGCCGAGTTTTCTGGCCCCCGCACCGCGCGTCTGGCAGATTGAGCCCTCCGAGGGTAGACTCTCGCGCGATTTTGCGTCACATGCCGGAAAACGCCAACCGCGATAGCCGCGATCTGCGGACCGATGGACTCGCCAGAGGCGCTTCATGGCGCTGAACGACCGAGCCTTTCAAGCGGAGCGTGCGCCGGTCGACGACGCCGCGCCTCGGTCGGCCCCCAAGCCGCTTCCCGAGCGCTTGCATCTGCGCGTCCTGCACGAGCTCGCCATCCACGACTGGATCGTCCTCATTTACCTCACCATCCTGACGCTCGCCGTCTCGATGTCCGAGGACTCGCCGGTTCGAACGCGGTGCCTCGGCCACGTGGCCCTGATGCTCGCGTTCGCCGTGGCCGTGCTGACGTTCGTCCGAGGCGGGCTCGTGAAGGACAACTTCGTCGCGCCACTCGCGTACCGCGTCGCCGTGTACGGCACGGTCCAGATCTCGTACTTCGAGCTTCGCGAGCTCTTGCCGCTCGTCAACCCATCGACCCTCGATGCCCAGCTTTCGTTCATCGACGAGCACGTGCTGCACTTCGAGCCGTCGCTCTTCACCGATCGCTTCGTCTCGTCCGCAACGACCGAGTGGTTCGCCTTCTTCTATTTCGGATACTTCGCGCTGCTCGCTTCGCACGTTCTGCCGATGGTCTTCGTCTCGCGCCGCAATGAGCTCGTGGCGCCGTTCGCGCTCGGCATGATCTTCGTCTATGCGATGGCGCACACACTCTACATGGTGGTGCCGGGTTACGGCCCCGTGCGCTACCTTGCCGAGCGCTACCAACACGACCTTCCGTCGGGCGTCTGGCTCAACGCCGTCTTGAACGCCGTGCAATCGGGTGGCGCACAGAAAGACATCTTCCCCTCCCTCCACACCGCGGGACCGGTCTTCTTGTCGCTCTTCTCGTTTCACCATCGGGACAAGCTCCCGTTCAAGTACACCTGGCCGTTCGTCTCGTTTTTCAGCGCGAACATCGTCATCGCCACGATGTTCCTTCGCTGGCACTACCTCATCGACGTGATCGCGGGCCTCGCGCTCTCGATGGGAGGTTTCTACGTCGCGACTTGGCTCTCGCGTCGTGAGGTTCAGTACCGCGAGCAAAACGGTTACCAGCCCGTTTGGCCCCCCATCTCGCTGGCTTTCGGTCGAGCCGGGCAGCCGCGGCGCGAGGGGGCGTAACGGGCGGACGTGGCGATCCGGATCGAGCACACCGCCGCCGTCGTCCGTGGCTTTCGCTTTGCCGGCGCCCGAGCCGGCTTGAAAACGAACGGCCAGCCCGACCTCGCCCTCGCGGCCGCCGACGACGCCGTCCCCGCCGCAGCGGTGTTCACCACCAACCTCGTGCTAGCCGCACCGGTCGAGATCGCCCGAGAGCGGGTCGCGAGCGGCAGGGTCCGAGCCATCCTGGTCAACAGCGGCTGCGCGAATGCCTGCACGGGGCCAGCGGGTCTGGTGGCTGCCCGCGATACCACGGCGGCCCTGGCGCGCGCCCTCGGAGCTTCCCCCTCCGAAGTGCTCCCCGCCTCCACCGGCGTCATCGGCGTCGTCCTCGACGCAGGCAAGGTCATCGAACGGGTGCCGTCGCTGGTGGCATCGCTCTCCGAAAATGCAGAGCCCTTCGCCGAAGCCATCCTGACGACCGATCGAAGCGCCAAGGTGGTGAACGCGCGCGGCGAAATCGCCGGGCGCCCGTTCGTCGTGCTCGGAGTCGCCAAGGGGGCCGGCATGTTCCATCCGAACATGGCTCCACTCGCACCTCACGCGACGATGCTCGCTTTTCTCTTCACCGACGCGGTCGCCGACGCCACGTCGCTTTCCGTTTGCCTCCGCACGGTGGCCGATGCGACGTTCAACCGAGCGACCGTCGATGGCGACACCAGCACCAACGACACGCTCGTCGCCCTTGCCTCCGGAGCGGCCCGCACCGAGGCCTCCGCCACAGGGCGCGTCGCCCCCCCCCTCGAGGAGGCGATGCTGCTCGTCTGCGACCAGCTTGCCCGCAAGATGGTCGCCGACGGCGAAGGGGCCGAGCATCTGGTCGAGCTTCACGTGAGCGGGCTCGCGTCGAACGACGAGGCCCTGCGCATCGCGAGAACAGTGGCCACCTCGCCCCTCGTGAAGACCGCGTTCTACGGAAAGGACCCGAACTGGGGTCGCTTGCTCGCCGCTGCCGGGCGCGCGGGTGTCCGATTCGATCCCTCCGCCGCTCGCATCCTGGTCGGCGGCATCGCCATCGTCGCCGAGGGGATCGGACGGGGCGCCGCCGCCGAGGCCGCGGCCCACGAGGTGATGGAGCACCCGTCGTACCGCGTCGACCTCGTGCTCGGTGACGGACCGGGCCATTCGCACTACCTTACGAGCGACTTGGGTATAGGCTACGTGCGGTGCAACGCGGACTACCGAAGTTAGCCGCGCCCCTCGTCTTGGTCGCGAGCTGCGCCAGCCGACCTGGCTCGATCGGCGCCGTCCTGGCGCAGGCCCATACCGACGGCAGGGTCACGATCCGCGAAACCCCACCCGGCTATCCCGCCGCCCGGGCGGGGGTCGCTCCCGGTGACGAGGTGCTCCTCATCGACGGACGCGACGTGCGCGGCATGTCCCCCCAAGCGATTCACCAGGCCCTCGAGGGAGACGTCGGCTCGACCGTGCAGCTCACCTTGTTGCGCCGCGGCAAGGTCGAGCGAGTCGCGATGAAACGAGCTCCGCTGGCATCGGCCGGATCGCGCTGAAACCGCTCTGGCGAACCTAGATACGACCCGGGGACCATGCTATAGCCAGCGGCCTCTGCACGGACTTCGTGCTGCTCGACAGAGGGTAGGAGCGAGAATGAGCCGTTATCAATTCACTTCGGAGTCTGTGACCGAGGGGCATCCGGACAAGATTTGTGACCAGGTTTCCGACGCCGTCCTCGACGCGATCCTGTCTCAGGACCCGAAGGCGCGCGTCGCGTGCGAAACCTTGGCAAAGACGGGAATCATCGTCGTCGCGGGCGAGATCACGACGACAGCCACCGTCGAGATGCCGGTGGTGGTGCGTCAGACGGTCAAGGACATCGGCTACACGAGCTCCGAGATGGGCTTCGATTTCGAAACATGCGCCGTGCTGACAGCCATCGAAAAACAATCTCCGGACATCTCTCAGGGGGTTACCGAGGGCGAGGGGCTCTACAAGGAGCAGGGGGCCGGCGACCAGGGGCTCATGTTCGGCTACGCCACCGACGAAACGCCCGAGCTCATGCCGGCACCGATCACCTACGCGCACCTTCTCGCCAAGCGGCTCGCCGAAGTACGAAAGTCGGGCAAGGTCGATTTCCTTCGGCCCGACGGCAAGACCCAGGTCACCGTCGAGTACGAGAACGATTTGCCCGTGCGATGCGACGCCATCGTCGTCTCCACCCAGCATTCGCCCGAAGTCAAATACAAGACGCTCAAAGAAGCGGTCGTCGATTTGGTCATCGAAAAGGTGATTCCGAAAAAGCTCATCGACAAAGGAACGAAGTTCTTCGTCAACCCGACGGGGCGCTTCGTCATCGGCGGGCCGTTCGGCGACTGCGGGCTCACCGGGCGGAAGATCATCGTCGATACCTACGGAGGCATGGGGCGCCACGGCGGTGGCGCCTTCAGCGGCAAAGACCCTTCCAAGGTCGATCGCTCCGCTTGCTACTACGCGCGCTACGTCGCCAAGAACGTGGTTGCGGCGGGGCTCGCCAAGCGCTGCGAAGTTCAGATCGCTTACGCGATCGGCGTCGCGCAGCCGGTAGGCGTTCATGTCACGACGTACGGCACGGGCAGGGTGAGCGACGAGATTCTCGAGCGCTACATTTTGAAGAACTTCGATATGCGTCCCAAGGCTCTCATCGAAGAGCTCGACCTTCTTCGCCCCGGCTACAAGCGCACCGCAGCTTACGGCCACTTCGGCCGCCCCGAGTTCAGCTGGGAGAAGACGACGCGGGCGGCCAAGCTCGCCGACGACTTGATCAGGTCCGTAAACGGCGCCGCGGGCCCCAAGAAGGAAAAGAAGCCCGCTCGCAAAGGAGCGGCCGCGCTCGTGGAGTGATCGCGGACGTCGGGCGAGGTTCCGCGACCCGCGCCAGCACTTGCGGCGCGCGCGCCTCTTGGAACACGCGAACGGCTCGCACGCCGGCGTAGAGCGCGTACACCGCGAGCACGACGGCGTAGACAATTCGCTCGAGCGGAAGGAACGGCGCCGCTCGCCGGACGGGCGCGCCTTTCGTGAACATCTGCATGCGGCGCCGAACGCACCGATCGAGTCTTTCGCCCGGCGCCAGTTCCTCGAGCTTCCAAGTTTCGTTCGTCATGGTTCCCTCGCCCAAGCGCGTCCCGGCGCGGGCTCGCCTTCGAGCTTCGACATGGCTTCTTTCAAGCGCGCCCTCGCGCGGCCGAGCCTCTGGCGCAGCGCTGCGTGCGAAATGCCGAGCACCTTCGCCGCCTCCTGTGGATCCATCCCCTCGGCACTCACGAGGAGCAGCACCTCGCGATCGGACGCGCCAATCTCGGCGAGCCCCCGTTCGATGCCCGCGAGCGCTGTTCCATCATTCGATTCGCATCCCCCCTCGTCCCTTTCGCGATGAAAGAGAAATAGCCCCGTCACGTCGACAACCTGCCAGCGGCGGTAACTCCGAAACTCGTTGCGGGCGACCGTGAAGATCCAGGACCTTAACTCGGTGTCCTCGCGAAGGCGTGCGACGCTTCGGCTCACCTTCACCCAGGTGTTTTGGAACAGGTCCTCGGCGACGTGCCGGTCGCGCGCGAGACGGACGAGAAAACCGAAAATTGGCTTGCGGTAGGCGACGTAGAGCTCTTCGAGGGCCGCCCCTTCCCGCGCCCGCAACCGCGCGACAAGCCTGCGTTCGCCATCATTTTCGGGGACGGTCCGCGGGTCCGGCCCCCCGGGCTCCGCGTCCCACCCCACTTCGTCGATGGTCGTCGTCACGCTCGTCCCAGAATAACGCCCCGCTCCTTGGTTTGTGACACCCCCACGCGACGGTTGTTTCGCTGTCACACTGGCCCCCTGAACCGCGTTCCCCTCTTCGAAAGCCGGCGCCTCGGAACGCCGGCACGGAAAGGAGAATCCATGGATCGGTTGTGGGAGAATTGGCAGGACGGCGGTTGGGGGATGTGGCCCATCCTCCTGTTCGGCGTGCTCGGGCTCGTGGGGGCTGCGCGCTTCGCGTGGCGGGGGGAGCACGCGCTCATGGGGTTCGTCCGCTGGACGGCGCTGGCGATCGCGTCGAGCGCGGGGCTCGGCTTTACCACGGGCATGCACAATGTCCTGGGCGCCGCCACCGGCAACAACCCTCGGTTCGAGCCTCCGACCTCGGCCTCCGAGCTCGCCGAGTTTCGGGTCAGGATTCTTCTCGAGGGCACGAAGGAAGCCTCCAATTGCCTCTCGTTCGGTCTCATCCTCCTGACGCTGATCTGCCTCGTCGTCGCCGTCGGCCAACGCCGCTACCCCGCCCCCGACGCAGCGTGACCCCGTTCAGGCTCAGCCTGCCTTCTCGCAACCTCGGAGGACAAAAACGCAACGCCGGGCCGCTCGGGGCGACCTCGGCGTTGCGACGATCAAAAGCAGATCAGATGTCGTAGTAGAGGAAGAACTCGTACGGCACCGGGCGCAATCGCACCTGGTTGAGCTCTTTGTCGCGCTTGTACTCGAGCCAGGTCGAGATGACGTCTTTGGTGAAAACGTCGCCGCGAAGCAGGAACTCGTGGTCCTTTTCGAGAGCCACGAGGGCTTCCTCGAGCGAGCCCGGCATGTGCGGAACTTCCGCCAACTCCTCCGGCGACAGGGCGTAGATGTCCTTGTCGAGGGGATCGCCCGGGTCGATCTTGTTCTGGATGCCGTCGAGACCCGCCATGAGCATCGCCGAGAAAGCGAGGTACGGGTTGCACGACCCGTCGGGAAAGCGGACTTCGATGCGGCGAGCTTTCGGCGACGTGATGCCGGCGACCGGGATGCGGATGGCGGCCGAGCGGTTGCGGCTCGAATAGGCGAGGTTCACGGGCGCCTCGAAACCGGGAACGAGGCGGCGGTAGCTGTTGGTCGTCGGGTTCGTGAGAGCGGCGAGCGCCTTCGAGTGCTTGATGAGGCCGCCGATGTACCAGAGGGCCATGTTCGATATGCCCGCGTACCCGTCACCGGCGAACAGGGGCTTGCCCTCTTTCCAGATCGACTGGTGGCAGTGCATCCCGCTGCCGTTGTCGCCGAAAAGCGGCTTGGGCATGAACGTGGCGGTCTTGCCGTGCTTCTTCGCCGTGTTTTTCACGATGTATTTGAACCAGAGAAGCTGGTCGCCCGCGGCAAGGAGCCGCTGGTACTTGCAGTCGATCTCCCCCTGCCCCGCCGTCGCCACCTCGTGGTGACCGACTTCGACCTCGACGCCCGACTTCTCGAGCGTGAGCATGATCTCCTGACGGATATCGACGAGCGTGTCGGTCGGAGCGACCGGGAAGTAGCCTTCCTTGTTACGGATCGTGTAGCCCTGGTTCGAGCCGTCCTTGCCCGAGTTCCAGTTCGCCTCTTCGGAATCGATCTCGTAGAAGGCGCCCTGCTGGCCCGAGTCGAAACGAACCTTGTCGAAGATGAAGAACTCGGCCTCGGGTCCGAAGAAGATCGTGTCGCCGATGCCCGTCTGACGAAGGTACGCTTCCGCCTTCTTCGCAACGAAGCGCGGGTCGCGCGAATAGGGCTGGCCGGTGATGGGATCGCTCACCGAGCAGATCGCGCTGAGCGTGGGAACCGCGGTGAAGGGGTCGAGTTTGGCCGTCTCGGGATCGGGGATGATGAGCATGTCCGACGCATTGATCGGCTGCCATCCGCGAATCGACGATCCGTCGAACCCGAAGCCCTCTTCGAAACAGGCTTCGGTGAGCCGGTGAGCGGGCACGGTCGTGTGCTGCCAGATACCGGGGAAATCGATGAACTTCAGATCGAGGAATTTGACCTCGTTCTTCTTCGCAAACTCGACTACTTCCTTGGGCTTCATCAGCGTTCTCCTTGTTGGACGCCTGTTTATTCCGGGGGCATGGTCCCCGCAAGAG
>Ga0075425_100005163_pt1 | contig 13538 bp, 8 predicted proteins | sample SoiMethybrSBSTD4_FD_75300 | JGI IMG/M metagenome (GOLD analysis project Ga0075425, IMG submission 75300) | Bulk soil microbial communities from a Populus tree surrounding site in Tennessee, USA - Soil MetaG P. TD hybrid SBSTD4 | ecosystem: Environmental > Terrestrial > Soil > Tree plantation...
ACCCGGAACGACACCGAATGATCCGTGGTGCGCACGTGGCTCACCTCGACCGGCGGGAGCGTCTCTGCGGGCACCGCCGTGGCCGCCGGCAGCTTCGGGTCGGGCGCGTCGGCGCGCGAGGCACCCGGCGGGCGCGCTCGCGCCCAGCTCGACGGCCCGTCGGCGACGAGCGGCCGGTCGAGCAACGACAGGTCACGGGCGTCGGCGGGCGTCCGCGTGGGCGCGTCCCACCACGGCACTCCGACCTCGTCCTGCCAGTCCCGGTTCGACACGCCCGGGACGACGACGGGTTGCTCGCCGAGCGCCTGGACGACGGGGGCGTCACGCACCTCGTAGATCTTCCAACCGAGGGGCGGCTGCCCGTCGGTGTCGGGCGTCGTCGCCACCGGCGTCAACTGGCTGGACTGGTCTGCCAGCCCTTTGGCCTGGTCCGAGAAGACCATGTAGTACCTCACGCCGAGCGTCTGCATGTACTTCACGCCGACGTCGAACTCGGCCAGCGTGCGGTAAGGCAGGTTGCGCTGCGGGTTGCTGGCGTTGCCCGGCGCGCTCAGCGTCGCCACCGACAAGAAGTGGTACGGCGTCGTCGCCGACGATTCGTAGTACAGGCCTTCCATCGACGCGATGCGGCCGTCGGTGAAGTACGGCAGAAGCATCAGCGCGAGCGGTGTCCCGTAGACGCCGAGGGCCGCGCCTCCCTCCCAGAGCGCGCGGCCGGGAGGTAGCCGATCCATCGTGCTCACGAGACTCTTGAACTCCGGATACACCTTGGTATCGGCTTCGGCTCCAGTGTGCTCGTAGCCGCTGTAGTTCCACTTGGCCCAGAACGTGAGGAAGTCGGTCGTCACGTAGACGCGCCAGATCGCGACGCCGGCCACGAGCACCGACAGGATCACGATCGTCACCGCCCGGACGATGCTGCGATCGCGTTGCAGATCACGATCCGCGCGCTCGACGTCGGCGTGGTCGGTCGACGTCGTCGTCTCCGCCGACACGCCGCTCGCGGCCGCCACCGGCTCCGGGGCCGGCAGCAGCGGCTGCCAGAGCGGATGGGACGCCCGCGCCAGAAGCTCGCCCGCACCGCGGATGAGCTCGGCGGCGCCGAGCATCGCGAGCAACACGAGCAGCAGGTACCAGAACGGCAGGAGCCGCAGGTTCCAGACGGGGGTGCTGTGGAAGAGGTCGGTGATTCTCTCCCAGAACGCGAACGCGAGGCCCGTGACGGCCGTGAGCGCGGCAAGCTCGATCGTCACGCGCCGCCGGGCGACGATCCCGCCCACGATGGCGGCGGCGACGAGCGGCACGAGCCACAGCACGTACGCCGGGTACCAGGGGAACATGTACAAGCGGAACTCGCGGATGGGCTCGTAGCCCATGTCGGACGTGTACCCGAGCGTCGCCAACAGCGGCAACGTCCAGATCGCCGTCAGGAGCGCTCCGACTCCGCCGATGGCAGCCGCGGTCGGGAAGGTGCGGTTGGGACGGCGGGCCAGCCATACGACGAGCGCGCCGATGACGGCGAACATGCCCACGACGAGGTGGCTCATCACGACGGCCGCGAAGAGCACAGCCGGCAACCACATTCGTCGACGGTGGTCGAGCGAGTACGCCAGGGCACCGAGGAAGAACAGCGCCAGCGCCAGCGCCAAGGTGAACGAGAACTCGCCGGCGAAGTTGCTTGCCAGGTTCCCGCCCATGATGTGCTGGTTGCCGGCGACACGCGTCGCGTCTGCATCGGCGCCGGGCGCGCCCTTGAAGAAGAGGAGCACCGTCGCGCCCACCGCGAACAACGCCGGCGCGGGGCGGGGGGCGCGCAGGCCGCGCCCGAACGCGTACGCGGCCGCCGGGAGCGCGATCGGCCCCAACGCCGTGACGAGCTTGAATGCGATGTTGTACGGCAGAACCGCGTTGAGAGCGACGATCACCAGAGCCGGGAACGGGAAGTAGAACTGCCCGGCCGGGAAGCCGGCGAACCAGTCCGGCGCCCATCCCGCGATCCGGCCCTGCGGCAGGAGGTGGTCGCGGAGGTACGCGGGCCACCAGACGTGCGCTCCCGTGTCGCCACCCGCCGGTGTCGTGTTTCGGAGCAGCAGGTCCGGCTGGAGCTGGAACAGGACGAACAGGCAGCACGCGACGACGATCGCCGCGCCCGTCCAGATCTCGAGCCGTTCCCACCACGGCCGGCGGGAACGCGCCGACGGCTGAGCGGCCGCATCGAGCCGGCTGCCGGGCGCGTCGGCGGGCGCCGGGCGCGTCGCGACCATCTGCTCAGCCTACGGGGACGGGGTCGCGGAGCCGAGTCAGCGCGCCGCGAGCACGGACACGGCCGTGAGCAGATTGAAGCCGGCGTGCAGCAGGATGGACGCCGAGAGGTTGCCAGTGCGGATCGCGACCGCGGCGGACAGGAACCCGAGCGCGAAGAGGCCCGGGACCGCGATCACGGACCCGATGGTCGGGCTCGAGAGGGGATGGACGGCAGCGAAGGCGAGGGCGGAGACGAACGCGGCCCACGCCGGTGTCATGCGTCGCTGCAGCGCGCGGAGCAGAGCCCCTCGGAAGAGCAGCTCCTCGGCGACCGGGGCGACCGTGACGACGATCACGGCGAACAGCACGAGCGCCGGTCCCCGCGCCTGCTTGAACTCCTCCACGACGTCCTGGGTCTCCACCTTCCCGTGCACGTCCACGACGATTTGGAGGAACGGCAGGATCGCGAGCTGGAGCGCGACTCCGGCGAAGAGCCAGAGGGCCGCCGTCGTCCACCTGCCGCCGGGGAGACGGGCGACGAGGCCGAAATCGGCCCGCAGGCTCCCCCGACCCTTGCGCCGGGCGACGAGCTCGAGCGTCCCGATCACACCGATCGCCTGGCCGACGACGGACGCCAGGAGAACGCCGACGTCGTCGCTGACGCGTGTCGTGTCGACGCCGGCGGCGGCCGCGACGATCGAGCTCGCGATGACGGCCGCGACCAGTCCGACCACCCACGCCAGGCCGACGTCCGGGAGGCCCCAACGGATTCGGGGACGAGCCGGGACCGGCGGCGGAAAGGCGGCGGGCTCGCCGGCCATTGGCGGTCGGCCGCGTCAGTGGGCGGCGGAGGCCGGGACCACGGGCGCGGTGGCGGCGCGGCGGTCGATCAGCTGCCAGCCGGACGGCACCCGCAGGCGCGCGGCATGCCCGTCGCAGAGGTCATGGTGCGCGGGGTCGGGCGCGAAGAGGTCGTCGAGCCACACCGTGCGGGCGCGGTAGTCGTAGCTGAGAGATGCCGCCGCCGTCAGCGCGCAATCCGGACGGGCGCAGCGACGAGGGACGGCCGGCGGAACCATGGCGGCGCTCAACATACCGGAGCGCGAACGGCACGGTTCCTCACCGGAGCGCGCGAACGGCGCGCTTCGGACGCGAAAATGCCCTCCGCAGTGACTGACCTGTACCGTGCCTTTCGGCTCGGTTCGGTCCGCCCCTGCGAAGGGCATTTGGAACGTACACCTCGCCCCCAGGGTGGTCAAGAGCGGGTTTCGCCGGCCCCGGGACGTACCAGAGGCCCGGCAGCCGTACCATGGGCGGACCGCGGATGCGACGCGTCCGCCCCGAACCGACGAAGGCACACCGCGCATGAGCCGCCGCCCCTCCGACCTGCCCCCCGGTCGGAACCCCCGCCAAGGCGGGCCGACACCGCCGCCGAGCCCGACCCGCTGGCTGCCGTGGCTCATCATCGGCGTGCTCCTCGTCGGCGGCCTGTTCTTCTTCAACTTCGGGCGCACGACCGAGACGAAGGCGGACCTCAGCTACACGCAGTTCCAGAAGGCGGTGGACAACGGCACCGTCCAGAGCGTCGAGTTCGATCCGACGAACGGGAAGATCACCGGCACGTTCAAGACGGAGCAGGGTGGGAAGAAGCAGTTCACCAGCTCCGGGCCGAACAACGACTTCCAGGCGAACGAGATCGCCCGGCTCGAGGAGAAGGGCGTCAACTTCAAGTACGTCCGGGAGGGCTCCGACATCCTCGGCACGATCCTGATCTGGGTCATCCCGTTCGCGCTGATCATCGGGATCTTCATCTGGATCAACCGCCGGGCGCAGGGCCAGATGGGCGCGGTCATGAACATCGGTCGCAGCCGGGCGAAGGTGTACGCGACCGAGAAGCCGAAGACCACGTTCAACGACGTCGCCGGGTACGGACCCGTGAAGCAGGAGATCGCCGAGGTCGTCGACTTCCTGAAGAACCCCGGCAAGTTCAAGCAGATCGGCGCCCGCATCCCCAAGGGCGTCCTGCTCGTCGGCCCTCCCGGCACCGGCAAGACGCTCATCGCCAGGGCCGTGGCGGGCGAGGCCGGGGTGCCGTTCGTGTCCGTCACCGGCTCGGACTTCATGGAGATGTTCGTTGGCGTGGGCGCGGCCCGTGTGCGCGACCTGTTCCAGACCGCGCGCAAGCAGGCGCCGGCGATCATCTTCGTCGACGAGCTCGACTCGATCGGCCGCAAGCGCGGCGCGGGCCTCGGGGGTGGGCACGACGAGCGTGAGCAGACGCTCAACCAGATGCTCGCCGAGATGGACGGCTTCGAGGCCACCGAGGGCATCGTCATGATGGCGGCGACCAACCGTCCCGACATCCTCGACGCTGCGCTGCTGCGCCCGGGTCGCTTCGACCGTCAGATCATCGTCCCGCTCCCCACCCAGGACGAGCGGGTCGAGATCCTCAAGGTGCACTTCAAGGACAAGAAGCTCGCGCCCGATGTCGACGTCGACATCATCGCCCGGGGCACGCCGGGGATGAGCGGCGCGGACCTCGCGAACCTCGTGAACGAAGCCGCGTTGTTCGCGGTACGGCGCGGCCTCAACGAGATCCACGCCGAGGACTTCGAGGCCGCGCGCGACCGCGTCCTCATGGGACTGAAGCGCGAGTCGATGGCGCTCACCGAAGAGGAGAAGGAGGTCGTCGCCTACCACGAGGGCGGGCACGCGGTGCTCGGCTACGTGCTCGAGCACGCCGACCCCGTGCACAAGGTGACGATCCTGCCGAGCGGCATGGCGCTGGGTGTCACCCAGCAGCTGCCGGTCGAGGAGCGGCACATCTACAAGCGCGAGTACATCGCCGACTCGCTCGTGGTGCGCCTCGGCGGGCGCGTCGCCGAGGAGATCGTGTACGGGCACTTGTCCACGGGCGCGCAGAACGACCTCGTCGGGATCACCGAGCTGGCGCGCAAGATGGTGCGCGAGTGGGGCATGTCCGACCGCATCGGTCCGATGGCGTGGGGATCGCAGGGCGCGGTGTTCCTCGGAGAAGACCTCGTCCACACGCGCGACTACTCGGACGACACGGCACGCGTGATCGACGAGGAGGTCGAGCGCATCCTCCGGGAAGAGGAGGACCGCGCTCGCAAGGTGCTCTCCGAGCACCGGGCCGGGCTCGAGGCCGTCGCCCGCGCGTTGCTCGTGGAGGAGACGCTCGACGGCAGCGAGGTGGAACGCCTCGTCGACCAGGCCATGGGTCACAAGGCCGGTGGACCGCGCAAGGTGACGAAGGCGGACGGTACCGAGGTCGACGCCGAGGAGCTTCCCGAAGGCGACTCGCTCAGCGAGAGCGACGACGCCGTCGGCGCGCCCTCCCCCACCAACCGCTTCGAGGACTGACCGCCGCTACTGGAGCTGGCCGAGGCCCAGGTCGGGCTCGGGCGTCGAACCGGGCGCGCGGGCTTCGGCGACCGCAGCCCAGAGATCCGTGGCACTGAACGCGCCCACGAACGCGGCGCGGACGACACCGTCGCCGTCGGCGATCACTGTCGTGGGGATCCCGGCGATCTCGTAGCGGTCGTGCAGGTCGGGTTGGGCGTGGTACTCGATCTCGCACGTGGCGACGTCGGCCGACTCGAGCACCGCGAGCTTCGCCATGAGCCCGTCGCACGAATCGCACGCGGTCGACGAGAACAACGCGACGAGCCACGGCGTGTCGACACGCCGGAAGTCGCTCCGGTCGAGCTGGCGAGGAACCGGGTAGACGTCGCGCGGGGGCGGCACGGGCCGCCGCCGCCGGAGCACGAACGCGACGACGATCGCAACCGCGATCAGCGCGAGCGCGACCCCGATGCGCACTGCCATGGCGTCAATGTACCGACGGCCGTCGCGTCCCCCGCCATCCTGCAAGAATCCCCGCCGTGGCCGACACGGCCGAAGAACCCGCTGCGACGACATCCGACGTCAGCTCGAAGCAACCGGCGCGGGTAGGCGCGTGGCCGATGTGGGTCCTCGGGCTCGTGGTCCTCATCGACCAGGTCGATCAGAACCTCGTCCGGGGCGTCGTCCCGCAGCTGAAGAGCGACTTCGGCATCGACGACTTCGGCATCGGCGTCCTCATCTCCGCGTTCGTGCTCGTCAACGGGATCGTGACCGTGCCGGCGGGATACCTCGCCGACCGGTGGAACCGCACCCGAACGATCGGCCACACGGTCGTGGCGTGGAGCGGCATCACGATGCTCACCGCCGCATCGCAGAACTTCGGTCAGCTCATCGCCGGGCGCGCCCTGCTCGGATTCGGGCAGGCGATCACGGAGCCCTCCGCGAACAGCCTGATCTCCGACTACTACCCCACGGAGCAACGCGGCAGCGCGTTCTCCGTGCAGCAGATCATGGGCATCATCGGCTTCGGCGTGGGGATCGCGCTCGGTGGCGCGATCGGCTCACAGTACGGCTGGCACTGGGCGTTCATCGTCGTCGGGCCGCCCGGGTTCGTGATCGCTGCGATCGCCTATCGCCTGCGCGAGCCGCGCCGCGGGCACGGCGATCGCCTCCACCTCGGGATCACCGACGAGGAGGCGCCCGAGGAGCACACACGCCTCTTCGAGCACGGGGTACGCCGTTTCTTCGTCGACATGGTGACGGGCCTGCGCGACGACCTCCGGGTGATCATCTCGATCCCGACGCTCAAGTTCGCGCTCGTCGGGGTGGGCGCGTTCATGTTCACCATCACGGGCATCGGCGCGTGGCTCCCCGAGTTCCACCGCCGCTTCTCTGGCCTGACCCAGGGGCAGGCGACGGCGGCGGTCGGCCTGATCGTGCTCGCGGGTGGCATCCCCGGGCTGTTGCTCGGCGGTTCCATCGCCGATCGGTACGCGCGGCGAATTCGGGGCGCACGCGTCGTCATCCCCGCGTACTGCATCGCGATCGGCACCGCCCTGTTCACGATCTCCTACCTGCCGATGCCGTTCGTCGTCTCGTTCGCGCTCGAGCTCGCCGGCATGTTCACGGTGTGGATCGCCGTCCCGGCGCTCCGGGCCGGCCTCGCCGACGCGGTACCCGCCCACCTCCGAGGCGCGGGGTTCGGCGCGTTCAATCTCGTCTCGATCGTGTTCGGCGCCGCCGCCGCGCCGATCATCGTCGGCGCCCTGGCGGACGCGTTCAACCTCCGAATCGCCTTTCTCCTCGTGTCGCCGCCCGTCTTCCTCGGCGCGTACGTGCTGTACCGGGCGAGAGACCACCTCGACGCCGACGCCGCCAAGATCTTCGAGGCGGTCGTGCGGGCGATGCAGCAGGATCAAGATCGCGCGAGCCCGTAACGCTCCGGGATCAGGGTTCCGCAACGCCGAGCGCGAGTGACGCGCCGGTGGGGCCGAGGATCCGGCGGGCGGCGACGACCGGCGCGTCGGCGCGCACGGTGACGACCTGGTCGGGGGCCACGGCGAGGTCGCCGAGGTTGAACTGCGCTTGGCTTCGCGCCGGCACCACGAGCTCACCCACGCTGCCCGGCCTGTCTCCCCCACCCGAGCTGTACGCGAGCAGCTTGACGTCCGTCCGGCCGGGGCCCGGATTGAAGACGCTGATCGTGGCCACATCCTCCGGGCCGAGCCGGCCCACGGCGAACGTCCAGCCCCGCGCGCGCACGGGGCTCGCCAACGACGTCGCGGACCCGGTCGCCGCGTTCGGCGCCCCCCACCACGCCAACTCTTCGACGACGACCGGCGACGGGCGCGTGGTCCGAACGTCGAAGGCGAACGGGGCTTGCGACCCGGCGAGCGACGCGAGGTCGACGGCGGCGACCGAGCGCCCACCCACCGGCACCCGTTTGGGACTCGTCGACTGCTGCTGCTGCTCGAAGCGAGGGGAGACCTCGACCGCGGTGGCGGAGGGTCCGAAGTTGGCGACGAGCAGAGAGTGTGACGCTCCATCTTCCGGCACGACGCCGGGCAGGCTCCAGGATGTCTCGGGACTCGGGGCGCCGAGCGACAGCGTGAGCCCGCGACGAGTCTCGTTCTCGGCGGTGAACGTCAGTGACCGCTCGACGACGATGCGCCCGGTGCGTACGTGCGCGTGTAACGCAACCTGTGCCTGGCGGCGCACGAAGTTGCTGATGGGCACGGTGATCCGGCTGCGCCGCGGCACGGCGATCGCCTGGAGGTCTGCGGGAGCGATGAAGCCGGCGTCGGTCGCGAACGTCAGGTCGACGATCGCGTCATCGGGAAACGGGTTGAAGAGCGCGGCATTCTCTTCGGCGCCGCGCTCGGTGGTGCCTCCCGCGAAGTACCAATCGCTCCCCGCCTGACGTGCGCACGGTCCGACGGCCAGATCGCTCTCGCCCTCGATCTCGTGCTCGACCACCGACCGACCGCCGAAGACCTCCACGGCGACGCCCGGTCCGGTGATCAGACCGGCGTCGCCGGGCTGTTCGGGCGCCTGGAGCACACTCGACACCGCGACACGCACCTGCGCGCCTCGGGGCACCGTCACGCGCCGCGAGGCGGGGCCCAACTGCCCGCCCGGCATCACGGTCACGACGGCGCGGGCTTCGGCGTCGCCCTCGTTGGCGATGAGGATCGTCTCGTCCGCGCGGCCGCCGGGCGCGCCCGTTCCCTCGGCGCAGTACCAGGTCGTCGAGACGGTGTCGGCGCCGGCGACGGTCGGGACCGCCGCCGCGATCGCGTCGGCGGTGCTCGTCGCCGGCGACGCCCCGGTGCTCCCGACGCCGAACGCGGCCGCCACCGCGATGCTGCCGCCGACGACCAGCAACACGACGAGCCGGCGCGGGTGCCGGCGGGTGCTGCGCGCGGGCGGGCCGCCGCGGCGGGCCGGAGCACGGCGCGGCGTTCCGCGAGGCGCGGTCACGGGCTCGGCCGCCGGATCCGCGGTGGACGGGCGCGCCGCGACGCGCTGCTGCGCCACGCGACGACGAAGAACATCAGCACCAGCACCGTCTGGAGCGCGATCATCCCGTAGCGACGGAGCTGACCGCCGTAGTCGATCGACACGGACCCGCGTTCGGTTGCGTCGAAGCCGTTCGCCCACCCGAACGGCTTCACGTGGCGGAGGGTCTTCCCCCCTACCGTCGCGCTCCAGTCGCCGTCGAACGCCTCGCTCCACAACACCAGCCCGGGACCGGTCGGCGCGGACGCGGAGGGAGACCCGCGCACCGCCGTGACATGACCGACCTCGGCGCGCAGCGCCGCGCCAGTCGGGTTCTTCGAGCCGAGCGGCACGCGGTCGAGGTTCGCGGGGCGCACGCTGCTGGGCGTCGGGATCCAGGCCGTGTTCTCGTAGAGCGCCAGACCCGGCGGCGCCTCGAGGCGGGCGAGGTCGAGCTGGCTCTCGAGCGCGCCCGGCAGCCGCGCCGGCGGCGCTTGCGGGGGCGCGCCGGGCCCGGACCGGCTCGGCATGGCGACGTAGCGGACACCCATCGGCGCGACGAGATGACCCAGACGATCGGTGCGGCCCCCGGCGGCGAGCTCGACCGCGTCGCCGACGAGGCCGTCGGCCCGGCCGGACGGGGCTCGCCACAGCTCCGACGCGTCGCCCGACCCGTTCCGGGTGAGTGAGTAGCCGGTCCCGTCGCCGGCGACGAACGGATCCAGCGGCAGCAGGCTCGGGTTCCCCACCCACAGCACACGGAAGCCGCCGCCGGCGCGCTCCGTCTGCAGGAACGCGAGCGTCGCGGGCCAGTCACCGTCCGGGGCGGCCCAGCGGCCGTCGCCGGCGTCGGCCGTGAAGCCGAGTATCCCGAACGCGAAACCGGCGGCGGCGAGCGCCGCCACCGCGTGCCGGGCGCCGAAGCCCCGCCCGCGGACGTCTTCGACGACCACGCTCACGCCCAGGCCCGCGGCCAGCGAAATGCCCAGCGCAGCCAGCGAGAGCGCAGCTTCGGGCGCCGGGACCGAGACGTCGGGTGCGAAACGGGCCGGCAGCCAGACCAGCGCCCACCCGATGAGCGCCATCATCCAAGCGCGCGTCGCCCACGTGAAGCGCGGTCCCCGGCCGATGACCAGTGCGAGCGCGCCGGCGGCCAGGAGGCCCCAGGCGGCCCATCCGCCGCCGGCGGGCCCGCTCTGGAAACGCAACACGTCGACGAGGTCGAGCCGGGGCCGGAACGAGAAGCCGAGCGCGGCCGGGTCGTCCCCCGCTCCCAGCAGCGCCAGCGACCACGGCACCAGCAACACGCCCGCGATGACGATGGCGAGCGCCGACGCGACCAGCACGCGCACGCCGATGCGGAAGCCGCCGACGAGCGGCGCCGCGAGCATGACCGCAGCCGCCGCCGCGAGCAGCAGCAGCGGGGCGAGCTGGTACCAAGCCGTCGTGAACGCGAGTAACGCGCCGAGCCCGAGCAGCCCGGTGAGCGCGCGTCGCCGCTGCGCCCCCGGTACCGGGTCGGCGCGTCGCAGCGCGATCGAGATCAGGAACGGCCCCAGCGCGAACAGCACGAGCGGGCCGAGCCGTCCGGCAGCGATCGCGTTCCGCGGGACGGGGTTGATCGCGTAGGCGACGCCGGCGACGGCAGAGGGAGCGAACTCCTGCGTGATGCCGCGCGTGAACCGGTACGCGCCGTAGGCACCGACGGGGAACGCGAGGACGACGACGAGCGTGTGGGCGAGGCCGGGGGCGCCGAACAGCGCCGTCGTGAGGCCGGCCATCGCCACGAGCCCCGGTGGCGCCGCGGTCGACGAGCCGAGGCCGGTGTACCGCCAGCCCGATGCGTACGTCGACAGCGCGTCGACGATCCCGGGCCATCGCGCGAACGTGCCGACCGCGGGGACGCCGCCGGTGAACAGATGACGTGAACCGACGATCCAGACGAGGGCAAGCACCGCGGCCAGCGCGAACAGCGGCTGTCGCGTGCGCTCTGTCGCGACGCTGACGGCGGAGCGGCTCGCGTCGGCGATGGACCGCATGCGGTCGTCGGACGCGACGTGCTCGGCGATGAATCCGCGCAGCCCCGCACCTCGCGCCCGGAGCTGGCGCAGGTCGCGATCGTCGACGCGACGACCCCGGCGCGCTTGACGCCGCGCCCGCCCGATCTCGCGGAAGTGGCGCAGGTTCCACCACCAGGCGCCGAGGGAGGAGCGGACGCGGCCGCGGCGCAACGTGATCGTCAGCAGGAGCGCCTCCAAGATCGACGCGGCGACCCCGGCCGGCACGACCCACAGCAACGTCCGCGCCGACGACAGCGTGAGCATGGTTCGGATGCGGTTGCGCGCCACGGCGACCCCGCCGGGTGCCGCGCCGTCGCCACGACTCCCCGTCGCCTCGGGTTGTTGCACACGAGCGTCCGGAGCCACCAGCACGCGGGCGCCCGCCAGCCGGGCGCGCCAGCACAAGTCGATGTCCTCCGCCCCGGGGAAACGCGAGGCGTCGAAGCCACCGAGCTCGTGGAACAGGTCGGTCCGCACGAGCATGGCGGCGTCCGACACGTAGAAGACGTCGCGAACACCGTCGTGCTGCGCCTGGTCGAGCTCGCCGGGCTCGATCCCCGTGTGGGGATTGCCGAACCGGTCGATGCTGCGCCCCACCTCCAGCAGCACCTCGGGATTGTCGGCGTCGACGATCTTCGGGCCGACGATGCCGGCGTTCGACCGGTATGCCTCCTCGAGCATCAGGCGCACCACCCCCGGGTCGAACACGACGTCGTCGTGGCAAACGAGGAGGAAAGTGGCGTTCCGGACGGTGTAGAGCGCCTCGTTGGCCGCCGCCGCGAAATCCGACTGCGGCACCCGGCGGACGAATGCGTCCGGCAGGGCGCCGGTGATGCGGTCGCCGGGGTCCTCCTCCGACGCCGCGTCGACAACGAGCACCGCCAGGCTCGGATAGTCCTGGCTGCCCAGCGACTGGAGCGCCCGCTCCAGCCACGGTCCGGGGTTCCGGGTGACGACGACGGCGGCGACCGTCGGGATCTCGGTGTGGGGCGCCCGACCCCCCTGGTTGCGTTCTCCCCGGAGCGCCTGCGTGCCGGGCGATTCCCCACTCGCCATGACTGCGGCGGAGCATACAACTGGCCCCCGGGCTCGTGACCCTGGTCACGAGTGCTTGCAACTGTTTATCATTTGCGTTATTGTCGCAAGCGTCGAGGCCGGCGGCGGTGCCTCGGTATCCCTCCGGAGACCGACGCCATCCACGGCATCGACGATCACCCCCAGAGGCCAATCGATGGCCAACGAAGGAGAGTCAGCACCATGGACTTCGACCCTGGCAAGACAGTCAAGGACGCCGCGTACATCACCGTCGGCGTCGGCGTCACCGCGTTCCAGCAGGGGCAGGTCCGCCGGCGTGAGGTGCAGAAGAAGGTGACCGAGCAGGCGAAGGAGACCAGCAGCTACCTCGCCACCCGGGCCCAGGACGGCCGGGTCAAGCTCGAAGCCCTCGCCAACGACGTCCGCACCAAGGCGAGCGCGGCCCGCGGCGATGTCGCCGGCCGGGTCGAGCCGCTCGTGGGCGACCTGGGCCAGCGGGTCCAGCCGATCGTCGAGCAGCTCCAGTTGGTTCCCGCCCAGGTGAAGCAGGCCGCCGAAGCCGGCGTCACCCGGGCCAAGGAGCTCGTCAACCGCGCCGCCTGACCGGCACGCAGAGTCCCCCCGTCGACACGGTCCCCTTCGGGGGACCGTGTCGCGCGAGCGGACCACTACATTCGCAAGCGTGCTGGCGGCGCTGGCAGGTGGCGTGGGAGCCGCCCGGTTCCTTCGGGGGCTGGTGCAGGTCGTCCCGCCCGACGACATCACGGTGGTCGTGAACACCGGTGACGACGACTGGTTCCACGGGTTGCTCGTGTGCCCCGACCTCGACACCGTGATCTACACGCTGGCCGGCGCCGAGAACCCCGACACCGGGTGGGGCCTCGCCGGAGAGACGTTCGCGGCGATCGACGCGCTCGAGCGCTACGCGCTGCCGACGTGGTTCCGGCTCGGCGACCGCGACCTCGCCACGCACGTGTACCGCAGCGACCGCGTGCGGGCCGGCGCTCCCTTGTCGACGATCGCGGCGGAGATCGCAGCGGCGTGGGGCGTGCGATCCCGCCTCCTCCCGATGAGCGACGACCCCGTCTCGACCCGCATCGACGTCCGGACCGGCGACGGCTCGGTGGCGGAGCTCCACATGCAGGAGTGGTTCGTCCGCGAACGAGCAGAGCCACCGGTCGTCGCGGTGCGTTTCGACGGGGTGGACCGCGCCGCCGCCGCCCCCGGGGTGCTCGAGGCGCTGGACCGGGCCGACACGATCGTCGTGTGCCCGAGCAACCCGGTGATCTCGATCGGCCCGATCCTCGCCGTGCCGGGCGTGCGTGAGGCCCTGCG
>Ga0075425_100005164_pt1 | contig 13537 bp, 7 predicted proteins | sample SoiMethybrSBSTD4_FD_75300 | JGI IMG/M metagenome (GOLD analysis project Ga0075425, IMG submission 75300) | Bulk soil microbial communities from a Populus tree surrounding site in Tennessee, USA - Soil MetaG P. TD hybrid SBSTD4 | ecosystem: Environmental > Terrestrial > Soil > Tree plantation...
TCCAGGCGTTGTTGTCGTTCGCCTTGGTGACGTGGCAACTATTGCAGCCCTGCGTCTCGCGCGAGCGGACGGTGTGCGGCACGTGCGGATTGAACGCCTGGCTCGAATATCCCGGCGCGGAGATCGGCGGCTGCTGGATGTAGATGCGGTCTCGCAGCGCATTCGTCGAGCTGATGACGAGCGCGCTCGACGAGCGCACCGGCGCCAGGCGATGACCCTTCGTCGTGCCGTTCACGCCGAGCATGAACGCGTCGGTGCGGATGACCTGCGGGTTGTACGACGCGAAGTTGCGCGTCTCCAGCGTCTCGTAATGATGCGTCGCCGACTTCGAGTTCGACTCCTGTGGCAAATGGCATCCGCTGCACGACGTCATCCACGACGTGTGGCACGCGTAGCAGGTCATCTTGTCGTCGCTGTGCGCGATCGCGCCGCCGGCGTTCTTGATCGTCTTCGCGTACGCGCTGCGCTCGTTGTAGTGCGGGTTGCCGGGCGTGATCGTGTCCTTCGTCTGGATCACTTCCCATTCAACCTCCGGGTTGAGCATCGAGCGCTGGAACAAACGATTGTTGATCCAGGCGAAGCGGCGGCGCCCGAACGGCGTCGTCCCCATGCGCAGATCGGTGCCGCCTTGCGGCGCTGCAGGACCGGACGTCTTCAGGTTCGTGTAGCGGTCGATCGTGCCGTGGCAGTCCTGACATTCGATCTCGATGTTGTTGCCGTACTCGCCGTAGAGCTGTCCGTTGCCGTGCTCGTCCTGCGCGAAGTGGCAGTCGACGCAGTGCATCCCTTTCTCGAGATGGATGTCGCGAAGATGCACGGCCTTCTTGAATTTGTCGGGATCGTCGAAGCGCACTCGGTCGCCGTTCGCGTCGAGCAGATTGCCCTTGCGATCGCGCTTGTAGACGGCCATGAAGTTCCAGCCGTGGCCGTGATAGTCGGCGAATTGCGTATTCTTCGCGTCTTTGTTGAGCGAGGCGACGTTCTCGAGGAAGTCGAGATCGCTCCACAGTCCGCGTGGCGCGGCTCCCTCCGGATTCGCATCGAGGCTGGCGCGCTTCTCCGCTTCGGTCGGATATTTCTGCTTCTTCGGCCAGAGGAGTTGCGCGTCCGTTTCGTAGTCCCACATCGTGTAGCCGAGGTAGGTGTTCACGAACGAGTTGGGCTGATGCATGTGGCAGGACATGCATTGGCTCGTCGGCACGGCGCGAGTGAAGCGATGCCGGATGGGATGTCCCTTTTCATTTTTCGGAATCGTCGGATCGGCGGTCTGCGACAAACCGGTGTTGCCGAAGAACGCGTAGGAGGCGGAGTGCAGCGGATCGCGATCGTTCGCATAGACGACGTGACAGGCGCTGCAGCCGCTCGATCGGTAGTCGCCGGGATGATCGTTCGTGCCGAGGAACGAGAGATGGGGATCGTTGAGACGCGTCTTGTGTAGATTGATGAGCGCCGGCGAGATGCGAAGACCGGTGCCGCGTCCGCGATTGCCGAGGTGAATGTCGGGACGTCCTGCTTCTTCGTTCGAATTCGGATTGCCGATCTCCGGCGGCTGCGATCCTTGCGCGACGCCGCCGCGCTCGAAGGCGCGGAAGTATTCGCCCGGTTGCGTGATCTCCCACTTCGGCAGCGGCACGAGCTGCGGCAGCGCGCCTTTGGCGATTTGCTCCGGCGTTGGCGGAGTGATCGGCTTGAGCGATTGTGGATTGCCTTCGCGGCTGTAGCTCTCGCCGAGAATGGCTTGCTTGCGGCTGATGATGCCGTTCGCGTAGCCGGCTGCGGTCCAGAAGACGGAGCTCGTCGTCATCGTGCTGCGCGGAACGGCGTTCACTTCTTTCTGATGGCAGCCGCCGCACGTTTCTTGCGCGACGCGCAGATCGCCGGGATTGACGAATTTCACGAACTCGGGGGATTCGTCGAGCCACAGTGTGTAGGTGCGCGGAGGGTTTGCGCTCGTTTTCCAGAGCTCGGGATGTCTCGGGTGGACGTGCGCTTCTTCTTTTTTCGTGGCGGTGGCGTTGCCGCCGTGGCAGTCGGTGCAGCCGAGTCTTACGGCTGCGGACTGGTGCATCGGTTCGATGTTCTTGTGGCAGGTAAGGCAACCGGTGGATTTGGCGTCGGCTTCGGATTGCGTTTGGTTGAGGACTGAGGACTGAGGACTGAGGACTGAGTGGGGCTCAGCCGCGGTGAGCAGCAAGAGACATGCGACGAAACCGATCATTCGCTTCATCTCAGTCCTCAGTCCTCAGTCCTTCAAAATGTCAGCGTCAGGTTCGTGAACACGTGGTAGAGCGTTTTGCCCGATTCGTAGATGTCGCGGAAGCCTTGTCCCGGGTGAAAGCCGGCGATGCCGCCGGTGAGGATCACGTTCTGATTGAGGAACGGGCGATAGCGCGCGCCGAGACTGACGTCTTCGCCGAGGTGGCGGTGGATGTCGCCCTGAAAGAGGATCTCTTCGACGGACTGCGTCGCGTCGAGGTAAATCGAGTTTGCAGTGAAAAGAGCTTTGAGGCGCGGAGTGATGTCGACGTCGACGCCGGCACTGGCGATGCGCACGCCGGGATTCACGTAGTTCGGTTGCCCTTCGTCCTTGCTCGTGCGCAGCGTCGGCAAGAGACTGCCGCGCTCGACGAGTGAGACGCCTGTGCCGGTGAGACGGATGCCGAGCCGGTTGAAGAAGCTGAAGCCGCCGCCGGCGAATGCAGGCGCGTCGAAGATCGAGTCGAAGCCGCGGGCGTTGCGGTCGCGGGGATGGCGATCGCCGCTCGCGTAGAAGATCGCCACCCGTGGACGAATCCAGTCGTGATCGTAGGAGACTTCGAAAGCCGCCATGCCGGCGCCGATGCGGACGGCGTCGCGATCGCGCAGCTTCGGATCGGTGCCGGCGATCGGATTGAGCGAGTCGCGGCCGAACACCGCGTACACCGCTTGATCGATGTTGAAGCGGCCGAAGTGGCCGAGTCCCGCTTCGCCAAAGTACGCGGCGTTGATCGAGTGCGGCTGGAAGTCGCCGACGGGCGCGGGGCGCACGAGGAAGCCGTTCTTGTCGTACTTCGTCGTGGCGCCGTCATGCATCAGGTGGATGCTGAACTCCTGCGTGTAGCCTTTGCGGAAGAAATCTTGCGCGTAGAAGTTCGCGATCGCGACCTGCTGATCGCGGCGCTCGTGAAAGATGTTCAAGCCGCTGTTCGTGTCTTTCTCGAGGCGGTCGAAGATCGCGAGGTTGTACTGGTAGCGATTCGATGCGTAGTTGCCGAAGAGGCGCGCGCCGAGGTTGGTGTCGTTGAAGATGAAGCCGCGGAAGTCGGAGTTGAACGGCTGCGAGCCGGCGCGGAACGAAACGAAGTCGTAGTTCGGCGAGAGGTCTTTGATTTTTCGTTCGTAGAAGAACTCTTGCAGCGCCACTTGCGCATCGCTGCGGCGCGTACCGCGGCGAACGTCGGGTTTGACGATCGCGTTCTCTTCGACTTTGACGATGTTGAGATTGGCGATGACGGTCGCCTTGAAGCGTTGCGTGACCGGCTTGAACGCGGTGTCGCCCTGGAAGAGGTCGAACGAGAGGTCGATGTTTTGATTGAAGACGGTTTGATCGTCTTTGCCGAAGAAGTGGAAGCTCGCCGGCTTCACGGCGCTGACGCCGGAGGGCGTCGGGAGCGTGCGCGATTCAGCGAGTGAGTCGGAGATGCCGGTGAGGACGAGGAACCAGTCCTTTGTTCCCGGCCACGGGTAGTCGCCTTTGTAGATGTTCTTGTTGTAGGGATCCCATTTGCCGCGCGACTTTTCGTCGAGCTCGTACGGCGGCGGCGCGATGCGCCAGCGGTCGGTCATCTCCATCGCCGCGTCGGGATTCGGCAGCTCGATCGGCGCGTAGCGCGGCGGCGGAGGGACGATGCCGGATTGGCGCTGCAGGTTCGTTGCAAGCGGGAGCTGGACGCGGAGAAGCTGCGTCGTCGTCTCTGCGCCGGCGGTCGCCGCGATGTCGTACGTGCCGGTCTTGAGTGGAGTCGTCCATTGCAGCGACCAGTCGCCGAGGAGATCGGAGGTCGTGGTGGCGGTGGAGTTGTTGATGGTGACGGTGACCTGCGTGTTCGCGGGAGCGGTGCCGGTGATGGTGAACGGAACGGCGTCCGTGAAGATCGGACGACCTTCGTTCATCGTGAGCGCCAGCGCGAAGAACCAGATCAGGCGCATGGTTTCCCGCCGCACTCCGTGACACCTTCGGGATGGCGAGGGAATTTGAACATCGGCAGGCGAACGCCTTTGATCGTTACGCGATCGGCCCAGATTTTCTGATTCGGAAGGAGCTCGCCGGCGCCGAGATAGGTCACGTAATCGTCCTGTTCGACGCCGTCGCCGGAGACGCCGAGTCCTCCGACGAGCGCGCTGCCATTGCGATAGAGCGGCGATGATCCGGCGAAGAAGACGATGCCGTTGCCACCTTGTCCGCACGGCTTCGCGAGATCGTCGAGAAAGATCTGGTAGAACGGCCCGGGCGCGACTTTGGACACTCTCGAGTCGATGCCGGGCGGATAGAGCGGCTGCGCGCCGAATCCGATCGTGCGATTCGACACCGCGATACCGTTCGCTACACCCGGCAGCGTGCCGCCGCTGAAGTAGATGACGTTGCGCGCTTTCGCGACGGCGACGTCGATCGAGAACACCGTCGCATCGGGCATTCGATAAAGCGCGAGGATCGTCCCATCGAGATCGGCGACGGCGATCACCATCCGCGCGTAGCTGTTGAGCGGCAGTCGGATCGCCGCGCGCGTGCGCTTCGATGCGCTGATCGCGCGCTGCACGATGGCGTCGACTTCACTCTTCGACAGCTTCGATCCCGCATTCGGTCCGACGATGTACTCGTTCGATGCGCATCCGCCGTCGAGCGGGCCGAGAGTGTACGCGCCGTTTGCAACGCCGGCACTCACGCCGTCGGGTCGTTCGAGTCCCGTCGACGTCAGCCTCGCATCCGGCGAGAGAAACGGAAGACGAATGCCGTCGATGTAAACGTTCCCCGGTTCGGGCAGCGGAAACTGCGGCACCGGCGCGAGCGCGCCGAAGACTCCGGTGACGGCCGCGTACTCGTTCACATCGGGATCGTCCGCACCGATGACGCCGATCCCGCCGACGAGATTTCCGCTGCGATAAATCGGAATGCCGCCGGGATTCACCGCACTGGCATCGCGATCGTCAGGCTGCACTTTCCCGGTCACGATGCCCGTGCCGCATCCCGACTGGTCGCCGGCGTTGCAGGGATTGCCGTTGAGCGACGTTCCCTGCGCGACCGACTGGCCGGGATTGAGCGCGAGGCTCATGTCGCAGCCGCGATTCGTGTTCTCGATGCCGTACAGCGCCGCGTTCGGCGTGTTCGTCACGCCGGGCGGAAAGTGAATGCCGCTGATGAATCGCACCGTGCGCGAAGACAGCGGTGCCATGTTGTGGCTGAAGAACGCGCCGGTGCGCGCGACGCCGACGGCGAGATCGTCGTTGGCCGGATTCGCCGCCGGCTTGCGATAAAGCGCCAGCGGACGTCCCGCGCGATCGACGACGGCGATGGTCAACGTGTTGATGTTCGTCGCCGCCGCGGCGGCCTTCACCATGGCATCGACTTCGGCACTGCTCAGCGACGCGAATGCTCCGACCCCTTCGTTGCAGGTGCCGGGCGCCGCGAAGAGATGCGTAGCGAGGAAGAGCGAGACCATCACTGTCATCCTGAGCCGCGAATCAACGGGTCCTTCGCCGTCTTTGCGGCTCAGGATGACAGGCCTCATCATTTCACCTCGCTAAATCTGATACGTGAATACGGCGGCGTTGTCCGCGAGCACGATCACATCGCCGCGCTTGAGCTGCTGTTCGGTCAATCGATCGCCGCCGGCTTTGCCCATGAACGTTCCGTTGGTGGAGTCCTGATCGATGGCGAAGACTTTTCCGTTGCGCGGAAGAATGCGCACGTGGCGCTTCGAGACGCGTGTGTCGTTGACGACGATTTGCGACAGCTTCGGATCGCGTCCGATGTAAAGGCCTTCTTCTTCGACGACGAAGCGCTGCCCTTCGAGTGGTCCGGCGGTGCAGAGCAGCATGCCGTACCACTGCACCATCGCCGTCCCTTCGCCTTCGACGTTCGCGCCGGGAATCTCCCCCGGCTCGACGACGCGCGTGACACCGCCTGCGGGCGTCGGCGCTTGCGGCGGCGGGGGCGGCGCCACGTTGATCGGCGGGACTTTCACCGTCGGCAGCGCGGCCTGCTGCTTCAGCTCGCGCGCGGTCGGGACTTTCGGCGCGCTGGCCACGAGACGTTGGTAGATGAAGATCGCTACCGGCACCGCGACCACCAGCATCAGGATCGCGATGGCGATCAACAGAATCGGTTCGATCATCCGCTCCGCGCCTCCACCATCGAGCCCCGCGATCGCGATTCGCTTCGCGCGCGCCGCGGGCGACATCGACATCAACAAACTCTTCGTTCGCTCATGGTAATCGTGACACGTCACGCAGCGGCTGGAAACTCTGGCCGCGTTGCGGCTGCTGTGGCAATCGACGCAGTTCCGTTGAGTGGGCAGGTTTGCGTCGGACGTCGCGACACTCGTGCGCGCGGAGCCGTGGCAAGACTCGCAGTCGATCTGCCTGTGCTGCGTGTGAGTGAAGTGCGAGTGCATCCACCAGCGCGTCGTGACGATTGGCGGCGCGGCGGCGAGCTTCCCTTTGTCGCGGCGAATGTCGTGGCAGAGCGCGCACTTCGTCTTGATCACCTGCTCGGCGTTGAGGACGGCGCGCTCGTCGGGCGCGGCTTGCTGCTTCGCCGTGAGAATGCGGCGCACTTCTTCCGGCGACTTGCCGGCGATGTCGCGATTTCCCGCGTAGGTGGCGAGCACGAATCCGTACACCAGTCCCGGATCGCCGCCGTGCGGCACTTGCGCATCGGGGAAGCGGATGTCGAACGTGAGCTGATGACAGCGGCGGCAGTCGTTGTCGAACGTGATCGGCGCGGGATCGACTCGTCCCTTCGACTCAACGAGTCGATGGCACGTCGCACAGGCGAGCACTTCGCGTTTGCCTTCGGCGTTGAAGATGCCGGCGCGCTGCAGATGCAGCTTGTGATTGAACTTCAGCGTGTCGGGATCGGTGAGCACCGGAAACTCGGGATGCTTGTCGAAGTTGACGATGTGATCGTCCGCCGGCGGCAGGGTCGCGCGCGTGCGATGCGCGGAGAGATCGGCGTGACACGCCGTGCACTTCTCATCCGCGATCAACGCCAGCTTCGCCGCGGCGCGATGCTCCATGTGGCACTCCACGCACTTCGGCGCCGCCTTCTCCACCTCGGCATGCGGCGCCTGCTGATGGCAGACCATGCACTTCTTGTCGGAGACGCCGTTCCACGGGTCGTGACAGGCCGCGCAGTTCTTCGCAATCGGCTGTCCGCTCATCGGATCGCGCGCGCGAAGATGCGCGGACGACACGCCGCCCGGCATGAAGACGTGCTGATTCTCGCGGCGGACGACTTCGCCGATCACCGCGAACGTGATGATCAGCGCGATGGCGATGATCGAGAGCTTCGTGAAGTACGGACGGCGCAATCGATACGCGTCGGCGAAATCGATCTTCTCCGCCTTCACCGCGCCGATGCCGGGCACCGCCGCGCGCTCGCGCTCGCGCTTCTGCTCGACCGGCGCGGCGGCGGTCGTGACGACGACGCGAAGGAACATCGCGCGCGCGGGATCGGCAAGCTCGACGGCGATCTGCAGATCGCCGACGTCGATCTTGTCGCCCTTGCTCAATCGCTGCGACTCGACCGGCTTGCCGTTGACGTACGTGCCGGTGATGGAGCCCTTGTCGGTGATCGTGTAGCCGGTGTCGTCGCGCGTGATGATCGCGTGCTCGAGTGCGACCGCAGGATTCTCCGATCGCAGCTCCGCATTCGTGCCGCGTCCGATACGCAGCGCGTCGCCTGCGACCTGCGAGAGCGACAACGTGCTGCCGCTGGCGCGTTGGATGATGAAGCTCACGCCGTCACCACTTCACCTGCCCGTAATAGAACACCGCCACGATGTGCACGACCACGAAGACGAGCAGCGCGATCGTCACCGGCACGTGCACGTACAGCCACGACTCGAGGAGATTCTTGTAGCGCTGCTGGAAGACGAGGCGCAGCAGCAGCTCCTTACGCTGCCGCGAGATGACGAGCATCGATCGCAAGTCTTCCTGCTCATCCTTCGGCACCAGCGTCAGAAGCGTCGTCCAATCCCTCGGCATCTGCGACTCGCGTCTGCGCATGCGCGTGAAGAGAAGCCGCCATCCCGCGAGCCAGCCCGGCGTCGACTCGCGCATCAACTCGAGATAGATCCGCTGGAACGGCGCCGACTGATCGGACGCAACGCGCGCCATCTGCTTGCCGAGTTGATTGAGTTGATTCGAGAGCTCGTCGACGGTGAGGTTGCTCTCGACTTCAGTCAGAAGCCTCGGGATCGCCACGTAGAAGATCGCGCCGACGATGCCGCTGACGATGACGATCGCGGCGAGGATGAACGTCGTCACGGCGATCTTGTCGTTGAAGCGTCCCCCGGTGTGGAAGAACAGAATGAGCAGCACGAGGACGCCGAGGTAGATGTGGGATTGAAGCCACTGCTCGAGCGTCCCGAAGCGCGTGCGATACCAGCGCTTGCGAATGCCGAAAAACGCCAGGAGAAGAATCAGCGCGTACGCAGCGATGCCGTAGCCGAGCCCCCAGCGCGAGCCGCCGTGCGGAAACTCGCGGCGCGAGTAATAAAGGTACGACGCCGTCGTCGCGATGACGAGCAGGACGAAGATGCGACGCCAGAGCACACCACTGCGCGCGACCGGCAACTAATCCTCCGGCAAATGCAAAATGCAGAATGCAAAATGCAAAATGACGCCGGCGCGCGAGCGTTTTTGCATTTTGCATTCTGCATTTTGCATTCGACTCACCGCTCACCTCTGGAAATCACGATTTCCTCCAACGTTTCGCGGTACTCCTCAGGCGTGAGCCGTATCGCCGCGCCCGTCGGACAATGCCGCACGCACGCCGGGCCTCCGCTGATCTCGCGACAGAGATCGCATTTCACCGCCACCGTTTGCTCGATCTCTTCCTCATGTTTCTTGAAGAGCGACGTCACCCACGAAAAGAGCGATCGCTTCGGCTCTTTGTGCACCATGAAGATGTTGCCGTAGGGGCAATTGCGCTCGCAGTTGCCGCAGCCGATGCAGTTGCTCTTGATGTAGACCTCGCCGCGCGGATCGCGGGTGATGGCGTCGGGCGGACAGTCAAGCATGCAGAGCGGGTTCTCGCACTGCCAGCACGAGTTCGGCGCGAGGAGGTTGTAGAAGCGGATGCCGGTCAGCGAGAGGCGCGCCTGCCCGTCCGCATGCACGCCTTCGCACGCGCTGACGCAATTGCCGCAGCGGATGCAGCGATGCTCGTCGATGAGCAGCGTCTGCGTCCCCATCACCACTTCTTCGCGAATGAGATCGTTGAGGACGTTCCCCGCGCCCGGAGTAGCTTCGAAGATGAGCGCGGCGATGCGGCGCTCTTCGACTTTCTTCATCGTCGTTTCGCGCAGGTTCGGATGCGCGGCGAGGAAGTTGTCGAAATCCTTTTTCGACAAACGAATGAGATCGGACGGAAAGATCGTGGTGACGGTGGCGCTGCGCGCGGAGGCGGAGAAGAGCGCTGCTTCGCCGAAGAAGTTCCCGGCGACGAGATACGAGAGCACGACTTCTTTGTCGCCCGATTTCTTGGCGATCTTCACCATGCCGTTGCGGATCAGATAGAACGCGTCGGCCGGATCGCCCTCGCGAAACACGACGTGGTCTTTGCCGAGGGACTCGACCGACGCTTTGTCGGCAAGGCTTCCGATGTCCGATTCTTCGATGCCGGAAAAGAGATAGCCGCCGAACGCGCGCAGCATGAACGCCTGATCGACGAGCTTTCGCGCGCGCGGAGCGGAGGCGAGCATCTTCAACACCGCTTTACGCGGGATCTCGATCAAGCGCGTCGTGCCGATGGCGCGCGCCGTGGCGGTGCGGCGGCGTCCGGAGATGAGACTCATCTCGCCGAAGAAGTTACCGGCGGTGAGCTCGGCGATCTTCACTTCGTTGCTCTGTTGCTCGGGTCTCTTCCACAGCGCCACGCGACCCGAGGCGATGATGAGAAAGTCGCTCGTGTAGTCGTTCTGCCGGATGATGATCTCGCCGTCGCGAACTTCGCGCACACTCGCGGAGAGGAATGTGTCGCGCAGTTGCTGTTCGTCTGCCGCGGCGAGCAGCGGAACGCGCGCGCGGAGCTGCGCGATGCGCTCGCGCACGGTGCCGTTCCAGAACGGAAGGCGGTCGCGAAGCACCGCTTCGTCCGCCGGCTCGACTTCGCGCCCCATCAGGTGCTCGACGACTTCGTAGCCCTGATTCATGCCGAGCTTGATGAGATCGCGTCCGCTCGCGGCGCCGATCAAGTACAAGCCGGGCACGGTGGACTCGTGCACGTCGCTCAGCACCGGCCGCGCGTCTTTTCCGTCGCCGCTGTAGCGAATGCCGCAGCTCTCGAAGAATTTGCGCGGCGCGTCGGCACCGAGCTTGAGGAAGATCAATTGCGCGGGCACGCGCGTCACTTCGCCGCGCACGTTGAGATCGGCGTGCCCTTCGAAGACCTGCTTCACCGTCGCGTTGAAGTGGATCGTCATCCGGCCGCTGGCCTGGCGCGACAACACTTCGCGCGTCAGAATCTCGTTCGCGCGCGCGATCTCCGATCCGCGCACGACCAGGGCGACGCGATTCTCATCCGACAACGCGATCGCGATCTCGAGCGCGGAGTCGCCCGCGCCGACGACGAGAATGTCCTGCTCCTGATGCTCCGCCGGATCGACGAGGCGATAGCGAACGTGCGGCATGTCTTCGCCGGGAACGCCGAGCTTGCGCGGATTTCCCTGCGTTCCCATCGCCAGGATCACGTTTTTCGTTTCGTACGTTTGTCCCGCGGCGGTCTTCAGGATGAAGCGGTCCGCTTCCTTCTTCAGCGACTTCACGTCGGCGTTGAAGTCGATCTTCAGTTTCTTTTCGTCGAGATGCCTCTGCCACGCGTCGAGGATCGACTCGCGCGAGCCTGCCAGGAACGGCAACTCTCCGCGCGCCGGAATCATCATCGGCTCCGCCATCACGTACTTGCGCGCCTGATAGCAGTAGATCGTGTCGGCGAGGTGGTCGGTGCGCTCGAGCAGAACGTACGCGAGTCCGTTGTCCTGCGCGTGCGACGCGGCAGCAAGTCCGGCCGGGCCGGAGCCGACAATCACGAGGTCGTAGGTCGTCATCAGACTGATCCGCTACGCTGATCCGGGATTCGTCGCCGATCCCGGAACTTCTTCCGTTGCCGCGTTGAAGGTGAGAATCACGCGGCCGAATCGAACCACATCGTTGTCGTTGAGGAGTGTTGTCCCCGTCACACGTTCTCCGTTGACGAACGTGCCGTTGCGGCTGTTGAGATCTTCGAGCACGAAACCGTCCGCCGTCTTGATGACACGAGCGTGCTTCGAGGAGACGCTGCCGTCGGGGATGACGATCGTGTTCGCAGCATCGCGGCCGATCGTGTATTCCGTGTCGAGAAGAGGATGAACGGTGCCGGTGCCGCTCGGCGTGAGCGAGCCGGCGAGAGTGCGGAGGCGTTTCGCCGACGACAGCGTCGTCGCGTCGCTCGACTCGATCGGCGCCGGCGGGGGTGGTGGAGGCGGCGGCGCGCTCTTCTCGCGAATCAATCCGCCGGTCTGCAACTTGAGGATCGTCGGAATGACGTCGCTCATGGGGCGGCCGAGGTCTTTGGCGAGAGCGGCGAGCGTGCGGCCGGCGCCGATGCGGAAGAGCACCGTGAACTCGTCGTGCGAGAGACTGATCTGATCCTTCTCATCGCGCTCGGTGATGACTTCGAATTCTTGTTCCGGCTGGAAGGCGCCGAGGGCTTCGCGCATCGCTTGCGCGCGGCGGAGGCCTTCTTCGATCAGAACTGCGGGATCGAGACCGAGCGGCGTGGCGCCGTCGGGAAGAACGGCTTCATCCTGCAGCGAGAATGTCCCGTCATCCCACGCCACACAATCGAGGATCGCTTCCTCGGCGCCGAGTCCGTTGCTCGCTTCCGTCCAGTCGATTCTGCCGTCGCGCAGAAAAATGCGCGTCCGTTTCGACCCGCGCTCGAGCGCAAGCGTGCCGCTCTGTGCGTGCGCCACGAGAAAAGGCAGTAGCACCGCCGCGGGAAAGCGGTCGAGACTCCCTTGCAGGATGACCGGCACGCGAAGAGTCTAGCGCAGCCGGCCTTCGACCTGATGCACGCTCATGTTCTCGAACGCGCCCTTCTCGGAGTCGAACTGAGCAATGACTCGCATGGCCACGGCACCGTTCACGCCCGCGACGGACGGATCGGCGTTCGCGGCCACCCAGAACTCGACCTGCTCGGTGGCGTCAGGCGCGATCGTCTTGTTGAACGGCCGCGACGTCGGCGAGACGGTGTATCCGCCCGAGCCCATCGACTGCACGTTGACCCGCTTGAGCGTGATCGGAATCGACGCGTGATTCGTGATCGCGACGCCGAAGTCGATCGGCACGCCGCCGGTCACATGCTCCGCGACGGGAGGCTGCGCGCTGATCTGCACGAGCTGAACTTCAGGCTCCGGGATGTCGACCTTGGCGTTGTTGTTCGCGCTGCTGCCGCAGCCGGCAGCGAGAAGAGCGGTGAAAAGAAAGACTGCTGTGTTTCTCATGAAAAAGAAAAGGGAGCGAAAATCGCTCCCATTTCATCCAAACAGCCGCGCTTGCAGTTTCGTTACTTCAGCGACTTCAGCGCTTCCCTGGCGACGTCGGCGTCTTTGCCGTTCGGGTCGAGCTCCAAGTACTTCTGGAAGTTCGTCTTCGCGGCGGCCATGTCGCCGTTCTGCATGCCGACGATGCCGAGCTGGTAGTAAGCGACCGCAAACTTCGGATCGATCTCGATGACCTGCTTCAGAAGCTTCTCGGCTTCTTTGTACTTGCCCGCGTTCAGCAGCGGAACCGCTTCGTTGTACGTCGCGGCGGCGTTGGCGGGCACTTTCGTCTTGTACTCGGCCGCTTTCGCCTTGTCGCCCTTCGCGGTGTACGAATTGAAGAGGACGACGTTCATGTCGGTGTTGTCGGTGTCGACGGCGAGGACTTTGTTCGCGGCGTCGATCGCTTTGTCGTAAGCCTTCGTGCGCAGATAGAGACGCGCGAGTGTTTCGTATCCGGTAGTGAGGTCCGGCTTCTTCGCAACCGCTTCTTCGATCTTCGCAATGGCCTCGGCGATCTTCCCTTCGTTCGCGAGGTTCGCCCCTTCGTTGTACGCGACGATGGCCGGATCGGCCGTCGGCTGCACTTCCTTCGCGGCGGGCGCAGCGGCAGCCTGCGGCGAGAGGTCGATGTCCTGCAAGTTCTTTTCAGGAGCGAGCTGCAGCTTCAGCGTCTGCTCGTATGGTTGATAGCCGGGCGCGGAATACGTGAACTTGTACTTGATCGTCCCGTTGAGCAGGAAGATCGCGTA
>Ga0075425_100005165_pt1 | contig 13537 bp, 13 predicted proteins | sample SoiMethybrSBSTD4_FD_75300 | JGI IMG/M metagenome (GOLD analysis project Ga0075425, IMG submission 75300) | Bulk soil microbial communities from a Populus tree surrounding site in Tennessee, USA - Soil MetaG P. TD hybrid SBSTD4 | ecosystem: Environmental > Terrestrial > Soil > Tree plantation...
TCCGGTCGTGCTGATGGAAGACGTCAAAGAAAAAATGGGCGCCGAGTGCACGATCGTCTTCGGGCTGACCGAATCGACCGGCACGGTAACCGAAACAGTTCAGACCGACAGTTTCTATCTCAAGTCCACAACCGTCGGAATTCCGCATCCACACATGGACATCAAGATCGTCGACCCGGTAAGCGGAGAACCGACGCAGCTCGGAGAGTCGGGCGAGTTGTTGACTCGCGGGTTTCTAGTGATGAAGGGTTACTACAACATGCCAGAGAAGACCGCAGAAGCGATCGACGCCGAAGGATGGCTTCACACCGGCGACTTGGCGACGATGAACGACCAGGGTTACGTCAAGATCGTCGGTCGCGTGAAGGACATGATCATACGAGGGGGTGAAAACATATATCCTGCCGAGATAGAGTCGTTTTTGATGCGCCACCCAAAAATTGCCGAAGCGCAGGTCGTGGGCCTTCCAGACAACTTCATGGGCGAGGAAGTAGCGGCGGTGATTCGGTTGAAACCGGATTCTGAACTTGACGGTGATTCGGTGCGACAGTACTGCCGCGACGGAATAAGCCGTCATAAGATTCCGAAATACATCACGTTTATGACATCGCTGCCGTTGACCGCCAGCGGCAAGGTCAAGAAATTCGAACTGAGAGAGCAGCTTATCAAAGAGATGGGTCTTGATTCCGGCGCGAGCCAAACCACCGCCTAAATCTAGTCGATATCAAGCAGCGCAATGAAAACTATCAGAATCGCAAATGGACAAGGCTTTTGGGGAGACTCGCTTGAGGCCCCGGTTCAGCTCGTCGAACGCGGACCTATCGATTACCTCACGCTCGACTATCTCGCCGAGATCACGATGTCGATTATGCAAAAGCAGAAGTCGCGCGACCCGCGTTTTGGATACGCTCACGACTTCATCGGCGTGATGAGTCGAATCATGCGAGCTTGCGTCGAAAAGAACATCACTGTGATAGCCAATGCCGGCGGTATTAACCCTCAGTCGTGCAGCGACGCAGTCGCCGAGGTAGCTCGAAAACTCGGTCTATCTGGAAGTATAAAAATCGGCATCGTTGCCGGCGACGACATAATGAGCGAGCTCGATCGGCTGATGGACAACGGAATTCTGCTCGAGAATATGGAAGACGGGAAACCTCTTTCATCGATTCGAGACAAGGTACAGAGCGCAAATGTCTACTTCGGCGCGGCTCCGATTGCGCAGGCGCTTTCTGAGGGAGCGCAGATTGTCATCACCGGACGATGCACCGATACCGGCCTGACCCTCGGTCCTATGATCCACGAATTCGGCTGGGCTTCCGACGACTGGAACAAACTGGCTGCCGGGACCATCGCCGGCCACATAATCGAGTGTGGGGCGCAATGCACCGGCGGCAATCATCAGGTCGACTGGAAATCGATTCCGGAACAGTGGGACATCGGATATCCAATCGTTGTAGCGAATGACGACGGCACGTTCTCGGTAACAAAGCATACAGGCACTGGAGGTCGGGTCACCGTCGCCGGAATCATCGAACAGTTGATGTACGAGATGGGAGAGCCTCAACGATACATCACGCCCGATTGCGTCGCCGATTTCACCACCGTTCAGCTGGAGCAGGCCCGCGAAAACGTGGTCCGCGTATTCGGTATCAAGGGACAACCGTCGACAGACTTTTACAAAGTCTCGATCAGCTACTCCGCGGGCTACAAGGCTATCGGTTCACTGGTGTATTCCTGGCCGGACGCTCATGAGAAAGCAAAAACAGCGGATGCGATTCTGAGACGAAGGCTCGACGCGCTCGGACTGAAATTCGACAAGATCCACTCTGAGATACTCGGCGCCGGCGCGCTTCACGGTGAAATGGCAGGCAGCGTATCTCCTGACCTGCCGGAAGCGCTGCTTCGAGTTGGGGTGCGTGCCGCCGACAAATCTTCGGTCGAGCGTTTTGTAAAGGAGCTGGCGCCGCTTGGATTGAACGGTCCGCCGACGGTTTGTGGATTGGGAGGAGGCAGGCCGAAGGTCGAGGAGGTAGTTGCCTACTGGCCGGCGCTTATGCCGAAGTCAGCGGTGAGTCCTGCTGTGAAGGTCTTCACCGCCTGAGTCCAGGGTTATTGAATCTCCGGCTCAGACGAACCGAGTGGGCTCGCGTGGATCGGGATCTTTCATTGGCGGAGGATCCGGCTCATCCTCGCGGTGAGGAGCTCGACCCGGTGGTTGATCGGGCGGCGGCTCGGGCTCCTCATCCGGAAGAATCGGGATGTCCGTAGGGGTATCGTCGTTTCGCTCACGCTGTCTCGCCACAACGTGTGCAAAACAATTCTCACCAAAGTAATAAGCTCTTCTCATCTCTTTCTATTCCGATAATGCGAATCATCCAAAACCCGGTAAAACAAGGTTGGAAGATTCGTCTTATCGATGCTCCGCGGACGGAGACGAGATGCCTGCCGTGCCGGAAGCTCATTTACGGATGGCGTCGGCGACGTCTTCGATCGCATCGCCGACTTTGCGGCGAGCCTTGCCAAATCCTTCCTGGGCACGACCAGCGGACTTGTCGTTCCGAGATTCGTTGATCAACTCAGGATCGTCGGTGGCTCTCCCAACCTTTTCTTTCACATCACCTTTAGCTCGTTTGAACTTTCCTTTGATTTCGTCTTTGTTTGGCATGCTCATATCGTTCCTCCTAAGCTGATTCGGACCAGTCTGAGTCAGTTGCCCAGACTCGTTCCGGTATCGAACAGCTCACGTTTGTTAGTCCTAAAGATTAGTTCGACAGTCGGCCTTTCGACTCGCACCAATAAATCGACGGGGGTCCAACTGTGTCTAAGACAGTTGAGAACAACTGGTGTGCCAACTCTGCGAGCCAGACGTGAGTCCAGTCAGACGATGCGCATTGCAAGGTTTCGGCTGGTTTTTGGATGGTTTCTCAGGGTTTCCCAGTCAGGTGTGCAGAAACTTCGCATTGATTTGAGTCAGGACACTGTACGGCAGGGGCACGAAGAAGGCCCTTCATTGGTTGAAATGCTTTCGACGGTTTTGCCGAACAGCCTGAGTCTTAACAGGTTGGAGAGACGGGAGCGATTCAGGTCGGTCAATCAAGAGCGGCAGCCTGCTTCGGCACGGTCGTTGCGGTAGACTCAATCGCCAGATCGGATTGAAGAAAGATTCGATCTTTCCGAGAACGTCGATGTCGAGCGCGGCAGCAAAGGCCATCGACGGAAGCCAAGTTCGTCAGTCGTTAATTTGTCGAACAGTGTCGTTCGAGTCGGACTAAGACTGCCGAAAAAATCAGTTAAGGAGCAGGAAAATGATTTGGGCAATTTTTGGGACGCTTGTCTTTTTTTGGTTTCTGACTTTGATCGTATTTGCGTTTGGAACTGTGATACATCTGATAAAGGAATTCAACAGAGTTACAGCACCATCGCAAATCGTGCGTCCTATTGAGGAATTATAACTCTGCGACCGAGAACCATGGGCAGCAAAGATCTCGAGCTGCCCGGAGATGTTGATTACAATTTACTTCCAAACTCCCAGAACCCTTAGGAAATCCTCGAGATTTGCTTTCTTCAAAATAGCAACAACAGCTTCGTGGTCGATGTGCTTCGCGATTGGTTCGGATCTTTCTGCAATCGCCCACGCCGTAACTGCGCAAACCGCCGCGCCCTCAGCGAGGTTGTGAGCATCAACCTTATCTATCGTGTCGCTGCTCTTGTGATGAACCTCACCGTAATGCGTCATATCCACCCACAGATCCAACGCCGGGACTCCTTCGAGCATGAAGTGTCCGTGATCGGTGTCGAATGTAGTTTGTTCTGAAAGTCCGTCGGCCCCCAGACCGGTGAGCAACTCGCTTATCGATTTCATTGCATCGCGAAGATCTGGTCGGCCTTCAACCTTCCAGCCTTTCGGGTGCCCCGCGCCGTTGTCGGTGTTCAACACGGCGACGCACTTCCCCATCTCCGACTGATGCGATTTGACGTAAGCAGCCGATCCCAGGACTCCTTCTTCTTCACCTCCCCAAAGCGCAAATCTGATCGAACGTCTGGGAGCACCCATCGAAGCGATCGCGCGCGCTGCTTCCAACACCATTGCGCAACCCGATCCGTTATCCTGAGCGCCGGTGCCATAGTCCCAGGAATCCAGGTGCCCGCCGATGATGATCCATTCATCCGGTTTCTCCCTGCCGCGGATTTCGGCGATCACGTTGTTGACTTGAACAGGGCCTGTGTTGTGATTTTGGTATGCGAATTCTATCGTGACCTGTCCCTTCTCGATTAGATGCTCGAGCAGCTTCCCGTCTTCCATTCCGACTTGTGCTATGGGCAACGGACTCGTGGCGCCGCCCCAGGTAAACCCGAAGGCGTTAAGAACGTTATTGCGCTCGCTGTCGGATACGATGATCGCCGCTACTCCAACCTCTTTGAAGACCGGGATCGCTCCAATGAGTTTTCCGAAACCACTGATCCCGTCGGCGAAGACTTTTGAGAGATCTAGGATCATCGCTCTGCCTTTGAGTTTATCGGCTTGCGCTCGGATCTTGTCGGGCTCGAGTTCGGAGAATAAAACAACGTCGGCTTTTAGACCGCCGGCGGGAGTAGAAGGCGCCCATCCGAGAGACTCGATGTGGAGGGGCCGCTGCATCGGACTGACTATGCGGCCTTGTGCCCAGCCTCGATCCCAACCGCTGGCGAGCGTCCAAGGTTCGAGTCGAACGTCTTTTATGCCTGCAGAGCGAAATTGATCGGCCGCCCATTCGGCGGAACGATTGTAGGCAGTCGTGCCAGTGAGGCGGCCTCCGAAGTCGGTCAGCCCTACGAGATACTTCATCGAGTGACCATTTACCAGAATCATTCCGGCGATACGCGCGGCAGACTGTTCGGCTGAATCGGGAGCGAGATAGGGACGGAAAGCGAGGCCCTGACTCACCAGCAAAGAGATAAGCAGCGAAGAAATCAGGAGAGCTCTAAGAGTGAGTCGATTGCGAGTCATCAGTGCCGAACCTCCGACAAGAAAGTTTTGGGATCGCCTCGATGAAGACAGTGCTTTGTTAGCAACGCGTCATCGGTGAAGAGTAGCATTGTGCGAGTCGGAGTGGAATGTTCAGGGGCTTTACAATACCCACAACTTCAGAAGGTGTGAAGAAATTCATCCTCGCTGGGGTGGAGAGGATGAATTTTTTCACACCTTCTTCAGTTGCGGGTATTGCGAGAGTACTAACTACTCCGCTCGCAGCGAGATCATAGGATCAACGCGACTCGCACGACGCGCGGGAATGTAGCAAGCCAACATAGCCGTTGCGAGAAGCACTATCGCCACCGCGCCGAATGCCACGAAGTCAAACGCCGCAACCCCGAACAGCATCGACTTCATCGCCCGGCCTACAAAATACGTGCATCCCATACCAAGCGTGAGACCGAGAAACGCCAAAAGCATTCCTTCTTCGAGCACTGAGCGGAGTATTCGTCTTCCTCCCGCACCAAGCGCCATCCGGATCCCGAACTCGCGTGTGCGTTGTGCTACACCAAACGACATCACGCCATAGATCCCAATCGCTGCCAGCAGCAATGCGACCGCTGCGAAAGTTCCATACAGCACCGCTCCAAAGCGATCGAACGAAAGCGATTCGTTGAGTATCTGATCGAGGGTCTTTACTCCAGCCAACGGCAAATCCGGATCGAACGTGTTGATCGTAGCCGCAAGACTATTGGTCAAACTCTCCGGTTTGTTTATCGTTCGCACGGCCATCGAAGCTCGCGGCGATGGATTTTGCCAAAAAGGAACATAGATCACCGGGTAATCTCCACCTCTGAGCTGATCGCCGTTTCTCGTGTTATGAAAAATACCGACGATGGTCCATTCGATCTCGTGTACTTGCTGGAACGAGCCGTTTACAGGCTGACGGGTAATTATTCGTTCCCCGATCGGGTTTCCGTCAGTGAAGAATCGAGCAGCGAAGGCTTCATTTATCATTGCTACCTTCGATGTGTTCTCGGTGTCCTGGTCGTTGAACTGGCGTCCATCGATCAAGCGGATCCTGAACGCGTCAAAATAGCCGGGCGTGACCATCTGAAAACCCGAGCTTTGACGGGCATCGGGATCGACGGGTCGGCCCGCAATTCTAAAACCCCGATTTGAACCTGATCCGCGCAACGGAATTCCGGTCGTAACCGCGACCGACTGAACGCCCGGAACCTGTTCAACTTTCTCAAGGAGTTGACGAAAGTACGGCGCGATCTTTTCAGGCTTGTCGAATCGCGCCTGCTGCACCGGAAGATTGAACGTGAGCACGTGATCAGTCTGGACGCCAAGATCGAGACTGGTTAGATTCCAGAAACTCCGCAGGGCCAACCCACCGCTGGCTAACAATGTGAGTGCGATCGCGAATTCAACAACCACCAGGAGTCGCCGAAAATTACGTCCACCGATCCACGTTCCAAATCGGACTCCTTGCTTCAGAGCCTCAGACAGGTCGACTCGGCTTGCCTGCATCGCCGGCGCGCAGCCGAACAGCAGCCCGGCAAGAATCGACGAACACACTGTGAACCCGAGCACCGGAATACTGATTCTGACGTCGGCCTCCGAGGGCAACATTTGAAACGGGAGTATGGCCAGAATGCCGTCGATTATGAGTCGCCCGAATAAGACGCCGAGCGCGCCGCCCGCAACCGACAGCACGAGACTCTCGGTCATGAACTGGTAGAACAACTGAGCTCGACTCGCTCCGAGCGCCGCCCTTATCGCGACCTCGCGCTGCCGAGTCGCGCTGCGAGCAAGGGTCAGGTTCGCGAGGTTGACGCAGGCGATCAATAGAAGAAAGCTCACCGCACCCAGCAGGAGCCAGAGATTCTTTATCGTGGTATCCGGTATGAAATTGTTCTGTAGCGGCTCAACGCTCGCTTCCCAATTCGCATTCGAAGCCGGAAACTCGACCGCAAGCTCCTGAGTGATCGAGCGAAGTTCGCCGTTAGCTTGTTCGATCGACACGCCGTCTTTGAGACGACCCATTACCAGAATCGAGTGCGATTGATGATTGATTTGTTCAGGCCTGAAAGCGAGTGGGAGCCAGAGCTGAGACGGGGTCCGGTCCTGCATTCCGGGTTGTGTGACACCGATTACCGTGTACGGCTCGCCGTTCATTCGAATCTGGCGGCCGACAATGTTGGGATCACTGCCGAAGTATTGACTCCAGATTCGATGGCTCATCATGACGACTCGATCTTTTCCAACCTCACCTTCTTCTGGCAGAAAATCGCGGCCGAGCAGGATTGGGCGCCCGGTCATTCGGAAGAAGCCCGGAGTCATAAGGGCGGCCTGGATTTCTTCCGGACGATCGGCTGTGGACACATTGAAAGTCGCGCCACCCCAGGCCTCCAGGTATTGAAAAGAAGCAGTGCGACGCTTCCATTCAAGATAGTCGGCTACTGAGACAGAGTTGCGTCGCTGGTTGACCTTCGACCAAACCATCACCAGCTGATCCGGCTTGGGATACGGCATGGATTCGAAAAGTGTGGCGTAGACTACACTGAAGATTGCAGTTGTTGAGCCGATGCCGAGCGCCAGCGTTAATATGGCGATCGCGGTAAACCCGGGCTTGTTCTTCAAGACTCGCATGGCGTACATCAGGTTTTGAGGAAGAATTTTGAACATGATCCTTGCTCCTTTGTAGTTCTATCCGCTTGTCACCAATTGACTGAGCACGATGTGAGTGAGTGCGTCGGTCGGCTCCGACGTTTCAACCAAAACATCATTCAAACGTAAGGTTGTCTTTGATCGTGATGGGAATCCAAAGCGCCGCCGATATGTCGCATGCGGATCTTCTCGTCAGAGGGCGGCGCACTCCAAGAAGTTGGCAGTAGGAAATTTCAAAGCGCCGCCGGGCATCTAAAACCTTGCTTATATAAAGCATCGGCGGCGCTTTGGATTCGTTACAACCAAAATCACGGGAGATTTCTCACATCACCAAAGCTTCCAACGACTCTTCCTCTTGAAGCCCGCCATCGGGATTTGCGCAGGATCTACAACATTCTGATCAAGAAATCCCTCGAGCTCATAGCCGAAGAACTCAAGCAGCGCAGCTTCACCAAGCTCGAGAGGATGAAAACAAAACGGATAGTCCGTCTCTTCGTCCCGTTCATCAAACACCAGATGTTCACCAGCCCAAAACGGCTCCTCGAAAGGCAATCTAGGCCCTATATCCTCGATCACACCGTTATCCGGCGCGAGACTCAACGACCGCCGCAGCTCACCCCTCTCCCAAACCGCAAATGCAAACCAGTCAACAACGCTATGCATCGCATGCAGGATGATTCGTTCGTCCTTTCCTTCTTTCAAAAAATGCTCTGCCAGCTTCGACGGATAATCGATTCCGAACTCTTTCGCTGCAAGGATGCTCAAACCCGGAAAGCATCCGACATACAACTCATCGTCGGGCGGTGACGTAAATAACAAATCTCCATCTTCGATTTCTTCCAGCTTCTCGGAAGAATAAAGCTTTCGCGCGAGCAGTGCCGCCGCTTCCCGGTTCAACGCGGGCTGGAGCTTCAGCAGCTCGCGCGCATCGCCGTCGACGTAGGCTAGCATCCAGGTTTTCGCACCCATATCGGCGTCCTCCGCTATAACTCTTGCGCGAAATGTTGAGGTTCTCGAGTCGATCTAAGTAACTATTTCTGCGCCGCAGCCTTCTGCTTCGCCAGCTCTCTCTTGTACGCTTGTTCCCGTTCCGTCACAAACTCCTTATATCCTTCCGGATCGACGAACGCTCCTACTCCCTTCTCTTTCATCCGAGGATACTTTGTCTCCATGTCGAAATAACTTCCGTGCGCGCCGAGGAAAATGTCGCACCGCAACGATTTCAAAACGTCGAACATCTTTTGGTAATCCGCTGCGATCTGTGGATACGCTGAATTGTTCACCAGCTTGTAGCCTGGATTCACGTTTGGGCTGCCGACGATCACAACGTCGTAGCTCTTATCCGCTTCCTTGACTCTCATCGTCCATGTCGTGCAGCCCTTTGTATGACCGGGTGTGAGATGCGCCACAAGAACGGAGTCTCCCAGCTTGACCTCGTCACCGTCGTGCAGCACGCGGTCGACCTTTGTAGGCGTGTACAGCGAATCCGGAGAATTCGCGTACTGAAAATCGGTCTTGCCGCCTGACTCCACCACCGAAACGTCGGCGTCCATAACCATGTACTTCGCGCCGGTCAGCTTCTTGATAGTGTCGCTCGCAGCGTCGTGATCCCAGTGCGCGTGGCTGATCAACAGGATCTTGATGTCATTGAACTTGAATCCGAGCTTTTCGACGCTCGCTCGTATCAACGGAACGTTGGCTTCGAGATCGCTGTTGATCAGGATGTGGCCCTGAGGCGTAGTGACCAGATAGTTGGCGAGCCCCTTGCTGCCGACGTAGTAGAGATTCCCGGCGATCTTGAACGGCGGAAACGGCTCGGTCCAGTCAGCAGACTGCGCCGACAAAGGTCCAGGATTTGTGATGAATGCAACAGATCCGACAACCAGGACAATCAAAGCGCGCAACCAGTTCTTAAATGAGTTCGTTGACATTTGGTAACTCCGATTCGACCAGGCGATTAGAAACGAAAGACACAGCATCTCCGTTCAGTGAAGACGCGTGCAGTGACTCATTTACGCTTGCTGAGGAACACGTGGGTCGCGCGCTCGCCGACAAGCCGCTCGGTACATTCGTATCCCAGCGCGCGCGCATCGATGTCTTTAAACAGATTCTCACCGGCCCCGAGCAAGACGGGCCGCATCGCAAAGTGTAGCTCGTCGATCAAGCCTGCTTGCAAATATTGTCTGACCGTAGACACTCCGCCGCCGAGACGAACATTGCGATTACCGGCCGCGGCCATCGCTTGCTTGAGCGCGGACTCGATACCGTCAGTGACAAAGCGGAACTCGGTGCCTCCGGACATCTTTAGAGGAGCTCGCGGGTAATGAGTTAACACGAAAGCAGGAACATGATATGGCGGTTCATCACCCCACCAACCCCTCCAGCTTTCGTCGGGCCACGGACCTCGCACTGGCCCAAACATATTGCGCCCGAGAATCCACGCGCCTACATGTTCAAACCCCAACTCGGCCATCCGGTTATCGACCCCGGTTTCACCGTCTTCATAGCCGTGCATCTTCCTCCAAACGCGAGTGTGAAAAAGCCAATCCATAAGCTCGGGGCCGTTGACCCCAAGCGGATTTTCAGGATCCTGATTGGGTCCGGCGCCAAAGCCGTCAATAGAAAGCCCGAAACATTGAACTCTGAGTTTCGACATGAGATTGCTCCGTTAGTGCTATCAGAGATTACAGCTGTCAGAGAGCCACGCAGTTGCTTGCGTTTGATATAGGGCGTGTGCTCTGACAACGCTCCTTGTTTTGTACCACACCGTTCGGGCTGGAATGAATCTGTTGAGGCATCGATTGCGCTTCTGAATCCCACCAACGCATTGGTGGAATTTGATAGTGACATATCGGGAAACGGGTCTGCCGCAATCGCATGTAGGCTGGGCCGGAACGATCCACCAACTGCGTTGGTGGGATTTGAATATTTTGTGGGAAATTTTGGGTATCGCTGCGTGTAGGCTAACTTACATTCTCTTATAAGTCCCCATCAGCTTTGCCTCACCGACGATGTGTCCCTTCATCGCCTGTTCGAGGTCGCTCTTGGTCGCGCCAGATTTCAGACCGAGCTCTCGATCCAAAGCGTACAGCTTGAAAAAGTAGCGATGAGGCGCTCCCTTTGGAGGGCACGGGCCACCATAGCCTATGCGCTTGAAGTCGTTTGTTCCCTGCTTGGCACCACTGAGTACCTCGTCTTTTGCCTCGATTGCCTCAGGCAGCTCTTTCGCGCTTGCCGGCAGATCGTACAGGACCCAATGGACCCACGTTCCTGCGGGCGCGTCTGGATCATCACAGATCAGCGCAAAGCTCTTCGCGGCATCCGTCGCCCCTTCCCAACTCAACGACGGCGAGACGTCCTGACCATCGCAGGTAAACTTCGGAGGTATCGACTGTCCTTCGGCGAAACTGGCACTTGAAAGTTTAATTGTCATCGGCGGGCTCCCTTCATTCCGTTGTTGCAGAGATGCTTTATCAGACTTAGCACAAGCGCCACCGAGGACAGCCAGCGAGAACGCCGCAACAAGCAGTAATGAATGCCACATTCGTAGACGCATCGCTGACCGACCAGTAATTAAAGGTATCATTTTTGTTTCTTCTCAGCTTTGAGCAGTTTGATCATTTCTTTTATGCGTCCACTGCGGGTTTCTTCTCGCTTCGCGCTCTCGATCCACCTAATGAAGTTTTTTCGATAGAAGGATGCAAGCTCATCAAAGAAGGCTCTTGCTTTGGGCTCGGCCTCTAGTGCGCTCGCCAGATCAGGCGACAGGGTTTCCAGCTGCGGCCCCTCAGGCGAAAGGACTACGTTTACGTTTGCGCCGACATCGAGTCCGTTGTCGCGTCGCCAGGCAGGGCCCAGAGGAAGTACAAATTGCAGGCCGTCGAACAGGAGAGCGCCACGGACTCGACAGCCGTTCACCGTGCCGGTGATGTGATGACGTTCTTTGCTGCCCCAGGCATTGTTTGGATCGAACGGGATCGGGATAAATGCACGGGCGCCGGATTTGACTATCGTGGATTTGAACGTTTGTATGGTCAAAGAGATCGCCTTCCGATTTGATAGCTATTTTAAATGATGCTACTTCTGATTTTGTTTATCGCACGAGGACGACTCTTCAAGCAGGAGAGCGTGTAGGTTGTCTTTATAACCATTACCCTGATGGAGAATGGATTTCTTCAATCTTCCTTCACCCTCTATCATCAATCCCTCACCCTCAATCCTCAATATTTCACCTTCTGCGTTGTCCCGTGTTGTTTCCAGTATTCATCGACGAGCGGCTGCAGTTCGGCGTGAATGTCATCCAGACTCTTACTCTGGTTGGCCTTCCACCACTCGTTCCAATCTTCCACCAGCAAAATCTGCTCGCTGATCACTTTGAAGTTACCGGCGTACTGAGATGAGCTCGGAGTGATAATGTCATACAAAAGTTTCCCGCAGTGTTCGCCAACGGTAATCGTCGCTATAACCGCCTTCGGCGGAGTGGCAGTGGCAGGAAGGTTCTGTCGATTGGCAATGTCTCGGCGGTCATAAGCTCGTTTGTCCTCGAGCGACTGAATCAAAATCGGAATGGCGTCTTTACCGATTTTGACAAGCTCCGCCGACGCATCGTCCCTTTGCGCTCGAGTCGTTTCGCCACCGAGAATCTCTATCATTTTGCCTGCATCGGCGGTCTGCTGACCCACTAGCGCGCACACCATTAGAACAGTCATCACCATTGCCACTTGATTTGACCTCCTGAACTGTCATTAGCGACGCCATTAATAATGATGGCAGTGCTCCCTTCCCGTCCAGATTGTTAGCACTTAACCAAAGACTTTCTCGCTTTAGAAAGTAAGCGCATCGTCGCGCCAGAATTCAGAGTCAATGGATCTGTTGCTGCATTTTTTCTGCGACTTCTCAACAATGGGTCGCGAGCCTTTTGACGTAATTACATATTGTCACTACAGTTTTCGAATCAAATTCAAACGATCCATCCAACCCAGAAGGGAGATTCTGTGACTTCGACCACAAATACGAACGTCCGGGTAGCGGTGGTGCAAGCCGCTTCAGTGCCGTTCGATGCTCGCGCTTGCATACAGAAGGCAGTTGCGCTCATTGAAGACGCGGCATCAACCAGCGCCAAAGTGATCGTATTTCCCGAAGCTTTCATCACGGGTTATCCCAAAGGTCTGAACTACGGTCTGGTGGTGGGCGCGCGCGATGAAGCCGGTCGTGAAGAGTTCCGGTTGTATCTAGACGCAGCCATCGAAGTGCCGGGACCTGAGACGCTGATTCTGGGCAAAGCTGCGGCCTCACACGGTTGTTATGTTGTAATCGGTGTAATCGAGCGAGAACTCGGTACGTGCTACTGCACCGCTCTCTTCTTTGGCCCGAATGGTGATCTGCTCGGCAAGCATCGCAAGCTGATGCCGACGGCATTGGAACGGATGATCTGGGGATTCGGTGACGGATCGACGCTCACCGTAGTTGATAGTCCATACGGCAGAATCGGATCGGTAATCTGCTGGGAAAACTACATGCCGATGCTTCGAATGGCAATGTACTCAAAGAACGTGGCGCTGTACTGCGCGCCGACCGCAGATGATCGCGACACTTGGCTGTCATCAATGAGGCACGTCGCGCTCGAGGGTCGTTGCTTTGTATTGACGGCGTGTCAGTTCCTACGTCGCAAGGATCTGCCGGACACGGTTCGCGTGTCACTAGGAGAAACGCCTGAGGCTGTGTTGATGCGCGGCGGCAGCGCGATCATCAGTGCGTTCGGGAAGGTTTTGGCGGGTCCACACTTCGAAGGCGAAACCATTCTCACCGCGGATCTGGACCTCAAGGAGATTGGCAGGGGTAAGTTCGATTTCGATGTTGCCGGGCACTACAGCCGGCCCGATGTGTTTCAGCTGACGGTGAATGAATCTC
>Ga0075425_100005166_pt1 | contig 13536 bp, 10 predicted proteins | sample SoiMethybrSBSTD4_FD_75300 | JGI IMG/M metagenome (GOLD analysis project Ga0075425, IMG submission 75300) | Bulk soil microbial communities from a Populus tree surrounding site in Tennessee, USA - Soil MetaG P. TD hybrid SBSTD4 | ecosystem: Environmental > Terrestrial > Soil > Tree plantation...
ACAAGTGCGAGCATAACCAGTAACCCGGTAGGATTTAAAGCTGCATATACGCTTATACCAGATGCGCATTCATGGGTACGTGGGATATTTGCAGTAGGTCTTAATATGCTCATGATAAAAACATTATATGTAATCAGCAAAAAAATGTTTTTGCCTAATCGACCAACAAGATTGCCAAAAGAAGAGAAATATTTTTAAGATTCTTCAAGCTCAATTTGTTGCATCGCGGATTCAAGTTCCAATGCTTTTGCGATTAATTGTGCTTTGCTCTCTTTTAGTTCCGGCTTGGTATCAAAATACGTATTAAGTAATGTTTGCAAATCCATCGACATGTTAACATTGGTGCGGCGCGTACGCGTGGTAATTGAATGTACGGGGGTAATGCCGGCAATATACATGGCACTTTCACACGCGCGTTGAATGGCACCAATTTCAACGGAATCTTTTTTACCTTCTGGCAGATGATACACAATTTTTATAATCGCATCGGTAATCTGTTTTTGTGCAATAGCATCAAGAATTTGCCGGGTATAGTCTGGCCCTGCCTGTAGTTGAATATCAAATTGTATAAACGGTCGAGTAGCAATAGGAATAAATTGATACTGCGCCTTTTTATTTTCTATGGTCACCACACAAAAACCTTTTTCTTCATTACGTTCGCCAAAATCAACGCGTTCAATAGAACCAGCATACACAATAGGTGTTCCGTTAAGATTAAGATTTTGATGGCGATGCAAATGCCCCAGTGCTACATAATCAAAAGGTGGAATTGCCAGTTGTGATGGTAAAAATAACGGATCATTGCCCCAGATGGCACGTTTTTCTGATCCGGAAAAGATACCGGAGCTGACGGTTAAGTGTCCTACAAGCACCGCCGGTGTTTTTTGATCTAGTTGGTGTGCAAATTCTTCAATAATTTGTACCACTGCCTGACTGATATATTGCGTAATTTCTTGTGCATTTTTGTACATATGCGCCGTTCTGGTGGCAATTGTGTTACGTGTAGGCCATGGGATGCCAACTACTTGTACCGGGCCATGTTTAGTCTCAAGCACTAAGCTGGTCGGTTGTTGAATAACATGAAAGCCGTCCAATGGCACATCACCGAAAATAGAGAGGGCATTTGCTTTGCCAAAACTGAGCGGATGATCATGATTACCAACGACAATAACTAATGGAATACCAGCGTGATGTAAACGCAGAAAAGATTTAAAGAGCATACGCTGTTGCGTAGGACTTGGCGTACTTGTTTTATACGCATCACCCGCAAACAGAAAAAAATCTACTTGATTTTCAATAGCATAATCAATAGCACTATTGAGCGCATTGTAAAAATCTTGAAGTCGTGTATGAATGCCGGTTTGTGGATCTATTTTGCCGTAATTTTCTACCCCAAAATGAATGTCAGCAGTATGTACAAAACGAATCATACGCTCTCGGTACTGCTTGATTGATTACTTTTGCGTGATCGATATTTTAATGCATAACCATTTTTAATAGTTTGGCGAGAACGTGCGATAGCAAGGCTATCTGCCGGAACATCCTCGGTAATTGCAGAACCTGCTGCGGTGATACTATTTTGTCCAATGGTTAGTGGTGCAATAAGTGCATTAAGACTTCCAATATGAGCACCACGCTCAATAACGGTTTTGTGTTTTTGGTATCCATCATAATTGCAGGTAATAGTACCAGCCCCGATATTAACTTCATCAGCAACCTGTGCATCACCCAAATAACTTAAATGTTTTACGCGTGCATCAGATCCGATGTGACTGCGTTTAATTTCAACAAAATTACCAATAACCGTTTTATCATCAATCGTGCTGTTTTGAATATGGGCAAATGGGCCAACACTCGCATGCGATTTAATGTGCGCTTTATCGAGTACACAATGGGGAAGTACCACGCTATTATCATCTAAAATACTGTTATTGATGATACTGTACGGTGCGACAATGCACTGTTTGCCGATGCTACTATTTCCGCTGATATGTACACCGGCACCAAGATGCGTACCTGCACCGAGCATAACTTGTGCATCAACGCTGGTAATTGCAGGATTATCAAAACGCACGCCGTTACTCATCCAATGATAAATTATCTGTTGTTGAATAATCTGTTGCGCGACCCACAATTCTTCCAGCGTGTTGACGCCACGAATAGTATCAAACGGTGTTTCTACTAGTTCTACATGGAGTCCTTGATGACTTGCTTTTTTAACTAGATCAGTAACATACAGTTCTGCCGTTACGGAACTTGCGCGCAACGTAGTAATGGCATGTTCAAGAAATGAACGCTTGATTAAATAGATACCGGCGTTAATAAAGCAGGGGGCGGATTTGTCACCAGAAAAATCACGATCTTCAACAATTTCAACCTGTTTGCCTTGGATGACACGTCCGTACGCGGTTCCGGTTGGATCTTGCAAATGAGCTATCACAAAGCTGATGGTAGCATTGGTTGTTTGATGACGTTCAAAAAGTTTGGTGATAAGTGAAGGGCTAATCAGTGGCATATCTCCATTGATAATGAGCAGATTATCAGCGTTCCATGCTGGTTGGCTGCAGAGTACGGCGTGTCCAGTACCGCGTTGCTCTCGTTGTTCTACAAATGTAACGTTTAATGGATTGCTCTTGGTGACCGTTTCTATGATCTGTTCTTTTTGATAACCGACAATGACAATGGTAGGGATGTGCAATTGCTGTAACAATTGGGTGACATGTACAATCATTGCTTGTCCACAGATTGGTTCTAACAATTTTGAGCTGCCAGTTTTAAAGCGCGATGCTTTGCCGGCAGCGAGCACAATAGCTTGTATCTCTTTCATGTCATTCTCCGTACCCAAAAGTGCTGAACTTATCATACAAATAATCACTAAATACTTCATGCACAGATCCTTTTTTAAAAATCTATACGACTTAGCGTAGAACAATAGAAAACTAAGACAAGAGCGTAATTAATCTAAAGAATCTTTGATTGTTGCAGTAAGAGATGATAGTGAATGTGAAGATAACGAAAATAGAGCTGTGGCATAAGTAACTGCCTTTGATTGAACTACTTTGTTTTGTGCTTTAGTTATTTTGTTTTTATAGGCATCATCGAGTTCTTGCTTCAGTCGTTTACCACATTCCTTTTTAGTTATCTGCTGTAATGCATTAATAGAATAAGTAAGAGTATGCAATGTGCCATTCCCATCTTTTATTTCACACGTCTTTGCAGAAACATAAATTCTGCAAAGAGGAGAACCTATTTCCATTGTATATTTAAATGTGCAGATGCCGGTAATCCAATGCCATATATAAATAGAATGATCTTTTGTTTTAGTACCACCTATTAAATATTTGGAATCAGATAAAAATTGTAAAGAATTAAGATCAGGATGACCTGTAATTGTTGCTAAAGTTGGTAATTTATTATTACTGGCTGGCGCATCTAAAGAGTTTACGTGTATCAATTTATTTTTTTGTGAGTACCAAGCAAGTAATTTTTTTGATTGATCAACAGTATCACATGGATTTGTACTAAAAATAGTAATATCACTAGTGGTCCACTGTTTTAATATTCCTTTATTTATATCGATTAAATAATATTTTGTGAAATCTATATGGTGATTAATGAATAAAAATTTATTGGTTGATATATCAATAATTGTTCCCATGATTAAGCTAATTAGTGAAAAAGTTGGCTTGCAAGTAATAGTTTGGTTAGCATCAGAGAGCAAAGAATAAATACATAATTTCCCTATATTTTGAACAATTAAATGATCGATACCGCATAACCTTAATTCTCGGACTGTATCAATGCAAAAATCTAGAGGCGGTATAATTCTATATTCTTTATTTTGGGCTATATCTACTAAAGTTAACTGAGCATCTATTGGCCCTACGGTGCACCAACTGGGCGAAATATGTGGCCCATGATCGTCAAGGAAATATCTTTTCTTTTCATGATCCCAAGTTGCAAAAGCAATACTTTTAGATTTATCAGTTTTTATATCAAAAAAAGTATAAGAATCTAGAGACTTAAGCCATAAATATCGATTATCAATAATATTTTCTAAGAAATATTTTCCATTAATAAATTTATTAAGATGACTTTTTTCTACTTTTATGGTATCAATTGAATCAATTTGTGTTAACGCTTTTTGTACTAATCGCAAGCTATCTTCTGTTAATGTGGTGACTATCTCTTGCGCCGTCAATTCTTTATCGAGTAAACGTAACAAAATCGCGTTTGAGCATAATTGTTTTAGCGTAAGAATTGTTGTTGTAGTTCCTTGTGCAGTTCCATTATTATCATTTGATTCCATGGCATAGCACAAATGACTTATCAAGAGAATTAAGAAAATATACATAACCCCTAATGCATAAAAAAATTAATTATTTTTCAAGCGTATCATCAAAATTATCCTTAAACAATAACGTTTTATGAGGTGATGCACATTGAGTGATGGATTTTAAAAAGTATTGTGGCATAGCATATTTAATATTTACTGAAAATCGTTGCCTGTTGTACCACAAATACTTATTTAGTTTTGTATTTATTTCTGCTGCCTTAATAAAATCAATATTCATGCGGTGTAATGTGCCACTAAAATCTGAGACTTCAACGTATTGAGGAGTAATAAAAATGTTGGCTATTCCATGTTGCGATTCTAATATTAAATGATCTATTAGTTGTCCCGTTGGCCAATGCCATAAGTAAATATCCCGTGTGGCAAATGGATTTCCTATAGTTAATACAAAAGAAGAATTGGGTAAAAATTTTGTTAATCTATAATAACTTTTCCATTTTGTTTCAAATTCTTTTTTAAAAGGAAGCAGATGTTCTTTATGAAAAGAATCATAAAAAAGATGATCATTGAGTGAAGATATGCATATATCTGAAGAGCTTGTATATGCAATAAGTTTTTTATCTTTACTCAATGTGTAATCCGGGGAAAGAGTGCCATACCATTCTTTTTCTATATGATTAGGGAAATTAAGGATATAGTATTTAGGCCACTCTAAGAGTTTTTGTCCTTCTTGAATCAGAATTTTAGTTTCATCTAAAATAGTGATACGTCCTTTGAATAATAGAATCGGCGTATAAACTAGTTCAAGAGTAATAATGTGATTATCATTAAATTGTAAGGAATATATACCAATTTTTTTTTTGAAATTTTCTTTTGAATTTACATCTTCAATGATCACATATTTTCTGCGTAACTTGATAAAAGTAATATATCTTAAATCAAAGTTGTAAGAATTATTAATGGTATATTCGATATCTTTTTTAATATCATACCACTTCATTTCATTATCTTTTACCCCTATAGTGCATAATCCGACTGGATCTATGCAAGCATTACAGCGATCGTAATATATATCTTTAGATTCTTGGGTTTGCGTATCAAAAAAATTAAGACGCCAAGGATTGAATTTTTTTAACCATAAATAACGGCCTTCTATAATCTTGAATACTCCGCATCCTTCTACATATTTACTGAATGAACTTTTTGTTATAAACGCTTTTTGAGGAAATTGGTCTTTAATTAAGGTAACAAGTTCTATTGGTAACGAATAAGCTACTTGTTCAGGTTTAATTATATCTTGTGTGAGAAGTTGAGTAATGAGTTTAGCGCATATATTTTTTAGTGTTGGAATTTCAACCAATTTATTTTCATTATTATTATTTGATTCCATTGCATGCAGCGGATACAAACAAACAAAACTAAGTATTAAAGTGAGCACCCTTACCATTCTTTTTTTGCCTTAATAATTTTTTGATGCCAAAACCAACAATTGTTTTCTTTATCTTGTAAATATAATCCTCGTGGTGACCACCACAATGATTCTATCGTGGGTTTAATACCTCCTGCATACAAAACAACCGATTTATTTTCTGACATATCCCAAATGCGCAATGTATTATCTGGTTGTTCAGTAACGGTAGCCACCGCATTGAGTTCTGGTAGAAAGCATGCCGTTATAATAGTAGCTATATGTTTTAAACAGTGCGGATTGTCCTGACTTAAAAGATGAGAGATATAAAGATCCTGTTTGTTATGCCGAGTAGTAGATGCAACAAGAGGGTGCTGAGGATGAGTGGCATATATGGCTAAAGGTTGGTCAACATGCCATGAGTCAAGTACGCGATTGTCGGTACAATTATACAAAGAATAACGATAGCTGTTGTGAACTTGAGATTCCACAAGAATCTTTGATTGCCACGGGAAGGTATAACAATTTTTAATATTAATTAATGATTGCTGGTGATAAATATGACCTTGTGTGGCATTCAGTTTCCATATACTTAATAGATCGTTTTGTAAGAATATAAAAAAAATATTATTACAGATCCATGCTTTATCTGATGGTGGGGTGGCAAAAGTACTATTTGATTTAAACTCATATAGTTTCATTGCATTGGCATTACCAAAAATAAAGTAATGGCCCTTGTCTGCTATGGTATGTATTTTTTTTACAATATCATGTTTTTCTATAGTTGATCTGCCAAGCAAATCAATACGGTGTAACGTTACTTCGTCCGATTGAACAAAACAGTAGAATGTATTTAAAGCACGTATTTTTGCAGGATTTTTAAGCGAAGGGATTTGCCATTTCTGATGAAAATAATTTTGTTCAAGCTCTTGGATTAAATCGTCTGGTAGATGCAGCCCATCTTTAATAATATTCTTATTGTTAACTAAAAATTGTACTACTTTGTGACAGCATATTTCTTTGAGCGATAAAACCTGCTGTTGGGCATAGCTTGTGATATTTATGACAAGAACAAAGAATAATAAGATACATTGCATAAAAATAATTTCTATAAAGGGTTTTTGAGCTCAATAGTATAGGAAAAAATTGAAAAAAACGAACATTTGTTTATCCTGAAGAACGTGTAAAATATGAATTTTAGGCACGACTTATAAGATAGGAGAGATGGCTGAGTGGTCGAAAGCGGCCGCCTCGAAAGCGGTTGTTCCGTGATAAACGGAACCGGGGGTTCGAATCCCCCTCTCTCCATACTTTTACCCCAATCAGATGTGATCGGGGGCCCCATACAAGATTCGTAGTTGGGGGCGCAGGTGCTAAAGTGCGGAAGTTGCTTAGAAACAAAGTTGTAGACTAGCACGTACTTTTAAAAGGTAGAAACAATATTATGGATAGCAAAATGATGCACATTATTCTTGCCCTGATTGTAGGTAGCGTCTCTTCATTGTTATCCATTCAAGATAATCGTTTTTTCCCGTGGCTTAATGAACCGATAGAGCGTAATTATAACCCCCTTACTGGAACTCCGTGGGGTTCTTTTTATGCCGATGTTGAAGGATTTGCACTCCATAGTTCAGAAGCAACCAGTGCAACGGATGGCGATATCGGGTTATTTGAGCTTGGTGGCCGTTATGATTTAAATAAAGTTGCCCAAGCATTAGAATCAATTGGCAGACCAAATCCACTTAAGGCAGAATGGCGCGGGCAAAGTATCCCGTTTAGATTATTTGGTAAATTACAAGGTGGTGGCATTCGGGTTCTTCTGTTAAAAGATTTTTATCCCCTCGCTTATTATTATCCTGCTTCTTATTTTTCCGTCGGGACCTACTTTCAGTTACTCAAAACGCAAACACGCTTGGCGTTTATTTTTGATCAATCAAATGCTTCAATTGTGGTGGATAGTCCTGAAACACGCTTTGAATTAGAACAAGCATTAATACAGGCAAATAAAGAACTTTGTTTGTGTGATACCTGGTGGAATCAAACAAGTTTTGGGGATCTTGATATCTTTATTCGCTTTGGTAATCACTGGGAATATCCTCGTAAATTTAAGGCAATAGATTTTGATGTTCGTTTAGGGGTGTTGGCACCATTTGGCCATATACAAGATATTAATAATCCTGCCTCCGTGCCGATTGCCGGCAATGGACATATCGGTGTATATGGTCAAGTTGATGTTGAATTTGAACTGAAAGATGATTTAAAAGTTGGTGCACAAATTTATCTTATTCAACGTTTTCCACGTCGAGGAATATTCCGTGCACCGCACAAAGATGAACCGGTTAATTTTGGGGTGATTGTTGATGAATTCCAAGTTGATCCGCGCATGACCTTTGTCGCTAATCCGTATGTGCTCTGGCAAGATCTGCGTGATGGATTTGGGTTGGGATTAGGGTACACCTTTGCAACGCATCCGGGAGATATTTGGAGCTATGTGGTGCAACGTCCACAAGTAGCTGCTCGTTTAGATAGAGTGCGGCGTCTTTCTTCCTGGTCATCAGAATATCTTTCAGTGTATTTAATGTATGATTTTGCTCGTGCGGTTAAAGCATATAGCTTTGCGCCCTGTGTACGCTTTATTATTGATGCACCGATACATCTATTGGGTGCACGTGATGTAAGTCAAACAATACGAGTATCGATGGGTCTTGTCTTTGAATTGTAACAAGTGGAGTTTTGTATGAATAAAAAAAGATTTTTTAGTTTTTCCCCCGCGCGAAAAATTTTTAGTTTTTTTTCTAATGATTTGGCAATTGATTTAGGAACGGCAAATACCCTGGTATATGTACGTGATAAAGGAATTGTGCTCAATGAGCCATCGGTAGTTGCCGTTAAAGCAGGTACTAATGAAGTGCTTGCAGCCGGTTGGGCGGCAAAACAGATGTTAGGCAAAACGCCAGAAAGTATTGTCGCATGTCGACCGATGCGCGATGGAGTGATTGCAAATTTTGAATTAACCGAAAGTATGCTCCGCTATTTTATTCGTGCGGTACATGACAATCGTCGAACGCTGGTTCGTCCTCGTATGATCATTGGCGTACCGTCCGGAATTACGCAAGTTGAACGACGTGCGGTAGAAGATTCAGCAAAGCAAGCAGGTGCGCGTGAAGTATTTACTATTATGGAACCGATGGCAGCAGCAATTGGCGCTGGCCTCCCGGTACAAGATCCGTCAGCAAGCATGATCGTTGATATTGGTGGTGGAACGACTGAAGTTGCGGTTATCACCCTCAAAGATGTGGTATTTTGCCGCTCCGTACGTGTTGGTGGGGATGAAATGGATCGGGCTATTGTGCAATATGTTAAACGCAAATATAACCTATTAATTGGTGAACGTACTGCTGAAATTGTAAAAATTAAAATCGGTTCCGTCGTCATTGATGCCAAAAATGAAGAAGTGCAATCAATGGAAGTCAAAGGGCGCGATTTAGTAACAGGCGTACCAAAAACAATTATGTTAACCAACGCAGAAGTATATGAATCATTGCTTGAAACGATTGCAACCATTATTGATGTCGTGCGGGTGGCGTTAGAAAATACACCACCAGAACTCTCTTCTGATTTAGTTGATAATGGCATTGTTATGGCCGGTGGCGGCTGCTTGCTCCATGGTCTTGATAAACTTATTGAACGAGAAACGGGGCTAAAAGTACGTCGCGCTGATAATGCGTTGACGGCAGTCGTAGAAGGTGCCGGTAAGGTGCTTAATGATATTGATACGTTTAAAGAAGCATTAATGAAATAGGATCCAATAGTGGTACGCGTCCAGGGAATTAAACTTAAAAAAGAACATGGTCAAAATTTTTTGCGCGATCAGTCGGTGGTTAATCATATGCTCGCGCAAGTGCAGCTTAATAACCAGACGAATGTAGTTGAAATCGGCTGTGGTGATGGTTTTTTAACCCGTTCTATTGTACAAAAACCGATTGCGCGATTATGGGCATTTGAAATTGATCCTGAATGGGCAGCGTTAGTACAACAGAAAATTATTGATCCGCGATTGACCGTATATCAGCAGGATTTTCTAACGACAACCGCTGATTTTTTTGCACCATATCAACCATGGACGGTACTATCTAATTTGCCGTATCATGTAACCTTTCCTATTTTGTTTCGCTTTGTGGAATATGCCTCAATGCTGACCGAGGGAGTGGTGATGGTACAAGAAGAGGTTGCGCAAAAGATTGTAAAGCAAGAAGGGCGTGGCTACGGGTATATTTCTTTGTATCTGCAGTATCATTTTGAATGGCGATTACTGAACAAAGTACCGCCGAGTGCATTTGAGCCACCTCCTAAAATATATTCACGATTGCTTTATTTTAAACCAAAAAAAGAACGACCTGCCATAAAAGAGGAAGCAAAATTCTGGGCATTCATTAAATATGCTTTTGCATATCCTCGTCGTACATTAAGAAATAATTTAAAGCAAACGCATTTACCGCTGACCAAGATTGATGAGCGCATATTGTCATTACGGGCGCAGCAGATGCAAATGGCTGATTTTCTAGCAGTGTGGAAATTATTGACTGATTAGTTGCATTGTCCATTGGAACTGGTTTGTTATGACGCAGACGGCGCTTAACTTTGTGCTTTGCATGTTTATATGCCCGGCGAAAGTGGCGTGCTTTGCGTACCGCTTTTTTTAATCCAAGTTCCCCTTTTTCTTTGAGATTATAGTTCGGTTTTAGTTGATGCATCTGGTCCTTGAGTTGCGCTAACTTTTCTTCAGAAATAAACGGTATCGTGTGATGCTGTCGAGAAAATTTAGGACCAAAATTTCGGATCATCATCATCTCTTTTTGTGGATGTAAATTAACTTCCAAATGTGTATATTTTTCCGTCAGATGACGTATGTGATCAATAATATAAGAACAAAAAGAAACGGTTGGCAGCGGATATAACGGGAATGATTTGCGATACCAATCGGGGGTCCAACCAAAAAACCATAATTCAATATGACCGGGGGCGGTTGAAGTAGTTCGCCGTTTAGGACCATACGGCATATATAAAGAATGTTGTTGATAGGAGGTAATTTTTAATTTAATTTGCGTTAACTTGTCCGGTAATGGTTGCAAGAACTTTGCGTGGAAACAACGGTGCGATCGCCGTTGTGCTGACAACCAATCTTTGGTTTGCGCACGATCTCCCGGTGAATAGAAATGATAAATATGTTTAAATAAACAATCATGAATAAAATTTTCTGTATCTTTAATAATTGGGGTACCAAGCATAATAAGTTCATCAATATAAAAGGGTGGACTCTCATGATGTTGGTGTTGCCGCACGAGTGCTAAATTAAGGGCAACGTTACCACCATGGCTATAGGCAATAATTCTAATACGCGGTTCAATATGTTGAGCACGATATTCATTAACCAAATTAGTAAGGTATTTATATAATTTCTTAGCATCTTCATGGCGGTGCAAGGTACTCAAAAGGCCAGACCAGCCAAAGGTATAATAAAGATTGTCTATCGGATTATGTTCATACAAAGAAAAAATTGCATCATACAATTCTGCTAATGCGCATGCGCCCGTATAATTTTCTGGTTGATTACGATTAATCGGTTGCAATCCAACATTTTGTATTGCGTGCGTTTGATATAAACAGGGATCTTGCCGTAAGAAATGCAATGTTTGTCGATAATGAGAATTTTCTAAATGGTCCCGCATGACATTAACAATACTGTAGAGTGCCAATTTAGGCTTTATGGTTCCATGAATGAAGATGGTAATCCACGCTTCTTTATCCTGAGCGGATGCAGGTTTGACGGTAGTACCGGTGAGCGATATAAAAAGTAATAATGTCATATACCGAGTATACATTCATGCTTCCTTACACCCATCATGCTCCTAAAAACTATAGGCAATAAGACCGGGGCTTGTACAGAATTTTTCTAGTGCGTTATGCTGCACATAATAACCTCACGTAATTGTTGGATCTTCAAAAGATTTATAAATTAAAGGGAAGAGCTATGTTATCTGGATTGCAACGAATAAAGCGATGTTTATTACTCTTTTTTGATCTTATACCGGTCGTAATTCAAATTGTATATGGATTATGGCGATTATCTAAGTTAACGCATCCGATTGTTACCATATTTGGCGGTAGTAAGGTGCAACAAGATAGCGAATTTGCACGACAAGCAACGCAACTTGCCCAAATGTTAGTTGATCACGATGTCTCCGTGTTGACCGGTGGTGGTCCGGGGATTATGCAAGCAGCAAATTGTGGTGCAGTACGGGAGAAAAAAGGTGAGGTGCGTAGCATTGGTGTGGGGGTAAAGGGATTAGATGAAAATCTGATTAATATTTGTGCACAAGAATACATTGCGATGAATTACTTCTTTGCGCGCAAATGGTTATTAACGCAATATTCAGTTGGGTTTGCCGTATTCCCTGGAGGCTTTGGTACGCTCGATGAATTGGCTGAGATTGTCACGTTAATGCAAACCAAAAAATTACCGCCCGTGCCGATTGTTTTAATTAGCAAAACGTACTGGAAGCCATTTATGGACTGGGTTTATGAATCGGCGCTCAAAAATAACATGCTCAAAGAGATGGATATTAATCTTTTGATAGTAACTGATGATATCGATGAAGCATTTAAAATTTTGCATTCTCATTGTGTCGAGAAGATGAAAGAATCACCGACCAAATTGCCGTAATTTTTATAAGGGCCTCTTGTCAGGCCCTTATGATCCAAGACACCCAAGAGTCCTTAGGTATCCTACGCTTGAAATGTTGCCATTCGCCTATCTTACCAATTGCCAATCAATGGTAGATGATGTGTGGCTCAGAACAGCCAATCAAGCTGGTTAGGAATAAATAATATCCTTTAAGAAGCTCGCCTGTCCGCCGTAGCTTGCCAAGTCGGAAGACCTGGATAAGCGTAGTCTGGGTTTCAAGCGTAGGATGCCATACTTCGATCACGTTTTTGCTATTGCAAAAACACTCAGTACGAGCGGGAAATGATTTATTTGTTATTAATTTTTCCTTGTGCCGGTCATCCTGAGTGTCCTATGAAGCTTTAGCTGAATAGGATGTATCGAAGGATTTATCACTATATTCTTTACCATCCCATTCCGGGTTGACCGGCGGCGGCATTTGTTGCGTATCTTCATCTTGCGCAGGTGGCGCCGTTGGTACTGGTACCACTATCGGATATAAAGGAGCAGGGATATTTTGTGTATATTCTGGATTTGTTGGTGGCGGATTTTTTAACTTCTCTAGTTCATTAATTTTGTTTTCAATTTTTGCACGATGAGACAGTCGTATTTCGCCAGAATCTCTTATTGCACACAAAATATCTATCATTTTTGATAGTTGATTACTATATAATGCCCGATCCCAAATAGTCTGTTTATCGTGATTGATCGCATCAAACGTTATTTTGTCATGTGACAATAATAGCGTAAGTAATTCAAAATCTTTTTTATCAAATGCGGCATGCAAAGAAGATTCATCCGGCTTTAAATAATCAGGTTTTATGTTTTTATGTTGTAGCAACTTTTGAGTGTACTCGACCGGGTGTGAAGAATGAAATGCATAATATAATGGGGTACGCTGTGCATCATCTTCACCATTAGGATTGATTTCTTTGTGTTGCATCAATACATCGATACAACGATCGGCACCCTTTTCAATGGCGACATGCAGCGGTCTTAATGATTTATCATTAGCTAAATTTGGTTTTATGTCGCGACAATTAAGTAATAATTTGCAGATTTGGGGATTGGTACTACAGGCAAAATGCAAAGGAGTGTTACCATCTTTAT
>Ga0075425_100005167_pt1 | contig 13535 bp, 10 predicted proteins | sample SoiMethybrSBSTD4_FD_75300 | JGI IMG/M metagenome (GOLD analysis project Ga0075425, IMG submission 75300) | Bulk soil microbial communities from a Populus tree surrounding site in Tennessee, USA - Soil MetaG P. TD hybrid SBSTD4 | ecosystem: Environmental > Terrestrial > Soil > Tree plantation...
CGGCGGTGTAGCATTTTCTGCTGCCGCACTCCTCGGCTTGACGGTGAGCAGTATGGAGTCGCTGATTGCGGTGCGTGCATTCATGGGCTTCAGTGCGGGATTGATTCTCGCCGCCACCGGCGGGGTCCTAGTGACGACTATGCACGGCACGACACGTCACGATGCCTGGTTGTTGTGGCGCGGCGCCGGCATGGCCGGCATGGTGCTCGGCCCCACCGTCGGTCCACTGATCGCGTCCGCGCCAAACTGGCGGCGGCTGTTCCTCGCCGACGCAGTTCTGATGCTGGTCGCCGTCGGAATAGGCGCGTACTCGATGAAGGAGCGTCGCGACGAGGAGAGCGTGTTTACACTCGGCCTGCTGCTGCCCGCGCTGCTACTCGGCCTCGGTCTTTTGAGTCCATACCTGGCGCTGCTGGTAGCAAGGGAGCACCGGAGCCCATGGCCGTTCAGCGCGGCGATCGTAGCTGCCGGGGTTGCCTGCCTGATCGGCTTCTTCGTGCTCAATCGAATCTCCTCTAAGCCGTTGTTCGACACCAATATCGTCCTGCACAACAGGCGTCTGTGGATCACGGACCTATTCGGAGCCATTCACGTTAGCGCGCTCCACATTACCGTGGCGGCTTTCTCAGTCATTCTCGTCGCCTACGGTGAGCTTTCGACAACTGAAGCAGGCGTCGTCATGCTGGCGCTTACGATCCCGCTGCTCACCTTACATCTGCTCGCCCATCGTTTGCGCGAGCAATACGGACTCACCCGCCCCATAGAGACAGCGATCGGATGCACTCTGATCGTGCTGAGCCTGGGGTGGTGGTTTGCGGTTCCGGCGCAGCAGCCGACCTATGTCAGGGCCTTGCCGTCGCTATTCCTGATGGGCAGCGGATTCGGCATGGTTCGCCTGTTTGGGCATATGGGAGTCATCAAGGCGACTGGGAAGCGCTGGGCGTCGACGCTCTTTGGCACGCGAACTTTCAGCAACCATGTGGGCGTCGCCGTCGGTGCGATCATCATCGGGTTCGTCTTGCCGGCTACGGCGACTACAGCTCTGTCGAAAGATCCGATGATCGCTGAGCAGGCTGCCATTGCCGCGAGCTGGGCGGTTGCCGTGGTGGTCGTCTGCTCGGCCATTTTCGCTGCGTTCAAGGATGAGTTTCTCGGCCATGAGGACCCGCACTGGCACAAACCCAATGCGGTGTCAGTCGAGGTCATGAGTGAGTGAGGATCCGCGTCGTCGAGAGTGCTGGTCGACGCTATTTCGCTCGTATTGGACCAAAGGGCAATATACAAGGCCGCCGGCTCTTTGATAGAACCCGCTCATCGCGAAACGGATCACTGGAGAGTTTATTTTTCCGCCCGCGATTCCGTTCGCGCCAAACCGCCGGCGCCGCGCGGCGACAGCTTACCGATAGACGTGTGAGCGACTGCTAGGTTCGGCAAGAAGAAAGAAGAACGGCGCTGAAGAGAAGTTTTAAGAATGTAGTTGGTTCTTTCTGTGATTGCCGGATGCGGACCGCAGTTTGGCTTCCGGAAAGCAAGGACCGGCCGGCTCAAATCGTCGTCAGTGCGTACACGGAGAATGGTTGCTTGGAAGAGCTGCAGGAAGAGGCGAAGCGAGCGGGTGTCGAGGTCAGATTGTAAGACGTCCAGACCGACTTGGGTTGGGAGATTTTCTTGTTTCCTTTTATAAAGGTTACAAATGCGCCGGTGAAGTAACCGGCCCTGCACGGCGGTGACGGGAAAGAGATGTTCCGAAACTTCATTCAGATTCATGGCACCCGCAATTGTCGGGGATACGCATCCACTGACGGTGATCATCCTGTGAAAAATCCCAATGAGCAAACCACGGCGAGATAAAGTACATCGTAAGTTGAGAAAGACGGCGGCAGCTAGGCGGAGACCTCGACTGTCGCCGCTGTTCTTCCTCGCCGCCGCCGTCGTTGTCCTCGTTGTATTTATTTCGTGGCGGTTCAACTCGCTGTCTGTTCCATACGTTGAGCGCCAGATGAAAGAAGCTAGTTTAGGCGGTCCGGCTGCGGCTAAGCCCCGATCGGAATTTCAGAAGCTGAGCGGCCGTTGGCACCGTCCCGACGGCGGTTATCTTCTGGCCATCAATAGTATCGCTGACAACGGCGCGATCGATGCCGCGTACTTCAATCCCTATCCGATCCATGTGGGCAATGCTGTCGCGTCGCGAGACGGTAACGTCACGAAACTCTTTGTCGAACTACGCGACGTAAACTATCCAGGTTCGACTTACTCCTTGAGCTATGATCCGGCTGGCGATCGGCTCCAAGGAACCTATTATCAGGCCGTGGAACAGCAGCGTTTCGAAGTGGTGTTCGAGAGGATGAGTGACCGTCTCAAATAATCTTTGGATAACTGAGGTAACGACTACGACTAAAAGGTGGACCGTGGCTTCAGGGCTGAGGAATTTCGCGCTGTTTACAGATTGCGCGAATTGTTCCCTCTTTAATTTCGCGATGACGAGGGACACTGGCGATCTTGCGTTGCGCTGGGTTCAACCATATAGAGTGCCCTCCACCTTCACGATAAGGCATACAGCCCTGTTCGCGCAGATATCGCTCCAGGTCGATGCGCTTCATGCATCGGTTAGCTCAATGACCTCGCGCACCGCATCAGGTGAAAGGTTTTTTTCCGCCAGGTCACGTTGGCACTCGAGAACGAGTTTCAACGCATCCACCAGGCTTGCTCTGGCTTCAAGAAGTTTTTTAAATACACCACCCCTGCGATCGATCGGATCGTGGCGGATTTGAAGCGGCAGCCGCCGCAAACGGTGCAAAGAATGTAACGGCGTGTTCCAGAATTTGTAATCGGACAAGCCACGATGAGAAACTCTCACTTCGCCCGGCACCACCGCCACAAGCTACTGATTGTGTTTGCCGCCGCGACTTTTCTGTCGCTTTTTGCCGGTGGCAGCGAATCTGCTGAAGTTAAATCGAGCGAGCAATCGACCGCGGGTCGCCAGGAGCCAGCCGCGATTCCGCTGGCCGACATCGCCGCGAAGGCAGCGGAAGTCTCCACCCTGATCAGCAACCTAATTACGAGCGCAGGCCGAGTCGGGCAAGTCGAAATGATCTCCAACTCGCTTCCTGCTCTGGGCCAAAAGTTGGACGAGCTTGTCCACGAGACAAAAGAAGTACTGCACACGGAACCGACCCTCGAGATGCTGCAGACAGTGCAGCAACGGTGGCAGCGCGATCAGGCGCAGACAAGCGGCTGGTTAAAGATCCTCACCGAACACGCGAACGCATTACAGGACGGCTTAACTCAACTTGGCGCGTTACAACAAACTTGGAGCAATAGCCGAAAGTCGGCACAAGCATCCAAAGCACCGGAACCGATCCTGCAACAGATCGATTCCACGTTGACAGCTATTTCGCAGGCGCAGGAGAAGCTGCAGGCAGAACGAACGGAGATCTTGGATTTACAGAGCCGTGTGGCCGCGGATTTGACGAAATGCACAATCGCTCTGGGGCAAATTGCTCATGCTCAACAGAGCGCTGTCAGCGGCATTTTTGCGCCCGAGGCGCCGCCGATATGGCGAATCGATCTCTGGCCGGATGCGATTCGTGCATTACCGACGCATGTGCGCGAAGTGACACACGGGCGTTGGTCGGATTTGCTGAAATATGTCCGAGAGCCGCGCGAGGGAAGCGGCCTTCACGCTGGGCTTTTTCTGGTGCTAGCGTTCCTCTTTGCCGGTGCACGTCGCAAAAGCCTCGGCTGGCTAAAGTCCGGCTCGCCAAGCTCGCCCGCCCTCGTCGTTTTCATGCGTCCGTTTTCCGCCGCGTTGGCCACGACCCTGGTTTTCGCAACTTCCCCTTTCGTCGAGCTAGCTGCGCCGGTAAAGCAAGTGCTGAATATTGCGGCCCTCGTGCCAGTTTTACGTATCATTCAGCCGGTCGTAAGTCCTTCGATCGCAGCGCTGTCATCTGCAGTTTGCGTGGTCTTTGCCATCGATATGGTGCGCCAGGCCTATGCCGGCGTACAACTGATTGGCCAGGCGGTCCTGGTCGTCGAAACTCTGGCCGCAATGTTGGTGCTCTTCTGGATGCGGCATCATTATCGACTAATCATTGCAGAATGGGCTGAATCATCGCGCGCGGTAGTCCTCAGGATGGCGCGATCGATCGTTTTGTCCGTTCTGATTATTTCGTTTCTCGCCGGCGTCGCCGGATACCTGCGTCTGGCGCGCCTGTTGACGCCAGGTACTCTGGTCGGCGGCGTGCTCGCATTGGCGGCGTTTGCCTTGGTTCAGGTCTTTAGCGGTGCAATCGCGGTCCTATTTCGGCTCTGGCCATTACGTCTGCTGCGCATCGTCGAACATAATCGAGAGTTGCTACAAAAGCGGATGTTGCGCGTCCTGATCTGGATGGGCGTTCTTGGCTGGTTAACGCGCTACCTTTCTTATCTCGGTCTACTGGATCCCGCGTGGTCACTGGTTCAAGCGGTGCTCTCAACCAGGCTGGGGCGCGGCACGATATCCATTTCCGTAGGCAATGTAGTCGAATTTCTCCTGACCGTCTGGTTTGCCTATCTGCTTTCTCGTTTTATCCGATTCGTGTTGCAAGAAGACTTCTATCCGCGCATGCAGATCGCCCCGGGTATTTCCTATGCGACGTCCAGCTTGCTGAACTACATTATTCTGGCTCTAGGCTTCATCGTGGCATTGGGTGCGGTGGGCGTCGATTTCTCCAAAGTGACTCTGCTTGCTGGCGCCTTCGGTGTCGGCATCGGCTTTGGCCTGCAGAGCGTCGTCAACAACTTTGTGTCGGGCCTTATTTTGCTGTTCGAACGCCCCGTCCATGTGGGCGATGCAGTTCAGATAGGCAATCTGCAAGGCAGAGTGCGTCGAATTGGTATCAGAGCAAGCTTGATTCACACGGGCGCGGGGGCGGATATTATCGTGCCCAACGCGCAACTGATCTCGGAGCAGGTGACGAACTGGACGTTGAGCGATCAACTGCGGCGAGTGGATTTACCCGTTGGGGTGAACTACGGGGCAGCGCCAAAAAAAGTCATCGAGCTGCTGGAAAGTGTTGCGCGCGCGCATCCGGATGTATTACAGAATCCTATCCCACACTGTCTGTTCATGAATTACGGAGATAGCTCGATTAATTTTGAGCTACGAGTGTGGGCTGACTATACGAATCGGCAGCAGGTACAGAGTGATTTGACGGTCGCCATCTACGATGCTGTGTACGCCGCCGGGATGAGCTTTCCCTTTCCCCAGCGTGAAATTCGCATGCTGTCGGATAACTGCGGCGCGCCTATGGATTCTCCTAGCGCCGGTGCCAAGGAGAAAGCGGGGTTATAAGCGTAACCTGTTCATCCGAGCTCATGTTTGGACATTGGCGGTTCGAATTGTTCATGGCCATAGAGATCCGGCGAAAGCAGCGCGTCTAAGCTAGCAGGAATTTTATTGCCAATAGCCGGAAATTTCCAGATAGAAAACGGATGCTGTTATCATGCTCAGGCGATTAAAAATCTGTTTGATCAACCCGAAGTTTGAACCCTCGTACTGGGGTTTCGATTATGCATTACCACTCTACCCGGGAAACATTAAATGCACGATGGTGACCGGCGCTTTGCCGCACCTCGCGGCGCTCACTCCTAACCACGAAGTCGCGCTGCTCGACGAAAATGTCGAGGCCATCGATTTTGACAGCTTGACGCATTTTGACATCGTCGGCGTCACCGGCATGAACGTGCAGAAGGAGCGCATGCGCGAGATTCTCCAGGAGCTGCGCGCGCGCAAAATTTTTACCGTCGTGGGCGGCGCCTATGCCTCCGTCGATGAGCAATTTTTCGACGGACTATGTGACGTGCTATTCACCGGTGAAGCGGATGAGACTTGGCCCAAATTTATTGAGCAATTTGCCGCCGGCAAGCCGTACGAGAACTTCTTCAAACAAGCTCAGCCGACCGATATGACGTCTCTGCCGACGCCGAGATTCGATTTGCTCAAGGCCAAACGCTATGCGACGGGCTCCGTGCAGTTTTCGCGCGGCTGCCCATTTCAATGCGAGTTCTGTGATATCATCGTAACTTTCGGCCGCCGGCCGCGGTTGAAACGCCCGCAACAGGTTATCGAGGAACTCGACGAGTTGCGCAATTTGGGATTTCTCGGCGCCTTCATCGTCGACGATAATTTCATCGGCAATAAGAAGGCCGCCAAAGCCTTATTGCGAGAAATTGTTGCCTGGCAAAAGCAGCATGGCTATCCATTGCGTTTAAACACCGAAGCCAGCATCAATCTCGCCGACGATGCCGAGCTGCTCGACTTGCTCTACCAGGCCAATTTTCGCGCGGTATTTATCGGCATCGAAACGCCGCGCGAAGCGTCGCTCAAAGAAACCAAGAAATATCAGAACGTGACTGGGGATGACCTTGACTCGAAGTTAGCTCGTATCCAAAACGCCGGACTAGATATCAGCGGCGGATTTATTGTCGGATTCGATAATGATGATGAGTCCATTTTTGAAGATCAGTTTCGCTTCATTCAGGGAAACGGGATCGTGTTGGCGATGGTCGGTATGCTCACGGCGATACCGAAGACGCCGCTTTATGAACGTTTGAAAAAGCACGGCCGCCTGCGGTTGCACGACTTCAACTGTAATTTCGTGCCGAAAAATATGACCCCGGAACGATTGCAGAGCGGCTACTGGGAACTGCTCCGGCGCCTCTACGCCCCGGATGCATTTCTCGAGCGCTATTTTAAAATCTACAGCTATCCAGAATTCCGGCGGCGGCGGGCAGCTATTATCGCCCAAGCCAACGAGGGCAAGACCAGTACGACTCTGATCTATGGTCTTATCTTGACGTGGAATTTGTTCTGGGCGTTGGTCAAGGCCAAGCGTTTGAAAACGCTCGGAACAGTGTACTGGCGCTTATTTATGCAGCACCGCCGGCTTTATCAAAAAGGCATTGTCGGATTTACTCAATTCGTCAATCGTTGTGTTGCCCACTGGCATTTCTGGAAATTTACCGAGGAGGGCACCACCGGCAGGCTGCGCATGTTTAACTCCGGGTGATGCGAGCGCTTATCACGTACGCTCGTTGACGAGCTGCCTTGCAAAATTCCGCTGGCGTGCTAACTCGCAGTCGCTTCTCGTGAGCAGTTGCTGAAACAGCCATACATGACAGTTTCCTGTGCACGCCAAAACAAAAAACTGAATGAGTTCAGTCACGGTGAGCTTGACTATATTTGCATGCGTATTTGGCGGCGCGCTGCTTGGTTTGTTGCTTCACGCGATTCTGCCAGAACATCACTTGAGTAAGGAAACCCAAGATATTGTGAAGCTGGGGATGGGGCTGGTGGGAACGATGTCTGCGCTGGTTCTGGGGCTGCTCGTCGCTTCAGCAAAGAGTTCCTATGACGCACAAAGCACGGAACTGACCCAGATGTCCGCCAATATTGCGTTGCTCGATCGCGCCTTGGCGTTGTATGGACCAGAAACGAAGGAAACGCGCACTATACTGCGCAGCGCTGTAACCCGTGTGCTTGGTGAGATGTGGGCTAAAGACGGCAGCGTTACTCGATCGGCACCACGAGCCGCTGGCGGTGAAATTCTGTATGAGAAAATTCACGGGCTCTCGCCGCGAAATGATACGCAGCAGTCCCTCAAGAGTCATGCATTGAGTATTGCGGTCGATATCGGGAAAGCGCGCTGGCTCATGTACGAGCAGTTAACAACATCGGTTTCCATGCCCTTGCTGATCGTCTTGGTTCTTTGGCTGAGCGCTATTTTTGTCAGTTTCGGATTGTTCGCTCCGTTCAACGGAACGGTCGTGAGCAGCCTTTTTGTCGCTGCGCTCGCGGTTTCGTGCGCCATCTTCTTGATCTTGGAAATGTACACGCCTTATACAGGACTGGTTCAGATATCGAGCCAGCCATTGCGCGCCGCTATTGCGCAACTTGGCCAGTAGCCGAACTCTTTCCCTTCCCGCTGGACGTGTTGGACCAAAGTCCAATACAACCATTTAGTAAATTTAGGTAGAAGATCTTACGAATATAAAATTGTGATTTTCTTAGGCAGGGCTTTGAAACGAGGAACGTTATGAGCCGCAAACTACTCGGACTGATTGCCGGAACCATTTTGCTGCTGTCGAACAGCTTATCAGCAGCCGAGGAGCCTGACGGGGCTATCAAGATTACAACCCGAATGGTGGCTCCGGGAATTGGGCTCTCCTGGGGCGATGGAGTTTTGACCTACAAAGGCCAAGAGATTCCTTTCACGTTCCAGGCAAATGGGCTTTTTCGTAACGTCGATGAAAACATCACTGCCGCAGAGCTATCCGGTCAGGTCTTCAATCTCAAAAACGCAGCTGATTTCGCCGGGAACTATCAAAAGGCGGAAGAAAAAGGGAGCGAGAGCGAAGCTAGCTCAAGCGCCACAATGAAGAATGAAAACGGCGTTGTGGTAAATCTTGTATCGACAGTTACCGGGCGAAAATTCAACCTCTCTCGCGAGGGTCTAAAGGTAGAGCTCAAGGGACAAAAGCCGTCATCTGATAGCACACCACGGAGAAAGAAAATGTTGGCCTCAGATACAAGCATGAAACTTTTTTAGCCGGGACGCGTAGGGGCGCAGCATGCTGCGCCCGTTCTTTGCAGAACGCTCATCGAGAACAGCAATGGACTATCTCGTTAATGCCCTGCGACAGAATCCGGAGCTCGCGGTGTTTCTGGCCCTCGCGGTTGGCTTTGGCATCGGCCAGGTCAAAATTGCCGGCTTCAGCCTGGGAACCGTTGTCGGTAGTCTTTTCGCCGGCGTCTTGATCGGACAGCTCGACATCAAAATATCGCCGCTCGTCAAGACGGTCTTTTTCGATCTTTTTCTATTCACCACCGGCTATAAAGTCGGACCGCAATTTTTCCGCGGTCTAAAACGCGATGCGTTCTCGCAAATGGCGCTCACGTTGGTGTTATGTACGACCTGCCTCATTATCGCCTTTGTGGCTGCGAAAATATTCGGATACGACATTGGCACCGCCGCCGGTCTACTGGCCGGAGCTTTCACCGAGTCGACAGTGATCGGCACTGCGGGAGACGCGATCAATCGATTGGCGATTACAGCGGAAGCCAAAACTGTTCTGCAAAACAACATTCCGGTTGCATATGCCGTTACCTATCTTGTCGGCACCACCGCAGTCGTGTGGTTCCTCCCCAAAGTTGGACCGAAATTGATGGGAGTGAATCTAAAAGACGAAGCCAGAAAAATGCAGGCGCAGGTTTCCGGCAGGCCGGAGGCACAGCCCGGAATCATTTCTCCCTCACGTTCCTTCGATGTGCGTGCCTACCGAGTGATGAATGAACAGCTTGTCAATAAAACCATTGCCACGCTGGAGGCGATGCCGCAAGAAGCACGGGTGTTCATCCAACGCATCCGCCGCGAGGGCGCAATCATTGAGCCCGAACCCGGCACTGCCATTCGCCAGGGTGACGTCATCGCAGTCATGGCGAGAGCTGAAGTTCTGGTCGAGCGAAGCAGCGTGATCGGTCCTGAAGTCGACGACAAACAATTGCTTGATTTTCCGCTGCAGGTGTTGGATGTGGTGCTGACGAATCGATGTCTGACCGGACAGCCGTTGGCGGAATTAGTGAAATCGGAACCGTGGCGAAGCCAATTTCGGGGCGTCTTTCTGCGCAAGTTGACACGCGCAGGAGAAGAGATCCCTGTCACCGCTTCGACTCAACTCGACCGCGGTGACGTGCTTAGCCTGGTCGGCGCCAAACGTGATGTCAATCGCGCCGTTTCCGTGATCGGTTATGCCGACTGGCCAAGCAGCGCAACCGACATGATTTTTGTCGGCACCGGCATTTTTATTGGCGGGCTTATCGGTCTTCTGTCCGTGACCATTGCCGGGCTGCCCATCACGCTTACGGCGAGCGGCGGAGCGCTGATCATGGGTCTTGTCTTTGGTTGGCTTCGTTCTGTGTTCCCGGCATTCGGACGTATACCCGAGGCGGCTATGTGGGTTTTCGATACGGTCGGTTTGAGCGTATTCATCGGTGTGGTCGGCTTGACCGCAGGACCGAGTTTTATTTCCGGGCTGCAGAAGTCAGGCATAAGTCTGGTTTTCGTCGGTCTGGTCGCAGCGATCCTGCCGCATTTCGTAGCGATTTTATTCGGTCGATACGTTTTGAAGATGAATCCGGTCATTCTTTTGGGCGCTTGTTGCGGCGCCGGCACCATGACCGCAGCACTCCGTGCCGTTCAGGATGAGGCAGACAGTAAACTTCCGGCTTTGGGTTACACGGTGCCCTATGCCGTGGGCAATATACTGCTGACCGCCTGGGGCCCGGTAATTGTCGTGCTCTTATCTGTAGGGAAGTGATCGACGTCGAATCGTAAAGAGAGCAACAGGTTCGGTTCCACCGTGTTGTTCCTGCGGAAAGACAAGAACCATCGGCACGCTCAACGTATCATCATGATCTGCAATTTTTTCAGTCCTTATTGTCGCAAGGAGTGGAACTGAGGGAGGCAAAATGCCGTTTACGATTGTCGATGCCACCGGTCCGATTATCAGCGTAAAAATCAGCGGCGAGATCGAGAAAACTGAAGTCACTCAGATTCAAGCAGCCGCTCTCGGTGCGATCCAGCGCTGCGGCAAGATCCGCGCGCTGTTCATTCTCGATAATTTTCATGGCTGGAAACGGGACGGCAACTGGGGCGACATCAGCTTCATGACCCAGCACGATCAAGAGATCGTTAAAATCGCGGTCGTTGGCGACGAGCAGTGGCGCGATCTGGTTTGCGCTTTTCTCGCCAAGGGATTCCGGACAGCGGCGGTCGAGTACTTTGTACCTAGCGACCTCCCCAAGGCGCGCGCCTGGCTCGAAACCGAGAAATCTTAAATGGCACAACAGCTGATCAAGACGGCGCGAGGAGCCCTGATATTTCTCCTAACGCTAAGTGTTTGCTTGATGCTGGTATCGTGTTCGATACAGCTGAAAATTCCCGATGTGGTCGACGATCGGGTCATAGAATTGGTCCGAAGTGAAGCGGCGCAGGTTGTGATGGTGAGCGAGGACCGTGAGAGTTTTTCCAAATACCAATTCTTCCTCTCTGATTTTCCGCGCCAAGATCTCCTCGGTATGAGCGTCGGAAATCGGAGAATCTATATCAGTTACAAACTCGCGGCGCGGGCATTGACCCATACGGGTTATCTATGGTTGCTCAGGCAGACCATCGCTCATGAGATCGCACACGAGACGGCAGGTCACACCAAGCAAAAGGGTTTAGGGTGGTTCACCGGTGGCAATTTCTCCTTTGGGGCCTCGGGTCAAAATGTGGGTCTGCCTTGGTATGTCAGATTGTATAACTATCCGACTGAGAAAGAGCTCGAGGCGGATCGGGTCGGATTAGAGTATTGGAAGAGACTCGGTTGGGACTGCCAGATCTGGGTGCGCATTCTAGAAAGTTTTCAAAGCCAACAGTACTGGGGCGATATTTATCATCCTACCGACCGCCGATTACAGCAAGCTCTGGACGTCTGCGAGTTGAGTGACATAAAACCTTCTGAATGAATTCTGTGGCAGCGCCGTCAACCGGATTTTTCTTTTACGACGCTGTGCCTTCTCTCCGCATCATTGGACTAAAGTCCAATATGCACGAGTTTACGATTTCGATAATAAAGTTGTTGTTCTCTGATGTTCGATTTCTTTTGAAAATCAAGCCAGCAAATTGGGCTCGGCAGCGATGCTGGCGATTCCGAAACGATCGTAAGTGCCTTTGTGGGAGGATCATGTGAACCTTGAAATTGTCAGGTCGATTCGAGGTCGGTGGAGGATGTTTTCAACGGCCCGCATCCTGTTTATAAGCTTAGCCGCATGCTCAAAGGAAGAACCGCCCCCGCCACCACCACCAGAAGTCACGGTTACGGAGGCGGTGCAAAAAGATGTTCCGATCTACATCGAGCTTGTCGGCAGCACGCTCGGTTCAGAGGACGTGGAAATTCGGGCGCGTGTCGAAGGGTATCTCGTTTCTATGAACTTCACCGAAGGGTCGTTCGTTAAGAAAGGGCAAACCCTCTACAAGATAGACCCACAACCATTCCAAGCGGCGCTCTCTCAAGCGCAGGCGAACCTATCGACTGCCAAAGCTCGCCTCGACAAGACCAACAATGATGTCGCCCGCTATAAACCGCTCGCCGCGGAAAAAGCGGTCAGTCAACAGGAGCTGGACAACGCGTTGTCCGCGCAAGAGGCCGCTCGTTTCCAGGTTACGGCTTACGATGCGCTGGTGGATAAGGCGAAACTCGATCTCGCATACACGACGATTACTGCCCCCGTCGACGGACTGATCGGCACAACGCAGAAGAAAGTCGGTAGTTTGGTGGGACGCGGTGAAAACACGCTGCTCAATACGATCTCGCAGATCAATCCGATCCTGTTCCGTTGCGCGATTGCCGAGGCGGAATATCTCAGACTCGCTCGGGCGAGCGCCGATAAAGATAAGTCCCTTGAGAAAAAATTCGGCGTCGAGCTGATTCTTGCAGACGGAACCACATTTAACCATAAAGGTCGTCTCGATGCGATTGAACGGGCCGTGGACGTTAGCACGGGCACCCTGACGGGGCAGTTTAGCTTTCCTAATCCTGAGCGCATTCTGCGCCCAGGCCAGTATGGGAAAGCCCGGTTCGTAACCGACGTTAAGGAAGGCGCCTTGCTTGTGCCTCAACTCGCAGTGCAGGAGATTCAAGGACTCTATAGCGTCATGGTCGTAAAGCCTGACGCGACAGTGGAGCAGCGCATGGTCAAAGCCGGCGAACGCGTCGGCAATCTCTGGATCATCGATTCAGGACTGAAGCCGGGGGAAAAGGTGATCGTCGAAGGGCTTCAAAAAGTGAAGCCCGGCGTACATGTCAGCGCCAAACTCGAAAAGGTTAAAGAAACCGCTTCGCCTGCGGGGAGCGCTCCGGCGTCAGCCAGCGAACCCAAGGAAGCGAAAGGTAAATAAGCTATGGCAAACTTCTTCATCCGCCGGCCCATCGTCGCTATCGTTATTTCGATCCTGATGGTTCTGATGGGACTGTTCAGCCTCAAGGGTCTCTCGATCGAGCAGTACCCATTCCTCGCGCCGCCTTCCATCCGAGTCACGGCCACCTACCCGGGCGCTTCCGCGGTGGCGGTGGAACAATCGGTAGCGACGCCCATCGAGCAGGAAGTGAACGGCGTCGATAAGATGATCTACATGAAGTCGTCGAACACCAGCGACGGCCGCATGCAGCTCGATGTCAACTTTGAAGTCGGTGTCGATCAGGACACGGCGAACGTGTTAACGCAAAACCGGGTCTCGTCGGCTCAGGCGCGGCTGCCGCAGGAGGTGGTCCAGCAGGGTGTCACCGTCAAAAAGCAGAGCCCGAGTATTCTGATGCTCATCTCCGTCTATTCGCCCAAAGGGAGCTACGACGCGAACTTTTTGACCAACTATTGCGGCATCAATCTCCGCGATCAGCTGCTACGAATACCCGGCATAGCCCAGGTCGATCTTTTCGGCGGCGCGGATTAT
>Ga0075425_100005169_pt1 | contig 13534 bp, 9 predicted proteins | sample SoiMethybrSBSTD4_FD_75300 | JGI IMG/M metagenome (GOLD analysis project Ga0075425, IMG submission 75300) | Bulk soil microbial communities from a Populus tree surrounding site in Tennessee, USA - Soil MetaG P. TD hybrid SBSTD4 | ecosystem: Environmental > Terrestrial > Soil > Tree plantation...
CAGGGCGTAACAGGCTGCCGATGCCCTCGCTGCGGTAGACCAACATCGCGAGCGCCTCCGGGAACGGGGGAGCGTAGCATAGGTCAAAGAGTGTGGGCTCCTCCTTCGTTACGGACTGGTCTACTCGATGACCACGACTTCGTGGTCCTCGATCGTCTCGACCCGGAACGTCGCCCTGCCGTTGGACAGGCCGATCGTCAACCGCCCCCCAGACACCAGCAGCCGCGCCGCAGGCTTCGTCATTGACGCCGGCACGAGCAGCGACACCTCGAACGGACCCACACGAATCAATTCGTCCAGCGGCGCACGCCAGGTGGCCTCGCTCGTGAGGTTGACGAGGTGCAGGATCAACCGGCCCGGTTGTGCATACAGATGACAATCGATCAGGCCCGTGCCTTTCACGTCGAGGGGGATCGTCGCGCCGGCGGCCCAGCGGACGACGTTGGCGAGGAGGCGCGCGTGATCCGGTAGATGCTCCGCGGCGTAGCGGCGATCGAGATCGGCCGGCAGATAGGCCACGCGCGACCGGCCGTGCTCCGACACGAGCAGTCCCGGGATGTCGGTCGAGGGCTGGCGCATCCAGGCCGTCTCGGGCGGATAGGTCGGAAACGGAGGGACGAAGGTCAAGACGGCCGTGACGCCGGCATCTACCTGCAACGGCGTGAGCGTGCCGCCGAAGGCGACGAGATCGGTCGCGTCGAAACCGTGCAGGACCTCGTGGCGCGAGCGCTCCTCGGCGGGCAGGCGCAAGTAGGTGTGGAGGCTGCCGATTCCCCTCGGCGCGCGCCGCGGCAATGGCTCCGCCGCCCGATGACACCCGAACAGCCCGGCGAGCGCGAAATCGGGCCGCGGATCGCCCCACTCGGTGTAGAGCCCGGTCGCGCCGGTCGCGACGAGGGATCCACCGCCGGCCACGAACCGTCGAATCGCCGCCGCCTGCGCATCCGAGAGTGCGCCGATGCCGGCCAGGATCAGCGTGCGGATCGACGCGTCGCGGCCGATGTCGTCGACGTTGACCGGCAGATACGGGATGCGCGCGCGGACGAGCGCGTGCATGAAGCCGGTGTACGGCGCATCCACGCGGCTCTCCGGATCGTCGCGGCCGAAGAAGTCCGCGTTGCGCTGCGACCACACGAGACCGACGGTCGCGACCGGCTCGCGGTTGACGAGATACCGCTCGTTCGCCTTGTGCCAGTGCATCACCGGCGCGGCGGTGTCGTACATGCGGCGGTCCTCGCCCACGGCTCCGACGTGGTGCCACCACGGCTGGATGCCGCCGGCGATGCCCGCGATCATCCACATACGCGCTTCGGCGGCAGGCTTGGCCGCGACACGGTAATAGCCGGGCCCCGACTCGTACATCGCCATGGATTCGGGCGCGAGCGCGTCCCAGCCGATCAGGCCGTGCACGCGCTTGCCGGTGTCGCCGTTCTGCTGGAACCCCGTGTCGTCGTCTCGCCGCTGGTGATCGAGCATCATGATTGCCGCGCGCGAGCCGATCGCCTTCAGGTCGCGGAACGACCGGGCCTGCGCGGTGACCGATCCGCTGTTCATGCCTGCCCAGATGCAGTCGGCGCCGCCGGCCTGCCGGGTCACGCGGTTGTTCAGATCCCAGACCTCGGTACGCCGCGCGTAGCTCCACATGATCCAGTCGCGGTAGGCGGTGTCGTTCCAGTCCGCGTCGCGCGGCAGCGCCTTTCCGGTCTTCGCCGTGAACGCGCGTTCGCAGTTGGCGCAGTAACAGATGCTCTCGCGCCCCAGGCCCGCCCAGCTGTTGTCGGTGAACCCGTCCGGATGCGAGCGTTCGATGATCTCGCGCAGCACATCCGGAAGGTACTCGTCGTAGTACGGACTGTTGATGCAGGCGACGTACTTGTCGCCGGCGCGGATCGGGCGCCCTTCGCGATCGCGCGCGAACCAGTCCGGATGCGCCTGGAAGAAATCCTCCGCCGTCCGGTTGGAGTCCATCCGCGCCATCACGAACAGCCCGTCATCGTGCGCCGCCTTCGTCAGCTCGCCGAAGAGATCGCGTCCGCCGAGGAACTCGGCGCGATGGTGCAGCGGGAAGCGGCTCGGGTAGTAGGCGACGATGCCGCCGGCGTTGACGATGACGGCCTGGACCTCGGTCCGCTTCCAGTAGGCGCGCCACCAGCCGATGTCGTAGCGGACGGGATCCTTCTCGGTGATGTTGGTCTGGCCCCAGCGGTAGGCGCGGCGGTACCAGGGAATCGCCGCCATCTGCGGCGTCAGCGCCAGGGCCAGGCCCGTGCCAAGGAATTCGCGTCGCGTCCATCCGCCGTCCATGCGCCGCAGTATAGCGATGGACGAGCCGGTCGATCGCGCGCCGCTCACAGCGGTCGTGGTACGCTGGTTCTTTGCGTATCGTTTGGAAACCTTATGCGCTCGCCGTCCTGGTGACGCTGGCGGGCGTGGCGATCACACGGGCGACCTGGCCGGTGTTTTCCATTGCGCCGTTTGCGCCGGTCTTTGGCGCGGTGGCAGTGGCGACGCACTGGGGGAACGGGCGGGCCGGGCTGCTCGCGATCGTCCTGGCGGTGGCCGGCATCGCGCTGGCGTTTCCGTCGACGCCCGGTTTTCCCTGGAATCCCGTCTCGTTCGCGGGGTTTGCCGCGATCGCGCTGATCGGCAGCCGGCTGATTGACGGCCGCAACCGGGCGACCGCCGCGCTCCACGCTCGCGAGGCCGAACTGCGCGCCACGCTCGAGAACGTCCGCGCCTCCGAGGAGAGAGTCCGGCGCGCCCAGAAGATGGAAGCCGTCGGCCAGCTCGCGGCGGGCGTCGCGCACAACTTCAACAACCTGCTCCAGGTCACGCTCGGCTATGCCGACATGCTCTTCGACGATCGCGAGGACCCCGAGGTGCGCTCGGCCGCGACGGAAATCCGCCGCGCCACCGAGCGCGGGGCCGTGCTCACCCGTCAGCTGCTGGCGTTCGGGCGCAAGCACGATCCGCGCGTCACGCGTGTCGACCTTGGCGCGACCATCGGCGTCCTCGGCAACATGCTGGCGCGCCTCGTCCGTGAGGACATCGAGCTGACGATGGATCTCCGGGGCGAGCACGCCGTGCTGGTCGATCCGTCCGACCTCGAGCAGGTCATTCTCAACCTGGTGATCAACGCCCGCGACGCGCTGCCGTCGGGCGGCGCGATCCGAATCTCGCTGGACACGGCGGCGGTTGACGCCGCGATCGCGGAGCGGGAACACTCTGCGGCCGGAGAGTACGTGCGCCTGCGCGTGAGCGACAACGGCGTCGGCATGACGCCCGACGTCCAGGCACACCTGTTCGAGCCGTTCTTCACGACCAAGGAAGTCGGCGAAGGCACCGGTCTCGGCCTGCCGTTCGTCCAGGGTGTCGCGCGTCATGCCGGCGGGTTCGTGACGATCGAGAGCGCGCCGCAGCAGGGGACCACCGTGTCGCTGTACCTGCCGCCGTTTCACGGTCCCGCGGTGGCGCCGGCGCCGGGGCCGCCACCATCAGTCAGCGCGGCGACGCCGGCGACCATCCTTCTCGTCGAAGACGAGGTGCCGGTCAGGAAAACGACCGCCCGCATGCTCGAGCGGGCCGGCTACACCGTGCTGGGCGCGGCCACGGCGTCCGAGGCGTGCGACATCTTCGAGCAGGAGCGCTCGCGCGTCGACCTGCTTCTCAGCGACATCGTCATGCCCGGGATGCACGGTCCCGTGCTGGCCGAACGACTGTTGGCGCAGCGTCCCGATCTTCGCGTGCTGTTCGTCTCCGGCTACAGCGACGTGATGCCGGAGACTCGCGGTGGCCGCGTGAAGGCGGTCTTCCTGGCGAAGCCATTCACGGCGGCCGCACTTCTGGGCGCCGTGCGAGAGGCGCTCTCGCCGCCGGCGTGACGAACGCTGCCACGAGCGGCGCGGGTCCGGAGACGCATTGACTACAATGAGCGACGGAGGCACTTGAATGCGCAGACGTATGACGACGTACCTGGCGATTGCTCTCGCGTGCACGGTGGCCGTGCCGCTGGCCGGACAGAAGACGACGCAGACGGGAACGGGCGGCGGCGGCAGCCCGCACGTGAAGTCGGAATGGACCGTCGATGGCGCCGCCATCACGCTCGAATACGGGCGGCCGTACCTCAAGGGGCGACCGGAGGCCGAGATGATGCCGGCGGGGAAGCCGTGGCGGACGGGCGCCGACGAGGCCACGACGATCACGAGCAGCAAGCCGCTGACGTTCGGATCGGTGAAGCTCGAAGCGAACACTCCCTATACGATCAACACGGTCCCGGGAGAGAAGGATTGGCAGATCCTCTTCGGGAAGCTCGATAAGCCGAAACAGTGGGGCATCCCGTACCAGGCGCCGCTCGAGCTCGGCAAGGCGCCGATGAAGGTCGGCAAGACCGCGAAGCCGGTCGAGCAGGTGACCATCTCCATCGACGACACCGCCGCAGGCGGGACGCTGCGGATCGAGTGGGGGACGACGAGCGCCGCCGCGCCGTTCAAGGTGGGCTGAGGCGCGCAGGCGCGGTAGATGCCATGAAAGGCCGCCGGCTACCGGCGGCCTTTTTCTTTCGAGATGCGCAGCGACGCGATCAGCAGCGCCTGGAGCACGAGGCACCCGGTCAGGAACAGCAGCCCGGACGTGTAGCCGCCCGATCCCGAGCGCAGCCATCCGACGACCGTTGGCCCGACCGCGCCGCCGAGATTGCCGATCGAGTTGATGAGGGCGATGCCCGCGGCCGCCGCCGATCCGGCGAGGAAGATCGGGGGGATCGCCCAGAAGACGGCCAGCGTCGATCGATGGCCCAGCTCCGAGAGCGCAAGGCTCAGCACGAGGAGCGGGAAGTGCGCCGGAAACAGCGCCGCGAGCAGCAGCCCGGCGGCGGCGGTGAGCGCACAGCCGACCGCGTGCCACTTGCGCTCGCCGGTGCGATCCGAATGGCGCCCCACCAGCACCATCGCCCCGAGAGAAAGCACGAACGGGATCGCCGTCACGACGCCCAGCGCGACGTTCCGCAGCGCCGACGCGTCGTGGAGGATCTTCGGGAGCCACAGGAACACGCCGTAGTTGACCAGCGCGTTGAGGAAGTAGATCACTCCCAGCAGCCACACGCGGCCGCTCGCCAGCGCGTGCAGCTCGCCGCCGCGCTGATGCGACGCGCGGGCGGCGCGCTCGCGATCCATTTCGCTCGTCAGCCAGCGGCGCTGGTCGTCGCTCAGCCAGCTCGCGTTTTCGGGACGATCGGTCAGGTAGCGCCATGTCACGACGCCGAGCACGATCGCCGGCACCCCTTCGATCACGAAGAGCCACTGCCAGCCGGCCAGGCCGAGCCAGCCGTGCAGCTCCAGCAGCGCGCCCGACACCGGCGCGCCGACGATCGCCGACACCGGGCCCGCGGCCATGAAGAACGCCCCGGCGCGCGCGCGATCCGCGGCCGGCACCCAGTAGGTGAGATAGAGAATGATGCCGGGGAAGAAGCCCGCTTCGGCGATCCCGAGCAGCACGCGCACCGCGTAGAAGCTCGATGGCCCGCGGACCAGCGCCATCCCCATCGAGACGAGCCCCCAGCTGACCATGATCCGCGCGATCCATCGTCGCGCGCCGACGCGCTCGAGCACCAGGTTGCTCGGGATCTCGAACAGGCAGTAGCCGAGAAAGAAGATCCCCGCGCCCCATCCGTAGGCCGCGTCGCTCAAGCCGAGGTCGCGCTGCAGCTGCGTGGCGGCGAACCCGATGTTGACGCGATCCAGGTAGGCGACGACGTAGCACAGGAAGAGGAACGGCATCAGCCGCCACAGGACGCGGTTGACCGTGCCGCGCGCGAGCGCGTCGGAGGCGACGGGCGTTTGTTGAACGCTCATCGGACGCGATACCCTACCACACGCCACATGAACGTCTATGCCGTCCCTCCGTTGCCGCGGCGGCACGACGCCCGCCGCACCATCGACTTCACCGCCGCCGACGCCATCGCCAACCACATCGCCGCGGGTGGGGTGACCCGGTACATCTACGGCGGCAACGCGTTTCTCTACCACCTCACCCTCGAGGAATACGGATCGCTGGTCGAATGGCTCTCGGCCTTTCCGCCGGACCGATGGGCGATTCCCAGCGTCGGCCCGTCCTTCGGCCGCGCGATGGATCAGGCGCCGCTGGTGCGGAGGCGCGCGTTTCCCTGCGTCATGGTGCTGCCATGCGCGGACCCGCGCGATGCGCGCGGGCTCGAGGCCGGCCTGCGTGAGATTGCGTCTGCCTGCGGCGTGCCGCTGATGCTGTACCTCAAGTCGGACGACGCCTTCGGCAGCGAGCGCGACCGCGGCCTCGACGTCGTCGGTCGCCTCGTGAGCGACGGGATCTGCAGCAGCATCAAGTACGCGGTGGTCCGCGGCGATCCGGCCGACGATCCGTACCTGAAGGCGCTGCTCGATCGGGTCGATGCAGGCACGGTGATCAGCGGCATCGGCGAACGTCCCGCCATCGTCCACCTGCGCGACTTCGGGTTGTCGGGGTTCACGACGGGCTCGGGATGCATCGCGCCGCGCCGCAGCCGCGCGCTGTTCGAGGCGGCGGCATCGCATGACTGGGCGCGTGCGCAATCGGCGCGCGACGGCTTCATGCCCCTCGAGGACCTCCGCGACCGATGGGGGCCGGCGCGCGTGCTGCATCACGCGACGGAACTGGCCGGCGTCGCGCCGACCGGGCCGATCCCGCCCTACGTGTCGGCGCTGGACGCGGAGCAGATCGACGCGGTCCGTCCCGTCGCCCGCGAACTGCTGGAGGCCAACACGTGACGCGCCAACGCAAGACCGCGACCGAGCTGCGCAGCCATCGCTGGTTCGGCCGGGACGACCTGCGCTCGTTCGGGCATCGCTCGCGCGCGAAGCAGTCCGGGTTCAGCGAGGAAGACCTGGCGGGGAAGCCGGTGATCGCGATTCTCAACACCTGGAGCGACGCCAATCCCTGCCACGCGCACTTCCGGCTGCGCGCGGAAGAAGTGAAGCGCGGGATCTGGCAGGCCGGCGGGTTCCCCATGGAGATCCCGCTGCTGACGCTGGGCGAGACGCTGATGAAGCCGACGACGATGCTCTATCGGAACCTGCTGGCGATGGAGGCGGAGGAAGCGCTGCGATCCTACCCGGCCGACGGCGCCGTGCTCCTCGGCGGCTGCGACAAGACGGTTCCGGCGCTGCTCATGGGCGCGACGAGCGCGAACCTTCCGGCGATCTTCGTTCCCGCGGGAGCGATGCTGCGCGGGAACTGGCGCGGACGGACGCTGGCGTCGGGCAGCGACGTCTGGAAATACTGGACCGAACGCCGCGCCGGCACGCTCGACGACTGCTCGATCCGCGAGATCGAAGACGGCATCGCGCGCTCGTTCGGGACGTGCATGACGATGGGGACGGCCTCGACGATGGCGGCGGCGGCCGAGGCGCTCGGCATGACCCTCCCCGGCGCATCGTCGATTCCCGCCGCCGACTCCAGCCACGCCCGGATGGCGGCGGCCGCGGGGCGGCGGATCGTCGACATGGTGTGGGAGGATCTGACGCCGCGCGAGGTGATGACCACCCCCGCATTCGAGAACGCCGTGACCGCGGCGATGGCGCTCGGCGGATCCACCAACGCGATCATCCACCTGATCGCGATGGCCGGCCGCGCCGGCGCGGCGCTGGATCTCGATCGCTTCGACGAGCTGTCGCGGCGCACCCCGTTTCTCGCCAACATCCGCCCGTCCGGTCAGTACCTGATGGAGGACTTCTTCTACGCCGGCGGCCTTCGCGGCGTGCTCGCGCGCATCCGCGATCTGCTGCGCACCGACGCGCTCACCGTGACGGGGCGGACGATCGGGGACGCGATCGACGGCGCCGAGGTGTGCAACGACCAGGTGATTGCCAGGCGCGAGGAACCGCTCGGCCCGGAAGGCGGCGTGGCGGTGCTGCGCGGGAACCTGGCGCCCGACGGCGCGGTCATCAAGCACACGGCCGCCGAGCGGCGCCTGCTCCGGCACGCGGGGCCCGCGGTCGTGTTCCGCGATTACAACGATCTCGACGCGCGGATCGACGACCCGGCGCTGCCGGTCACGGCCGATTCGGTGCTCGTCCTTCAGAACGCCGGTCCGCTCGGAGGGCCCGGCATGCCGGAATGGGGGATGCTGCCGATCCCGAAGAAGCTGCTGGCCGCGGGCGTGCGCGACATGGTCCGCGTCTCGGACGCGCGGATGAGCGGGACGGCGTATGGCGCGTGCGTGCTGCACGTGGCGCCCGAGTCGTTCATCGGCGGGCCGCTGGCGCTGGTGCGCGACGGCGACACGATCGAGCTGGACGTGCCCGGGCGCCGGCTGACGCTTGGCGTGGCCGACGACGAGCTCGCGCGCCGGCGCGAGGCCTGGCGCCCGGCCGAAGTCGGGTACCCGCGCGGCTTCGGCTACCTGTACGCGCGCCACGTCACGCAGGCCAACCGCGGCTGCGACTTCGATTTCCTCGAGGGGACGGCGCCGATCGGGGAGCCGGAGATTCACTGATGACCGACGAGGAGCTGGTCTCGTACTTCGAGGCGGGCACCGATCCGCCCGACGGCTTTCACCACGCCGAGCACGTCCGCGTGGCGTGGTGGTACGCGCGCCGTCATCCGTGGGTGGCCGCGCTCGCGCGTTTCCAGGCGGCGCTGCGCCGCTTCGCCGAGGCGCGGGGCAAGCCGGAGCGTTATCACGAAACGATTACGATCGCCTTCATGGCACTGGTCGCCGAACGCCTCGACGCCACCGGCGCGGACCTCGACTGGGACGGGTTCGCGGCGCGCAACGCCGATCTGTTGGTGTGGAGCCCGTCCATTCTCGATCGCTACTATCAGCCGGAGACGCTCGCGTCCGATCGCGCGCGGCGCGTGTTCGTGCTGCCCGATCGCGGCCTCTCCTGAGCGACGGCGGCGCGGCCGCGTTACGATCGGCAGATGCGAAACCCCGGCACCGCGGCCGTGCTGAGCGCGGTCATTCCCGGCATCGGCCAGTTCTACAACGGCGACTTCCTCCGCGGCATCTTCTGGCTGATCGTTACGCCAGGGATGTGGATTGGCACCGGCGGATTGTTCGGCTGGGTCTGCCACGTGATCGCGGCGATGACGGCATACAGCCGTGCCCGCCGGAAGAACAGTCTCGGCGGCGTGACGTCGGCTTAGGGCCCCAAGACGCTCGAGCTGTACCGAGCCGGGACAACTCGAGCGGGCCAGGCAGGGGAACGCCGGTTACACAGTGGCATGTGGCTACCGCGCTGGCATGGCAACGCGGTAACAACACTTTCGGCATCGACCGATGCCGTATCACAGCGAAAGTACTGGGCACCGGATACCCGCTTTAGGGCAGGCATAACGGTCCCCGATCACAAAAATCGCCCGACAGGATCGAGGTCTGCGCTCGACCATATTCTGATGCTTGTTCGGTCAAGCATAGCGAAATCGTCGAGGTCGTACCGGGCGCTCCGGTTGACGCGCTGACAAATCTGGCATCCGCGTTGATGTGTGTCTCTGCGAACGTCGCATAACGCGACGCACAAGTTACACGGTTACATGCCTCGGCGGGCCGGTCCGCTGAGGATGCTGATCGCGAAAGGGAGGAACGCGATGCGGGCCGGAGTGTGGAAAAAATCAGTCACGGTTCTCGGGGCGCTCGCCGTCGGCGCCGGTGTGGCGCGCGCCCAGACAACGTCCACGAGTTCGACCAACAATCCGCTGACGACGCAACTGGGTGCGGCGCACATCATCGAGTGGGACCTCCCGGCTGACGTCGACTTCAATCCCGGCGCGGTCGCCGTCGACACCCGCGGCGAGGACAACAACAGCGCCTGGTTCGTCACCCGGCTCGGCGGCCAGAAGGTCTACCGTTTCGACTTCTCGCCGTCACTGATGAAGAACAACGGCAACGCGAAATGGACCTCATGGGACCTGGTTCCCGAAGAGAACGAAGGCGGAATCGCGAAGCTCCGCCCCTCGCACGACCGCCGGTTCGTGATCGTGCGCACCGAGACGACGCTCCAGGAGGTGGACACCCAGGCGTGCTTCCCGGGCACGAAAGCCGCGCCGACCACGTGCGCATTGGCCCTGCGGCACTGGGATTTTGACGACCCCGAGAGTCCCGCGGCAGCCTTTTTTGTCTCCGATATCGCCGTCGACGATGCCCGACGCATTTTTACCGTCGGGCGGAGCGTCAAGTTCCCGACCGGTTACCTGCAGATGGTCGTGCCGACCCGGGTGCCGTACTCCTCGTCCAAGTCGCCCGCGCCGGCGGGTACCGTGACACGGTGGCGGGTTGACGGCGTCGATCAATGCACGTCCACCGGGCTCAGCGCGTTCTGCAACTCCGGGATCGATTTTCAGCCGAGCAGCAAGAACCAGAGCCTGATTTACTTCTCCGATCAGACGTTCGAAAACGCCGCCACCGACGTCATCGGCGCCATCGGCGAACTGGACATCACCACCAACACCATCCGGCGCTGGCCGATGCCGCTCGACAGCGATGCGAAGCCGGTGATCGAGCCCCGGCAACTGAAGATCGACAACAACGGCATCGTCTGGGTCATCACCGCCAGCGGTCATCTCGTGAGCCTGAATCCCAAGAACAGCAGCGGCTGTCAGGCGGGCTACAACCGCATGACGCGCCATAAGCTTCCGCCCGGAATGCTCCAGAACGACGGCTTCGGGATTGCTCCCGACTCCGACGTCATCGGCTATACCGATGCGAACAACAACAAGGTCGGGATGCTGGTGCCGCGGGACGGCGGCATCTGCGTGAAGCCCGTGCTCGAGACGACGACGAAACTGGACATCGGCGCGACCGTCACGCCGGTCCCCACGCTGGTCATGAGCGATGTCACCCCGGGCATTCCGAAGACCGTGCAGAAGCTGACGACGAGGAAGCAGGACGGCACCTACGTCGAGGCGAAGATCGACACCCCGTCGACGCCCTACGGCGACGCGACGCTCGCCCCGCCCAACTCGCTGTCGCCGCTGGGGATTACTCCGGTGAAGTGGAAGGGCCAGGGAACGTTCTTCTATGCCGTCGGCTTCAGCGCCGGCGCCGATCCCGCTGCGGGTCCCTCGTTCGCCAAACGCGTCGGCTTCGTGCGCCTCGGCGTCCCCGACAAGATCAAGAATCCGCGTGATGACGACGACGCCGACGACGGCATGGATCGCAACGCGCATCCGGGCTGGCACCAGTCGGAGGCCGGCGACGACGACGGGGACGGTGTCGGCGACGAGTACGATACGACGAACAACGAGCACCTGACGTCGTCCGATCCGGTGGCCACCCCGGCGTTCAGCGCGACGTCCTCCTTGCCCGCGCCGACGACGGCCTCGTCGATGACGCTGCTGGCGACGGCGACCTCCGACGACCCGCTGGCGACGATCGCGGTCGACATCTACAACTCGATGGGGCTGCTCGTCGCGTCCTCGGGTCCAATGCCCGCGCTGGCGACCGTGACGATGCTCGCGCCTGGCGCCGGCGCCTTCAACGTGAGCGTGCGCAACCTGAGCGGGCGCGCGGTGAACGTGACACCGACGATCCTCGTTCGTGAACCGCCCAAGTAAGTTCTTCCCTCCACGAACGAAAAAAGGGGAGCCGCGCGCGAGCGCGGCTCCCCTTTCGTTTGCAGGGTGCTTCCGACTGAGTGCGTTACTTGACCTGGACGGCGCCCAGGTTGACGGTGGCGCCGGTGACCGACGACGTGACTCGAAGGGTCGGCGTCGTGCACCAGAGGCTGGTCTTCGTCCGGCCGTCCGGCGACACGACGTTGTTGTTCGAGTTGGTCGGGTTGAAGATCGAGTTCGGGTTGATCCCGACCTGATCGTAGGTCCAGGTGCCGGTGCCGTCGGTCGTCGCCGTGCCCACGGTCTGGCCGACGGCGCTGGTGCAGACGAACCTGGACGTAGCCGCGTTCCACAGGTTGTAGGTCCCGCCCGCGTAGCTGACCAGCATGCTCTGGCCGACGTTCGGGTTCACCGTGCCGGTCACGACCCAGCGGTTCTGGCTGACCGTGTACTGCCAGCGCACCGGCGCGATCGACTCAGAGGCCGCGACAGTGACCCTGTCGGTGATCGACGGTGAGGACAATCCGGCCTGGTCGATCACGTGATAGGTCAGGGGGATGCTGGTGCCAGCGCTGGTCGCCTTGAACGTCACGACGCCGCCCGACGCCGACACCGTTCCGAGGCGCGGATCGGCGGAGTCGATCACGATCGCCTTGAGATCCGCCTGACCGTCCGGATCGGTGTCGTTGGCCATCAGATTCACCGAGACCGACACGTTGACGAGGCCGTTGACGGTCTCGGCGACCGCGGCCGGCGCATCATTCACCGGAATGATCGTGACCGACACCGTGGCCGTGTTCGACGTCAGTCCGTTCGCGGTCAAGGTGTAGGCGAACGTATCGTTGCCGCTCGCATTCGGGTTCGGCGTGTAGGTGACGGTGCCGTCGGTGTTGACGACCGCCGTCCCGAGCAGGCCGGTGCTGACGAGCGTGACCGTCGCCGGCTGGGTCGCCGGGGTCAGCGTCAGGGTGACCGGAACTTCTTCCTGCGTCGAGGCCGACAGGTTCGAGGCGATCGGCGTGGTCGGCGCGGGAGGCGTTGTGCCGCCGCCGCCGCCGCCGCCGGTCGTCGTGCCGCCACCGGGCGCGACCGTATTCGTGGTCTCGACCTGGCGCGCCGCCGATCCGCCGCCGGACGAAGTGACGGTGACCGTCGCGGGGGCCGCGAGGACCTGGGTCGCGGCGAGCTGTCCGCTCACCAGGTTGCCGAAGCCCTGCACCGTCAGCGTCTGCGTCGCCACGCTGTTCACGGTCGTCGTGTCCGACGACACCGCGGTGATGGTCAGCGTCTGCGCCGACGGATCGAAGTCCGCCCGGGTGATCGTCACCTGGTCGGCCAGCGTCACCGGCATGTAGACCGTCGTCGCCTGTCCGGTGGCGGTCGTAGCGTTCGCCTCGAGGCAGCCCGACATGCTGGTCGGCAGCGTGCCGAATTGCCCGAAGAACTTCGTCCCGCTGTTCAGCAGCGGCACGGCGGCGACGCCGCCGGGACGGCCGTAGGGCGCGATCGGGTTGCCGTTCGCGTCGAAGGCCGACGTGCAGGCGCCGTTGTAGTAGACGAGGCTCGACGGGATCGGCGCCGGCTGCGCCGTCGCGGGGATGCGGGTCGAGGTGATCGGGGTCGCGGTCGCGTAGACGTCGACCTTCTGCGAGGTCGCGCTGCGCGAGTAGCTGGCGCGATCCAGCGTCACGGCGCCGGAGATCGGCCCCTCATAGATACGGCCGGCGAGCGAAAAGTCGGTCGTCGTGTAGAGCGTGACCGTTCCGCCCGGAACGTCGGGACCGCTGACGTCGATGCGGAACAGGTTGGGATTGGAGATGCCGTCGGCAGTGAAATTCGCGAGGCTGCCGGTTACCGGGCCGAGCCGCGCCGGATCCGCGATGTAGCGGCGGCCGTTGGCGGGGTAGGCCGAGGGGGCGCCGCCGCCGAAGTGCGCGGGGTCGGTGTCGGGCGTCGGGTTGGTCGCCGACAC
>Ga0075425_100005170_pt1 | contig 13533 bp, 13 predicted proteins | sample SoiMethybrSBSTD4_FD_75300 | JGI IMG/M metagenome (GOLD analysis project Ga0075425, IMG submission 75300) | Bulk soil microbial communities from a Populus tree surrounding site in Tennessee, USA - Soil MetaG P. TD hybrid SBSTD4 | ecosystem: Environmental > Terrestrial > Soil > Tree plantation...
GCCCCGGAGAAGGAGAAGGCTCCGATGGGCGGCGGCGGGATGCCGGACATGATGTAAGCGATCACGGGGGGAGCAGGCTCCCCCCGTGGGCCCCCCACCGGGGCACTCGATCGTTTGGTGAGAGGCCCGGAGCTCGGCTCCGGGCCTCAGCCGTTTAAGGGCGAGCGGTGAGTATCCGGTGCCAGACCCCTTTTGTTCATGGCGCACCAGGCGGGGTCAGACCCCTTTTGGTGCGGCGCAACGGGGCCAGGCCCGGTCTACTCGGGCAGGCCGTTCGCGCTGATGTCCGCGATGAAGGCGACGATCAGATCCGCCGCCTTGTCGACGTCGTCCAGGTGGACGCAGCCCACCGCGGAGTGGATGTAGCGCGACGGCACCGAGATGCATCCGGTCAGCACGCCCGTCCCCGAGAGCTGGATCCCGTAGGCGTCGGTCGCGCCGCCGAGGAGCACCTCGCGCTGGTATTCGATGCCGGCGCCCTCGGCCGCCCGCTCGAGGCGGTCGGTCAGCCGCCGCGGCACCGCGGTGCCGTAGCCGGCCGCCGGCGCCCAGTCGAAGTACTTGATGGCCGGCCCCGCGCCGAGCTTGATCGGCAGGCGCGAGTACTCGACTCCGGGCGTGTCGCCGCACAGCGTCACGTCGATCGCGAGCGCGACGTCCGGCTTCACGCGCAGCGCCGCCGGCCCGGCGCCGCGGATGCCGAGCTCCTCCTGCACGGCGGCGGTGGCGCACACGGTCGCGGCCACGTCGGCCGGGAGCCGGCGCATGACCTCGACCATGACGGCGCAGCCGGAGCGGTCGTCGACCGCCTTGCCGGTGAAGACCTTCGTCCCGTTCAGCAGGCCTGCCGGGCGGGCGAAGGTGACCAGGTCGCCGACGCACACGCCCAGCTCCTCCGTCTCGGCCCGGCTCGACGTGCCGACGTCGACGAACATCTCCTCTATCGGGATCGCCTTCTTCGCCTCCTCGGGCGGGAGGACGTGCGCCGGCTTCGCGCCGGTGACGCCGTCGACCGGGCCCCTCCGGCCGTGGATACGCAGATCCTGGTCGATCACCATGCGGTCGTCGTGGTAGCCGACCGGCCCGATGCGGACGAAGCCCTCGTCCTCGACGTGCTGGACGATGAAGCCGAGCTCATCCATGTGGGCGCACAGCATCACCGTGGGAGCGCCCTCGGTGCCGGTGCGCGTGAAGAAGTGGTTCCCGAGCGGGTCGGAGTCGTGCGTGTCGTGGTGGCCGGCGAGCTCGTCGGCGATCACCTCGGCGACCGCCGACTCTTCGCCGGAGACGCCGACGGCCGCGTCGAGGCGGCCGAGCAGGGAGAGGAGGTTGTCAGGCATGGCGCCAACCCTACCGGTGGCGAGCACTAGGGTGCCCAAGGTGCCGATCCCGCTCCCCGACCCGTACGACTTCCACCGCTCGACGTTCCGCTTCCGCACGTTCGGGCGCGACGCCGCGAGCGTCTGGCATGACGATGCGCTCTACCGGGTGCTGCGCTCCGGCGCCGTCGTGCGGGTCTCCGCCGACGGCGTCGCGAGCGACCGGCAGACCGATGCGCGCGACGAAGCGGAGGTGTTGCACATCCTCGGCGCAAGCTTCGACCTCGAGGGCTTCGCCCGCGCCCAGCCGGAGATCGCAGCGCGCGCGCCGGGCTTCCGGCCGCCACTCGTCTACGACCCGTTCGAGTCGCTCGTGACGTCGGTGACCGCCCAGCAGGTGTCGCTCCAGTCGGCCTGCGCGATGCGCAGCCGCTTCGTGCAGCGGCACGGGCAGCGGCACGAGCTCGATGGGGTCGAGGTGTGGCGTTTCCCCGGCCAGGAGGACGTCGCCGGCGCAGACCTCGAGGGCCTCGGCCTCTCGCGGGCGAAGATGCGCTCGATCGCCGCGCTGGCCGAGGCCGACCTCGACCTGACCGGGCTCGACGACGGCGAGGTGCGCGAGCACCTGACGGCGCTACCCGGGATCGGCGGCTGGACGGTCGACTGGTTCCTGGCCCGATGCCTCGGCCGCCCCGACGCCTTCGCCCCCGGCGACCTGGGCGTGCGCAAGGCGGTCGCCCGCTGGTTCTCCGAGGACGACATCTGGCCGGAGCAGCGCGTCCGCGAGGCGGTCGCCCCGTTCCGCGAGCACGCCAACCTGGCCGTGCACTACCTGCTCGCGCCGGCTGCTGCGGCCGTCGTCAGGGCGTGAATGTCCGGGCCGTGAAGGTGATCATCACGAGCGCCCCCAGGAGCAGCGGGAAGCTCGTCTTCACGAACGTGTCGACGCGCTCGTCGTTGCCCCATTCCGCCAGCGCCCAGAAGAGCGGGAACGCCACCATCCCGAACCGGCCCATCGAGACCAGCAGCCCGCCGCTCGTCGGCAGCAGCACCGCCAGCGCGGCGAAGATCAGGTACTCGCCCGGCATCCGCATCCGCCAGGCCTTGTAGAAGAGTCCGCACCAGAGCAGCGTGAAGCCGATATGGATCAGGAAGCGCAGGTGGCCGCCCTCGATCACGTCGTGCCAGAGGGTGTGCACCACGACCCAGGGCAGGATCGAGACGCCGCGGCCCCAGCCCCGCTCCTGCGCGTCCGGGTTGGCCATGAAGTTGCCCGTGCGCCAGCCCAGGTAGAGGAAGAATGCGAGCTCGGCCGCGGGCATGAGCAGCAGCGGCAGGTACGCCTTCCAGCGCAGGCCCTCCCTGCGGTAGCGGCGCCAGGCCAGCGCAGGCACGAGCGCGATCCCGACGGGCCGGGCCAGCACCGCCAGCGCCCCGACGGCGCAGCCCCACCACCAGCGGCCGTGCCAGGTCAGCACGAACGCGCCGAGCGCGAGTAGCAGGAAGAGGCTCTCGGCGTACGGCAGGGCGAACACGAACGTGAGCGGGAAGACCGCCAGGTAGAGCACCGTGCGCCGGGCCAGGCGCTCGTCGTAGCGGCCCTGCGTCATCGCGTAGAGCAGGCACAGCGCCGCGGCGAAGAGGATCGACGAGAGCAGGCTGCCCCAGAGCGGCATCGGCCCGGGCAGGACGCCGACGACCCGCCAGGTGAGCGGGTAGAGCGGGAAGAACGCGGCCGAGTTGCCATGGCCGATGGCCGGGTCGTACCCGTGCTGGGCGATCCACTCGTACCAGACCGCGTCCCACTGGCCGAGCGGGGCGAACAGGCCGTGGTAGGAGAGGCCGGACTCGCGCGGCACGCGCGACGTCCATCCCGCCGCCGCGAGCAGCCCGTACACGCCGACGCGGCTGACGGCGAACACGGTGAGCGGGTAGCGCATCGACGCCAGCAGCCCCCGCAGGCCACGGGGCCCGGGCGCCGGGTCGGGCGTCGCCGGGGCGGCGATCAGCGTGTCGCTCACTCCGGCCATCCCAGCCGCCGCCACAGCCGGCGCACGCCGAAGACCGCGGCGGCCGCGTAGAGCGCGCCGATCAGCAGGTCGACCACGTAGTGGTTGGCGGTGTAGACGACCGCGATCGACTGGATGATGGGGTAGAGCAGGCCGACGCCGAACACCGGCCAGCGCCAGCGCGTGTTCCAGGCCAGCATGACGACCGTCAGGAAGATGAGCATCGCGTAGCCCTCGTGCAGCGAGGGGACGGCGGCGTAGGGGTTGTCGGACACGAGGTGGTAGAGCGGGCCGGAGTCGGTCGGCAGGGGCGACGTCGCCGCCTGCGCTCCCGCGGGGTTCGCCACGGGCGGGATCAGTCCCTTGAACGACGCGGCCCACGGCGGCGCCGCCGGGTACAGCCAGAACGTGAACGCACCGGCGAACGAGAGGACGAGCAGCGTCGCCGCGAACCGGTAGTAGAGCGCCCGCCGCTTCAGCCACAGGCAGAACGCCAGCGTCGGTGGCACGATGAAGTGCACCCGGGTCATGAACGACAGGAACTGGTCGTACCAGTGCAGCTGCCCCGTCCACAGCCAGTCCTGCAGGACGATGGTCGGGACGTGGCCGAAGAAGAGGAACTTCTCGGCGTCGAGCTGCGGCCGGTAGAAGGGACTGGGGTGCAGGCTGTGTGCGATTCCGCGAGACTCCTCGTAGAGCACGATCAGCGCCACGAAGGGAACGAAATCGAGCAGAAACCGGCGGCCCCGCCCGATCACGAGCGCGGGGGCCAGCAGCACGAGGACGTAGCGGTCGGGCGTGAGGGAAACCCCGAAGGTCAGGAGCTGCGCGAAGAGGGCGATCGCGAACGCCACCGCAGCGAGGACGGCCGTGGGCCGGTCGACGTTGCGCCGGGGTGGCCCCCAGCGCTCGCCGTCGCCGGCGCCATGCTGCTCGCCGTGCTCGCCCGCCTGCCCTTCCTGCACACGCCCCTGACCGCGGACGAGGGCGGGTACGCCGAGGTCGCCCGCCTCTGGAGTCACGGCGCCGTTCTGTACCAGGGTGCCTGGGTCGACCGCCCGCAGGGACTCCTGATCATCTTTCGGGCGATGCTCCATGTGGATGGCGGCTCCGCGGAGGCGTTACGCGCGCTGGCGGCGGTCGCGGGGGCGCTGGTGGTGGCCGTGACCATGGTCGTCACCGCCAGGCTGGCGGGGAGGATACCCGCAACGATCGCCGGTCTGGCGATGGCAACCGTCGGAGCGGCCCCGTTCATTGAATCGTTCACATTGTCCGGCGAGCTGCTCGCGTCGTTCTTCGCGGCCGCCTCGCTGCTCGCGTTCATCCTCTACCTGGAGCGGGCCGCCCCGGGCTGGTTGATCGCCGCGGGCCTCCTGACCGGCTGCGCGGTGCTCGTCAAGCAGTCGGCGTTCGACGCAGGCGCGGCAGCGGCCGTGTACCTGGTGTGGACGCGGCGCCGGGGCGGCATCGCGCCGGCGGCCACACTCATCGCGGCGGCGTTCGTGCCTGTCGTCATCGCCGCCGCGACCGCCCAGAGCTTCCACGACTGGTGGTATGCGATGGTGACCTACCGCGACCAGGCCGACTCGATCCTGACGGGCTCGTTCCACGAGCGGCTCCACCAGGCACGGCAGTCGTTGCCCGCGGCCGAGCGCGGGCTGGGGGTGCTCCTGCTGCTCGCGGTTGGCGGCTGGCGGCGGTGGCCGCTGCTCGGCGTGCTCTGGCTCGCGTTCGCCACGCTGGCCGTGATCGGCGGCGGCAACTTCCACAACCACTACTACCAGCAGATGGTGCCGCCGCTCGCGCTCCTGGCGGGGATCGGCGGGGCCGAGCTCTGGCGCCGCCGCAACGTCGCCTGGGCGGTGGTCGTGGCGGTCGCGCTCGCCGCCACGGTGTTCGTGACGGCCCCGCTCTGGTTCGACTCGCCCGCCGCCCAGGCCCGCACCATCTTCCCCGACGACCCCCATCTTCAGAGCGACACGGCCGTCGTCCGGTACGTGCGCGCCCATACGCGCCCGGGTCAACGCATCTTCGTCATGTGGGCCGCCGCCGACCTCTACTACCTGTCCGGCCGCGACCCGTCGTTCCGGTACATGTGGTTCCGCAACATCCAGGCCATCCCGGGGGCGCTCGGGGAGGCGCGGCGGATGCTCGCCGGGCCGCGCCCACCCGCGCTCGTCGTCGGGATCAACTCGCCCGCGTCGATGGATCCGTCCGGCCGGACGCAGCGGATCCTGGACACGCGCTTCCGGAGGGTGGCGATGGTCGCGGGCGTGCCGATCTACGCGCCCCGGTAGTGTGGGCGGGATGGGCGGGGACTCACACGCGGAGCAGTACCTGCGGCTCGGGCTCCAGCTCGGCCGGCACGACGACGATGTCGTCGATGCGTACTTCGGGCCGCCCGAGCTGAAGGCCGCGGTCGACGCCGCCGACCCGGTCGATCCGGCCCGTCTGGCGGCCTCGGCCGACGGCCTCCTGAACGAGCTCGGCGACGGCTGGCTGCGCGACCAGGTCTCCGGCGTGCATGCCTACGCGGAGGTGCTCGCGGGCGCCCCGCGGCCGTACGCGGAGGAGGTCGAGGCCTGCTACCTGCTGCGGCCGAAGCGCACCGACGAGGCGGTCTTCGCCGAGGTGCACGAGCGTCTGGAAGAGCTGCTCCCGGGCGCGGGCGCCCTGGCCGAGCGCTACGACGCCTACCGGAAATCGGCCTTCGTTCCCCGGGAACGGGTCGAGCAGGTGGCGGGCGAGGTGATCGAGGCGGCGCGCAGGGGCACCCGCGAGCTGGTCGACCTCCCGGACGGCGAGGACGTCGACCTCGAGATCGTGCACGACGTGCCCTGGATGGGCTACTGCGAATACGTCGGCGGCCTGCGCAGCCGCATCTCGATCAACGGCGACCTGCCGCTCTCGTTCATCGACCTCGTCCGCCTGATCATCCACGAGACCTATCCGGGCCACCACGTCGAGCGCTGCCGCAAGGACGAGTTGCTGGTGCGCGAGCGCGGCCTGCTCGAGGAGACGATCGTGCTGCTGCCGACGCCCCAGTCGGTGATCGCCGAGGGGATCGCGACGATCGCGCCCGGCATCCTGCTCGACCGGACGCCGGAGGCCTTCGCGGGCCTGGCGGCCGCGGCCGGGATCGACATGGATTTCGCGCGTGCCGTCGCCATCGAGTCGGCGCTCGAGGACGCCGGCTGGGTGGAGCTGAACGCCGCGCACATGCTCTACACCGACGGCAAGGGTGAGGACGAGGTGCGCGCCTACTTCGAGCGCTGGGCGCTGCTCGACGCCGATCTCTCGGCGCACGCGATCCGGTTCCTGCGCGGCACGACGTCGCGCTCGTACGTCATCTGCTACCCGGCCGGTCGCGAGCTCTGCACCGCCTACATCGCGGGCGATCCGGCACGGTTCCGGTGGCTGCTTTCCGAGCAGGTGCGGGTCGGCGAGCTGGTGGCCGCGGCCGGTAGATGATTGACTCACGCCCCTGTGTGGCCTGGGCGGCTGCGAACCGAGCAGCGCAAGGACTAAAGGGAGGTCATACCCTGTTGTATGGGCGCGACCGAGGACGCGGCGATGCGACGGTTCGCAGCCGCAGCCCCATCAGCGTGTCGAACCCCCGCCACAGCCTGACGTCCAGGTGCGCGGGGGCGTGGAGTCAATCGTCTAGCGCGCGCAGATCGATCGGATCAGGCGCACCACGAGCTCGAGGCGGCGCTCGAACGTGACGATCTCGATCCACTCGGCCTCGGTATGGTCGTCGCCCCCGACCGGGCCGAGGCCGTCCAGCGTCGGGATGCCCCAGGCGCCTGTCCAGCAGCCGTCCGAGACGCCGCCCGAGAGCTCGGTGCCGATGTCCAGGCCGACGTCGCGGGCGTGGCCGAGCGCGATCCGCACGAGCTCCTCTGCGAGGGGCATCGGCGGCCATGTACCGCGGTCGGAGAGCTCTGCGCGGACGCCGTCGTAGGGGCTGGGCTGCTCGAGCTCGGCGTGGGCGTGCTCGAGGTCCTCGGCGACGGCGGAGCGGATGTCGATGGTCGCGCGGGCCTCGCCCGGGACCGTGTTTGCGGAGTCGCCCGCAGTCACGGTCGTGACGACCGAGGTCATGTCCGGCCGGCCCTCGACGAGGCCCTCGATGCGGAGGATCTCGTGGGCGAGGGCCGAGACGGCGCTGCGGCCGAGGGCGGTGTCGGCGCCGGCGTGAGCCGCGCGGCCGTGCAGGTGGAGCGTCCGCCACAGCGCTCCCTTGCGGGCTGAGACGAGGTCGCCGTTGCGGCGCCCGCACTCGAACACGAGCGCCGCGGCTGTGCCGCGGGCGCGCTCGGCGGCCGCGGGGGCGCGCAGGCGCACCTCCTCGTCGGCGCAGATCAGCAGCCGCAGCTCAGAGAACGGCCGGGCGGGCATCGCCGCCAGCCGCTCCACCGCCATCGCGGCGAGCACGAGCCCGCCCTTCATGTCGGCGACGCCGGGCCCCGTGCAGAGGTCGCCGTCGCGCCGGAACGACCACCGCGCCGTCGTGCCGGCGGCGAAGACGGTGTCGGGATGGCCGAGCAGCGCGACGGCCGGGCCGCCGTCGCCGGAGAGCGTGAGGACGAGGCTGCGGGCGGGGTTGTCGGGCTCTTCGACCCACTCCAGCGTGCAGCCGATTCGCGCGAGCCACTCGCCGATCAGCGCGGCAACCGCCTCCTGCTCCGTGCCCTCGGACGGGGAGTCGATGTCGACCAGGGCCTGCAGCCGGTCGCAGAAGACGTCGGTGGGCGAGGCGGCCAAGGCGCGGGTGACTCTACCTGCAGGTGTACGCTGCGGGCATGGCAGCGGTGCTCGACCGGGCGTTCGTGCGGGCCAGCGGGCCCGACGCGGTGGCGTACCTGCAGAGCATGGTCACGAACGACGTCGAGGCCGTCGAGCCGGGCGGCGGGACGTACGCGCTGCTGCTGACCCCCAAGGCGCGGGTGATCTCGGATCTCGAGGTATTCCGGGTCGACGGCGACCTCGTTCTGGCCTGCCCCCCACAGACCGTCGACGATGTCGTCGAGACGCTCGTCCGGGCCCGGTTCCGCAAGAAGGTGGCGTTCGACCCCGTCGACTATGCGCTCGTCTGGGGCGATGCCGACGACGCGCTGGCGGAGCTGCAGACGCCGGCGGGCGTCGAGCGGCTGCTGGCGGCGGCGCCCGTCAACGGCGCGGCCACGGAGGCCGACTGGGAGCTGGCCCGCATCGAGGTCGGCATGCCCCGCTTCGGGCACGAGTTCGACGCCTCCTCGATGCCCGCCGAGGCCGGCCTCGAGACGCGCGCGATCAGCTTCACGAAGGGCTGCTACCCGGGTCAAGAGCCTGTGGCGCGCCTGCACTACCGCGGCCACGCCAACCGCGGCGTCCGCGGCGTCCGCTTCGACGGCGCGGTGGTCGAGCCCGGCGCCGAGGTGCGCGTCGACGGCGCAGCGGTCGGTCGGATCACGTCCGTGGTCGACTCGCCCCGTTTCGGCCCGATCGGCCTTGGCGTCCTCCGCCGCGAGGTGGCGGATGGGGCGCAGGGCGAGGCGGCCGGCACGCCGCTCACGGTCGTCGCACTGCCGTTCTCCTAGCCGTCAGCGCTCCGCACGAGTGGCCGCCCCCTGCGTGGGCGGTGCCTTCGCGGAGCTACCCCCGCTGGGTACGAGCGGTTGGCGGTGTTGGCATCTGTCATTTGCAGTTTCCGGACTCTTTCGTGACACCCTGACACGCTCGAGTGATACGGGCGCTACTTCTCCCACCCGCCGACCTCGTACGCCGCCCCCGGCGTGCCGCCGACGCAGAGCACGGTGGTGGGCGACGCGGTCGACTCGAGCTTGCGGGTGACGTTCGGCTCGACGCCGATCAGGCCGCCCGAGGGCACCGTCACGCGCTCGCCGTCGAGCGTGGCCACGACCTCGCCGGCGTGGACGAAGTAGATCTCCTCCTGGCCGGACGCGCGCTCGTTGTGCTCGGGTATCAGCACCTGGTCCGCATCCTTCGTGACGGCGTTGATGCCGAACGCCGTGATGCCGAAGTGGTGCCGGATCGACTTCCACGTCTGCGGCCAGTCCGGCTTCACCGGCGGCACGTCGTTCACCTCGGCCACCTGCCAGCCGGTGCCCTGCGTTGCTCCACTCATGCGACTCCTCCCAGGCTCGGGTGGAGCGATCCTACTCTCCGCAGTAGTCCATGATCTGGAGGCCGCGGTGGCGGAAGCCCTGCTTCGTGTAGAAGTCGGGGATCCCGAGCTCGCGGTCGTCCGGGGTCACGCGGAGCTCGATCGACTCGATGCCGCGCCGGCGGCACTCCTCGATCGCGTTTCGCAGGAGGCTCGCGCCCAGGCCGCGCCCGCGGGCCGACGGCTGCACCCAGATCTCCTCGATCTCGGCGCTCGCGCCGCCGCTGGCCGAGATGCGGATCGTGGTCGTCGCGACTGCGGCCTCGTCGGCCACCATGAAGAATCCGCGGCCCGGGTCGCACAGGATCGCCTCGACGTTCTGCTGCAGGTGGCGCACCACCCGGCCCTCGTGGCTGAAGAACGCCTTCAGAAGCTTGGTCACCGTCGCCGCGTCGTCGGGGTTCGCGATCCGGGGCGTCTGCGTCGTCACTCCGCCACCCCGCAGTGCTCGACCGCCGCGATCGCGAGCGCGCCCGCGCACGCGACCAGGTCGTCCACCGGCACGTACTCGTCGACGGTGTGCGCCCACGCGATGCTGCGCGGCCCGTACCCGATCGAGGGCGTGTCGCCGAAGCGGGTGAAGGTCGCGGCGTCGTACCAGGAGTCGAGTCCGCCCAGCACGCCCGGCTTCCCGGCCGCCGCCGTCGCCCGCATCATCGTGCCGACGATCGGAAGCGCCGGATCGACCTCGGACGGCGGGATGTCGAGGTCCCACTCGATCACCGGCGGGTTCTCGGCCAGCCAGGCGTCGGCCGCCGCGGCCCGGGCCACCCAGTCGGCGATCTCGGCCTCGACCTCGCGGCCCCAGCCCTCGCTGTCCGCGCGGCCGGGCAGGTACGTGACCTCGCAGGTCATCCAGCACGACGCGGGATAGGTCACCGTCCACTCGCCGCCGCCGATCTTGACCGGGACGATGTCGCCGGGCGGAAGGTGGTCGTGGCGCTGGGCCGGGCTGCCGCGCCACTCGTCGCGCAGCCGGGCGATGGCGTCCATCACGATGCCCATCTTCTCGATCGCGTTCACGGCGCCGCCGTCGCGCCAGTGCGCCTGCGCCATCTCGGCGTGCCCGGGCCGGCCCGTCACCCGGAAGGTCGGCGTGAGCGAGCCGCGGCAGCCCACCCACACCTCGAACGCGGTCGGCTCGGTGACGATGCCCGCGTCGGCCTTGACGCCGTGGCGGACTGCGGCCAGGCCGCCCGCGCCGGACGACTCCTCGTCGGTGACGGTGTTCACGATCAGGTCGCCGCGCAGCCGGATGCCCAGCCGCTGCAGCACCTCGGCCGCGTAGACCATGCAGGCCACGCCGCCCTTCATGTCGCAGGAGCCCCGGCCGTAGAGGTTGCCGTCGCGCACCTCCGCCCGGTTCGGGTCGCTCGTCCAGCGGTCGCGCGGCTCGGACGGAACGACGTCGATGTGGCCGTTGAAGAGGAGGCTCGGGCCGCCGCCCGCACCCGCGAACCGGCCCGCCATCTGCGGCCGGCCCTCGAAGCCGAGCCCGGGCGGCATCTGCCGCGAGCCGGCGATGTCGGCCGGCGCGGGCTCCCACACGTCCACCGACGCCCCGGCCGACCGCAGCCGGTCGCCGAGATAGTTCTGCAGGGCCGCCTCCTGGCGGGGAGGGTCCGTCGGCGTGCGGGCCGTCGTGTCGAACGCGACCAGCTGCGCCGTGAGCTCCACCAGCTCCTCCCTGCCGGCGGTGACCGCATCCAGGATGCGTGCCTCCAACGTCACGGTGGGCGATGATAGTGAAGGGTGGAACGGACCGACGCATACGCCCGCCGCCGGCGCCGGCCGCGGCGGTGGGCCCACATCGTGGCCGTCCTCTGCCTGTGCGCCGTCTCCCTGGCGGCCGGCTACGGCGCCCACTCGCTGGTGTCCGGCGGCGAGCACGCGATGGCGCAACCCGTGTCGCACACGACGGTCACCGTCACGACCACGACGCCGGTGACGACGACACCTGCCGCGCCGCCGCCCGACAGGCGCACGATCTCGATCGCGGCGGTGGGCGACACGATGCTCGGCTCGACCCCGGAGCTGCCGCCGTCGCCCGGCACCTACCTGGCGGCGATGCGGGCCGACCTGCGGGGCGACATCGTGTTCGGGAACCTCGAGGGCACGCTCACCGACGCGACCACGAGCAAGTGCAAGCGCAAGGCGAAGAACTGCTTCGCGTTCCGGGTGCCGCCCGAGTTCGCGTCCGACCTGCACGCGGCCGGGTTCACGGTGTTGAACAACGCCAACAACCACTCCTCCGACTTCGGCCCGACCGGCCTGGCGGACACGGTCCAGGCGCTGCACGCGGCCGGGATCGCCCAGACCGGGCTCCCCGGCGAGATCACCGTCGTTCGGGCCGGCGGCCTGGGCGTCGGCATCCTCGGCTTCGCCCCGTACTCCGCCACCGCCTCGCTGCTCGACCTCTCCGCGGCCCGGGCGCTGATCCAGCAGGCCGATGCGACGGCCGACATCGTGATCGTCGCCATCCACGCCGGGGCCGAGGGCACCGACGCCCAGCACGTCACCGGCGCCGAGGAGCGCTACGTCGGCGAGGACCGCGGCAACGCCGAGGCATTCGCGCACATGGCCGTGGATGCCGGAGCCGACCTCGTCCTCGGCTCCGGCCCGCATGTCCTGCGGGGGATGGAGGTCTACCACCGCCGTCTGATCGCCTACAGCCTGGGCAACTTCGCCGGGTACCACAACTTCGGGGTCGACGGAGCCCTGGGCGACTCCGCCGTGCTGCATGTCCGGCTGACGGCGAAGGGCGCCTTCCACTCGGGGCGGATCACGTCGGTGCGGCTCGTCGACGCCGGGATGCCCGAGCCCGACCCGGCACACACCGGCGCACAGCTGATCGGCCGGCTCTCCCGTGACGACCTCGGATCGCGGGCGGTGCGGGTGACGCCGGCGGGCCGGATCGCGCCGCCCTGAGCCGCCCGGAAGGCGTACCCCTGTAAGGAACTGGGTGCGATCCCCCCGCCGGGGGATTCCCGTTCGGGGGCCTTCTCCCTCATAACGAGACAGACGCCTCCGCGGCCCCCAGCCCGGAGCAGCGGCCGCCGGCACCCCATCCCGACGACCGCGGACGTCGTGTGCCCTGACCCCCATCCCGCCCCCGAGGGAGGTGCGCTGTGATCAAGTGGAATTATCCCGCCGTGCGCGTCGTCCTGGCCCTGGGCGCGATCGCCTCGTTCGTGATCGCCTCCGGCGCCGGTATGCGCTGGTCCTAGCCGGCCTGAGCGCCGGAGTCGACCCTCACGCGGTCAACCGTCCCGGCCGATAACGGGACTGGAACCTCCGTGACTTCCTCCTCCGCCGCTCCCCCGAACGACGCCTTGCCGCCCCGACTGCTCTGGTACGTCGTCACGGTCATCGCCGCGACGGTACCGGTGGCGGTCGGGGCGGCCCTGACTGCAGCCGCAGCGCCGCCCGCCAGGGACGCCCTGGCGGGCGTTCTCGTGTTTGCGCTCGCGGCCCTCGCCGCCGAATTCAAGCCCGTCCCGCTGGACGAGGGCGGCGCGCGCAGGGTCTCGCTCGCGTTCGTCTTCCTGCTCGCCGCCCAGATCCTGTTCGGGTGGCAGTACGCGGTCATCGCCGCCCTCGTCGCCACCGCCATCGTCGAGTACTCCGAGCGCGGGCTGTCGCTGCGCGGCGCGTTCAACGCGTCCGCCTACGCACTCGCCGCGTTCGCCTCGGCGCTGCCCGCATTCCTGCTCGGCTGGAACGGCGGCGCGATCGCCTCGGATGACGCCGCCAAGCTCACCATCCTCGCCTTCGCCGGCGGCGCCACGTACGTCGTCACGAACGTCGCCCTGGTCGCCGTCGCCGTCGCGCTTGCGACCGGCACCTCGCTCCGCAGCGCGCCGCGCGGGTATCTCCGCGACTCCGGGCCCGCGTTCCTGATCATGGCCTTCATCTCGGCGCTGGCGGTGTCGCTCTGGAAGGTCGACCCGCCGCTCGAGCTGCTCCTGGCCGGGCCGGTGTTCGCGCTCGCGCTCTACCTGCGCTCGTCGTACCGCACCGTGCTCGCCGTTCGCGA
>Ga0075425_100005172_pt1 | contig 13529 bp, 9 predicted proteins | sample SoiMethybrSBSTD4_FD_75300 | JGI IMG/M metagenome (GOLD analysis project Ga0075425, IMG submission 75300) | Bulk soil microbial communities from a Populus tree surrounding site in Tennessee, USA - Soil MetaG P. TD hybrid SBSTD4 | ecosystem: Environmental > Terrestrial > Soil > Tree plantation...
AGCTACCATAGCGGGCCGCAAAGGCGTGGAGAGAATCCAGTGAAGCGAACGATCCTGTTGTTGTCCTTGGTTGTCGCCGGTTGCAAGTCCGGTTCGGGGAGCAGCTCCTCGGCGCCGACCCCGGCTGCCGCTCCCGCCGCGAACCTTCCGGGCGCTACCGCACCGCGGGCTGCCGTAGAGCGCTTCCTGGCGGCGGCGAAATCGCAGGACCTCCAGGAGCTATCCATCGCGTGGGGCACCGCCAAAGGGCCTGCACGTGATCAGTTCGAGCGCCCCGAGCTGGAGAAGCGACTCATCGTCATGCAGGGATGTTACGACGCTGACAAGTTCACGATCGGCGATGAACAACCCGGCGACAACGGCAAGCGGATCATGAAGGTCGACCTCACGAAGGGAACCGTGACCAAGTCACCGCGATTCACGACGGTGAAGGGGCCGTCCGATCGCTGGTATGTCGAGGATGCGGACTTCGGCGCTGTTACCGCGCTCTGCCGGCAGAAGTGAGAGCAGCCTGATCCCGGGGAACGCAAGCGACCTTTGCCGGGTTAATATTCCGACAGCTCGACGAGGACACCCGCGGTCGATGACGGATGAAGAAACGCGATGCGTTTCTTCTCGGCGCCGACACGGGGGGACTCGTCGATGAGGCGAATCCCGGCCGCGCGACAACGCTCCAGGGCGGCGTCAAGGTCGTCGACCGAGAAGCAGAGGTGATGGATGCCGGGACCACGCCTGGCCACAAATCGGCCAATCGGTGAGTCCGCGGAGTCGGCCTCGAGCAACTCGACGAGCGGGTCGCCGGCAGCGAGGCCGACGATCGACGCTCCGTCGGCGTCGTCGAGCGGTACCTCGGGCAGGCCGAGGATGTCACGATAGAACGGCAGAATCTCATCGAGGGAACGGACCGCGATGCCGATGTGCGCGAGTCGCGTTCCGCGACGGGTTGATGTCTTGCTCATGGCGCTTCCTCAAGGGGGCGCGAGAAACTAATCCGAATGGAAGCCGGGCGGACCCCGGCTAGTGGAGGCAGAACGAAATGTCCAATGCAGTGGCGGTAACCGACGCGGACTTCGAGCAGGAGATCGAGAAGCACGATGGTCTGGCGGTCGTCGATTTCTGGGCGACGTGGTGCGGCCCGTGCCGTATGATCGCGCCAATCCTCGACCAGCTCGCCGTGGAGTATCAGGGCAAGGCGAAGGTGGCGAAGCTCGACGTGGACTCGAACATTCGGACCGCGACGCGCTTCAACGTCCGCTCCATCCCGGCGGTGCTGTTCTTCAAGAACGGGAAGCTCGTTGACCAGGTGATCGGCGCAGTCCCGAAGCCCGCGCTCGAATCGAAATTCAAGCAGCACGTCGCGGCGGCCTAACCGCAGGAGCCGGAAACGATTGCGGTGATACGCCGCTCGTCTCAAGTTATCGCCTGAGAGGTCCTCCCCCTCAGGCGTTTCTTTTTCATCCCAGGCGATGCCCGCACCTGCCGCAAAGTTGCGGTACCCTCACGCGCGCGTTCTCCTCGGGAGAACGAAGCTCGCATACGTTCACCTTCGGAATCTCCTCAGCGATGCCAAGCGCGACCGCACTGCGCGCGTCGCTGGCTACGTCGCCATCTGGCTACCTGAGGAATTCGTCCTGCTATTTCTCCGCGAGGGCGAGGTAGTGAACGCGATTCGCGCGACGCAGCGCGGCAACGAGGCCATTGCAATCTCGTCGGCCCTCAGTCGAGTGCCCGCCGAACCGGAATTTGGCGAGATCGCCTTTTACGAGGCGCCAGCCGAGCTCCTTTTGTGCATGTTCCACACGCTGCTGGTGCCATCGGATCCTTGGCCAGACGGGTTCGCCGCCGGCGATCCAAAAGTGCTGTTTCCGCACCTCCGCAGCGGGCAGTTCACCGGCGTCGTGGAAGTGGTGAATCGAGACACGGCGAACTATCTGGTATTTCGAGACGGGCTGATCGAACAGACCTTCGTCGTCGACGATGACGGGTCGGGACGCACAGAACAGCTCTCGCGCCTGTTCGGGCCAGCGTCAACGCGCCCAAGGGCGCGGGTTGGTGCGTGGCGGGGTCCGCCGCACATGCCGACACAAGCACCTGCCGCCCTCGTCGCTGCCTACCGGGAGCTCATCGAGCGGATGTACGCCGAGCTTGGATCTTATGGCGTCCCCGTGCCCTCGGCAGTCGGGGAGCGGGTTCGGGATGCGCTCCTTCGGCGGTATCCGGCGTTGAGTCGGTTCGCAAGCGGATCGAGGCTGGAAGACCCCTCCGAGGACGGCTACGAGGTCACGGCTGGAATCGCGGCCTGGGTGACGGATACAGCCAGGGAAGCGCTCGATGGGGACGAGGACGCCGCACGCCGCGTGGTGGGGGAGGCCGCGCGGGAGCGCCGTCACATGCTTCACGCCGCGGGATTTTTGTCGGCTCTGCCGTGGGAGTTGGAGTGGTAGACGGGGCAGAGCACCACGGGTCGCTGTACGTCGTCAGCACTCCGATCGGTAACCTGCGCGACATTACCCTCCGGGCGATCGATGTCCTGCGGGCAGTCGATCTCATTCTCGCCGAGGACACACGGCATTCGCGGCACCTTCTTGACCATCACGGGATCGCGACGCCGATGCTCTCGTACCACGAGCACAACGAGGCGCGTGCAACGGAGACGGCGATCGCTCGTCTCCGAGAAGGACGCGATGTGGCGTTGATTTCCGACGCCGGCACGCCGCTGGTGTCAGACCCCGGCACGCGTGTCGTGCGAGCGGCCGCGGAGGCTGGTATCGCCGTGGTTCCGATTCCTGGCCCCTCCGCCGTGCTGGCGGCCCTCGTAAGTTCAGCTCTTGGGAGCGAGCGCTTTACGTTTTTTGGTTTCCTGGCGCGGAAAGGGCGCGAGCGAGAGGACGCTCTTCAGGAGCTCAGCAGCCTCCGGCACACGAGCGTACTGTACGAGGCGCCGAACCGCGTGGCGGCTACGCTCGGTGAGCTCGGGGCTCGCGGTGCGGGGGAGCGGGGGGTGGTCGTGGCCCGGGAGTTGACGAAACAGTTCGAGGAAATTCGCCGCGGAACGGTGGCCGAGCTCTCGGCGTATTACGAGAGCGCTCCGCCGCGCGGGGAGGTCGTGATCGTGCTCGAGGGTACCACTCTTCAACCGCTGGCGGAGGACGAGCTGCGATCTCGCGCCCGCGTGATGCGCGCGGCCGGACTCAGTGCACGCGATGTTGCTGCCGCGCTCGTGCGCGAGGGCGGCGCGTCACGCAATCTTGCCTATCGACTCGCTCACGAAGCATGAGAATCGTACGCGCATACGCCGCATCGCTCGCGGCGCTGGTCGCGCTGGCGACCTTGGGCGCGGCCCGGAACGATGGCCCGCGCCTCGCCATTGCTCGCCTGCAATACGAGGGCGGCGATTGGTACGCCAACCCATCGAGCCTTCCAAACCTCATTGAGGCGATCAACGAGCGGACGTCATTGCGGGTCGACAAAACCGAAGGTCGCGTCACCCTGCTCGATGACCGCGTGTGGGACTATGCGTTCCTCCACATAACGGGTCACGGCGACATTCGGTTCAGCGATGCCGAAGTGGACCGACTGCGGCAGTATCTCCTGCGCGGTGGGTTCCTGCACGTGAGCGACAACTACGGGCTGGATGCGAATTTCCGGCGAGAGATCGCGCGCGTTTTCCCGGATCGTCCGCTGGTCGATGTGCCGCTCACGCACCCGATCTATCATTTGGTGTACGAGTTTCCCAACGGTGTCCCGAAGATCCACGAGCATGACGGGAAGCCGGCGCGGGGGCTGGGGATCTTCATCGGCGATCGACTCGCGGTGTACTACGACTTCTCATCCGACCTCGGGAACGGTTGGGAAGACCCGGGCACCTACAACGACCCACCTGAATTGCACGAGGCGGCGCTTCGCATGGGCGTGAACCTGTTCGTGTACGCGGTGACGAGCCGCCCGGCGGCATGACGGTCATCGATCTCGTCGATCGCGAACGCGGACGCATCTCGCGACTGATCGCCGCAGCGGGTGGCGCGGCCGCGGTCGGGTTGGCGGCATTGCTGCTCGCGGTGGGGGTGGTGCTACTCGGTCGCGCCCGATGGATCGACCTCCCGCGTGTGGTCCCGTTCGTCGTGTGGCTGGCGGTCGCAATCGTCGCGATAACGGCCATCTGGTGGACGCGTCGTCGCCTCGCGCGCGATGCGTCCGTGAGCGGCCTCGCGTTCGAGGTCGAGCGCGAGCAGTCCCTGCGCGCCGGCGCGGTTCGCGGCGCGCTGGAAGTCGCAAATACGGGCACGCTCGGTCGGTACAACGCCGAGCAGGTGGCCAAGCGGCTCAAGGAAAAAGCCGGCAACCGAAGCCTAACGCCGACGCTGACGCGACGAGCTCTGGTCAGGAGCGGCGGCGCGGCCGTCGTGGGGACGCTCGGGATCTTCCTCCTGGCGACCCGGTCATCCGCGACACCAGACGGATGGCGCGCCATTGCGCATCCCGTTCGCGCGTGGACCGGAACGCTGCTCGCTCCCATCTCGTTTCAGCGTGCGCCGAAGAGCGTGCTGCGCGGTGAGCGGCTCACGCTATCCATCGCGGCGCCGGAACGTCGGCGCGTTACGCTGTATCAACGGGCGAAGGGCTCGGCGTGGCGGTCATCGCAGCACGAAGTCCACGACGGCGTCGCGAAGGTCCGGCTCGCGCCGATGGATGCGGACCTCGCCTTCTTCGCGACCGACGGCAGGACCGTAAGCGACACGGCGTTGGTGGCGCTGGTCGAGCGACCATTCATCGGCGACGTCTCGGTCACGGCAACGTTCCCGCGGTATCTGGATCGGCGCGCCGAGACGCTGCCGGTCGGGGAAGCGGCGCAACTGCCACGAGGTACCGTGCTGACGATCTCCGGTCACTCGTCCACCGAGCTCACGGGCGTGTCACTCGCGAGGGCGAGAGACACGGTGCGCCTAACGCCGGCCGGCCGATCGTTCACGGGGCGGCTGCCGGTGGTCGAGAGCGGCCGGTACGAATGGAGCGCCGCCGGTGTTGCCGGACCGATCACGGAGTTGCCGGCCGCGCTCGAATTCGAGGTCGTTCCCGACTCGGTGCCACACATCGAGATTCTCGCCCCCGCGACCGACACGACCGTGTCGGCTGGTGACACGATTCCGATGTCGTTCCTCGCGACCGATGACCACGGGCTCGCGAGCGTCGTGCTTCGGGTGTGGAGACAACCCGAGGGCGGGACCGCGATGCCGGAGACGAAACGGCCGCTCCTCTCGCAGCCAAGCACGCAGTGGACCGGCAACGCCATCGTGTCGCTGCCCGACCTCGGCGTCCAGCCGGGCGAGGCGGTGCACTTGGTGGCGGTGGCGATCGATGGCTCGCCATGGCGTCAGAGCGGATCGACGCGTGAGCTGGTGCTCCGCGTGCCCGGCATGACCGAGGCTCGCGCGAACGTGCGTGCCGCCGCGGATTCGGCGGTGGAACGAGCCAAGGCGGCTGCGGCCGCGCAGAAAGCGCTGCAGCAGCGGACCGCCGATGCGGCGCGCGCGCGCCAGCGCAACATCCCGAAGAACGGCGATCAACAGGGCTCGGGCAACAAGAGCTCGATGTCCTACGAGGCCGCACAGCAGGCGCAGGCCCTGGCGAAGGAACAGCGCGAGCTGGCAGAGCGGATGCAGCAGCTTCAGCAGAACGCGCAACAGATCGAGAAGCAGCTCCAGCAGAGCAACGCACTCGACAGCGCGCTGTCGGCGCGGCTGCAGGAGGCGCAGAAGTTGTTGAAAGACGCGCTGACGCCGGAGCTCGCGGAGAAGCTGCGCAAGCTCGAGGAGTCGGCGCAGAAGCTGTCCGCCGAAGACGCGCAGAAGGCGTTAGGCGACCTGGCGCAGCAGCAGAAGGGGCTGCGCGAACAACTCGAGAAGAGCGTCGAGATGCTCAAGCGCGCGGCACTCGAGGGCTCGATGCAGACGCTCAAGGAAGAGGCGAAGGACCTTTCCAAGGCGCAGCGCGCGAACGCGGACTCGATGGCCAAGGCTCGCGATCAGGCGCAGAAGCAGGAAGCGCAGAACAACGCTCGTGACCTGGCCGACCGGTCGCGCGACCTGGAGAAACAGGTCGAGGAGCTGCAGAAGCGACTCGAGCGCGAGAACGCCGACGCGGGTGCGCAGCGCGTCAACGACGCGAACCAGCAGGTGAAGGAATCGGCGCAGGCAATGGAGCGTGCTGCGCGCAATCAGGCGCCCGATCAGAAGCGTGGCGAGAATCAGCAACAGAACGACCAGCGCTCGCAGCAGCAGATGTCGCAGCAGATGGCGCAGGCCGCTCAGCGACAGAATGGTCAGCCGCAGAACGGTCAGCAACAAAGTGGTCAGCAGAGTGGTCAGCAACAGAGTGGCCAGCAGCAGAATGCGCAGGGCAACAAGCCGCAGGACAAAGACGGGCAAGCGCAAAAGGGCCAGGAGAAGCAGGACGGTCAGCCCGGGGCTCAGAAGCAGGGGCAGCAGGGGCAACAGTCGCAGCAGGGGCAAACGGGCCAGCCTGGCCAGCAGCAATCCGATCAACAGTCCGGACAGCAGGGTGGTGGGCAACAGTCGGCAGGACAGCAGTCGGCCAACGATGCCGCGGATGCCATGCAGAAAGCAGCCGACCAGCTGGCCGATGCTCGGCAAAAACAGATCGACGCATGGAAGCAGGAGTTGACGGGTGAGCTCGATCAGTCTGTCCAGGAGATGCTCCAGCTCTCACGACAACAGGAGCAGATCGAGCAGAAAGCACGGCAGAATGTCGACAAGCAATCGTTGCAGGCGGAACAGAGCGCACTTCAGCAGGGAGTCCAGCAGGCAGGCAAGCGACTGACCGAAGCGGGGCAGAAGTCCTCGTTGCTCTCTCCGAGGGCTCAGCGCTCCGTGAGCGACGCGCAGAAGAAGGTCGATCAGGCCACGCGCGATCTCGCGAGCGCTCGGCAGACCGATCAGGCGGCGAGCTCGATGCGCGAGGCATCCGAGGCATTGAATCAGGCCGCGGCGACGCTCGTGCGCGATCGGGAGCGGGCACAGAACGCGAGCTCGGCGTCCGGGTTCCAGGAGATGCTCGAGCAGCTCAAGGACATGGCGCAGCAGCAAGGGTCGCTCAACTCGCAGACCGCGGAGCTGATCCCGCGGCCGGGCGCGCAGCTCGATCAGCAGGGCCGCGAGCAGGCGCGGCAGCTCGGTCGCCAGCAGCGCGAGGTGGCGGCGTCGCTCGAGGAGATGAGTGACCAGGATCGAACCGGCCGGGCCGACGAGCTGGCGAAGGAGGCGCGTCAGCTCGCGCAGGCACTGGAAAGCGGGGCGCTGGATCCGAACGTCATCGACCGGCAGCAGCGGCTGTTCCGCCGGATGCTCGATGCCGGGCGGACGCTCGAGCGTGACGAACGCGAGGACAACGGCAAGCGCGAGGCGAAGGCCGCAACCGGCAACGAGCTGTTCTTCCCGCCTAACGCGAATGCCAACGGCAAGGCGGCGTCGAAGTTCGCCATGCCGAACTGGAACGACCTCCGCGGGTTGACGCCGGAGGAGCGACGCCTCGTGCTCGATTACTTCAAGCGCATCAATGCGGAGAAGCCGTAGCGCAAGGGTCGCTTTCACGTTCGCTTGGGTGTTGACGCTCGCGCCGCAGGCGGCGCGAGCGCAGGCGCAACCGGGCCTGCCGATGCGTGCGCTCGAGCTCGAGCAGGCGGGGCAGTGGCGCGAGGCGTTGAGTGCCTACCGCGCCGCGCTCGACGAATCCACGACGGCCGCGATTCTCGGGATCGAGCGCGTGTACGATCAGCTCGGGAAGCGCGACTCCATTCTCCCGCTGATCGACTCGCTGATCACGAAGCGCCCGCGCGAGCCGATGCTGCGCACGGTGCAGCTCCGCACGCTCGCGTATCTGCACCGCGACGAAGCGGCCGCGGCCGCCTTCGAGCGCTGGGTGCAGATCACGCCTCGTGATGCCGTCCCGTACCGCGAGTATGCGCGTCTCCTGCTCGATGCCGGCCGGTCGACGGCCGCCGACACCGTGCTGCAGCGGGCGCAGCGCGCGTTAGGCGGGACGAAGGACATCACGGTGGAGATGGCGCAGCTGCGTGCTGCCACCGGGCTCTGGGAGCTATCGGCGCAGAGTTGGCGGGACGCGATGATCGCGTCCCCATACCTGGATCAGGCGGCGGTGTTCTCGCTGTTTCCCACGCCCGATTCCCTACGTGGCGCCATTCGCCAGGTCTTCCGCGCGCCGCCCGTGCAGGTGGACGCACGGCGGGCGCTCGCATTCCTCGAGGTCCGTTGGAGCTCGGCGCGCGAAGGGTGGCTCGCGTTGCGCGACCTGCCGCCGAGCGACGAGGCGGTGAAGGCATGGACCGAGTTTGGCGACGAGGCGGAAGCGTCCGGCGCGTGGCTCGTGGCGCGAGACGCGTTTGCGGCGGCGTTGGCACACGCGCCCACGCGGGAGCTCGCGGTGCGCGCCGCGAACGACGCCTTGAGTGGCGCCGACCCGGCGTCGGCGGTGAAGCTCCTCGAGCCGTACGCCGCGGCAACGGACTCCGAGAGCGTGCGCACGGTCCTGCCGTTGCGCGTGCGCGCACTGAGCGCGTTAGGCCGCGCCGCCGATGCCGAAGCCCTCATCACGGCGAATGCCTCGCGGCTCGATTCCCTCGCGCACGTCCGTCTCGTGCGCATGGCCGCCTGGGGCTGGGTTCGCGCCGGCGATCTCGCGAAGGCGCGCGCCGCGATGGGCACGACGCCGATGGGCGAGGACGAGGACCGGACGATGGGCTGGATCTCGCTCTACGAGGGCGATCTGAAGACCGCTCGCCGTATTCTCAAACGAACCACCGAGACGGACCCCGATCTGGTGCTCGCGCTCGCGCTGCTTGGTCGAACGAGGGTGGACAGTGCACCCGCTGTTGGGAGCGCGTTTCTCGCCCTCGCTCGCGCCGATAGCGCGGCGGCCGCGACGACGCTTGTGACGGCAGCGCCGCTCGTGCCGGACGCCAGCGCGCTTCTGCTCAACGCGGCGGCGCGCATCTATTCGGCGCGGCATGACGACACCGCCGCCATTGCGCTCTGGGACCGGATCGTGAAGGACTACGCGTCGGCGCCGGAGGCGGCAGAAGCCGAGCTCGAGTGGGCGCGGACATTGCGGCGCAACGGCGACCGGGCCGGCGCGGTAGAGCATCTCGAGCATATGATTCTTACCTATCCCCGAAGCGCGCTGGTGCCCCAGGCCCGGCGCGAGTTGGACCTCGCTCGCCTGAGCGTTCCCTCGATATGACACATCCATCGTCTGATCGGCGCGCTGTCGCGCAGTCCTGGATTCGTTGCCTAACGAACCGGACGCGGGGCCTGCTTGCGCTCGTGACGCTCGCGGTCGCCGCGCAGGCCGCCGGGGCGCAGCATCTGCTCGTCCCCATGGACGACGCGCAGCAGAATCACCTCAAAGCGTATGGATTGACGTTCAACGCGCTCAAGGCCGGGAACCGCGCCGAGTGGTTCATCAACTACCGGGGTGGGTCGTTCCTGCTTCCGGACGGGCAGGAGCTCCGGAAGACGGCAACGCTCAGCGGCGTGACGTTCGAGCCGCTCGACAACGGACGCCTCGCGCAGATCCGCGCCGAGATCGCCAGCGGCAACATGGATGCGGTGACGCTGGAGAAGGCGCCGCGGATTGCGATCTACACGCCGCCGAAGTCTCCGCCTTGGGACGACGCCGTGACGCTGGCGCTCCGATACGCCGGCATCGAGTACACGACGGTCTGGGACGACGAGGTCATGAACGGCGACCTCCAGAAATACGACTGGCTCCACCTCTTTCACGAGGACTTCACCGGGCAGCTCAACAAGCTGTACCTCGGATTCCGCGACGCGCCGTGGTTTGTCGAGCAGCGCGAGCGGAACCTCGATGCCGCGAAGCGCCTCGGGTTCGCCACCATTCCCGCGCTCAAGAAAGCGGTGGCGGAGCGCATCCGCCAATACGTCGAGGGCGGGGGATTCCTCTTTGCCATGTGTGGGGCGACGGAGACGCTCGAGCTGGCGATCGCGGCGCATAACGCGGACATCGCCGCCGCCTACGCGGACGGAACGCCGATCGACGAAGACGTCGATGCCAAGATGGACTGGAAGCGCGCGATGGCGTTCCGCGACGTGCACGTCGAGCAGTCGCCGTTCACGAACTCGATGAGCGATATCGATGGACATCAGGTGAATGTGCCCGCCCGGCGCCAGCCGCTCGGACAGTTCACGCTGTTCGCGTTCTCCGCGAAGTTCGACCCTGTCGCCACGATGCTCGTGCAGGATCATCGCACGGTCATCCCCGATTACTATGGCGTAACGACGAGCTTCAACAAGGCAGTCATCAAACCAGGTGTGACGGTGCTCGCCTACGAGGAAGGAGCACCGTGGGTGAAGTACATCCACGGCGACTATGGCAAGGGCTCGTGGACGTTCCTCGGCGGCCACGATCCGGAAGATCCGCAGCACAACATCGGCAATGCGCCGACCGATCTTGCGCTGCACCCGACGTCCCCCGGCTATCGGCTGATCCTGAACAACGTCCTGTTCCCGGCCGCCAAGAAAAAGCCGCTCAAGACCTGATTGGTTCGTGAAATCTTCGGGCGGAGGCTATCTTCTTGATCGTGCCGCCGTCCGCAGTCTTCGAACCCAAGCACTCTCGCCTCGCCTCATCGCCTGCCGCGGCCATGCGAGCCGCCATCCGGCTTGCGGGCGGGCGGGAGGTGTGCTTCGTCTGCACGATTGACGACGAGGGCATCGTACGCACCGCACGAGTCGCGGCGCGCGGAGACGTCGAGAGCGTGCTCGCGCTGCCCGGCTTCGCGGAACGCGGCGAGATGCTCGTCCACAATCACCCGTCAGGGTTGCTCGAGCCTTCGGACGCGGATCTCGCGGTCGCCGCGCGGATGCACGACGACGGTGTGGGCTTCGGGATCATCGACAACGATGCGCGCGCGCTGTACGTGGTCGTGGAGGTGCCGCGCACGGTGCCCGACACGCCGCTCGAGGCAGACGCCATCGACGCGGACCTCGGCCCCGATGGTCCGATCGCGCGACTACTGCCGAAATACGAGGATCGGCCCGCGCAGCGCGAGCTCGCCGCCAAGATCGCGCAGCTCTACAACGATGGCGGCGTTGGGCTCCTCGAGGCGGGCACCGGGATCGGAAAATCGCTGGGCTACCTCATCCCGGCGCTTCGCTGGGCCGCCGCGAACGGCGAGCGCACGGTCGTGTCCACCAACACGATCAACCTGCAGGAACAACTCGTCGGCAAAGACCTGCCGTTCCTAGCGCGCGCGCTCGATGACCAGCCCGTCCGCTTCGCGCTCCTCAAGGGATGGCGCAACTACCTGTGCCGGATGCGGCTCGAGCAGGCCGTGTCCACGGGCACCGCCCTGTTCGAGGAATCGTTAGGCAACGAGCTGACCGCGCTGGCGGCATGGGCCGAGCGAACGACCGATGGCTCGCTTAGCGACATGCCGGCGCCGCCACGAGCCGAGCTCTGGGACGAGGTCTCTGCCGAGCCCGACCTGTGCAATCGCGCGCGATGTCAGTTCTACGACAAGTGCTTTTTGTTCGCGGCGCGGCGTAAGGCGGCGCAGGCAGACGTGATCGTGGTGAACCACCATCTTCTGATGTCCGACGTTGCTGTGCGGCGCGTCTCGCAGAACTGGGACGACGCGGCGGTACTGCCGGCCTACTCGCGGCTGGTGGTCGACGAAGGCCATCACATGGAAGACGCGGCTGCCGCGCACCTCGGTGCAACGGTGACGCGACGCTCGCTGCAGCGACTCTTCGCGCGGCTGGACCGAACGGGGAAGGGCATTCTGCCAGCGCTCATGGCGCGTCTTGCCGAGGGGAAGGATCTCCTCAGCGCGGCGAGCCTCGATCTCGCCGCCACGAAGCTGTCGCCTTCTGTACTCGCCGCGCGCGATCGTGCAGGGCTCGTGTTCGACCTACTCTCGACACTGCTCGACGAGAGCGGTGTGCCGGTGCTCCGCCTGACCGATGATTTCGCGGGGCACCGGATCTGGCGAAACGGGCTGGAGATGGCGCTCGACGAGCTGCTGGCCGAGATCGAGCTGCTGCACGACGGGCTGCGTGTGGTACGCGAGCGGCTCGAGGTCGACGAGGCGCGGGCGGAAGCGGTTGCCCCGCTGCTCAACGAGCTGCGCGGCATCGCGCGACGCCTCCAGAGTGCGGGTGACGCGCTGCGACGCACGCTCAAACCGAAGCAGGACGAGGGCGCTGCGGTCCGTTGGATCGAGGTACGCGGGAAGGACCGCAATCTCGCGGCCACGTCCGTTCCGCTCGACCTCGCACCCGTGCTGCGGGAGGATCTATTCCGGCGTGTGCGCACGGCGGTGGTGACGAGCGCGACACTCGCCGCGGAACAGCGCTTCGATTTTCTGAGCCGACGTCTCGGTCTCGACGACCCCGAGCTCGAGCCGACGACGGCACTCTATCCGTCGCCGTTCGATTTTCCCGGGCATGCGCGGCTCGCGATTCCGACGAACGCACCGGCGCCTAACGTCGATGCGCCCGCGCACATCCAGTTCGTCGTACGCGCCGTGCTCGATGTCGCCACCGCCTCGGATGGCGGGATGTTCGTGCTCGCAACGAGCCACCGCGATGTTCGGTTGGTCGCTGCGGAGCTGCGAGCGCGAGGTGTCGAACGGCGATGGCCGCTGCTCGTGCACGGCGACGACGGTCGTGATGCACTGCTTCGACGCTTCCGAGAGAACGAACGAGCGGTGCTCGTCGGAACCGCGAGCTTCTGGGAAGGCGTGGACGTTCCGGGGCATGCGCTCCGCGCGCTCGTCATCACCAAGCTGCCGTTCAAGGTTCCCAACGAGCCCGTGACGGCGGCGCACTGCGAGTCGATCGAACGTCGCGGTGGCGACGCGTTTCGCGAATACATGCTGCCGCACGCATCGCTGCGTCTGAAGCAGGGATTTGGCCGGCTCATTCGCACGGCGACAGACCGCGGCGTCATCGTTTTGCTCGACCCGCGCGTCATCTCCAAATCGTACGGCCGCACGCTCCTGGACGCGCTGCCCCCCGCGCGACGACTGATTGGTCCGTGGGCCACCGTTCTCGAGCACATTCAGGCTTTCTATCAACGGGACTAGCCGTACTGACTCCCTATGACCGGACAACGCCCGTCCAAGATCGTATGCGTTGGCAGGAACTACCTCGAGCACGCGCGCGAGCTCGGGAACGAAGTTCCGGCCGAACCGCTCATCTTCCTCAAGCCACCATCGAGCCTCATCGATGGCGGGGAATCGATCCTCCTGCCGCCACAATCGGCGCAGGTGGAGTTCGAGGGGGAGATCGGCGTCGTCGTGGGGCAGCGGCTCCGGCATGCGTCGGAAGCGACCGCGATCCAGGCGATCGCCGGGATCGTGGCGATCAACGACGTGACGGCGCGCGATCTCCAGCGCAAGGATGGGCAGTGGACCCGCGCGAAAGGGTTCGACACATTCTGCGCGGTTGGAAAGCCCCGCGTTGGCGGGATGA
>Ga0075425_100005173_pt1 | contig 13528 bp, 12 predicted proteins | sample SoiMethybrSBSTD4_FD_75300 | JGI IMG/M metagenome (GOLD analysis project Ga0075425, IMG submission 75300) | Bulk soil microbial communities from a Populus tree surrounding site in Tennessee, USA - Soil MetaG P. TD hybrid SBSTD4 | ecosystem: Environmental > Terrestrial > Soil > Tree plantation...
TCGCGCCCGGCTGGCCAAAGGTACTTGGAGTCAGCGGTCCGCATTCGCCGTTGGCGAGCGGGTTGAGCAGGTTGCACTGTGGGACGTAGTCGTTGTTGATGCCGAGCCCCCCGCGATCGTTCCACGAACGCGTGGCCGAGACGCCGACACCAGTCGTGGTCACTGGATTCGGCGTGGTGCCGAAGCCATTCAGCGTCTGGCCCAGCAGGTACTTGTTCGCCGTTGCCTTGATGGCCGTTTTCCCGTTACCGAACACGTCATAGACAAATCCGGTCCGGTAGGTCAGGTCCTTCCAACCCAGATTGTCCTGCGCCGGGAAGGTGATGTTGCGGTTGGGCAGCAGCGTGCCGGCGCCGATGGTTTGCTCAGGAAAGCTCGTGCCAAAGTAGTCGTATCGAATCGCGAGGTTGACCGTGGCCTTGTTCAGCGTCCACTTGTCCTGCGCAAACAGGCCGATGTCGTTGTCCTCATTCGCCTGCGTGACGATCGGCGTCGGATACAACGTGATGAGGTTCGGCACGCCGCCGTTGAAGCGGTATTGGTACGGCTGGAAGTTGTACTGCGTGTTCTGCAGGAAGCCGTGCGTCCGGTTGAAACCCACTTTGAACGCATGCGAGCCCGTGATGTACGACGCACCGAGGCGATACGCGAAGTTGGGAACCAGCGTGTTGTTGAAGTTCACAGTCGAGCGATACGTCATGTTCGTCGACTGTTCGAGGACGCTGATCATCTTCGGCACGTTGGCCGCCTGTGTCGGGTCTGTAATCGAGCCGCCGTCGCTGGTGGACCGCAGATCCATGTTGCCCCAGCGTTCGAAGAGATGCAGACCGACCGCTTCGACAAGCAGGTGGTTGTTCACCGGCGACGTCCACTCCAGGTGCTCCTGGCGGAGGCGGGGAAACCGTCGATCGTTGGCCGATTCTGGCGACCGCGTCGCACTGATGAAGTTCGGGCACGCGCACCACTTGTCCACCTTGTATGTGCCCGCAATCTTGTTGCGGGGCGATGCCTGCCACGTCACACGGATGCTGCTCTGGCGCACGGTGCCCTTATTGACACCCGGCGCACCCTGGACCGGGACGTAGAGCCACTGATCTGGTTTGAACGCGTTCGCGTTTTCCAGGACGGCCACTTCGTTGGCGACGTCGTTGAAATGCGTGGACACCCAGAACCACAGCTTGTCCTTCTTGAACGGCCCACCGAAGGACTCGCTGAGATCCCAGTTGCTTTGAATCCGGTTTGGCGTCGCGAGTCCGGCGGCCTTCAGGGCGTCGGTGAAGTTGCTGCCTTGCATGCCCGAATTCGCGAACGTGAAGAACAGCGAATCCTTCCAGGTATTGCCGCCGTCACGCGGAATGAAATTGATGCGCGGGCCGCCCGTCGGCAGATCCGCCGACAGTGACGAGGTGTCGACCGCGATTTCCGCTGCCGAGCCGACGTCGGGTTGCTGGCCGCCAAGCGCGCCGCCGGCCTGCAGTGTCATCACGCTGATGCCGTTGAGCGTGATGCGGGTATCGTTGGCGTTGCTGCCGCGCACGGTGATCGCCGCGCCGACGTCCTGCAGCACTGAACCGCCGACGTCGCTGCCGCCGCCTGAGGTGCCCGGAATCATGCGGGCCACGGTGACGAAGTTGCGCGAGCTGGGAAGGGCATCGATCATTTCGGCGCTCAAGACCTGTTGCCGCGTCACTGACTTGGTGTCGACGATGGGCGTCTCGCCGGTGACCGTGACCGTCTCAGCGACGGCGCCGACTTTCAGATCCGCATCGACCGTCGCGGTTCCGGAGCCAATGAGTTCGACGCCCTCGCGCTTCACCGTGCCGAAGCCCGTCAGTGTGAACGTGATCGTGTACCGGCCCGGCCGCAGATCGATGATCTGAAACCGTCCGTTGCCGTCCGTCGTGCCGGTCCGCACTTTTTCGATCAGCACGTCGCTGGCCGCTTCGACGGTCACGCCAGGCAGAACGGCACCGGATGCGTCCTTCACGGTGCCAGAGATCGACGCCTGCGCAAACGCTATCGCAGGCACGATCAGGGTGAGCGCAAGCGCGCCGACAATCCTCCGTAATCCACGCATCGATGTCTCCTCCACCCTGAATACTGTCATTGCAGATCGGCGGATCCCCGCCGAGCCGCCGCAACCCTAGCAGGAGGCGAAACCTGGGTCCAATACTTGAAAAAACGGGGGTGTTACGGGATAGGTATAAAGAAGGAAGCCCTAGCGGAGATCCATCGTCACGCTGATCTTGATGAGCCGTGGATTTCTGATCGAGGTCGGCATCATCCAGACGTTGTTCGTCAACGCGTACGCCGTATTCGCCGTGAGTATCGTACTCGCGTTCGTCAGACCTTTCCGACGCGGAAGTCGATCTGGTTGTCACGATCGAGATAGAACGTGTCCGGATTGACGATCTGCAGAGTCGTGTTCTGCGTCGGGGCAGTCGTGCCCGTGAGCGTCATCACCATGAACCACGTGTCGCCGTTCGGCTCCGTGAACAGGTCGTAGTACTCACGCAACGTCGTCTTCGCGCTGTAGGGAATCCCGTTCTTCCTCGAGTATCCGGGCCGCAGATTTGTCGTGACGACGGCGAGCGATCGCGACCGCGGTGGAATCCGGGGGCCGACGCCGAGCGGGATCGCGCTCGGATCGACCTGCCCGCCGGGCTCCCAGCGCGCGGTTGAATACCCTTGCCTCGACGGCTTCAGGTCCTGCGTCTGCCCCGTAAAATGCAACAGACGGACCTGCTGGCCGCTGTCGGTTTCAATCTAGCCTTCAGCCCTCAGCCTGACAGCTACGAGTACACAACGATCGAGCTGATTACCGTTCGATCGGCGGACGCCTGCAACGCGTCACGCGTCTGATCGCTCGGATACGTTTTTCCGACGAGCGACTTCGCGTCGAACAGCCCTCGCTCAATCAGCCTCACGAAACGCGGGATGTCGCGCAGCGCCTGCACGCCGGCGAAATTTCCCGGCACATGCGTTTTGCTGCTGTTCGCCCAGCGTGCGGCAGGGAATGAGACGGTCGCGTTCGCCGGATGGCCGACGCTGCACGTCCTCACGTAGCCGCCGCCGCGGACGGCCGCGTAACACTGCTGCAAGGCGTCGACGCCGGTCAGGTCGAATGGCGACTCGACGCTGGGCGGCAGCGGAAACCTGGTGCCGCCGACGGCCTCGAGCACGTACATCGCGCCCGGCTGATTCGCGCGGATCTGCCCCGCGAAGAGTCGGCCTGCCGGCACGACATCGGCGGTGATCGTGTTGATCTTGTTGATGAGATCGTTGCCGCGGTCGGCATTCGAGTCGATCACATGCGTCGCGCCGAGCTTCATCGCGAGGTCGCGACGATACGTGATCGGATCGATGCCGATGATCCGCGTCGCGCCCTGAATGCGCGCGCCCTGAACCGCGCTCAGGCCGACCGGACCGAGTCCGAAGACGACGACGTCCGAACCCGCTTCGACGGGATAACGGCACATCGCGAGTCCGAGACCGCACGCGCTCACACACGCGAGAAGCGAGAGTTCGACAGGCGGCACCTTCGTCCAGACGGGGACGACGAACTCTTCCCATGTCACGAGATATTCGGAGTATCCGCTCGGGCCGTTCGCCATCTGCACCGGTGTGCCGTCGGACAGCGTTGCCTGCGGAATGGCCGGGCGGCCCAACATCGCGCAGATGTCGGCGCGGCCGTTGAGGCAGTTCGCGCACACGCCGCACTGCGGCGTGATGGACATGATCACCTGATCGCCGGGCTGCACGCGCTTGACCTGCGAGCCGACTTCCTCGACGATGCCGACGCCGCCGTGTCCTGCGACTGCTGCGTTCGGGACGGCGTTCGCTGTATTGAGCGCGTTCGTTGTGGTGTAGCAGGTCTGTGCGGCTTGATTCCGGATGACGACCTGCTGGGGATGCAGGGGCCGCAGCGTCAGCGTCTCCATGCTGAGTGCGTTGCCGTGGCGCACGAGCGCCTTGAACTTCAGCCCTGTTGTTTTTGTCGCGCTTTGGCGCTGGGATTCTGCAGTCGCGACCGCCGCCGGTGTCGGTGCTTGCGCCAGCAGCGGCGCGGCGACGAGCGATTTGAGCAGGTCACGCCGATCCTGGTCGAAGGGATATGTGAATTCCAAGTGACCCTCCTGGACAACACGAAACGCAGAACTCGCGGGACCCGCAGAGGTTATTTGAAGAAAAATTCTGCGGTTTCTGCGTTCTACGTACGTTACCGGCCCGCGTTTGGCGGGTTGATGACGGCTCCGTCCCAGTGCTCGACGAGTTTTCCATTCTTGACGCGGAACGTATCGAATGTGAACACTTCGTAGAACTTGCCGGGTTCCGCGGTCGGATCCTGGCGATAGTTCTTGTGGATCACGGTGACGATGTCGCACTCGGCCGTGACGACTTCGTACGGGTTGCCCTGCGGGGGCGTGGGACCGGTCGCCGGACCGCGACCGCCGCCGCGCCCCTGCGGGTTCGCGAACGCCGCCTTGAACTCTTCGTAGTCGCTCACCTTGTTGTCTTCCGCGCGCTTCTTGAAAGCGGGGTTGTGCTGTTTGTAGCTTGGATCGGCGAGCGCCACTCGATCGGCCCCCTGCGCGCGGAAAAATTCCATCGCGACTCTCTTGTTCTCAGCAAGCTGCGCGGCAGTCGCCGTGCAGCCAGGCGTTGGGTTGGCTTGCTGCGCTGGAGCCTGCGCGAACGCGGGCGCTCCAAAAAACACGAGGGCGACTGCGAATCTCGTCATAGACCTCCTTGTTGGTTTGTCCTCGAGAACAAAGCACCAAGGACTATCGCCGATCTGCCACCCGATACGCCGGGCGTAACAGGCAGGCTCGTAAGCGGTATTGGCGACCCGCGGGCTATTATTTGCTCGGGCTCCGGGCTCGGCTTGGGACTCGACTGATGACTGGAGACTGACAATGAAGAACGGATTGTTCCTGGCAATGGGCATGGCCGTTGCGGGTGTGGCGATCAGCGCGCAGGTTCCGCCCAACATCGAAGCCGAGCTCAAGAAGATCGGGCAAATCGTCGATCCGGCGTGTACGGAAAAACTATATCGCCCGCTGATGCCGGCCAACGACTTCAACACCTACTGGCCGCCTGATGCGTCGGCGCCGAGATCGCTCGCCCCGCTGTATCCCGGCGTGACGATCGTCCGCGATCAGTCGTTCGGACCGAACCCGAAGGATGTGCTCGACATCTTCGTCGGCGAGAAGGGCGGCGACAAGCGGCCCGTCGTCATGTATGTCCCCGGCGGCGCCGGTAACAAACAGGAGCAGCAGGTCCGCGAAGGCAATGCGTTCTACGACAACATCGGGCGCTGGGCGACGAAGAACGGCATGGTTGGCGTGCTGGTCCAGCGCCACCCAGGCGGCGGCAACTGGGACGATACCGGCCGCGACATCGCGACCGCCGTCGACTGGGTCCACGACAACATCACGAAGTACAAAGGCGATCCCAGCAAGATCGTAATCTGGGCGCACTCGGCCGGCAACGGCCCGCTGGGGATGTACATCGGCCACGCGGATCGCTGGAAGAACGGCGTGCAGGTGAAAGGCGCGATCTTCATGTCGGGCAATCCCGTCCCCACAGTGGGCGGCGGACAACGAGGCGGCGCAGGACGCGGCGGCTTCGGCGATCCGAACGCACCGCAGCCGGGTGTCGCGTGCGGTCTCAGCGGCGCGAGCATGACGAGCGACGCGGGACACATCGCTGGACCCAGCGGCTTCACGGCGCCGCCGGCCGGGCAGGGACGTGGCGGTGCGGGCGGCGGCCGCGGCGGTCCGCAGCTGACGCCGGAGCAGCAGGCCGAACGAGACAACCTGCCGGGTTTCAAGAAGTCGAACGTGAAGATCGCCATCGCGTACGCCGAATGGGATCCGGGCGTGATGAACGCGCAGATGCCGGCGAACGCGGTCGCGCTACACGACGAGCTGTGTCAGCTGGGGAAGGATCACTGCCCGGAGCTGTGGATGCTCAAGGGCGAGAGCCATATGTCCGAGGTTTTTTCCCTCGACACTTCTGATCAGACCGTCGCGAAGCCGGTGCTGAAATTCGTGAAAGACGCGAAATAGCGTTCGACGCGGTCCTGATCCTTTACGAAGAGAATCTCAAAACGCGAGGAGTTCGAATGACAAGAAAACTGATGATGTTCGTAGGGGCAGCCGCTTTTGCGGCAGCGGTTATCTATGCGACGGCGCCGGCGTACGCGCATCACTCGTTCGCGGCGACGTACTTCGAGGACAAGACGGACACGATCGAAGGCGACCTGGTGCAGTTCCTGTTCCGCAACCCGCACTCGTTCGTCCATGTCGAGGGCAAGGACAAGGACGGCAACACGGTGCGCTACGCCGTGGAATGGGGCGCGGGCCTGCAGCTGAATCGCCAGGGAGTCACGCGCGAGACGTTGAAGCCGGGCGACCACGTGGTGATCACGGGGAACCCGGGCCGCAACCCGGAAGATCACCGGCTGCGGATGCGCACCATCACCCGGCCGTCCGACGGCTGGAAGTGGGGCGGCACGTTCGACTAATGAATCCGCGCGGCCTGTGTCAGCCGGGGAACGATCACTGCCCGGAGCTGTGGATGGTCAAGGGCGAGAGCCATATGTCCGAGGTTTCTTCCCTCGATACTTCTGATCAGACTGTCGCGGCGCCGGTGCTGAAACTCGTGAAGGGCGCGAAATAGCGTTCGACCCGCTCGCAAAGGCCTCGCGGGCCGCTTCGACAAAACCGAGGACGGCCGGCGAGGTCTCGGACGTTCTCCAGACAAGGCAGACCTGCAGCGCGGCTCGAGGATCCTCGAGCCGCACGACGGCGACTCCCGGCGCATCCTTCATGGACGTCATCAGGCTGCCGAGCGCGAGGTAAATCCCTTTTCCCGAGGCGACGTTGATCATCCCGCCCGATGACACCGGTGAGGCCGTCGTCGCGACGATGTGCGGCGTGACACCGGCCGCGGTGTACAGCTCGAAAATCTTGTCGTAGATGGTTGGCGCGATATCGCGGTCGTGCAGGAGCAGGCGCTCGTGCGCGAGCTCGGCTAGCTTGACGCCCGAGCGTCCAGCGAGGGGGTGCGAAGCCGGGAGGATGGCGACGACGCATTCGTTGTAGAGCGGGGCGCACTGCAGCTCGCGGGTGTCGCAGGGCAGGCGGAGCAGGCCGACGTCGATGCGGCGCTGCGCGAGCGCTTCGACCTGATTCCACGAGGCCATGTCGTTGCCGAGCATCGCGACGCCGTTGGCCCGCGCTTCGTGGCGGGCGCGGATCCGGTTGACGGCGTCCCACAAGCCCCAGCCGATGCCGAGACGCACGACGCCGCGGCGGTGCGCTTCGACCGTTTTCATGTGATCGGCGAATTCGGCCGCGGCCGCGGCCAGGCGCATGGCCTGATCGAGCATCAGCGTTCCTTGGTGAGTCAGCTCGATGCCGTCGCGGCGGCGCAAAAACAGGGTGAGCCCCAGCTCCTGTTCGAGCTGCTGCACCTGGCGGCTGATGGACGCCTGCGACACACCCAGGCGGCGGCCCGCGCGACGGAGACTCAATTCCTCAGCGACGGCAATGAACGCCTGTATGTGCCGAACTTCCATATCAGTCCAGATCTAGCGAATCGCATCCTAGCGCAAAAATGGACGAATTCAGCGATTACATAAGGGCTTGACTCGTGTAAGGTACCGCCGATGAACCTGAGGCACGTCCGCGCCTTCGTCGTTGTCGCCGAGGAGCTCAGTTTCACCAACGCTGCCCGCCGGCTGCACATCTCGCAGCCTCCTCTCAGCCGGCAAATCCAGCAACTGGAACGCGAAGTCGGTGCAAAGCTTTTCATCCGCCGTCCTCAGCGCATCGAACTGACGGATCGCGGGACGCTGCTGCTCGAAGAAGCGCGGCGGCTCGGCGCGATCGCGGATGAGTTTCTCGAGACGGCGCAGAGCATCAAACGCCGCGCCACCGGTGTCGTCCGCATCGGCCTGTCCTGGGGCCTGTGGGGCGCGCTCAACCGCGTGCGCACCCGTTATTCCAAGGATCATCCGGACGTCGAGATCACCCTCGAAGACCTCTGCCTCCAGCACGATTCGATGACGTCGGCCGACGCCTTTCGCCGGCAGCGCATCGACGTCGCGGTCACGCGGGCATCGGTCGAGGCGCCGGGCATTGAAAACGAGCCGCTGTTCGACGAGCGCATCGTCATGCTCGCCCGCGAGGATCATCCGCTCGCGCACGCTCGCGGCGTCGGGCTTTGTCAGCTGTCCAAAGAAACGCTGCTGATGTTCGAGCGGAAGCTGAATCCCGCGCTGCATGACAAGGTGCTCGAGATGTACGCGACGGCCGGCGTGGCGCCGCGCATCGTCCACACCAAGACGAGTCCGTATCAACAGGCCGGGCTGATGCTGATCGCGACGGGCGAAGGCATTTTCCCGAGCATCCGCAGCAAGTTCACGCAGCCGCATTCGGCCAATGGCGTGGCCGCGCTGACGCTGTCTGACCCGCACGCGAAGATTCCCGTCATGATGTCCTGGCGCGGCGACGAGACGTCGTCGGCGATTCTGGAGTTCGTCGACGCAGCCCGGCAGGCGTTCGCGACGGCGCAGAAAAACGTCACACGTCTCGTGGTCAATGGGTAATCCGATGGAAGTAGCCCGATGGTAGTGCCCGCCTTCAGACGGACCGGCGCGTTCGTCGTCGGCGCGGCTGCGCTGTTCCTTGGCGCGCGCATGCTCGCGCAGCAGCTGCCTGCCACGCCGCCCGTCGTCCGCACGGATATCTCCGGCGACTGGGCCGTCATCAGCAACGAAGATCAGCCGCACCGCGCGCCAGGGCCGGACCTTGGCGACTACACCGGTCTGCCGCTGAATGACGCCGATCGGCAAAAAGCCGACGCCTGGGACGCGAGCGTGCTCGCGTCCCCCGAGCGTCAGACGCAGGCACATCCCGTCCAGTACCTGATGCGCGGCCCGGGCCCTGCGCTTCGCATCTTGCGAGTCCTCGATCCGGTGACTCAGGAGCTGGTGGCGTACACAATCGCCGGCGGCTTCGGCCGCGCGGATCGCATCGTCTGGATGGACGGCCGTCCGCATCCGTCGGATTTCTCCGAGCACACGTGGGACGGCTTCTCGACGGGCGAGTGGGTCAACGGCCAGCTCGTGGTCACGACGACACACATGAAACAGGGCGTCATCCAGCGCAACGGCGCTGCGACGAGCCCGTACGGCAAGATGGTCGAACACTATTTCCGCCACGGCGAGTACATGACGATGGCGTTCACCGTGGACGATCCGGTCTTTCTCGAGGAGCCGATGATGCGGTCGCACACGTGGCGGCTGAATCTGAACGGCAATCTGACGTTCGGGAATCCATTCGAAGCGGTCGACGAGATCGCCGATCGGCCGGCCGGTTACGTACCGCACTATCCGCTCGGCGTAACGCATCCTGAATTCGCGGAGCAGGTCAAGCTGCCGTTCGAGGCCACACGAGGCGGAAAAGAGTCGTTGTATCCGGAGTACCAGCTGAAGATCGAGCAGATGCTGAAGAAATGACGCCGAAACGACGAATACACGAAGACGCACGAAGCAATGTTTGTCAAAGAATAGTTTCGTGTACCTTCGTGATCTTCATGTGTTCGTGGCCCGGGCTCGTCGCTCAGGAAAAACCGAAGCCGCAGATTCCGCAACCGATCTTCCGCGCGCCTGAAGACACGTGGAAGACGGGCGTCAAACCTGAAGACATCAAGGCCGGCGTTCGTCCGGATTACACGAGGCTGCGCGACCGGCTCGTCGTCATTCCCGTCCAGGGCAGGGTCTCGCTCATCGGCGGCGCAGGCGCGAACATCGTCGTCCAGGTGAGCGACGAGGGCACGCTGATCGTCGACAGCGGCGATTCGGCGGCGACCGATAAGGTGCTCGCTGAGCTGAGCAGGCTCGAGGTCCGGAAGATTCGCTGGATCGTCAACACCAGCGCCGACATGGATCACACCGGCGGCAACGCGAAGATCGCGAACACCGGCACTGGCAACGCAGGCGGTGGAGGTGGCGGAGCGAACGGCGGGCCGGGCGGGGCGGCTGCATTTCTCGGCGACCGCGCGGGCATCGTCGCCTTTCAGAACACGTTGAATCGCATGAGTGCGCCGACCGGCAAGACGGCGTCGCGCCAGACCGACGACTGGCCGACCGACACGTTCTTTACTTCGCGGAAAAACTTCTGGTATGGCGGAGAGCCAATCGAGCTGTGGCACATCGACGCCGCGCACAGCGACGGCGACGTTGTCATGTTCTTCCGCAAGTCCGACGTCATCGCCGCCGGCGACATCATCGCCGTCGATCGCTATCCGTATATCGACGCGAAGAACGGCGGCTCGATTCAAGGCATCCTGAACGGCCTGAATCAGATTGTGGCGACGGCCGTCGCCGAGTACAACCAGCAGGGCGGCACGCGCATCATTCCCGGCCATGGCCGCGTCCTGAACCAGAGCGACGTCGTCGAGTACCGCGACATGGCGACGATCATTCGCGACCGTATCGCGCTCGGCATCAAGCAGGGGAAGACGCTCCAGCAGATCAAGGCGATGCACCCAACGCTCGACTACGACGGCAACTACGGATCGACGACAGGTTCGTGGACGACGGACATGTTCATCGACGAGGTGTACCGGGAGCTGTCGGCTCCGAAGGCGGCTGCGAAGAAGTGATTCCCGCCTGGGTCGGCGTCTGGACGCTCAGCGCGATCCTCGCCACGAACAATCCGAACGCGCGCCGGTTCTACGCGCGCGGCACCCGTCACATCACGGCGTCGGACTCGACGATGACCATCGTCGACGACCTCGTTCGCGTTCGCGGCGGCATCGTGCACCTCGAGTGGACCGGGACGCTCGACGGCCGCGATTATCCGGTCGAAGGTGTCGAGGTGTTCCTAACGAGCGCGTATCAGCGGATCGACGACCACACCCTGGAGCTGACACAGAAACTCGATGGGCGAGTCGTCGTCCGCGCGCGGCTCGTGTTGTCATCCGACGGCAAGACGATAACGGCCACCACCACGGACGGAGTAACAACCACAACCACGGTGTATACGAAACGCCCGGCCTGAAGGCCAAGGCCCGACCTTCAGGTCGGGGCGCGCGAATTATCCGGCCGGTCGTACCCACCGAAACCCACCGTTCGTTAACCGAAAAACATCCATCCCCAGCCGCTGCAATTCGGCATGGATGCGATGGCCATCCATCTCGCCGTCGATCACAAGTTCATCGTCCCCACGTCGATCGAACGTAAACGTCGAACGCCAGATGCGGCTTTGGATCTTACGCAGCTCGATCTGATGATGGTCGACGTCGATCGACGCGTCGTAGTGCGCGAACGAGTCGTCGAGTCGCTGAAAGATCATCAGATCGGGCGTGTCGAAGATAACGCGGCGCCAGCGGCGGTCGTAGTCGTTGAACAACGGCGGACGGATTTCTCCGTCGACCGACATTCGCTCGACGTCCCAGATGCCGTAGAGCGCGGACTTCGGCGCGCCGGGGCCGCCGGGGTTCTGCCACGACAGCATCGCGATCCGCGTGAACATCGCGAGCAGGTACGCGCCGAATGCGATTTGTATCCAGAGAGGTTTTCCGCGATCCCACTCGTAGGCCCGACCTTTAGGTCGGGCGAGCAACGAGCCAGCAATTCGTCCGACATCAGGAACGAGCAAGAACATTGCGATCAGCATCAGGTGCGACGACGTCTGTTTCAGCCCGACGTCGTACGACAAGTTGAGCACGAATACCTGCAGCATGTCGGCGAACGCGATGATTGCCCCGATGAGTGCTGTCTTCGGCACGATCAGCAGCACGCCTGCGACGACTTCCGCCCACCCGGTGAACATCTGATACGGCGTCGACACGCCGATGAACGTCCAGAGCATGTCGTCGGGCGCGAGGTTGCCGACCGGCTTGACGAGTGTGACGAGCGCAGGCTGAGGGAACTGCGTCGGGATCACCTTCGCCATGCCGAAATAAAACATCTGCGCGGCGAGAGCAAAGCGAAGGAAATGCCGAAACCATTTGACCGCCGTGTCGAACGTCCGGCTGAAGCCGGACGCGACGAACGTCGTCCAGACAGCGACAATCGCGGCGACGGCAACCAACCACGACAACTGCACCCAATGAAACGCCGTGTCGGCGCTCGTGCCGTGTACGGCGAAGTCAGTAACGCCGAAGACGCGCGAGCCGATCCACTCGGTAATCGACCGCATCGGCCAGACCGTGCCGAGCGCGGGAAACTGAAAACCCGGGAAAAGAATGAGGCCTCCCAGAAACTGAGAGGCCACAGAAAACAGACCGAGATAGATCGCGACGAAGCGGTAAGCGACTCGGCGGATCACATGGTGAGTTTACTCAACGGGCGGGGGTAGCGGCCGCCTTTGCCGGCTCTGCCTTCGCGAGCGGCCATGCGCCAAAGAACGCGAGGTAGAACATCAGGAACGGGAACGTCGTGCTGAGGAGCGCCGACGCCAGCCAAATCTCGAAGTCATACGTCGGCGGACCGTACGCGAGCTTGCCGGTCACCATCGGCATCAGCGCTTCATACACTCGCGCGAGCACAGTGCCGATGACGATGACGAGAATCGTGTTCACGATCCCCTTCATGGGCTGCGTGAGCTTGCCAGCCAGCGAGTTCCCGAGCATGTTGAGCACAACGATACTGCCGAAGATCAGCGGCACGGGTACGCGCACGAGGAACCGCACGACGTCCATACGCTCGTACGTGACGCCGACGTAGTAGGCGATCGCGGCGAAGACCAGGCAGATGATCGTCCAGACGATCCCCAGCACCGGCTGCTGCATGATCGCCGGCACCGTCGTCATCGGCCAGAGGTCGAACGCGAGGACGAGGAACATGCCGGCCAGCGCCGTCACTTCAAACACGAGCGCCTTCCAGCCGTTGTACATGCCATGCGGATCCATCGAGGCCACATAGACCGGCGCGCCTGACAGGAACTCGTAGTTGAAGAAGATCCTGAAGAGGATGTAATTCACGACGTACACGGCGACGACCATGGCGAGCCCAGCCGCGAGCGGATTCTTAATCAGCTTGGTGAACGGCCAGCCGCCCCACATGATGGCGGCCCAGAACATCACCGGCACGCAGACGATCACCCAGTGGGAAATGATCGGCCCCGGTGGCGTCGCGCCGGCGCCAATCAGCGCGATCAGCGCGCCGCCAGTCGCGATGCCGACAACGACGCAGATCAGCGTCAGCAGAATGCCTTTCATCGGCTGCGAGGCGTTCCCGGCAAACGCGGGTTGCTGTGTGTTCCACGTCACGATCATCATGATCTGCATCGGGATCGTGCAGAGCAGCAGATAACCCACCCAGCCGGCAAATGTCGGAAAGCTGAAGAGCGAGACAAACCCGAGCGCGATAGCCATCACGAGGACGGTTGCCGTGATGCCGAGCGCCGGTTGCTTCATACGACAGTCTCCGCAAGCGAGGTATAGCGTCCTGAGTGAAACACGAGCGGCGGCGGCACTGGCTCGTGACGGAAGAGCGCGAAGACGCGCC